>Ga0207952_1000549_pt1 | contig 27936 bp, 37 predicted proteins | sample SubbioR12Aug_8Ca_FD_184831 | JGI IMG/M metagenome (GOLD analysis project Ga0207952, IMG submission 184831) | Serpentinite rock and fluid subsurface biosphere microbial communities from McLaughlin Reserve, California, USA - CR12Aug_8Ca (SPAdes) | ecosystem: Environmental > Terrestrial > Deep... | reverse complement strand
ATGGCAGAAGCTGTATGACTCCGGCTAATTTCAACGCGGCATTAGCCACTATTAAAAAGCAAAGTTTTGAGGACACTCAATTGAAAACGGCAAAACAAGTAATTGCGGCTAACTGTTTGAATGTTGACCAAATTATCCAAATTGCCAATACTTTCAGTTTTGAAGACAATAAATTAGAGTTTGCCAAGTTTGCCTACGATTACTGTATCGAGCCAAGAAATTATTTCAAATTAAATGGTATTTTTTCTTTCAGCAGTAATGTAGATGAGTTGTCAGATTATGTGCAAAGCCGACAATAATTTCGTGAAATAATACATTTTAAGACCATCCATTGTGATGGTCTTTTTATTTTTGCTCAAATTTTATCATGAAACACCAACATTTTTTACTGCACAAACCCAATGGCTATTTGAGTCAGTTTGTCTACGAAAAAAAGCGTCACAAGAAATTATTGGGAGAACTGTATAATTTTCCCGAAGGCACAATGGCGATTGGTCGTTTGGATGAAGATTCTGAGGGCTTGCTGCTGCTAACTACCGATGGCATGGTGAGTGAAATTGTGAGAAGCAAAACCATCGAGAAAGAATATTATGCCCAAGTGGACGGCATTATTACACCTGAAGCAATAACTCAATTAGAGAGAGGAGTTGAAATTGGTTTTAAAGGGATTCGCTATACTACGAAACCTTGTCAAGCTAAGTTTATTACTCAATGTCCCGATTTTATAGGCGAGGGTAGAAGAATTCGAGATGAACGCCACGGACCCACCAGTTGGATTTCGATTATTTTAACGGAAGGCAAATTTCGTCAAGTCAGAAAAATGACAGCAGCGGTAGGATTTCCTACTTTACGATTGGTGAGAATTCGAGTAGGAAGCCTAACTTTGCATAATCTAAAAGTGGGCGAAGTACAGCCCGTAAGCGAATTCAATCTTTAAAGGGTCTAAAAACTTAACAATCTAAATGCTTAACATAGTTTTAGTTGAACCAGAAATTCCCAACAATACCGGTAATATCGGTCGTTTGTGCGTGGGAACCGAAAGCCGTTTACACTTAGTTAAACCTTATGGCTTTGAAATCACAGATAAAAACCTAAAGCGTTCCGGTTTGGATTATTGGGTGCATTTAGACTGGAAGGAATATGACAATGTTCAAGATTGGATTGCGCAAATTCCCGAGAAATCCAGAGTGTTTTTGATGAGTTCTCATGCTACTAAATCGCTTTACGAAACCGAATTTCAAGACGAAGATTGGTTGGTTTTTGGTAAAGAAAGCATTGGATTGAGTCAAGAAGTTTTAGCCCAATTTGAAAACCATTTAACCATTCCTATGTCTAAACTCATTCGCAGTTATAATATTGCCAATTCTGTTGCCTTTGTAGTGGGTGAAGCGAAAAGACAACTTAGCATGAAGTAGTTAAAAACTCAGGAAATCACAAACTTTCCTTTTTCACCATCAAAGGAGATGGAATTATCCTTGAAAAGCGCATTAAAAACGCCTTTAGAAATTAAATTACAAGGTTGGTCGTGATACACTTTATTTTCGGTCATGACTATCATTTGATCACTGAGTTGGATGGCTAAGTCAACATCATGGGTAGAAAACAGTATACATTTTTTAGTTTCCTGCGACAACTTCTTTAATAATTTAAAAACTGAAACTTTGTGCAGTAAGTCTAAGTGTGTGGTAGGTTCATCTAAAATAATCAGCGGTGTGTCTTGAGCCAAAGCCCTGGCAATTAGTACAATTTGCAATTGCCCGTCACTGATTTCAAAATGTTTTTTGGCAACCAAATGTTTTATTTGAGTTAATTCAATGGCTTGTTCGATTTTTGAACGGTCTTCTCCCGATAGTTGTCCAAGCCAATTGGTGTAGGGTTGTCTGCCCAAGGCGATCAATTCGTAAACCGATAAATTATTCGGGGGTAATTTTTCAGTTAAAACCAAGCTTAATTCTTGAGCCAAGGCTGCAGTCGGTATTTGGTGAATGTTCTTCCCATTCAAACAAACCAAACCTTGTAGGGGTTTTTGAATACCGGTTATAGTTCGCAGTAAGGTAGATTTTCCGATGCCATTGGCGCCAACCAAGGCAATAAGTTGTCCTGCTGCCAATTCCAAATTTAGGTTTTCAGCAATGGTATGGTTTACGCCTTTGGTATGATAACCAATGCTCAACTCTTTTGTGGCAATTATGTTTGTATCGGTATTCATTTAAGACAAACTTTTCTTTCTAACAATCAACCAAACCACCACAGGTGCGCCAATAATTGAAGTAATGGCATTGATTGGCAAGGTAAACTCGAAGCCCGGCATTTGCGAAACAGTATCACAAAAAAGCATGATAATGGCACCTATGAGCAAGGTGCTTCCAAATAAAATTCGATGATTGCTGGTTTGAAAAACCAATTTCGACAAATGCGGAACGGCCAAACCTACAAAGGCAATGGGTCCGGCAAAAGCGGTAATGCTTCCGGCTAAAATACTCGTAGATAATATGATGGCATAGCGGGCTTTTTTGATGTCTAAGCCCATACTTTTTGCATAATTTTCACCTAATAGTAAAGCATCTAATGGTTTTAAAGTAAGTAGACTCAGGAACAAACCCAAAGCTACTGAAAGGGCAAGTAACAAGATGCTTTCCCAAGATAAGTTACCGATGCTTCCCATCGACCAGAAAGTGTATTTTTGCAGTTGCTCGGCTGTGCTAAAGTAGCTAAATACACTAACAATGGCGCCGGTAAAACTACTGAACATTAACCCAACAATAAGAATAGACATTGTATCTCTTAATCGTTGTGAAACCACCAAGATCATCAGTAAAACAAATAAACTTCCCAAACAGGAAGCCAAGATGATTCCGTAAGAGGACAATAAGAATTGTGAAAGAAAAGGAGGTAAAAAGCCTGCGCCCAGTAACACAAAGGCTACGCCCAAACTCGAACCGGAACTTAGACCTAATACATAAGGTCCGGCCATTGGGTTTCTGAAAAAGGTTTGCATTAATAATCCGCTGACAGATAATCCCATACCAACTAAAATGGCAGTAATGGCTTTAGGCAACCTGAAATTTACAATGATGTACTCCCAAGTGTCTTTTTCGGCCTGACCGCCCAACAAACTTTTAAAAACTTCCTTTACCGGAATCGATACTTGCCCCAAAGAAATATTCGAGAGCAATGACAACAACAAGAGCAATGTCAAAGCGCTAAAGAGTACTGTATTTCGACTTTGTTTTTTCAAATTATTGCAGTTTCTCGAAAAAAAAGGGTTGGTAACTTTTCAAGAGTTCAGGATGTAAAATCTTCACTATATCTTTCAAAACAATATCAGGACGGTTAGGAGCCAATTCGTAATACAATATGCCTCCGGTTTTTCCCTTCCTGCCGCTGAACGAATATACATTTTTATTTTGGAATGCTTTAAATTGACTGTAATGTGGATTGGCTGTTGTCATTTCTTTCAAAGAGGCAAATTGTCCCGATGTAATCCAAATATCGGCTTGTTGGGCTTTTTCAAATACGGCTTCAAATGAAAGAGATAAACTCCCAGTTCCTGTAGTTTCAGCCCATAAATATTGCCCTTTAGCTTCTTTTAAAAGCAAACTGCCCCAACTGTTGCCTTTGGGCAAATACCAACGGTCTTCAAACATGTCTCCGGCCAATATGGTTGGAGTTTGCTGGGCGCTTTGCGCTATTTGTATGGTTTTTAAATACTCTTTTTCAATTTTCGTAAAGATAGCCTCTGCCTTTTTTTGCTGTCCGTATAAAGCGCCGAAAAACTTAATCCACTCGGCTTTGCCTAATGGAGTTTCTTCATTCCAATCACCATTTAATATGACTTTTAAACCGCTTTTTTGCAAATTGTCCAAGGTTGGATTGTTATTGTCAATTCCGTAACCGATAATTACATCGGGTTGTAAATTCAAAATCACTTCGGTATTCAAGCTCTGATTCATTCCCAATTCTTTGACTTTTCCGGCTTCAATTCGGGCCCTGACCTTTTCGGATGAAATGTAATCCAAGTGTGGAAAACCTACTAATGTTTTCTCTTTTTTGAGCATTTCCAACGATGGAATATGTGTAGTTGAGGTCACGACTATGCTTTTAATCGGTATGGAAATTACAGGGTTTTGTTTTAAACTATCCGGAACTTTGCCGTTTTTTTCTTTTAGGATGTAGGTATAAGTTTTTGTTGCTTTAGGCCAAGGATTTTTAACAGTTACTACGGCATAGCCTTCATAATTTTGAATCGAAAACCCTTTGGCGTAGCGAATGGTATTTTGGGAAGTGATTTGTTGATCAGTTACAGTCTCTTTTTTACATTGTGTAAAAATAACACTCAACAGCAATACAGTCAAAAAGCGAAGACAGGTTCTCATCCAATTATTTTTTTGCAAAAATAGAAGATTGTTGTCGAATATTTTGAGTCTTGTAACATTTGATGCCAAACCAAGATTTTCATCTTCTTAATTTTACTGAAAAATATAGTCATGAGAGACGATTCTAATACTTTTATGTACCTGGTTGGCGGTATTATCTTGTTGCATTTTTTGGTTGGATTTATTTGGTTGATTGTCAAGTTTTCCAAGAAAAAAGACGAATAAATTTGCCTTATTAAGATTGAAATTGCAATATTTCTGTTACATTTGCCCCCGAATTATGGTTGCGCATTTTGAATTTCAAAATCGCATTAAAAGGGAATTTGGTTAAAATCCAAAGCTGTTCCCGCAACTGTAAGCTATCAAGCTTGTTGTTATCTGCAACACCACTGTTTGTGAATTAAGAATTAGGAATTAGGAATTAGGATTTAAATCCTTAATCTCTAAATCCTTAATCCTAAATCAGAACGGGAAGGTCAACAACAAGACGCAAGCCAGGAGACCTGCCTAATTCATTGAGTAACAAACTTTCGGGAAAAAAGGTTTGGGTATGGGTAAATTCTATGCTTTTCTCCCAACATTAGTAATTCAGTAAAATTAAAATGATTTTCTTGGCGTTTCTGAATACTTCAGTCTTGCAGTAAATGATTTTTGATTTTATTGGCAGTGTTTAATTTAAAATGAAAAAAAACAGTACAATCAGTGCGTTCTTCGCATTGGTGGCAACTTGTGCTTGGTCACAAGAGCAGGATTCCGTTAAGGTGAATCCATTGAAAGAAGTGGTCATCTCTGATACCAAATTTGCACAAAGCAAAGAAAAATCAGGTAAAATCATCGAAGTTGTTTCAAGCAAAGATTTAGAGAAAAAAACTGGTCAAAGTTTGGCTACCGTTTTATCTCAAGTGGCTGGTGTTGAAATCAACGGGAACCAATCGGCCAATGGAAAAAACCTCGGCTACTACATCCGCGGCGGAAAGAACAGACAAGTCTTAATTTTAATCGACGGCATTCCGGTAACCGATGCTTCCGGTATTAGTTTAGAGTACGATTTGCGGTTGCTCCCGGTAGAGCAGGTGGAGAGCATAGAAGTCATGAAAGGTGCCGCCAGTACTTTGTATGGAACCGGAGCTGCAACAGGTGTAATCAATATCACGTTGAAAAAAGGTGCTAAAAAAGAAATCGAAGGCAACGCTTACATCAACATTGGTTCCAACAATACTTCGGATAATAAGAAATACAACGGACAAGATTTTAACCAAGGGATTTCGGTAAACGGAAATTTTAAAAAGCTCAATTACTTTGCCGGAATCAACAGTACAGAAAGCGGAAATATGTCGCAAATTGCGGCTCCGAATACCTCAGTTGTTTACGAAGACGATCGCTTTTCCCGTCAGAATGCCATTGCTAAATTTGGTTTTAGAGCAACAGAGAAACTAACACTGAATTTCTTTGGGAATTATGACCGACTGAAAAATGGTTACGATTTGACTTTCGATAATACCGGCTTTAACGATTCGCCAATTAACACTACAACCTCAGAGCAAGTCCGTTTTGGATTTTCTCCCAAATATCAATACAGTAAAGGGGAATTTATTTTGAATTCAGGTTTCAATAAAATAGTTCGGGATTACACAGAGTTCAACAGTTTCTCCGGTACCACTGATTATTCGGTTTACGAATCCAGAAATGTGGTGCTTGACGGAGTGAACAAATACAACATCAGCAAGGATTTTGCAGTGATTTTAGGCGTTAATTACCAATTCAACGATATGTTGAGTGAAACGCCTTTCGGGAATATCGAGAACCAATCCACCAAGTTTAATATTATCGATGGGTATTCCACTTTGGTATATCATTTCGATTTTGGTTTGAATATCAATGCCGGTGGTCGATTGAATAATCACAGTGCTTACGGTAATAATTTTGTGTACAATTTTAATCCGTCATACAATTTTAAGACGAGTTTTCCGCTGAAATTGGTAGCTTCTTACAGTACGGCTTATATTACACCGAGTTTGTACCAATTGTATTCTGAATACGGTAATGCCAATTTAACTCCGGAAAAGAATGCTACGGCTGAGGCCGGATTTGAAACGCGTTTGTTGTCTGAAAAACTTCGATTAGAAGCTATTGCATTTTATAGAGACCAAACCAATGCTATCGATTTCTTTTTCAATCCTGACACTTTCGAGTCTTATTATGTTAACATCAACGGAACCAACAAAGCCAAAGGAATTGAAACAGAGGTGTCCTATGAGTTAACTTCACAAGTAAAACTTAACGCCAATTACACTTTTACTCAAGTCGATAAGGATTTGGACCGATTGATTCCGAAGCACAAAGCCAATGCAAGTTTGGATTATCAACCTAACAGCAGAACCTTGTTCAATGTAAACTACCAATATTTTGACACCAGAAATGATGCTTTTTTTGATGGTAGTACGTTTGCCGTTACCGCTGTAAAATTAGACTCTTATCAATTGGTTAACTTTTTGGCCAAATACGAATTGATTAGAGGAAGAATGAGTGTTTTTGCCACAGCTACTAATATTTTAAACGAAACTTTTGTTGAAAATATCGGTTACTCCACCCGAGGAAGAAATTTCAAGTTGGGGTTAAACTTTGTTTTGTAATGTGGGAACAGGTTTAAAATTTTGTTGAAAAAAAGGCTAACTTTCGGGTTAGCCTTTTTGTTTGTCTTATTTACGCTCAATGTACATTTCAGTTCTTAATGGCGACATGGTTTTTGCATCGGCAAAATCACGTTCCGGTTGGCTTGGTCTTGGCGGAGTTGGTCGGCCACTACCTATAATTTGGTTAATAGCGGCATTTAGCAAAGGTTCGCTGGGATTTCCCAAAACGCCTAAATCGTCCATGCTCTCGGGTAATGTCGTAGTAGGTGTAATACCAGCAGTATAATCGCCGAAACCATTTTTGTCTACAATTTTAAGTACAATCGGTTGCATCGCATATTTGTGTCGCGGATTGACATTCTGTTTGGCAAAAGTCGGAGAATCATACAAAGTAATCGAGCCAACGTTTTTACCGGTTGTCGTAGTCCCAATTTGAACTACAGTAATATAAGGTTTTAAGCAATTGATAACCAACTCACTGGCTGAAGCCGTAGCGCTTGTAGTTAAAATATATACTTTATTCAAATTCAAACTGTTGAGGTTGCCCACAAATCGGTTTTCCAAACTCCCCGGATTGTTGTTTTCGTAATAGTTTTGGGCTTTGGCATTCCATTGTTGCTTGGCAAAAAGTTGCCCGGTAAATTGCCCGGTTATCATACTGGCCAATTTGGTAGCTGTACTGATGGAACCACCCGAGTTGTAGCGTAAATCTAAGACCAAATCAGTAACATTTTGTGATTGAAAAGAACCGAAAACAGTATTCAATTGGTTGTCGTAATTCGAATAAAAACCGTTGTACATTAAGTAACCAATTTTGTGAGAACCATTCGTTATTACTGTATTTAGCAAGATTGGATTTTCAGCCAAAGCTGTTTTGGTCAACGAAACCGATTCGCCGCTAGGCGTAATATTGCCACCATCGTAATTGGCTAAATTAACAGTGTAAGTTTCATTAGCCAATAAACTGCGATAATTGTCAACCGTAAGCGGTGTTCCGTTGATGGCATAAAAAATATCTCCTCGTTGAATAGGTTTAGTGGCCGCATCCGAATTTGGAATAATGTAACGTACCCAACCGTAAATATCGGTTGAGCTTCCCGGTTTATAACGCAAGGCGAAGTCCATTCCGTTGTTCAGCGTGTTTCCGGAAAGCGCTCCTTCTAAAATAGAATAATCACTGTAAATAACACTAAATCGGTCAATTGAAGTATCGACTCTTAAGGCATTGAATAAAGTATTGGGTTCTTCAAAACCTTCTAAAAAAGTATTCAGCTGGCTTTGATTAGCAAAACGATCATCGGCCAAATCGGGTACATCAGCTTGCCACAGATAATATAAATTCATTCCTTTCCATACAAAATCTTTAACCTCCAAACTCGCCGGAACGGGGTTGTCATCATTATCAGTACAGCTGACGGTAAAGGCCAACAAGCACAACCACAATGCGGTTTTACATAATTTTTTCATAGCAGCTCTTTATTTAATAAACGTAAATTTAATAAGTTTAGATTAATTATTTGTACTTTGTTTGTAACAAAAAAAATCATGGTTCGTCTTGCTGATATAACCGTTAACCAAATGTTGTTTTAATGAACCAAAAAGAGTTTGTGCAATTGGTGAATCCTTTTAAGGATAAGGTCTTTCGAATGGCTAAGCGTTTGCTGGTCAGTACGGAAGAGGCCGAAGATGCTACTCAGGAAGTTTTGGTAAAGCTGTGGCATAAAAACAGCAGTTTAGACGAGTATAAAAGTATAGAGGCTGTGGCCATGACAATGACAAAAAACTATTGTTTGGATCAGTTGAAGTCGAAGCGGGCAAGCAATATGCGAATTGTACATAACAATTTTACAGACAGAGAAGCCGGTTTACAGCAACAAGTTGAAGACAAAGACACTTGGCAATGGGTAGAGCGAATAATGAATGACTTGCCGGAACAACAAAAGTTAATAGTTCAAATGCGTGACATTGAAGAAATGGAATATGAAGAGATTAGCGAAATTCTGGGAATGAATGAGTCGGCCATCAGAACTGCCTTATCAAGAGCCAGAAAAGCGATAAGAGAAACCATGACAAAAACCCATCATTATGGCATTGGATAACATAGAAAAATTAATAGAGAAATACTTCGAAGCAGAAACCACTTTGGCAGAAGAAAAAGAATTAAAGGCCTATTTTTCTTCCGATAATGTTGCTCCGCCTTTAGAGCAATACAAGCCGATTTTTGGTTACGCTGCTAAAGCAAAACAAGAACAGTTTACAGCGGCGATTCCTTTACACACTAAAAAAAGTCATACTTTGCTTTGGATATCTGTAGCAGCCTCTGTGGTAGTTTTGCTTGGTGTAGGTTTTTTTACTTTCAATCATCACAACCAACCGATATCAGAAGATTTCGGCACTTATGATGATCCTGAGGTTGCTTTCAGAGAGACGCAAAAAGCGCTGGACATGATCTCGCAAAGTGTAAACGAAGGCATCGGAAGTATGGACTATTTAAGCGAATACGAACAATCAAAAAACATTATTTTTAAATAAAAAATCAAGAAATCATGAAAAAAATATTTTTAAGTCTGTTATTTTTAGTAGTAACCCATGTAACTTTCGGTCAAAGTGTCTTTGATAAATTTGAAGACCAAGAGAAAATCAGAACAGTTATCGTAAACAAAAAAATGTTTACCCTTTTGAGTAAAATGAAAGTGGAAGACAAAGAAACTCAGCAATATGTTAACCTGATAAAAAAGTTAGACAATCTTAAAGTTTTTGCTACCCAAAGCGATACCAAAGCGGCGGAAATGAAAGCTACAGCCGACAAGTACTTAAAAACTGCCGGGATGGAGGAGTTAATGCGCATAACTGATAAAGGGAAAAGTGTAAAAATTTATGTTAAATCGGGCGCTACAGACTCACAAATTAAAGAGCTGTTGATGTTTGTTGACGGTTCAGGTAATGAAGAAACCGTGTTGATGTCGTTAACGGGGAACTTTGATTTAGACGAGCTTTCAGTACTTACCGAGAAAATGAAATTACCCGGCGGAGACGATTTAAAGAAAGCTTCAAAAGGGGGGAAAGGCCCTAAAGGCAGTAAATAATTCAGTTATGAGACTTGCCTTTTTTACCACCGTTTTATTGTCTTTACTCTTAATGAGTTGTAGCAATGAACCCAGTCTTCAAAAGTATTTTGTAGAGAATTCAGGGAAGAAAGATTTTGTAATGTTAGATGTTTCTACCAGTATCATTAATGTTGACAAAGCGAAGCTAACCCCTGAACAACAAACCGCTTTAGAATCTTTTAAAAAGATGAATATATTGGTCTTTAAGACGAATGATAAAAATGCGGCAGACTACCAATCTGAATCTCAAAAAGTAGGTGAGATACTAAAAGGACAAGAATACCAGGAGCTGATGAAGATTGGTTCCGGTAAGGATGGTGCTTCGGTAAGTTTTGTGGGAGAAGAAGACGATATAGATGAGTTTGTTTTTTTTGCTAAAAATCGTGAAAACGGATTTGCAGTAGTCAGAATACTGGGTGACGATATGAATCCTAATAATATTATGAACATGATTAGCGTTTTGCAAAGTGCAAACGTCGACATGGAGCAATTAAAACCGCTTCAAGGTTTATTAAAATAAATTTCAGTCAATAAAAAATCCCGATTCAATCGGGATTTTTTGTTTATTTTTTAAAATATTTTAAAGGAACAATGAGCATTCCAAAACATTCTCCATCTTCTTTGCCGATGTGTTTGTGGTGCATTTTATGAGCTCTTCTAACGGCTTTGGCGTAGCGGTTGTTAGCGTTACGGAAGAGTTTAAATCTTTGGTGGATAAAAATATCATGAACCATAAAGTAGGCCAAACCATAAGCAAAAATTCCCAATCCGATGGCCAAGCCTACCGCTAAAATATCATTTTGCCATAACAAAAAGAAACCGACACTAACTACCGCATAAAAAATAAAAAAAGCATCATTACGTTCAAACCAAGAGTCGTGGTCTTTTTTGTGATGATCGGCATGCAAGCTCCATAAAAAGCCGTGCATGATGTATTTATGACTAAACCAAGCCATGAATTCCATTACACAAAATGTAATCAAGAAAACTATTATATTTAGTACCATGAATTTATATTAAGTTTAAACGATAATTAAGATAGCATTTGGCCAATAACCCAATCTTTTCATAATCAGGTACTCTGATACGGGTGTTTTTAATTTCCATCGAAGGCGTCTTTTTCAATTTAGACAACAGCTTTTTGTAGTATACAAAAGCCGTATAAACTCCGAATTTGGCTTCCAAAGGTAATTTTAAAATACCTTCAAAACCCACTTGGAAATCCGCTTCAATCTCTTTGATGATTTCGTTCTTGGATTGTTCGTCTAAACGAGACAAATCGGTATTAGGAAAATAAGTTCTGTTTAAATCCTCATAATCAGCTTTCAAATCACGCAAGAAGTTAACTTTTTGAAAAGCCGATCCCAAACGCATGGCGGAGTGTTCCAATTCAGCAAACTTTTTTTCATCACCGTTCACAAATACTTTTAAACACATTAAGCCTACTACATCGGCAGAACCGTAAATGTATTCGTGGTATTCATCATAAGTTTGGTATTCTTTTTTGTGTAAATCCAACTTCATACTTTTCATGAAGGCATCAATCAAAGTGTTTGGAATTTGATACTTGTTAACAGTATGCTGAAAAGAATTTAAAATCGGATTTAAACTGATTTTGTTATCCAATGCATCGGCCAAATCTTTCTCAAATCTTTCAAAAAGATGCTCTTTATTGTAATCGTGAAAGGTATCTACAATTTCATCGGCAAAGCGGACAAATCCGTAGATGTTGTAAATGTCTTGACGAATACTTGGTGCTAACATTTTAACGGCAGCCGAAAAGGATGTGCTGTAAGACTTTGTTACGTTTTTGCTGCAATCGAAAGAGACGGTGTCAAAAATTGATTTCATAGCATGATTTTTTTAATTTTTTTCAATGAGTTCAGCAACCAGTTTTCCGGAAATTAACGACGGAGGTACGCCGGGTCCGGGAACAGTTAATTGACCGGTAAAAAAAAGATTTTTGACTTTTTTACTTTTCAATTTAGGTCTTAAAAAAGCGGTTTGCAAAAGGGTATTGGCTAACCCATAGGCATTCCCTTTGTACGAATTGTAATCTTTAATGAAATCGTTGACACAGAAAGATTCTTTAAAGATAACATTTTCTTTAACAGTTTGTTGTGTTAATTTTTCAAAACGGGCGATTATTTTTTCAAAATACAAGTTTCTCAGTTCCGCTGTATCTTTTAAGCCCGGTGCTAATGGAATCAAAAATATGCCGGCTTCTTTGCCTTCCGGGGCGGCGTTATCATCTGTTTTAGAAGGAAAACTGGCGTAAAATAAAGGTTCTTTAGGCCACTGTGGGAAATCATAAATGGCTTCCGCATGTTTGTCAAAATCTACATCAAAAAATAAGGAATGATGTTCAACGTTTTCAATTTTTTTATCAAAGCCTACATAAAAAAGTAGGGAAGAAGGGGCAAAAGTTCTTTTGTCCCAGTATTTTTCAGAATAAGCCCTATATTCAGGCTCTAATAAACTTTCGCTATGATGGTAATCGGCGCCGCTTAGGATGATGTCTCCTTTGGCAACAGCTCCGTTGATTAGGATTCCGTTAGCTTTTCCGTTTTCTACTGTAATTTTTTCAACATTAGCATTTAAATAGAAAGTTACACCTAATTCTTTGGCTAAACTTTCCATAGCTAATATGACACTATACATACCATTCTTAGGATGCCATGTTCCCAAACCAAAATCGGCAAAGTTCATAAAACTGTAAAACGATGGCGTGTCTGAAGGTTTTGCGCCTAAAAACAATACCGGAAATTCTAATATTTGAATGAGTTTAGGGTTTTTGAATCTTTTTCGGATGTCATTTGAAATATTGCCAAAGAACTGATTGACTTTTTTGGCAGTTTCCAGAGTAACCAACTCTAAAGGAGAAATTCCCGGACGGTATACTAAATCCTTTATGGCAATATCATAGTTGCTTTGAGCCTCCTTCATAAAAGAAGCTAATTTGACTCCGCTACCTTTTTCTATCGATTCGAAAACAGCAATAATTTCAGGCAAATTATCGGCTATGGTTACAAAATCTTTTTCACCGAAATAGACTTGATAGGCAGGATTGAGTTTGATAAGGTGATAATAGTCTGATGGTTTTTTACCGAAATCAGCAAAAAAACGTTCAAAAACATCCGGCATCCAATACCATGTTGGTCCAATGTCAAAGGTAAAACCTTCTTTTTTGAGCTGACGAGCTCTTCCGCCGATAGTACTGTTTTTCTCATATACGGCAACTTCATGACCTTGTTGTGCCAAATAACAAGCTGCTGCTAAAGATGAAAAACCGGATCCGATTATTTTAATTTGTTTTCTCATATTGTTTAACAAAAATAGAAAAAAGTTAAACAATAAAAAAATATTTGTTTAGATAAATTCTACTAATTCTTTAATGCTGTTGAAGGTAATGATTTTTTCTGACAATAGTTTAGCATCAATATGCTCAATCATACGTCCGATAAGCCAAAGTTTGGAAGAGTCGACCATAATTTCTGATTGAAGTTCTTTAATGTACGGATTAATTTCTGCTTTGGTTGGTTCTACCGTAGCATAACAGATGTATATAATGTTGTCGAAATGTTTTTTTAAATCTTTCAAGCTATCTGTCGGAACACTTTCTCCTAAATAGATGGTTTTGTATCCGTGGCTCAATATCTCGTAATTTAAGTACATCAAGCCCAACTCGTGTACTTCATTCATCGGAAGATATAAAACAAACAACTTGTCATCTTTAGTTGGCTCTTGCGATTGAACGACTTCAGTGTTAGTGAGGATTTTTTGCTTGATTAAGTAAGTGATGAAGTGTTCGTGAGCCGGACTGATAGTATTAGTTTGCCATAGTAATCCGATTTCTTGAATCAATGGAATAAATACTTCATAAAAAACATCACGGAATGATTTTTCGGACAATAGTTTGTTGTAGGTATTGAAAAACAATGCCTGATCAAAATTCATCATTGCCAATTTAAATGAGCTGATCGCATGATGTTTTGCACTTTTATCTGAAATGATTTCGTTTACCAATTGTGGTATCCTGTCTTCGGATAACTTTGAAATTTTCGAAATTTTATATCCGTGATTGTGTAAGAGAGTAATATTTAATAGTTTTTGAAGATTTTCCAAATCATACATTCGGATATTGGTTTCTGTCCTCATAGGTTCCAGCACATTGTACCTTTTCTCCCAAATTCTGATAGTATGTGCTTTTATACCCGATAAGTTTTCCAAGTCTTTGATGCTAAAAACACTTTTAATATTGTTCATCTTTTATTAAAATTAGTTAAACAAAATTAGTAAAATTAATTTACCGCAACTGTTTTTATGCTAAAACTTTCAAAAAAAGGTGAATAGATTAAGAAATTACTCAGTCATTAGTAACTTTCTTGCAGTAGTTTAAACCAATCAGGAGGTAGTGAAATAAAAAAAAACACTCGATTGAGTGTTTTTTTAAATGTGACCACGATCAGGTAACGAAATATTAAAACTAAACCCTTATATATCCTCGGTTTTTGATAATTTTAAACAAAACTTTCCCGACATTTTACCCGAAACGATTACATCTCGGTTTTGCCTATATAACGAACCTGTAAAATGTATCTAATGCTCGATATTGGCATATCAATAGGCTCGTAATCTTCATTTCTACTTTCCAATAAAACAAAGCCCGGTTCCTTGTGTTTTTTAATGTATTTCACCATTCTTTGTTCGTCAGTAACAATCATATATTTCATTCCATAATTAAAAAAACTCCAATCCTTGATAAACTTGTACGCAACCTTATCACCATTACTAATTTCTGGATACATTGAATGACCAAAAGTTGGAAACGCAATATCAGCATCAATGTTTTTTGGAATAAATAAATAATCATCCGGAGCTTGTCCATCAATTAAACCGTTATCCAAAAAAGTGATATTTCCAGCAGAAATATTCAAATTGTAAAATGGAACAGGCTTAAATAATTTCACATCAAAATCTAGATAGTTTTTAGGCTTTAAAATCTTTACCTCCGGAATTTCCTCACCGCCATTCTTAATCCAATTTAAATCCCAACCCAATTTTTCAGCTAAAATTGTGTATTGGTATTCATTAATGTAATCATCAAGAATAGCTTTTCTCATACCATCAGCCTTAATACTACCTACTAATACCGCCAAAGCATTATAAGACTTACCGCTTTTCTTTCTCAAATACTCAATTCTTTTCCCGATTGTGTCCATTATTTAGAATAATTATAAATTAATAGAAAAGTATCAAAAACTATTAAATACTATTGATTACTATTAATTAATTTTTACATTTGTATTCAAAACTATCAAATTTTATTGATTAATTAAAATTTTTTCGATAAAAAGAAGATAAACTACCAAAAACGACGATAAAAAAACATTTTGCCTATGACAGTTTTAAAAATTGTGGAAAAGCTTCTTGTTGGTGCAAAACCAGTTTTAAAGAACAACACATGCATAATTTATTGTGAAAAAGACAATGTATCTTTTTTTATTGCTGTAGATACTATCGACTTTTCAATTATCAACATTTCTCTTTTTGATGATAAAAAACAAATTTTTATTTCTGAGGAAGTAAAAAAGTTTGCACTCAACGTAATCAAATTGAATATTGAGAAAAGCGCTGTCAAAACATATCCAGCCATTATTTTTTGTGAAATCTATGCCCTTTCAGAAAAAGAGGCAGAAATCATCCTTGATAACATAGTCACAGAAATGAAAATCACTTACGATAATAATCCTTCCGGGAAAATGATCAAAGATGAATTTCTCCATTTAGAAAATTACACCTGTAACCCATCACTAAATTAAACCTATGAGCATTATAATAACTGCCAAATTAGACGAAGAATCCGTAGATCAAATCGCTATAAAAGTTGCCTCTATTTTACAAGAATCAAAAAGTAAAAAAGAAGAAACTCCGGATAAAGACTACACAGTAAAAGAAGCCGTACCGCTTTTAAAATTAAAAGAGGCAAGGATAAAACAACTCCTTAGAGACGGTGTAATTAAAGGCAAAAGACCAGGTAGTAAATGGCTTATTGCACAAAGTGAAATTAACAACTATCTAAATAATGAATAATAATTTTTTTACCACAGCGGCCTCAAACGAAGTTCCTCAAATCAAAGATAAGTTGCAACAACTCGGGTTTACTGAATTGCAACCAGCCGGAACTAATCACTTATTCGTTGACAAAATCAACAAAACGTATTGGGAAAGTGATGATAAAGGCATTCAGCAAAACATAAAACTTGCTGAAAACACTCATAAAGAAACCCCTATTCAATTAACCTTAAAAGAAGTAGAATCATGGCAGAATTAATCGTTGAACAAGAAGAATTAAACCCAGAGAGAATTAACACTGATGTTTTATACCAACAAGATAAGGCTCAAGTAGATATACAAATCTCAACAGCAAAACAATACCCAAGAAACATCACCCGTTCAATTCAAAACATGATTGCTATTGTAACTCTAGACCAAAGAACAGCTGAAAGCTGTACTTATGCCGTTCCAAGAGGTGGAAAAGTAATAACCGGTCCAAGTGTACATCTTGCCAAAATCATTGCTCAAAATTGGAAAAATTTAAGAATCGAAAATAGAGTTATTGAAGTTGGTCCAAGACAGCTTACTTCTCAAGGAATTTGCTGGGATTTAGAAAACAATATCGCTATTAAAACAGAAGTAAAAAGGTCTATAATGACCAGAAGCGGCAGAATGAACGACGATTTAATTACCGTAACAGGAAATGCTGCTAATTCAATAGCCTTAAGAAATGCTGTTTTTTCAGTAATACCTAGAGGAGTTGTCGATAAAGTTTACAATGAAGCTTTAAAAATGATTACCGGCGACTTATCAGATGAAACCAAACTGATCAAAAGAAGAAAACAAGTTGTAGATGCCTTAAAAGATAGTTACGAAGTAACAGAGGCAGAAATTTTACAATCTGTTGGAAAATCAAGCATTGACCATTTAACAGCAGATAATATCGCTGTATTAATTGGATTTGGAACATCAATAAAAAATGGTGATGCAAGTGTTGAAACCATTTTCAGAGGTCAACAAACCCAGACAGTGGAAGAAAAAAAGGAAGAAGTTAAAGCAGCTAAGGATAAACTAAAAAATTCTGCTTCAAAAAATTCTAATGAAGACCCTAGTAAAAAAAATGCTACTGAAACTAATCCAGAAGAACAAACTGTAAAAAACAGTGATATTGATTACTATGCCCAAATCGAAAACTGCAAAGATTTAGAGGAATTAATCGCTCTTTCTAAAAATTTACCACAAGACGACCACAACTTACTTATTGCATTTGATGATAAGAAAAAATCCTTTAACAGTACGCTTTTTACCAAAGAGGAACTTAAATAAGAATTTTTAAAATCGATGCCATGAGTAAATATAAATTATATTCAGAAGAACAAATAAACAATCATCTTGATCAGTTTTTAATTAACAGCTGGTCATACTCAAAAGCTGGAACCTTCGCGAGAAATCCTAAAGCCTTTGAAATGGAATACGTTTACGGTTATCGTTCAAAATCATCTGCAACTACAGTAGCCGGCCACGCGTATCATGCCGCTTTACAAGCCTATTTTGAAAGTTTGAAATCAAAAAGCGAATTTGTTCCCGGACTTGTTGAGCTTACTAACGTTTCATTTACTTACATTGAAGATTTAAAACCTTCTACCTGGAAACTCCAAAAAACTAATCCAACAGTTGAGGAATGTATCATAGCAGCTAACAAAACAACAACAACTTTACTTGAGCACTTCCTTTCAGAAAAAGGAATTTACATAGATGATGTTGAAGAAATTTTAGACGTCGAAGTTTATGGAACTGAGTTCGTAACACTCAATGGAATTGATATTCCATTGCCTTTAAATTTTAGAATTGACTTGGTTCTAAAATTAAAAGATGGTCGTGTAGTTATTGTTGACCACAAATCAAAAGGTCAATACACAGGTGAGGAAGCTATAAAAATGACGGGCGGAAAACAAGCTATGACTTATGTTCTAGGATACGAATCAATGAAAGGAATTTCTGTTGATGAAGTTTGGTTCATGGAAAACAAGTATTCTAAAAATAAAGACAGAAGCCCTCAAATCATAAAATTTGCTATAGACGTTTCCGATATCAATAAAAGACGCCATTTTGAATTTATGCTTTATGAGGCTGTCCGCGGTCTTATAACTGCCGTAAATGACCCTGATTACGTTTACCTAATGAACGATTCAGACAATTTAGTTGATATGGCCGAAATGTATCAGTTTTGGACCAAAACTCTTATCAATGATGTTGAAGATTTCAATATCGATCCTTCCAAAAAAACTCTTATCGAAAAAAGACTAAAAAAAATCAAAGATTCCGGAATCAAAACAATCGACCAAAAAGTTATCCGAGAATTTCAAAAAAACGCTGCAGCGTTTATTCAATACGATTATACAAATTCAGACATGACAAAAGAAGAAAAAATCCAACATGCTTTAAGAACATTCGGAATCATTGTAGAAGTAGCAAAAGTTTTTAATGGCTATTCTTCTGATACATTCCTTTTATCAGTAAATGCCGGAACAAAAATAAACTCAATCCAATCAAGAAAATTAGAATTGGCCAACGCATTAGATGTATCAAGCGTTCGTGTTTCTCCAAACCTTAGAGTTTGGGAAAAAAAATCCTATGTGGCTATAGAAGTTTCAAAAGAGAGAGAAAGAGACCTAATTTTCAATCCAGAAGACCTTAAAGAATTCAAAATTCCAATTGGTAGAAATAATCTTGATGAAGTAATTTATTGGGATTTAAACAATCATTCTACACCTCACGCCCTTGTATGCGGTTCTACCGGTTCTGGAAAATCAGTTGCACTCCGTTCAATTATTGAATACGCTAAAACAGCAGGGATTAAAAATATCGTGATTTTAGATCCAAAACACGAATTCAAGCAAATGAATATCGAAAATGTTTTAATCTACAGTGATATTGAAGACATAGAATCCGCTATGCAAGCTTTAGTAGATGAAATGAATGAACGTGTAACCAACGGAGGAAACAATAAAGTATTAGTCATTTTTGACGAGTTTGCAGACGCACAAGCTCAAGCTAGAAGTGGCAAAGAGCTTGAAGTTTATGAAGAACAAGAAGTTGGTTTTTACAAGCAATCTACAAAAGATATGATTGCGGGATTACCGCCTCAACCAAAGTACCAAAGAGTTCATGTAAGAACAGATAAATCTCTTGAAGAAAACCTTAGAATTCTACTTCAAAAAGGTCGTTCAACAGGTTTTAGAATAGTTGCAGCAACCCAAAGAGCCTCAGCTAAAATTATCACCGGTGATGCCAAAGCAAACTTTCCGGTACAAATCTGTTTTAGAGTTCCAAAAGAAATAGATAGCCGTGTTGTCATAGATGAACCAGGGGCAGAATCCTTGGCCGGACGAGGTGACGGTTTGATTAAATCACCAGAGTACCCAGAAACAGAAAGATTTCAAGCCTATTATTTTAACTCTTAAATTTTTGTATCATGGAAGTAAACGGGAAAATAAAAGTCATAAATCCTGAACAACAAGTAAGCGCCAGCTTTAGAAAAAGAGAATTGGTTGTCGCCACTGAGGAGCAATACCCGCAATTTATCAGTATCAATTTTGTGCAAGATAAATGTGATTTACTTAATAATTATCGCGTTGGAGACGAGGTAAAAGTTTCAATCAACTTAAGAGGTAGAGAATGGGTTAATCCTCAAGGAGAAACTAAATATTTCAATGATATCCAGGGCTGGAGAATAGAAAAAACAAATCCTTCACCAGCGCCTCAAAATAATGTGGCCTCACACGCTGCATCACCGGCTGAGGCATTCGCTCCGGCAACAAATTTTAATGAAGAAGAACATGACGATCTACCTTTTTAAAAATGGATTTCATTGCAATTAAAGAAACTATTGAATCAGTTTTAGAAATTGAATTAACAACAGCCAACAGAAAAAGAGATACTGTTGAAGCAAAAATAATTTTTTGTGCCATCTGTTTTTTAATTCATAAGCCTAAACTGAAAGAACTTGAAGTAATTCTGGATAAGGATCATGCTACTATTTTACATTACAAAAAATTAGTTGTAGCCTTCCACCAGTATGATAAGTTATTTCAAAAAAAATATCAAAAATGCATTGATTCTTTATCAATAAGTGACCGTAAAAAAATCCTTTTTTTAAAGCACGATTATTTACTAAGAAAAATGACTGTAAAACGCAGTAAAACAAAGGTATATGGCTAAAAGATTTATCGAAACTGGCTTTTTTAGAGACCCTTTTGTAAGGAGCTTACAAGGGGCTTACAAGGGGCTATATATCTACCTCTTTTTGGAGTGTTCAAATTCCGGTATTTGGGACGTTGAATTAGATGTTGCAAAAATAAGATGTGGAATAAATGATGCCCTTACCGCCGATGAAATTTTGACCATGTTTCCCGAGAAAATAATTTCTCTTGACAATGGTCAAAAATGGTTCCTTGTAAACTATGTGAAAGTCCAGCACAACGGCGTTTTGAACGAAAAAAACAAAGCTCACACCGGAGCAATTTTTGAGTTAAAAAAATTCAATTTATTAAAAAAAATATCGGAAAATGAATATGAAATTTTTTTTAAAAATAATCAAAAAGAGGAAGGGGCTTCCGAGGGGCTTACAAGCCCCACTGGTAATGGTAATGGTAATAGTATAGGTAATGGTAATAAAAATAAACGCGCGAAAAAAAAATTTGAACCTCCAACTGAAAAAGAAGTGCTGGATTATTTTTTAGATAATGGTTATAAAATTGAAGTTGCTAAAAAAGCATTCAAGTATTACAACGAATTGAATTGGAAAGATAGTAAAGGTCAACAAATCAATAGCTGGAAAGCAAAAATGATCGCGGTTTGGTTTAAGGATGAAAATAAAATTCAAAAAACAGAAGAATCAAAATCTAATACTGTAGCCGGTCGCCAAAATCAGGAAACAGTAGCAAGTAACTATCAAAATTTTTTACACTCAGATGGACAATAATTATCAAGTTGACAAGGTACAATTAGCCCAAGAAAAAGAGCAAAGAGCCATTGTAGCTCTTGTTGAAGTTGAAAAAAACACATCAGGAACTAATGTTGTTTTCCTAAAAAACAATTTCAATTTTAAAAAAATAAGACACAGAGTTACTGAAATTGATTTTAGAGTAATGTTGGCAATTGCTTTGACAAGAATATGTGCCTTATCCGGAATCAAAGAGAAAGTATCACAAAGCGATTCAGACGATATCGTAAAAATGATTTTATATACTCACAACGATTTAACTCTTGAGGAAATATATAAAGCCTTCGAACTTGAAAGATATTCAATCTATGATGAAAAAACACAGCATTTTCAACTTTTCAATGCTGAATACGTGAGTGCTATTTTGAAAAAGTATAAATCTTGGAAGTTGCTAACAAGAAAAGAGCACAATATCAATCCGGAAAAAGAAAATGTTTCTACAGAAATAAGCCCGGAAGGTATCATCAAAATAATGGACAAAGCTATTACCGAAAAATATCTTGAGTACTTAAACTCAGGAACAATTTCAGAACCAATTACCCACATTTTTGATGAATTAGTTGAGAGAGGAAAAATAAAACTTGCTACAAGAAAAGAATCAAAGCTTGGTAAATATTACGACGAACTACTTGAAAAAGCCAAAAATGAATTGTTATCTGAATTTGAAACTGCAGAGGGAAAAGATTTTACAGAAACAAAATTAATTTCTACAGTGGTTCAAGAAATAAAATCCGGAAAGTCTCCAAAAATAATTCTGCTTGTAAAAAAATATGTTCTACTCGAATATTTCAAAAAATTAAAAGATGAAAATGAAGACCAAACCCATCCCGAAAGTTAAAAATTGTAACGGAACATGCGAAAAATGTGATTGTAAAAAAAATGAAGATAACAGATAACCATTTACCGGCTCAAATATTCAAACAGCTGCAAAAATATGTAGCTACCACCGATTTCAAAATAATAGATATTGGTGCCAATAGATTGATTTCTGTATTGGAAGCTCCAGATTTTGTTCTGCCGCATATCCAATTAGAAAATTATGAATTGATTACTGCTTTTTTAAGAGAGAGTTATGATGGTTTTGATAATCAGTTGAACATTCATGCTGATAACATTTTACCAAAAATTCATTACGATGAAAATAAAAAACCATTTATCGTTAATTATAAAGTTGATTACGCTTCTGTTCTATACGTCAATAATTTTCAAGGAGTAACACTGAACGGCACCGCTTTTTACTTGCATGAAAAATATCAAGATAAGTTGCCAGAAGATGTATCTGATGGAGAATACAACAGAATGATCATTGAAGATTCAAATGACATAAAAAAATGGAAATTCTTTAAAAAAGTACCAAGCGAACCCAATCGTTTTTTAACATACAACGCGAGACTTTTTCATTCAAAATATCCCGAAAACATTGATAAAGGAGTTCGAATAGTTTTAGTTGGATTTTACAGTAAAAAAGATGCCTAAATTCTTTACAAAACATATTGTTGACGCTATACAATACCTTAGTTACAACGCTGATGAAGTAATTAAGTTCACAGGAGATAAGGCTAAAAAGCGATTTATGGCAACCGAAAAGGGAAGACTAGCCTATAAACGTTCAGATTATACAAAAGGAATCAAAGAATACAACTTGTTACTTAATCAGCGTCATTTATTAATAAAAGCATTGTTGCGAACTAAATGGCGATCTAAACAAGCGTACTATTTGAATTTTGAAGGTTCAAAATATGTTGTCAGCTATAGTGGATACCTCCATTTATTAAAAAGACATCACATTTCTGTATTAACAAAATCTTTCAAAAAAATATCTGAATTACCCAAATAACCGGCGGCAATGTAGTGGGAGGTTGATAGCCGTTAATATACCACCAACCAAGTCGGTAAACAAAGGATGAAAAGGCGTAGGCTTATACATCTAAGGAAGAAATCCTTAGCACATTCGAGTAATGTAAATGCGCAGCGAAAGCAAAATAAGTTCCACCCTCTGCCGACAGCCGGTTTTAATTAATTGAAACATAAACTAAAATAACAATAAAATGAGTAAAACAATTCAAGCAGAAACAAACCTTGTTATAGAAGAATATAACAATGGAAACAAAAAAGTAAAAAAAACATTAGAGAAAATTTTCTCTGTAAAGTTGTTCAAGCCTGACATTACCAAAAGAATAAATTCTTTCGAAGATGTTTGTAAAGAAATGGGAAAAAATTACAAAGATTTTATTTGTGAAAGTAAAGATCCAGATGAACAAGCAGCAAATGCTTATAAACAAGCTTTACTTATTGTAAAATGCTACAATGGCGATACCGTTCTTGATTGGACTAATATTAATCAACCAAAATATTGTTTAAGATACTATTTATCTGGCTCGGGCTGGTCGTTGTACGCTGTCGATGGCTGGGCCGCGTATACGTATTGCGGTGCTCGCCTCCATTTTGCAAATCGTGACCATGCACAAGATGCTTGGAACAAATTCAAAGAAATATTCATCAAATTAAATTAATAAAAAATGCCAAAAAATCTTATAACATTCGAACAATTCTGCGAACAGAAAGGTGTGTCTGCTGAATTACCTGAAATTACCAATGTTTCAGAAGAAGTAAAAAATCAAATGCTTGCCACTTACAAATGGGAACATATTGTTAAAACTCTTAATAATGAGGGTTTGAAAGAAGAATGGGTTCCAGACTATGATAATTTCGAACAGCCTAAATATGAGATATGGGTATATAAACCATCTTCTGGCTCGGGCTGGTCGTTGCGCGTTGTCGATTACTGGTACTCGTATACGAATTGCGGTGCTCGCCGCGTTTTTAGAACGCGGGAAATCGCAAGATACGCGGGAACAGAACTTCTACATTTTTATGTAGATACGTTCTAAAATATAAAATAGGTTGTACGACGGTTACTGCTTTTTGGGTTCAGTCTTCTGGCTCAGGCTGGTCGTTGAACGATGTCGATAACTGGAACACGAATACGAATTGCAGTGCTCACCTGTTAAAAATAATATTGACCGTCGTAAACCTTGCCCTCATGGCAAAAAAATACATCTTTTAAAAGCTCTTTAGTATTCTGTTTTAGTCAAGAAAGAGAGCTAATGAAAACAAGGCATGAAAAGAAAAAATAATTTATTTGAAAAGATAGTTGATTTTGATAATCTAAGGTTAGCTGATTCTCGTGCAAGAAAAGGTAAAAGTAATCAGTATGGAGTAAGAATGTTCGATAAGAATCCGGAAGGAAACTTGATGATATTACAGGAGTTATTTATTAATGGCCGCTATAAGACTTCCGAATATTCTACATTCAAAGTTTATGAACCAAAAGAACGTATTGTTTACCGTTTACCATATTTTCCGGACAGAATTGCGCACCACGCAATTATGAATATTATGGAACCATTATTTCAATCTTGGTTCACAAAAGACACATACAGTTCTATCAAAGGAAAAGGAATCAAAGCCGCATCGGACGCAGTAAAAGAATCTCTGAAAAATAAAGAAGAAACAGCATACTGTCTTCAAATTGATATTGTAAAGTTTTTTCCAAGTATCAATCATGACATTTTAAAAAATATGCTACGCAAAAAAATAAAAGACAGGCAACTATTGGACTTGTTAGATGAAATTATAGATAGTTCTCCTGGCGTTCCAATCGGAAACTATTTAAGTCAATATTTTGCGAATTTCTATCTAACATATTTTGATCATTGGATAAAAGAAAATATGAAAGTAAAACATTATTTCAGATATGCAGATGACATAGTAATTTTTGGAAAAAACTCAACTGATTTACACCGATTGAGATTTGAAATATCAAACTATCTCCAAAACGAATTAAAACTTAGTATTAAGCCTAATTATCAAGTTTTTAAAATATGTAAAAGACGTGGATTAGACTTTGTTGGTTATGTTTTCTTTCATACTCATGTAAAACTGAGAAAATCAATCAAAAAAAATTATGCAAAAGCCGTGAAAAATAAAAAACCTAAATCTACAATAGCAGCTTATGAAGGCTGGGCAAAACACGCAAATACAAATCATTTAAGAAAAAAATTAGCACTTACATGAATAAATTTTCAGACTTCGGGATAAAGGCAAAAACAGAAACATTTCAAGGAGATAAAAAAAAACATGTCCAAACTCCTTAATACAGAAATCACAATTGTAAAATATAAAATAGTACCATCAAAATTTGGAGGTAATAGATTGGATTTACAAATAAAATTAAACGGAGAACTAAGAGTTACTTGGACTAGCTCAGAAGTATTAATAGGAATGATTAAAGATATTCCTGCTGAGGGTTTTCCTTTTTCAACTATAATAAAAAAAGTTAACGATCAACATTATGAATTTACATAAAAGCATATGAAGACAAGACCAATATTATTCAGCGGCCCTATGGTTCAGGCTATTTTAAACGGAACCAAATTACAGACAAGGAGAGTTATAGACCCTCAGCCAAAATCTCCTGATTATCTTCCAAAATTACTAACTGACCATTTTGGAAAACAATTTCTTGAGTAAAGAAAAGATGAAGTGCATGTTGAGCAAAAAACAATAAACCTACGTTACGGACAAGTTGGCGATGTGCTTTGGGTGAGAGAAACTTTAAAAGCTGATTTTGATACAGATGATAGAGTTGTCTTATCAAAATATGCAGCAGATAGTACACATGTTTTATACTCTACAAACGACGAATATAATGGTTCGGTTAGGCATTGGACATCAAAAAGAAAATCAGTTCCATCTATCCACATGCCAAAAGAAGCTTGCCGTTTGTTTCTTAAAATCAAAGACATCCGAGTTGAACGCTTGCAGAATATTTCGGAGGAAGATGCCATTCAAGAGGGTATTGAAAGAATAAAAAAAGACGGAATGCTTTCGTTCCGCTCTTATGCTGTAAATTATGAGGCTTGTGTTTTTCCATACGTTTCTTTTGAAACTCTTTGGAAGAAGATAAATGGAAGTCAATCATGGAACGAAAATCCTTGGGTATGGGTAATTGAGTTCGAGCGAATTATCCTTTAATGATATTTTGAATTTCAACAAATAAATTATGAAAAGACAATTTAAAGTAAAAGCAAAAATAGCTACTTCTGAATATGAAAGAACGCCAATAGAAATAACTCAAAAAAGATTTATTCTTGATTTTTTTAATTCATTGCCTCTTGATGATTTAAAGAGTTTGGTTCAATACAAAGAAATAAATTACACCAATAAAGAGCAATGGAAGGAAAGCCCTGAAATGCACAATGAGTTATCTAAATTAATGGATGAAAGATGTGTTTTGCTTACCGCTGAGATTTGGTTATATAAAATTTCCTCCGAATAACATATAAAGCATTATGCATAACGCAAACTGCTTGGCGTCAGTTGCCAGCCACTAACTAAAATTATTAATCAAAACCAGCGTTAGCGCCAAACCGCGGTTATAAGCAGCTTTTATGAAAAAGTATATTAGAAAACATCTGAAAGACGAAAAAAGAGTTTTAATGCTAATGTATAAAAAAGGCATATTTGAACTTTTAGGAATAGATTACAATTGTTTGTCTTGGGAATATCTTAAATATGGTAAAAGGCAAAGAAAAAGACCAAACAACACTCGTCCTTATTTTGACACTTTGCCAGAGCTTCACGTTTGGAGTCAAGATTATTGGGGAGAAGGTGATTCTCACAGTGTTGTTGATAGTTTAAAACAGTATTTATTTTGGGAAACCGCAAAAGAAATTGATGAAGAAAGCGGATTTCCTATAAATCATAAATATCCAACAACGAAATTTTTAATTCATTATCTAAATGAATTACCAACTAAAAATAGTAATAGTAAATTTAACAGAGTTCTTAAATGTTCTGATGAGTAAAGTTACTGTTAACGCCCGTCGCTTGGCGCAGTTGTGAAGCCAGCGAACGAAATATTTTCCACTAACTAAAAAATTAAAACGTGAAAAAAGAAGATCAACAAACCGAAAAAGAACAATTGCACCAAACGCCGGTTAGTGGCTGTGCTATTCCCGTAATTATTGTTATCTATAATGATTCGCCTTGGATTGTTGAGGAATTGAATTTGAGTTACGATTATAATAAGTATGCTATTTTCAAAGGTAATAAACCGAAATATTGGGCAGAAGAAATCGACCGAGATAATACGATTGATTGCATTATCGAAAATACTGGTCTTTATTGGACAGAAGCCGATGAAACAAATTACAAACGAACTATTGAAATTTTAGACGCAATAATTGAAGAACACGAGAAAGTAAAAAAATGCTTCCGTCAAAAATACGATAAAAGTCTATCGTTGCAGTTTCTCAAGCATTGCCACTAACGCACGGCGGCTTGTTGCAGTTGCGGATAATTAAACACTAACGATGACAAATTAGAAACTATGTTTATAGCAGACAAAACAGAAAAACGATGTTTGGTCGCTTGTGATGAGCAGACTAAAAAAGACGGGCGTTGCACTTGCCTTTCCAAAAATGCCGATACACAGCAATTGCTACAAACCGCTGTTAGTAGGCAAAGCGAACAGTTACCTTGCCGTCACCAAAATATAATGAGACAAGACGGACTTGATGAATGCCTTGACTGTGGAGCAAAAAACTATTAGCAAGGTAATTGCTACTAACGTTTCGCCGCTAACCGACTGTTGCGAAGCCAGCGAACTGCGTACTGACTGCTAAGATAGAATTTTTACGTGAAAAACAGACGTGAAACCACGAAAATCCAGCAATAGCGGTTAACGGCTGTTG
>Ga0207952_1000547_pt1 | contig 28029 bp, 30 predicted proteins | sample SubbioR12Aug_8Ca_FD_184831 | JGI IMG/M metagenome (GOLD analysis project Ga0207952, IMG submission 184831) | Serpentinite rock and fluid subsurface biosphere microbial communities from McLaughlin Reserve, California, USA - CR12Aug_8Ca (SPAdes) | ecosystem: Environmental > Terrestrial > Deep... | reverse complement strand
TTTAATGAAGACAATAGCTATTAGCTCTATCTTCGTATTTTTTGCCATTGTAGCAGGATTAGTTGCATTAACACCAGCTGCATTTGCAGATCATAGCGAAGTTACAATTGTCCCAGCAGCAGGTTCTGGTGCTCCAGGATGTGAAGAGACTGCAGAAGGATGTTACATTCCTAGTACTGCAACAGTAGATGTCAATGGAAAAGTAATATTTTCTAACACAGATACTGCAGCACATACATTCACAGCAGGAACTGCAGCAGATGGTCCATCAGGAGAATTTGATACTAGTTTAGTAATTGCTGGAAGTTCATATGAATGGACAGCAACTACAGTAGGCGAATTCCCATACTATTGTATGGTACATCCATGGATGGAAGGATTAATTGTAGTACAAGAAGCAGGAGCAGAAGAACAGGATGATATGGAAGGCGAACATGATGATATGGAAGGCGAACATGATGATATGGAAAATGCATCAGCAACAGGAATGTTGTCTGACGGCACTGAAGTTTCAGTTTCAACCTCTGTACCAACTGCAGGTGAAAGATTGCATATTGCAATTCAATTCGACGATGCAGAACATGTCAACCATGACATCAAAGTTACACAAAATGGCGAAGAAGTACTAAATGATTTAGCCGCACATCATCATGATGGAAAAGGCGAGCATGAAACAGCACCACTTAAGTCATCAGATCCAGTAGAGATCACCATTACATTCCAAGGTTATGGAATTGATGATCCAAAAACAGGACCTATTGGTGAAGTAGTAGTATTTGCAAACGTTGTTCCAGAATTTGGAACAATTGCAATGATGATACTTGCTGTTGCAATCATAAGTATTGTAGCCGTTACTGCAAAATCTAAAGTAATTCCAAGATTTTAGGGATTAACTTTTTCTATTTTCTTTTTATTAAAGCAACTATTGCTAAGATAATAGCTGCTGATGCAATAGACAGTCCAAATATTGCAAAGTCATATGCTGCTCCGCCATCATTTTCTGAGCCATCATTCATAGCAGATACATCTCTTTGTAATGATGAGATGGCATTTTTGAGTGAAGTTACATCCTGATTTGACGAATCACTAGTTGGTGGAAAGTCCAATATTGCAGTACTTTCTACATCTTCGACTGGAATTTGTACATTAACTGGTACACCATTAATTTCGCCTTTAAAATCCATGATATAGCTTCCAGTTTTTGTAGGAATTACTGGTGAGAAATAATATCCTATTTTTGGATCTGAGTTAATATCAATTTTTTTAGAGGCACCTCCAAACATTGCAGTAACTTCTAAATTTTTGAACGCATTTGTAATTCCTTTGTATTGACCTGAGGTTTTATCAGGTTCAGTAATTTTAAAAACAAAATCATTTCTTATACCTACAATTGGAGGTTCCAATCCCCATCCAGCTTCAATTTTGTAGGGTTCTACTTCAACTGTGGTATGAGCAAAAGATTGTGATGCAAATCCAAATGAAAGTAATAATCCAATAATACTTAGCATAATTACTTTCATGACGTTATTTTATGAATACATGTTATTATCTTTACGTGAATTGGTACAAACTTCGAATAAAATAAAAATTGTTTAAATTGATAAACGTAGCCTGAAGATCAAATGAAAAAAATTCTAATATTATCATTATTTGTTTTATCAATGTCGATTCCATATGCCGCAGCTCATCCATTTACTCTAGAAACTATTCCAAATTCATCAACAAGTTCACCAATAGGGGTTACAGAGGTAATTGTTTATTTTTCAGAACCAATTGATAATAATTTCAGTTCACTAAAGGTATTTGATAGTAATGGAGAACAAATCGACAATAAAGATACTAAATATTATGAAGGGGATTATTCTCTAATTGTAACTACACCACCATTAGAAGAAGGAGTCTACACAGTATCAAGCAAAGTTTTATCAAAAGTCGATGGTCATTTAGTTCCTAATGCATTTATTTTTGGAGTAGGGGAGGCTAAAATTGATACAGGATCGTTAGCTAAACAAAATATTTCAGATATAATATTTTTGCCAGAAGCTGGAGCAAGATTTCCAGGTCTTGTTGGTCAAACTATTGTTTTAGGAGCTATAATTGCATCTATAATCATTTGGGGAACACAAAGCAAACAACTTGTTAGAAAAGAATTTGACAAACTTGAAAACTTTCATCATGGAAAATTCATGACACTTACAGGTGTTGGGTTAGTAATAATATTTGCATCAAATATTTTGGTATTAGCTGTACAAACTATAAGATTAGAAACTTCGGTAATTGAAGTAATTAAAACTGATTTTGGAAATATTTGGACAATTAGAATGATAATCACAGTTATTTTATTGGGTTTATGGTTTGGAATGGATAGAAAAAAGATCCTATCTATAAAAAACAAAATTCCAATGCTGATAATCACACTTGGATTAATTGGAACATCAAGTTTAATTGGACATGGTGCAGCTAGTGGTGAAACTCCTGCATTAATTCTTGATTATATTCATAATTTTGTAGCAGCAATTTGGATTGGTGGCATAATTTATTTTGTGTTTGCTTTACTACCAACATTTTCACAGTTAGAAGAAACAAAGAGAGAAAAGATGTCACTTGTTTTAATTCCAAGATTTTCAATGATGTTTATAGTTGCAGTTGGAATTGTTATTATCTCTGGACCTACACTAATGTGGTTTTTGGAAAGTGATGTAAGCTTGATTACAGAGTCAACTTATGGAAAATTAATTTTTGCAAAAATTGCAATTGCTTCGATTATGATTGGTTTTGGTGGATATTTTCAATTTAAAATTCAAAAAAATGCTGAAAGAGATTTACAAAAAGGAACTATTTCCATATACAAAAAACTAAGAAAATCATTGAAATTTGATGTCATATTAGGAATAATACTCTTGGGAGTAGTTGCATTACTAATTAATGGAACATTACCAGCCGGAGAAATTAATCAGGTGGATGCTCAAAAAGTATCGCATGGGTTTAGCAGCTTGGAATTTTCAGAAAACGCAAAATTTGATGTTAAGATATCATCATTTTCAAGCGGAACAAATACAATTTTAGTCAAAGTTAGTGATTTTGAAAATAAACCGTTGTATGATTCAGATCAAATTAAAGTAAAGATCTCGTATCCTGAAAGAAGTATTTCACCAATAGAAATTCCAATGAAAATTATCAAACAAGAAGAAAATAAGCCGCTTGAATTTCAAGGAGATATCACTTTTGGGTTTTCAGGCAAATGGAAATTAGAAGTAGAAGCTCAAAGAAAACAGAATGCAAATGAGTCAGTAATTATAGATTTAGTGGTTAAACCAAGATTAGCAGATCTATCAACCAAAATTATCGGATATCCATTACCAGAACCATCAAAACCACTTTATCCGCTATATGATGGAAATGATTCCATTTGGATAAGCGATCCATCTTCTCCTAGATTATGGGAGTTCTCAATAGAATCACAGAATTTTACCTCATATTCATTTGATGGATTGACAACAATGTGGCTTACTAAAGATAGTGAGGGAAAAATTTGGTTTACAGATACGCCAAGAAATCAAATAGGATATTTTGATCCAAGCAATAAACAAATTACCACAAAAACATTACCAAAAATAGATCCTGTTATTGATAGTAACACAGCAACTTTCTTACAAGCAGATTTTGATGGAAATATTTGGATATCAATTACTAACAAAGATATTATTTTAAAATATTATCCAAAAACCGATACATTTGAAGAAATCAAAATGCCTGCAAGAGAATCATTACCATTTGCATTAACAATTGATAGTGAAGGAAAAATTTGGTTTACAGAATCATATTCAGGTAAAATTGGATTTATCGATCCAAAAGATAACAAAATAACAGAATTTATGCCTGAAAAGCCTCTTGCATCCCCAGAAGCAATAATTTTTGATGAAGAAGGAAATTTATGGATTGCAGAACATACCGGTACTGCAATTATCAAATTCAATCCAATTTTAGAAACATTTGAGAGAGTTTCAGTAATAGACAAAGAGGCATTGCCATATGGAATGTCTTTTGATAGATATGGGAATATTTGGATCCCCCAACACACAATAGATAAGATTGCAGTATATGATCCATATAACAAAGATTTGATTGAAGTTGCAATTCCTACTGTTACATCATTTGTTCAATTTTCAACATCGGACAATAAAGGAAATGTGTGGTTTGTCGAACAACAAGGAAACAAGTTATCAATGGTAAAGACCACAGAAATTCCAATCACAATAAATGAATTAAATGATAAGAGTAATTTTTCACTGAAATATTCTGAAATAGTATCACCGTTAATTGCAATGGGAATTATTGCAACATCTTTGTTCTTTGTTAAAAATCTAAGAGATAAAAGAAGATTAAATGAATTAATTATGTCTGGATAGCAATCCAGCAGATTTTATTCCCAGAGTGCATGCCAATATTCCTATTGCAAATAAAACAATTGTTCCAGCTGGAGTAATATCAAATACATATGATACCAGTATGCCTGAAACTACAGAAAATATAGAAAAACACATTGAAAGTAGTGCAGTTTGTTTGAATCCTCTTCCATACATTATTGCAGTTACATTTGGAATTACAAATAATGCAGAAATAAGTAAAACACCAACTAGCTGTATTGAAGTTACAACTGTAATTCCTGCCATAAAAACAACAAGATAATTTATTTTTTCAACTGGAATTCCGCTTACTTTGGCCTGCTCTTCGTTAAATGTAGAGTAAAGAAGCTGACGATAAAGTAAAAGAATCACAATCAGAATAATTCCTGTTAAAAATAAAATCAGAATTGTGTCGTTGACACTAACAAGCAAAATGCTTCCAAAAAGAAAGCTGAAGATATCAATAGTAAAGCCACCAGACAATCCAATAATTACGAGCCCAACTGCTATTCCTGATGACAAAAGAACGGCTATTGAGGCGTCTCCAGATATGTTGAATCTATCTTTAATTCGCGTCATAATTAGTGCACTAACTATTGAAACACCATATGCGGTCCAAAGTGGATATATTCCTGCCATCAGACCTAGTGCAATTCCACCAAATGATGAATGAGCAATTGCGTCTCCAAACAAGGAATAACGACGTAAGACTAGAAAGAGTCCTACAACTGAACATAAAATAGCAATTGCAATACCTGAAATTATTGCTCTGTGCATAAAACTAAATGTAAAAATTTCAAAAGTCATATCTAATGATGATGCATATGTTCCTGCATCGAAGCTTCAGAATATTGTTTTACAAGATCATCATTATTAAAAAATTCGTCAGATTCTCCATGAAAGAAAAGTGTTCTATTAAGACATGCTACATGATTAGCTAATTGATTCACTGCATCCAAATCGTGTGAAGACCAAATTATTGTAATGTTTTGTTTGGAATTTAATTCTTTTAAAATACTATAAAAAAGATCTATGCTTTGTTGATCAATTCCTGTAACAGGTTCATCCAAAATCAAAACTTTTGGATTATTAACCAAAGCCTTTGCAATAAAGACACGCTGTTGTTGTCCACCTGATAGTTCACCTATTCTTCTTTCACTTAGCTCATGTATCCAAAGCTGCTGCAATATTTCATCAATTTTATTTTCATCTGATTCTTTATGCAATCCCATTCTAACAACATCATTTACAGTTGCAGGAAAATTTTTCTCAAAAATAGGTTTTTGTGGTACATAACCAATCTCTTTGAGATAATTTTTTGATTTCCTAATATCGATGCCAAAAAATTTGATCGTACCCTTGTATTTTGTATTAAGACTAAGCATTGAAGCAAAAAGAGTAGATTTTCCTGCACCATTAGGACCAATTATGCCTAAAAAATCACCTTGGTTGACTGTAAAACTAACATCATCTATAGCCTTGACATCAGGATATTCTATTGTAAGATGTTCAATCTCAACTATTTTCAACACAGTGCCTCCTTGAGATTATTGAGGTTCTCAGTCATTCTAGAAATATAAGTTCCATCATCACCAATTTCAAGTGGAGATAAAACAAGTATTCTTCCTCCAATTTCGTTTGCAATTACTTGAGAAGTTTTTGGATCAGCAGTTTCTTCAGTGAATATTACATCAAGATTGAGATCTTTGGCTTTATTGATTACATTTTCTAAAGTCTTGACGGTAGGTTCAGCATGGGGTGTATTTGAGGAAAGTATCGTATGTTGAGTAAGACCATATTCATTTGAAAAATACGAAAATGCATTATGAAATGCTATAAAATCTTGATTACAATTTGATAATTCTTTACGAATTTTTAAATCAAGTAAATCTAATTCGGCGATATAGTTTGCAGCATTTTCTTTGTAATATTTTTCGTTTTCAGGATCAGACTTAGAAAAGGCAGTTGCAATATTTTGCACTTGGATTTTTGCAAAAACAGGATTTAACCAAATATGAGGGTCACCTGATGTAACAATATTTTCATTTGTTAAGGATTCTTCAATATTTTTTTCTATAATTCCATTACTTGTATCAACTACTATTCCCTGATAATTCATTTCAGTCAATTTATCAGTCCAACTTTCAAATCCAATTCCATTAATAATAATAAGATCAGATTTTTGCATTTGTTGTACGTCCTTTATTGTTGGTTCCCAATCATGTGGTTCAATTCCAACTGGAACTAATAATTTGACATCAACTTTGTCCTGACCAACTTTTTGAGAAAACTCATGTAATGGATAAAATGATGACATTACTTGTAATTTTGATTCATTTGATTTTTTAGATTGGTTTGAATCACTTGAAAAAACTGCAAATGAGATCAATGGAATTGTAATAATGATTGCAATTATTGCAAGTTTTACTTGATTATTCATAATCAAATCTAAAATATGTTATTAATAACTCTATAAAATGTTAATAACTTTAATTGCTAAACTTATAAGATAATTAATAACAATTAAGATATGCCAATAGTTTCAATCTCACTAAATCCTGAAATTTTATCAGAATTAGATAAATTGCAAAAAAGCATGGGATTTTCTGGAAGGTCTGAAGCAATTAGAGCTGGAATCAGGACATTTGTTTCAGAAGAAAAACAAAAATCTGAATTAGAAGGAAATATTCATGCAATTCTTTTAGTTGTCCATAATGATGAGTTTGATCATGTGGTGTCAGGAATAAAACATAATTTTGAAGATCTAATCACAACACATCTTCACAGTAAGATTGAGGGAGAAAAATGTATGGAGTTATTTGTAATTGATGGTGATGCAAAAAGAGTTTCAACTATTACAAAAGATTTTCAAGTAAACAAAAACATGGATACTGTAAAATTAGTAACATTATAAAATTAATTAGAAATTAAGTTTTTAGGAAAGTAATTTCTAGTTATTAAAACAACTGTCAACAACATAGAAAATAAGATAATAATTGTAATTGTTCCAAATTCAGGTGCAACGACAATTCCAAAAGATGTCTCTTGACCAGAGTTTCTAATATTTTCAAATTTAATTATAGTAGGACCTGTTTGGTCTTCTGAAAATGTATACTTTTCAAATTCTCCTCCAACTTGTGCAACTCCAACAGATTTATAGATCTCCTGACCATTCTGTAAAATTACAAAAGTATAAGCAGAGTTACGCATTGGTTCTCCAGTTTTACCATCTCTAATTGTAAAAATAAAATTTGTATTTTGTCCAGGCATTATTTCTATTGGATCCCATGAAAGATTTACTTGAAAGTCTTCACTTTTTGTAAACGCAGTTAATGGAAATCCAGGATTTTCTGATTTACTAAGTGTAAAAATAATTGAATCAGGTAAAGGATCTCCAGATTTTTCTAATTGGTTCTTTAGAAATCTAAGATGATCCTGCAACAATACAAAATGAACTATTCTCTCATCTTCGACTGAATAATCATCAACTGTAACAGATGCTTTAAACAACTCTATTCCGTTAGCTGTGCCAGTATAACTTGGAGAGAAAAATTCTGAAAAACTCTTAGGAAAATGTACTTCCTCATGAACTACTGGAATATGGGACATTTTTTTTTCACTCCAATCAAATGGCATCTCAAATGTTATTTGCTGTGCAATAGGATCATATTGAAAATTGGAGATATTATCAAAATATGATTTTATTTTAAACTCTATATCCTGATTTTCAGCATCTTTTTGCAAAAAATTAGTTGTATCTACTATAGTCAGATCTGCATTATAAACACCAGAATTTTCAATGATATTTGTAGGTTCATCAATTGTTCTTACTTCTATTTCAAAATTGTATAATCCACCTGAACCAAATATTGGACCAGAGATCATTATTGGATTCTCTTTTGTTCCATGCCATGCACCTAATAGAGAATCTTGTTCTCCCTTAATCGTAATTTCATTATCTTGTGTTGGATTTATTTTGATTGTAAGAACTCCATCAGGTGTAAAGAAATAATTTCTAAATATCATTTTATTTTCATGAAATAAGCCAATTAGAAGAGTAGTATTTTTTGCCTGTTCCTTAGTTTCGGTTTCAGTTACAGTGATAGTAATTTGTTTTTCACCAGTTGGTTCAAAGAACATTGGAGTCTCAACTGAGATTGAAATTTTCTTACCTTCTACATCAACAGATGAAATTGTATCTATTCCAAATCCATGTCCATAAACACTAGAAATAGGAATTAGTAAAGAGATTGTTAATGCAAAAATTCCAAATTTTGATAATGACAGAATTATTTTGTTCATATTGGGTTATTTTACTGTGAGTAATTCTTTAACTCTCTGAATTAAGTCATCCATATTATTTGCTTCTAATATTGGTTGTAATTCATGTGGATCTTTAGCACCTATAGCGGATAAGGAGTAAACATAATCAATTGTAGGCATTTCTGTTGTAAGATAATATTTTTCTAAAACATGATCAAGTGAATGAGGTTCTACAATTTGTGGTAATGCTTGGTGAATAATTTTATTTTTCCACATTGATACTAGCTTCTCCCATGTGTCTAAAGATACATTATCATCAATTTCAGGAATTAATTCAACTTCGGCACGAATGTACATTTTTTGTTCTGTTCCCAATTTTTCATGTATTTCTGAAATATTTCTATGACCTTCTACCGAATATGGATCATAGTTGGGTGGTTGTGGAAAAGATGGTGGAATTATTTTATTAATTTTAAATTTATTACGCCCAATGGTCTCAATATGCAATTGCATCCCATCTAATTCTACATCTTCACATTTAGTTATCTTTGCAATTGTACCAATTGGTTTTGGTGCAGTCCAACCACTAATTGAGTTATTTGCATCAATAAGACATACACCAAATTGACCATCACCTATCATACAATCATCAACTAACTGCTTGTATCTAGGCTCAAAAATTCTAAGAGGTAATTCCTGTCTAGGAAATAACACTAAATCTAAAGGAAATATAGGTAAAATTTTTGTTTCTGTCAAACTGTTGTTGTTTAGTATGACTCCAGATATATGGAATGCGCAATCAATTTTAATTATAAAATAGATTTTAAAATTTAAAAGCCGTTTTCGTTGAGAATTAATCCAAGTAATGCAGCTCTTGTATGTTTTCCATATTCAGCCTGTTCAAAATATTTTGCATTTTTTGTATTATCAACATCAGTTGATATTTCATCTAATCTAGGTAGTGGATGCAAAATAATAGAATCATCTTTCATTTTTTGCAATAAATCCAATCCTACAACATAGCTTCCTTTTACTTTGAGATATTCTTCCTCATCTGGAAATCTCTCTTTTTGAATTCGTGTTACATATAGAACATCAAGATCATCTATGTAATCTTCAATTTTAGTAGATTCAGTAAAAGACAATTTCTTTTTTATTTCATAGATTGAATCTGATCTAATTCGTAATGATTCAGGGGAAATTAAATGGACATCAACATTATAATTTCCAAGTCCATGTAAGAGAGAATAAACTGTTCTTCCATATTTTAGATCACCGATAATTCCTATTTTGAGACCATCGATTTTTTTCTTTTCTTTTCTTATTGTAAACAGATCTTGTATTGCTTGTGTAGGATGTTCTTCAGTTCCACTACCAGCATTGATAACAGGTTTTGAAGAAACTTCAGCTGCAAATCTACTAGAACCGTCAAGAGGGTGTCTAAGTACAAGTACATCAGAATAATTTGACATTATTTTTACAGTATCTGCAAGGCTCTCACCTTTTTTGGTAGATGATGACGATATATCAGAAATTCCCAAAGAATTACCACCAACTGAGGCCATAGCAGCATCAAAACTAAGACGAGTTCTAGTACTGGGCTCATAAAAGAGGTAACCTAAACCATTTCCTTTACAAATTTCCCTTCTTTCTATCGGGCTAAGTTTCATAATTTTATCAGTAGATGCAAAGATTTGTTCAAGTTGAACCTTGTTAAAGTCCTTGATTGAAATTATGTCTTTTTGGTAGAACTCGTTCATTCTTTCAATGATATATACAGGTGACTATACAAAGTATTCTGATGCAAGAGTCCGAACTTATGGTTCGACGAATTAAGGAGGGTACAGTGTTGGACCACATTGACGAGGGTAAAGGTCTTCAGGTACTGAATGCTTTAAGAATAGACGGTAAAGATGGAAGTCTCATCACTATTGCTCTAAACGTACCCAGTGGAAAATTTAAGAAAAAAGACATAATCAAAGTGGAAAATAAATTTCTAAAAGACGACGATACAAACAAGTTGGCAGTGATTGCACCTAAAGCAACAATAAACATCATCAAAGACTACAAACTAATTGAAAAGAGAAGAGTAGCACTTCCAAATGAAATTAATAGAATTTTTCGTTGTTCAAATCCAGATTGTATCAGTAATAGTACTGAACATATTGAATCAGTGATGGATGTAATTGACAAAGAAGGAAGAGTACTCAAATGCAGATATTGTTCAAGAGTGTTAGATGTTAACAAATTGAAATATAATTAAATTAAAAATTTGAAAAAGATGGTACTACTGGGTTTATTGTCCCAGGATGATGAACATCATGACTATACCGTAGATTGCGATTGATTCAACCATACCTACGAAAATGAATACTTTTGACTGCAATGCTGGGTTTTCACTAATTACTGCAAGACCTGCTGCGCCAACTTGACCCAAACCGATACCTGCTCCAGCTGCTGCTAAGCCAAAGGCCAAACCTGCACCTAGAAGTTTCATCGAGTCTGCACTACCTGCTGCGGATTCTTCCTGTGCATAAGCAATTCCAGTCAATCCAGTTGCAGATATTGCAATTGTTGCCAAAAGTAGCAATACGATAGATTTCATTTATGTACCGACTCTTCTAGTTCCATATTTAAATCATGATGATGTTTAAAGCTAAATTTGATCGAGTGTTTTCTTTTTGAATGATGTTAAATCATTTTTTATGGATTTAACAAAATTATCATGATCTTGTTCTAAAACCTTTTTTGAATTTTCAACTAATTTTTTAATTTCTTCTTTTGCCATTATTTCCTACTCACCATCTTTGCTTTCACTTTTTTTAACTTTGCGAATTCTTCTCTTTCTCTCTCTTCAAGAGTAGCAAGAATAAATCGTATTTTTTGTTGATATTGAGGGATAATGACATTTTCTAAGGCATTTAGTAGTTTTTGAGTTTTTTCAAGGGCCTTTGCAAGACTAAAAATTGAATTTTCATATTCTGCTGCTTTGCAGATTTTTGGAAGTAATTCTTTGATCTGTTTTGCTGCTCGATCTATGGATGAGTTGGTATCAGCAAATCCATAAGGCATTGATTTTGTATCCTTCTCAGTTACTGTAAGGGCAGGAATTTTTACATCTACAACTCTACGTACATGAACATCAACTTGCATTACAGGTGGTGTAGATTCAGCAACAGAGTCTACTGTATTGGTTCCTAATGCAAGATACGCTTCATTAACTGATTTGTAAATATCTTGTAACGGATCCCAAATTCCACCTCTTGCTTTTGAGGCTTCTTCAATCATTTCTTCAATATTTTTTAAAAGAACTTTACGTTTATCATCTAAGATCTTCTGAACCATTGTAGCAACTTGACTAGATTTTTTATATTTTAGAAGTTCGATTTTTGTTGCAGCTACATTTTGTCCAAATGACATGCTGTTAGTTTTCCTGATAGTATTGATCTATGTATTTGTCTTTGATTTTAGTAATTTCGTTCTTTGGAAGTTTTGAAACGATTTTCCATAGTAAAGTTAGAGTTTCATCTATTGTTCTATTTTCATCAGTTGCTTGTGAAAGAAATTCTTTTTCAAAGACATCACCTACATCCATGTATTTCAAATCGATTTCTGTTAATCCTGCTTTACCTACAATTCCAGCTAATGCTCTTACCTCTTGTGCTCTAGAATATGCATCATAAACTTGATTTGAAACTTCACCATGATCTGCTCTTGTACTTCCTTCACCGATTCCATCTTTCATCAATCGACTAAGACTCATCAAAATGTTGATTGGAGGATAAACACCTTGTCTGAACAAATCTCTTCCAAGTACAACTTGGCCCTCTGTGATATATCCAGTAAGATCAGGGATTGGATGTGTAATGTCATCTGAAGGCATTGATAAAATTGGAACTTGGGTTACACTGCCTTTTCTGCCATTTAATTTTCCTGCTCTTTCATAAATTGTTGAAAGATCAGTATAGAGATAACCTGGATAACCTTTTCTGCCTGGAACTTCCTCTCTTGCTGCACTAATTTCTCTTAATGCTTCTGCATAATTTGTCATATCAGTTAGGATTACAAGTACATGCATTCCAAGATCAAATGCAAGATATTCTGCTACAGTTAATGCTACTCTTGGAGTGATAATTCTTTCAATAGCTGGATCATCTGCTGTGTTTAAAAATAGAACACTTCTTTTTAGTGCACCAGACTCTTCAAGACTTCTTCTGAAATATTCTGCTTCACTGTATTGCACACCAATTGCTGCAAATACTACTGCAAAGTCATCTTTTGTACCAACAACACTTGCTTGTCTTGCAATTTGTGCTGCAAGAATGTTATGAGACATACCAGAGCCAGAAAATATTGGTAGTTTTTGTCCTCTTACAAGAGTAATCATTCCATCAATAACAGAAACACCAGTTTGAATGAAGTCTTTTGGATATTCACGTTGTTCGGGATTCATTGGTTCTCCGTTGATATCAATAAATTTATCAGCAATTGGATCTGGGAGTCCATCTTTTGGTCTACCTAGTCCGTCAAATACTCTGCCAAGTACCTCCTTTGATACTGGCATTTCCATAAGTTTACCAACAAATTTTGCACTTGTACCAGAGATAGATAATCCAGTAGTTCCCTCAAATACCTGAACTATTGCTTTACCATTTCCAACTTCAAGAACTTTACCTAATCTTCTTTCGCCTTCTTTAGTTTCAATTTCTACAAGTTCATCAAATGCTGCATTTTCAACATCATCAACAACTACCAATGGACCTTTGATTTCAGCAATCTTGCTGTATTGAACTCCGCCTTTAGCTGTCAATTCGAAACTTTCACTCCTGTAATAGATTTGAATTGTTCTTTCATATCAATATCTAGTTGATCAAGTTTAGGAATTTCATCATCTTTGATATCCATTCTTGCTTTAAGCAATGTAGGAATTATAGTCATTGCACGAATGTCAGCTAATGATGCACCCTCTTTAAGTGCTTGTTGACCTCGTTTGTAAAATTCTACTGATAATTTCAATAATTTGTACTGCTTTTGAGGGCTACAATAAGTATCAACATCATCAAATGAGTTTTGTTGTAATAGACCAATCTTTAACATTCTTGCAACTTCAAGAATTAGTTTTTCTTCATCAGGTAATGCTTCTGGACCTAAGAGTCTAACAATTTCTTTTAGTGTATCCTCTCTTTGTAATACACCATAAGCTTCACTTCTTAATGATAACCAATCACTATTGATATTCTCACCCCACCATTTTGCAATATCTCCAAGATATCCAGAATAGCTATTCATCCAGTTAATTGATGGATAGTGTCTAGAGTAAGCGAGTTTTGCATCTAAAGCCCAAAATGTTTTGATAAATCTCATGGTATGTGTTGTTACAGGTTCTGTGAAATCTCCACCTGATGGTGAAACTGCTCCAACCAATGTAACTGAACCGTCACGATTAGGACTGCCAACTGCTTTAACACGTCCTGCTCTTTCATAAAATTCTGCTAATCTTGATGCAAGATATGATGGATATCCTTCTTCTGCTGGCATCTCTTCTAATCTTCCACTCATTTCTCTGAGTGATTCTGCCCATCTGCTAGTAGAATCAGCTACAAGTACAACGTCATAACCCATATCTCTGTAATATTCTGCAATTGTTACACCAGTGTAGATACTTGCTTCTCTTGCAGCTACTGGCATGTTACTTGTGTTTGCAACCAAAACTGTTCTATCCATAAGTGGTTTGCCACTACGTGGATCTTTAAGATGTGGAAATTCAACTAATACTTCAGTCATTTCGTTTCCTCTTTCACCGCATCCGATGTAAACTACAACTTGTGAATCAGCCCATTTTGCAATCTGATGTAATGTAACAGTCTTTCCTGTCCCGAATGCACCTGGGATAGAACCGGTTCCTCCTTTAGCAATAGGGAAGAATGTATCAATTACACGTTGTCCGGTAAGAAGTGGAACTGTTGGATCATATCGGGTATGGTATGGACGTGGTTTTCTAACAGGCCATCTATGATACATTTTAAGTTGAATTTTTTGTCCATCTTTTTCGGTTGTAGCTAATACAGTTTCTAAATTATAATCTCCTTCACTTACCATATTTGAGATCTTTCCGCCAGGATGATCTGGTGGAACCATAATAGAATGAAGAATAAGATCAGTTTCCTGAACTGTTCCAAGAACATTTCCTGCAGCAACTTCATCACCGTTACTAACAGATGGGACAAAGTGGAATTTCTTAACCATATCAACAGGAGTTGTAGTAATACCTCTACCAATGAATGAACCAGAGGCTTTTGATAATTCTTTTAATGGTCTTTGAATTCCATCATAAATTTGTCCAATAATACCTGGACCTAATAAAACGCTAAGTGGGTTTCCTGTACCAACTACAGGTTCACCTGGTTTTAGTCCACTTGTTGACTCGTAAACTTGAATAAATGCAACATCACCAGTTAGACGAATAACTTCGCCAACTAATTTTGAGTTACCAACAACTACAGTTTCATACATTTTGGCATCAGACATTCCATCGGCCTTTACTGCAGGACCGCTGACCCAAACAATTCTACCTTGAGCTGCCATACTAATTACCTACTCCGAATTTTGTGGCAATTTCTTTCCTTATTAAAGGCTTCATACGCTGTATTCTTGCATCAATGGTATTATCAAATTTCATTCCGCCATCTTTTGATTTTACTGTAATACCTCCCATACAGGTAATTGGTTCTGGAGAAAGTTCTGCACCAGAATATTTGGATAATAAAGATTGGACAATGTTTTTGTCTTTAGAATTTGTTGAAATTACAACTTTGGTTGTACCTAAAATTGTAGTTGCTTCATCCAATAAGGTTGTCATTAGTTTAGAATAATCATCATTACGATTTGTATTTGAAATTTGTTCAATTGCTTTTGTAAATACATCATCTACTGCTTTTTCTAATGCTAAAAGTCTGTTATTTCTGGCTTCAAGATCGGAGCTTCCAATAAGCTGTTTTTCTATTTTATCTGCCTCTTTTTTGCCATCTGAGACGATTTTATCGTATTCTCGCTCCAGTTTAGGAATAGAATCATCAAGTGTTTGATTAGATTCAGTTAGAGCAGATCGGATATTTGACAAAACATCTTTCTCGGTTTTTGTAAGTATTTTGTCGATTGTTTGTTCTAATGCAGAATTAGATCCCAATGTGACGCGTTAATTCATAATAGATTTTAATGTTTGGGAAAAAGGGCAATTTTGGAAAGATATTAAACTAAATAAAATTACACAGGAATGTCTTGGGAACCGCCGATCTAAAACTGGGAACTATAGTTTTGCCAAGAAGTGAATCACCACAGGCAATATCTAGATTAACAGAGTTTGAATGGTTTCATAAAATTGATTCACCGAGTGATCAAGTAACACCTGAAATCGACGATTTACTGTTAGAGGCCCAAAAAACATTCCAATCAATTGATGATGTGGTCAAGGGTATGGGAATTCCATTAACAGTGGGAATTATGGAGATACTCTTCAAAGGTACGGTAATCAAGAAAAAAAATTATGAAATTGATGAAATTGAACATATGATAAATGATTTGAGAAAAACAACTCCATCAATAATCGATGAGCCTGCTAAATTATTAGAGGATGCACAAAACACCAGACTTGCAATTGAGGAATACAAATCACTCAAGGATACTTTGGAAGTAATTAGAAAAATGAATCTAGATCTTACTGGATTTGGATTAATGAGGTATTTTTTTACAAATCTTTTTGTTATCAATTCTTCAGACTATGAAGAGATTAGTCGTTCACTTGAAGGCATTACAATATACAAATATGATTTAGAAAGCAAAGACAAAACCGCACTTTTAGTAATTTCCGATATTGAAGATTCTGAAAAAGTTTTCAAGATTCTAAGAAGTTTTAATTCCAATTCATTTAAGATTCCAGAGGGATTTCCACAAGTTCCTAGTGAAGCTTATGCGTTGGCTGAATCCAAAATTAAAGAATTAACCACAAAACAAACTTCAATATCTAAAGAACTTTTAAAATATAAAAAGAAAATTCGTCAAGATATTCTTGCTATTCATGAAAAAGCACTAGTTGCAAAAGATGTTCTTGAAATGCTAAGAAAACCTGGAGGCACTAAAAATTTTGCAGTAATACAAGGATACATTCCAAAAAGAATGGAAGCCAAGTTTAAAGATTCTACAAAACAATGGATGTCAGTAATTGAAGATGTTACTGATCCAAAGCAAGTAGAGGAATTACCTACATTATTTGAAAATAAAAAATTTGTAAGAACGTTTGAAGTGATTACAAAAAGCCAAGGTATTCCAAAGAAAGGAGAACCAGATCCAACTCCTATGATTGCACTAATGTGGCCAATTTTTTATGGATTGATGTTTGCAGATATGGGTCACGGATTATTATTAATGGGATTAGGATTATTATTCAAAGTAAAAGGGCAAGGCGATTTAGCAAGATGGGGAATGCTCATTGCAATTTCTGGTGCATCAGCTGCAATTGCAGGTGTAGGTACTGGAGAGATGTTTGGATATCATATTTCTCATATGGGTCCATTTGAAGGGCTTTTAGCAGAAGGAGGAGCTCTATATTCAGTTAGTTGGATTGTCGGAATTCTTAGTGTTGCAGAACTTACATTTGATCAAGTCATCAACATTCTCAAAGTGTCATTATTCATTGGAATTGTTCATCTAGTGTGGGCTATGGTTTTACGAATCAGAAGACTAGCTGCAGAAGGACACAAACTTGTAATGTTTACTGAAGCAATTCCAAACATTACACTCTATGGAGGTATTGTTGTTATAATGATGTGTGCTATTGGTTCACAATATGATGTGATGAACATGTATTCAAAAGTACATACTGAAGCAGTTCCTTGGGTTACAATATTTCTTGGAGATTGGGCACAAGTTTGGATCGTTACAAGAATTGCAGTTATCATTGTTATCGCATCAATGGTATTGATGATGGTTGGAGGAATTTTACATGCAAAGAAACATCCAGAAAGCGGAGGAGATCCTGCAAGTGTTCTCATGGAAGTATTACTTGGTAAAACTGTAGAAAGTTTAGCTCATACAATTAGTTATGCTCGACTTGGAATTATGTTACTTGTACATGCTGCATTGTTAATGACAGTAAATAATGCATTTGCATCTTTGGGCGGTGCAGAATCTGGTGGAGCGATGGCAATGATTATTGGGGGAAACTTGGGAATTATGATGATTGAGGGATTGATTGTGTATATTCAGTCACTCAGATTGCATCTATACGAATTCTTTACAAAATGGTATGTAGGTGGTTCTCAACCATTCAGACAAATTAGACCAGAACTAATTTACAACCAATTTATTTGGAAGAAAAAATAATTCATCTTTTAGTTTCAACTCCACAGGAACTCTAACTGTTTTGTAGAATAAAATGAATGCAGATAGGAGTAAAAAAATAAAAAAATTAGTGAAGAAGATTTGGAATCTTCACTTTTGATGCAATAGATATTTTTCCTGAACCTGTAACTAGAACAAAAAGAACCATTGCAAGTAAGGCAAGATCATAATCCCAACCACCTTGTGATATGAGAAATCCTTTTTCCCATCTAATGTGAAATATCGCATCAAGTAGAATCACACTGAATACTACTCCTGTAATTCTAGTCATGAATCCTACAATAAGGAATATTCCTCCAATAGTTTCTGCCAATGCTATTGGGATTTGCAGTTCTGGTGGCAAGCCAAACCCTATAAGATATTCTCTCCATATTGGATTGAATTTTTGCAGTCCATATACGATAAAGATTACACCTACTGATGCTCTGATTCCCCAATAGGTTATCTCATGGAGTCTATTTGTTTTTGTAACTTGTTGTGTTACGTTCATTTTTTCTTCAGATATTCTAAAAAGTTGAGATAGTAAAATAGTGGACTTTACAAATGTAAAATGTACCAAATTAAAATATAATATGAATACTTGACAAATGTAAAATTATTTTTATGGGTGTAGATAGACGTGAAATTTAGTTTTCATTTTATTTTCTCATATAATGTTCATCATAACAAGAACTCTATTGCATTTTTACCTTCTTGAGTAAATGTTATCCATCGATTACGCCCTATCTTTTCAATATGTATAAACTTCCACTGTGCTTCTAGTGGTTGAATAATATTTTTATCAAGACTTGCAAATCTTGCCATGGAATGATTTTCCTCTTGTGCGTTAACTGTGATGATGTTTTTTTCTTCTGAAATTTCTGCCATCTCTTTTTTAGTTATCTTGCCATTATTTTCTTTAATGATCTCCAGTGCTTGAATTAGTTTTTCTTCAGGAATTTTTATAGAATATGGTGGAACATCTTGAATGTCTTTAATTCCAGTTGATACTGGTTGCTTTGCATCAACTCCTCGATAGGTTTTTGCCTCCACATAAAATGGGTGGATGTTTTTATTGTCATTGAACATCATACATGCCATCATAGTACCTACTGCTTGGATCTTACTACCTGATGCTAAGTTAACATAGATTTCATTTCCTTTTTCTTTTTCAATGATATTTTTTATTACTCGTATAATTTGAAATAGATCTCGTCTGTTATGCTCCTCTTGTTTTACTTCAATTCCTAATTTTTCTAACTGGTTTGTAATTTTTGTAGTAAATGGACCTGACTTGTCTTCGTTTTTGTTTTCATGAAGTAGCAACCAAACCCTGTCTGCCTTTTCTTGTTTTGCAGGAAGTACCACTCTGTCAATCTCATATCCCACAGGAGCAATGTGTATGCGTAATTTTGAAATTCTATCCATAATAGTATTCTTAGTATGCATACTATTAACATGTTATTTAATAATTTAGCTATTCTAACTAATTCATGAAAACCATTACACAATTACAAAAAAATCATGAGGTGAATGAAAATCAATGACTAAAAAGATTGATTCATACAAAAAGAGTCTCTTTGAAGCCACAGCTAACTTGATGGGTGGTTATCCAATGATGTTTGTGGTAGGAATAATCATCTTACCATTATCTGCAAATTGGATTAAGGAAGATCCCCTAGTTGCAAACATAACAATCACAGGTGTCTATGCTTCAATTAATTTTACTAGAAGTTTTTTGCTTAGGAGATTATTTGCAAAGTATGAACTTCATGATAATCTTATCAAACTAGTAAAAAATCTGGTTAGAAAATAATTTGATTCCACATTCAGGAATTCATATACTATTTTTGGAAAAATATATGTAAAAATTGAATATTATTTTTCTACTGGTAACTCTGGTTTATTTCCCCATTCTCCCCAAGAACCAAGATATACACGTACTTTATCAAATCCTAGTTTTTTTAAAGCAAGATAGGAATTTGCCGCTCTATAGGCACCATGACAATAAGTAATAATTTCTGTATCCTTTGGAAAATCGTAAAGTTTTGACAGTTCTGAATTAGTCTTAAAGGTACCATCTTTTTCGATGTTTTCATTCCAATCAATATTGATGGAGTTTGGAATGTGTCCAGATTGAGCAGCTCTAATTACACTTCCAGTATATTCTCCTATAGAACGAGCATCAATAATTTTTACATTATTTAGATTATCTCGGATATATTCAAATCCAGAAATAATATCGGGATTAATCTTTCCAGTAAATTTGGATGGTTTGAATCCATTTGGTTTTGTTTCAAGTGATAGATTTTCTTTTTTCCATTTTGTTATTCCGCCATCTAACATGGAGACGTTTTGATGTGAAAAATAAAGTAACATCCAAACACCTCTAGCTGCAAGCATTCCAGAAACAGCATCATAAAAGATCACTTTTTTTTCAGGTGTCACTCCAAGAAACGAAAGAATACTTTGAGTTTGACTGTTAAAATTTTCAATTCCTTCTTTTGTTGTATCTATCCAATGAAATGCAAACAGATCTAAATTTACAGAATTAGGAATATGACCCTCAGAATATTCCTTAAATGATCGAGTGTCCACTATTATGACATTAGGATCATTTAGAATTGAGTTAAGGTCAGATGTAGAAATTAACATGATTTGGATAAAATGATCAAATCTAAATTGATTTGTATTGAATAATAAAAATAAAAGAAAAAGGAATTTTCCTTATTCGTTAACGTATGCTCTTTCTCCGTGTTGTGCCAAATCAAGACCAATCTCCTCTTCTTTTGGAGTGACCCTGATTCCACCTGGCCAAACGGCATCCATTATTTTGAGAATTACAATCGTAACACCAAATGCATAACCTACTGAGATTGCTGCACCAATGATGCTAATTGCTTGCTGTTCCATTCCTTCAGCAGTACCAGTCCAAGCACCAATACCGTCACCGGTATCCCAAATGTGTGGACTAGCTAATGTACCAGTCAAAATTGCACCGGTAAGACCACCCATTCCGTGTACTCCCCATACATCTAATGCGTCGTCCCATTTACGTGCGTTTTTGAATGTTACAGCTGCGTAACAAACTGTTCCAGCAGCAATACCGATTATAATTGAAGCCATTGGACCTACCCAACCTGAAGCTGGAGTGATAGCTACTAAACCTGCTACTGCACCTGATGCAGCTCCTACAATACTTGGTTTTCCTGTATGTGCCCATGACATCAAGACCCAAGTAAGAGCAGCCATACCTGTTGCAGTATTTGTAACTGTCCATGCGCTTACGGTAATGCCGTCTACCATTACTTCGCTTCCTGCGTTGAAACCAAACCATCCAAACCAGAGTATTCCTGCTCCGAGGACTACCATTGGGATGTTATGTGGTTCCATTGGTACTTTACCATATCCAAGTCTTCTGCCAAGGATTAAGGCACCTGCCAATGCAGAGAATCCAGAAGTAATGTGTACTACAGTACCACCAGCAAAGTCTAATGCAAACGATGGAGATAAGTCAGGATTAAGATCTAATGCACCTCCTCCTATATAACCACCGCCCCAAACCCAGTGTGCAACTGGATCGTAAACGAAGGTAGCCCATAGGAGTATGAAGATTATCAATGCGCTGAACTTAATTCTATCAATTAATCCACCAATAATTAGAATTGGTGTGATAATTGCGAATGTTGCTTGGAACATTGCGAATAATTGATGAGGTACAGTACCTGGCCAACCTTGACTACATTGATCTGCTTCCACCATCGCATTCATCTGGTAAGCTGCTGACCATGTGTCTGCACATGGACCTGCTTCACCTAATGGTGCATAGTGAGAGACGTCATTGAAGCCAACATATTGAAGTGAGCCCATGAACATGTTTGCATCACTATCAATTGGACCAAATGCTAGAGAATATCCCCATAGAACCCATTGTACTGAGATAAGTCCCATAACAATTATGGTCATACCAAGTACGTTGACGACGTTCTTTGATCTGGCTAATCCGCCATAAAAGAAGCCGACTCCGGGTGACATGAAGAGTACCAATGAAGTAGCTGTTAGTATCCATGCTGTATCACCTGTATCAATTCTACAGGGCATCATGTTACCTTCGCCATCATCATACCAACATTCGTTAGGATTACCAGTGTAGATTCCACTAGTTCCTGCAACGTATCCGTCCATACCATCATTAACATTTTGTGCGAATGCTTGTGACATTGCACCTGCTGCTGTAATGGCTACTGCGGCCACAAGTAATAGAGCATACTTGTGGTTCCTAGAATTCATTAAATTAATCGAAATTGAAAATTATTTAAGCATTGAAGATGTAAAAACTTGTAAAAATGTAAATTATTATATTTCAGTATATTCTGATATTATCATAGAAAATGAATATTATGTCATTTGGTGATTAAATGAAGAAAATAGGTACAAAATTATCAATTTTTGATACTTTCAAGACAAAAGGTGAAGAGTTAACAGGGGAAGCAAATAGGCAAAGATCAATTATTGCAATATTAGCAAGTAATGTCAATCCAGCAGAGAGAACAAGAACAGGGATCTCTCAGAAAATTGCAAAGATTCATGGGATTGCATGGAAAAATATCTATTCTGGAATTTTTCGAGATCTAGATGAAATTTTGATCCCAATGGGAATTGCTGAAGAAGATGGGAGATTGCCTATGAAACGAGGCCCAAAAGCTCTTCAAGAAAAAGGCATTCCATATTATCATTTAACAAAAAAAGGAATACTTGTAGCATTATCGCTAAGTAATGTTGTAAGTAAAGACAGATTGTTAGAGAAATTTTTTTCACAAGCGGATTCAAAGGAGAAAAATTATGAGGGGATTATTACAAATCTATCAAAGGCTAGCCCAAATTTTACTTATTCAATTTTTCAAAAATATGTAAAGGCGTTTTGTGATAATAAAATTAAAGATTTGCTTCCATTTGAACTCTCAAAACTAAAGGAGATTTCTGACGAGTCTTTATTGATTCAAAAGGAGATTTTAGAGACATTTTTGAATCTACCAAAGCAGGATAAAGAAGAAACCATCAGTTTTCTTAATAAAATTACTTAAAATATCAGGCTTTTAGGAACGGATCGCCAAACATTAAAATCCGCATCTATTGAAATTTACCTAAATGGGTGGAGCAAAAAATGTCTATGCATCTGTAAAATCATATAGTAAACGAGGTAAATTATTAAAAAAATCTGATTTTCAAACGTTAGCAGAATCAAGGGATCTTGATGAATTAATGACTAGAATCAAAAATACAATCTATGGAGATTCTATTTCAGAGGTACAAAAGCCATATACGTCACAAGGTATCGAATCTGCACTAAGAAGTCATTTAGCAGATACACATTATTCAATTGCAAAAACGTCAGGAAATTCAGGTGTTTTAGATGCATATTATATGAAATTCATTGTTTCAAATTTAAAATCAATTTTAAAAGGAAAAGCTTTAGGGAAACCTCAAGAAGAAATTGAAACTCATGTGAATCTTCATGCTGAAGAATTAATCAAGCAAAGAGACGTTGTCATTAAAGCATTAGTTTCAAAAGATTTGGAAGAGGCAGTTGCAAGCTTGAATTCAGTACAATTTGGAGAAGAAATTGCAAAGGCTGCAGCTTTATACAGTGAAAGAAAAAATGTCCAAATTTTTGATACATATTTTGATAAAATTTTAATTCAACATTTAGCTGGTGCTATGAAAAATTATGCAGATAAAGATGCTACAAAATTGGTTGGAATGGATGTAGATTTTTACAATATTCTAAGTGTAATTAGAGGAAAATTCTGGGGATTAAAAGAAGATCAAATTCAAGATCTAATTGTTGCTCAAACTCCTACTGCAAAAGAACTGCTTGGAAGAATGATTGCAGCTGCAACAATTAAAGACGCATTTAATGAATTATCAAACACAAAATACAAAACTTTGATCCCTCAAACTGAAAAAGAATTAGATGCTATTGCTGAATTTGAAAGAGCGTTTGAAATGGCAATTTACCAAACAGCCATAAGATCTTTCACAAAAATGTTTAGTTTTGCAACAATTGTGGGAATTACTAAACTAACTGCATTTGAAGTTAGAAATTTAGCAGCTATTGCATTTGCAGTTGAACAAAAAATACCAACTGAAATTACCATGTCAAAGTTAATTTTGGAAGTAGAATAGAATTTTTAAAATGATCAGATTTCCAAAGAAAAAAACTGAAATTACTACAGAGGTTTTGACTAATACTATTTGGGTTAGCACGTTTTTAGCCATGATTTTATCATTACCTCCTTTAGGACTGTTTCTTGGCATTTACTTTCTAACAGGAAATATCATAGTAGGTGCAATTCTAGGCTTTGGAACCCATTTTATCATATTAGCATTCTCTACTAAAATTTCAAAATTATTGACCAAAGTAATGAGCTAATCTATAAAGATGAATTTGTTAAGTGATTTATCATGATGGGAGATAGAGATTATAGAAGTATTATAAAAAATGCTGTAGATTCTATTGGTAGAGAATTAGAGACCAAAATAGATGCTAAAGACATCAAAACCATTCACCTAAAAGAAGTGGTCCAATGTCTAAGACGCTCATATTATGATAGAATTGAACCTAAAGAGGTTGAAAGGCGTGGTTTTAATGATCTCCTCTCTGGCCTACTTCGAAAATTACAATATGGTAGTGATCCAAAAGAATTCTCTATTGATGATATTAAGTTAAGAGGGCATGCAGATATGATTGCAGATAATTCAATTATTTTATTTAGACCGACAAATGCTAGTTTAGAATCTCCTCTTGCAAATGATTTACTTTATCTTAATGCTTGCATGTGGATTTATGATAAAACAGATGGAGTGATTATTTACATTACTGGAGATAGAGAAGAGATTATGTTTTCGTTAACTCGTGATAAAAAAATGTTTGAAGAAGTTATTAGAAGAGTAAGAGTTCTAAATGATCTTCTTAAAGAACAAAAGACTCCAATTTTAGAACCATCTACAGATTGTATGGAGTGTCAATACTATCAAAGATGTTTCATCATGAAGAAAAATACCAAACAGGTATCATTAGCAGAAATGCTAGGTTTGGGTAAAGATTAGTTAGATAAATGAAAAATATTGTAAAGGAATAATTTCCTTTGATTAGTCCAGTGGTTCAGGATGTCCTTTACCACGAAGTGCAAAACACACTACTGCTAGTGCAATTGCTACTCCTACTGCTGAGCCAAATGCGGCCATTCCTGCTTCTGCCATTTAATAAAAAACTACTTCAGGGGCTTTTATAATTTTGCCAATATTTTTTATCTAAAAACAAATTATCATAATTTTTAGTTTTTATGATACTATATAGTAATTTTTAGTTTTATTTATTTTTCAAATTCAAAATGAAGTGTATTTTCTTGTCCGCTAGTCATTGAACTAAGATTATAGAAAACAGTACCAGTAACTCGCCATTTTGCAGTATCACTTTCTAGATCAGACCATAACTTGGGAGTATTACCGGTATTTTTCAATTGAATTTTATCTTTTAAAACTATAGAGTTTTCAGCTAGAAGTACATAGTAATCAGATCCGAATTCTACCATTCCTTCTGGTCTACTTCCAATTTGACCACCCGAAATTTGTTCTACGTTAGAATATCCAGTTTCAAATAACTGATAATCCATCACTTGTACAATTACGGAATTTGAATTTGGATTGTTAATCTTAAATGATATTTCAATTGTAGCTCCCCTAGGAGTAACTTCTTTTATTGAGATATCATTTAGTTCAACATTTAGTGATTGTATTTGAGCTGATAGCGGTTCTTGCGATACATCGGATTTGATTTCTTGATTAGTGTTTTCTGGTGAATTTATAACAGATGATGAACCTGACAGAAGAATCATACCCAAAGCTGCTGCTAAAGCAATAACTGCTACAAAAACAAAGATTTTAGAGTTCACTCAATTTTACTTAATTTTTACATATCTTAAATGTTGAGATAGTTATTATAATATTAAAGAGTAAAATGAATCATGCAATATTTCCAAGCAGTCCAACAAGGAAAACAAAGAGCAAGTAAATCTCAAATGAAAATGTTTGATGTCGCAGGATTTGGAATGTTAACACTAACTACAAAAAAAATTAATGGTGAGTTTTTTCCAGTAGGAGAAGAAGATTTTGTAGCTGTAATTACTTCACCTGAGGGATATGTTGCAATAATTGCAGATAAAGATGGATTTACTAAGGCTCAATCAAAGGCTGTAGAAAAAAATGAAGCACTTACAATTTACAATAAATTAAGAGAGTCTGGAATTCCAGAATATCCTGAAAATAAGATTCAGATTTGGTCAGAAAGTCGTCCTACCGTACAAAACGAAATTTTAGAATAATTATTTTGATTGGAGAACTATTTCTGTTCCTACCTCTCCACCTTTGATTGCTTTTTCAAGTGTTTTGAGGTCAGCTTTAATAATTCGTGTTTTAATTTTAGAGCGTTCGATTATTTTGAGAGCTACTATATCCATCAAATCATAGCCTCCAGCAACAGAATCTTCATGAACCAGCATATTTTTTAAATTCTTTAGTTCAATTCGTTTGAATTTTTTTGCATTTTTGAATTTGTTAGGGTCCATATCATAAACACCATCAACATCAGTAGCATTAAGAAATTGTTCTGCATTGATTTTTTCTGCAATAAGAGCTGCGGTGCCATTGGTACTTTGTCCAGGATGTAAACCGCCTGTAACTACAATTAATCCATCATCAACTGCATGTCTTACTTCTTGTAATGTTGTTGGGGGATGTGAATATGCTTTAGTTTTTAGGGCATAAATCAAAAGTTTTGCATTTAATCTAGAAATTTCAATTCCAAGTTCATCTAAAGTAGATTCATCAGCTCCAGAAGATCTTGCATGAGTAATGTAATGTCTTGCAATATTTCCTCCACCTGCCACAATTATTGGTTGACAAATCTTACTAATTTTGACTAGAAATGAAGCATAATCCTTGAGCACTTTTGCATTATCCATACCAAATATTCGTCCTGAAAGTTTTATGACAATTCTTTTTTTCATTACTTTAAACCACCAAGGATTGATTTTGCGGCAATTTCAACTTTTTTTCTATTCTTTTGATGGGTGTATATTCTAAGAATATTCATAAAACCAGATATTGCCGAAACTACAGGAATTTCAGATATGGGCATCTCTTGAGCAGTAGATTTTCCATTCTCATTTGAAATCAAAATGATGTGTTTTGATTCATTTTTAGATGGAGCTAATGGAATTGATGGAGTAACGGAGCTATCAACAAAAATTTCACTCTCATCAACTTTGGATTTTTTGGAAATAGATGTTCTTAATTCATCGGTTCTAGATTTTCCTAAATTAGTTCTGCTAGTTAGAATTCGTTCAAATACACATTTTAACAATTTACGATTTTGATAATCTTCAGCAAATTGTCTAGCACGTTTTAGCTCAGAAGATTTTGATGAGATGAGTGTAGATAAAACATATTCATCTGTAAGTTTGACAAATTCTTTAATGTTAAATGATGTAAAACCAAATTCATCATCAGATAATCGTAATGCCTCCAAAAGCATTACTTCAGCAGATCTTACTGTTTTATGAAAATATACAGCTTTGAACATTTGGTAACGAGAATGCATCATAGATTCAAAAGAATAAAGTGCTGATCTTTCTAGAGCAAGTTTTTTCTTGTGTACATCAAGAGATTGTGTTATTCTTTTATGATCAATTTGTGCATGTTCTGCACCAGTAAAATATCCATCTCTTAACAAGTAATCCATCATATCAGCGCTTAATGCTCCAGAAATTATTTCATTCATGTATTGTAATTTTGAATCTCCAAATGCAATTTTTGTAACAAGTTTTTTGTCATATCCATTTTTTGATAGAATATCACCAATTTCAGATTTTAAAATAATTTCTTTACCAAAATCTTCATGGGAAAATTTTTTTTGTTGAATAAC
>Ga0207952_1000546_pt1 | contig 28033 bp, 28 predicted proteins | sample SubbioR12Aug_8Ca_FD_184831 | JGI IMG/M metagenome (GOLD analysis project Ga0207952, IMG submission 184831) | Serpentinite rock and fluid subsurface biosphere microbial communities from McLaughlin Reserve, California, USA - CR12Aug_8Ca (SPAdes) | ecosystem: Environmental > Terrestrial > Deep... | reverse complement strand
AAGCCGCAATCGAACGGGAAACTTCATACGAAAAATCCACGTGTCCCGGCGTATCAATCAGGTTCAAGATATAATCTTCGCCTTTGTATTTGTACTCCATTTGAATGGCGTGACTCTTAATGGTAATCCCGCGCTCGCGCTCCAAGTCCATGTTGTCCAACAACTGCGCTTTTTCCTCTCGAGCCGAAACGGTTTGAGTAGCACTCAACAATCGGTCGGCCAACGTACTTTTTCCGTGGTCAATGTGGGCAATAATGCAAAAATTTCTAATATGTTTCATATAAAATGAATGTTTTTTATTCGAAAACATGCCGTGCTTCGCATGTCATTTTCTTTCTTTGTCAATTTAATTAGGGCGTGACCCCTTGGCCTGTCTTGAGCCGGTCGAAAGGGGTCGGGCTTTCCGTTGCAATCTTTTGCTTTTTTCAAAAGCAAAAGGATTTCCTCTCCAATCCCTCACGCAAACCACCGCTATCCCTTTTACAGCAGTCATTTAATCGGCAAATATAGGGCAAAGTTTTGGATTGCATATTGCAGATTAACGATTGTTCACTTACAAACGAATTTCTTAAATCTAAAATCGCCCATCATCATTCAACAATCTTTAGTATTTTTGCAAAAAAAACGCAACCATGCCCAAAATAGGCAACATCCAATTACCTGATTTCCCGCTGCTTCTTGCGCCTATGGAAGACGTTAGCGATCCGCCTTTTCGTCGCTTGTGTAAATTACATGGCGCCGACTTAATGTACTCGGAATTCATCTCTTCGGAAGGACTGATTCGCGATGCTGTGAAAAGCCGAATGAAATTGGATATTTTCGACTATGAACGCCCGGTTGGGATTCAAATTTTCGGTGGCGATGAGGAAGCCATGGAAATGTCATCCAGAATTGTCGATGCCGTACAACCGGATTTAGTGGATATTAATTTTGGTTGTCCGGTAAAAAAAGTGGTTTGCAAAGGTGCAGGTGCCGGCGTATTGAAAGATGTAGATTTGATGGTGCGCTTGACCAAAGCGGTAATTAAAGGCACTTCATTGCCCGTAACGGTAAAAACGCGTTTGGGTTGGGACGAAAATTCCATTAACATCGATGAAGTAGCCGAAAGACTGCAAGATATTGGCGTACAAGCTTTAACCATTCACGCACGCACCCGAGCGCAGATGTACAAAGGTCATTCCGATTGGTCACACATCGCCCGAGTAAAAAACAATCCGCGAATTACCATGCCTATCTTCGGCAACGGCGATATCGATTCACCCGAAAAAGCTTTGGAATACAAAAACAAATACGGCATAGACGGTATTATGATTGGTCGCGCCGCCATTGGCTACCCTTGGATTTTTAACGAAATCAAACACTACTTCAATACCGGTGAACATTTGGCACAACCCAATATGGCTGACCGAATCGAGGCCGCCAAAAACCATTTGATTTGGTCTATGGAATGGAAAGGCGAACGTTTAGGCATAGTGGAAATGCGCCGTCATTATACCAATTATTTCAAAGGAATTCATGGGTTTAAAGACTTCAAGCAACGTTTAGTCACTACAGATGACCACAATGCTTTGCTACAAGTTTTTGAGGAAATTCGTGAGGCTTATGCCAACTATCAGTTTGTTTAATCCAATAGCTTTTTACTAACCCGACTGCTGGCTATCCAACTGGATACTACGCCCAGCGTTACAATAGTAGCAAAAACTATCGCCACATTTTGAAGACTGAAAACCACAGGATAAGCCAAAGATTCGGTAATCATAACCCATTTGAATTGCTGTTGGATTATCACTATTACCATTCCTAAGACTAATCCAATCAGCCCACCAAAAACACTTAACAAGCTGCCTTGCAAAAGGAATATCTTTTTCAAGTCTTTAATGTCGGAACCTAAACTATGTAAGGTTTTGAGGTTGCTTTTCTTGTCCAATATCATCATGATCAAAGCACCGATTAAGTTGAACAAAGCAATAATTATCACCAAAGTAAAAATGAGATACACGGCTATGTTTTCGGTATTCAACATTTTATAAAGTGTGGCGTTTTGCTGGGCTCGGTTTCTGATTTGTATCTTATTTTGAAATAAATCCGAAACCTGCTTCATAACAGCAGCTTCATCGGCATTAGGCTTGAGCTTGATTTCTATACCGGAAAGCTGATTAGGCTGTAATTCCAACAGTTCTTGAGCCAAAGTCAAATCGCAAAACACATATTTCTGATCCAAATCTTCACTAATGGCATAAATACCTACCGGAATCAATCGGGCTTTGTTGAAGGCTTCGGCTTCGCTTTCGATAACGCCTTTGCCTTTTCGCGGCACATAAACCTCAAACGGATTATTGAAATCGTACAAGCCAAGCGATAATTTTTCGGAAATTCCGTAGCCAATCACTACTTCAATGGTATTGGGTTTTAGCCATTTTCCGTTCACTACATTTTGTTCGACTACATTGGTTTGGGTAAACTTATTGTCGACGCCTTTAAGGTAAGTTACCTGTTCTTTGCCATCAAAAAAGAATAAAACACGCTCTTCTAATACCTTACTGTAAGAAGCAATGCCGGGGATTTGTCTAAGTTTTTGTTCTTGTTGGGAAGTTAAAGAGAAAAATTTTCCGGTAACGGCCGTTCCTTTTAAATCGGGATCAAAATCGTTGGAAAAAGACAAACTGAATTCACGCAATCCACTAAAAACGGAGAGTACAACGAACAAAGCCATCGCGCCAACCACAATGCCAACGGCTGCTATCCCGGTAATGATGTTGATAGCATTGTTCTTGCTCTTACTAAAGAGATAACGTTTGGCTATGTAAAGCGGGAAATTCAAGTGGCGATTAAAATTTCTTGCGTTTGTCTAAAAGCTCTCGGTTTTCAATCGGATTTTCTTTTCCGGCCAAAGCATTGTCTATCTTTTCGATATAATCCAAAGAGTCATCGATGTAAAAAACCAAATTCGGCACTTTGCGCAATTGTAATTTTACTCTTTGAGCCAAATCGTGTTTGATTAAAGGGGCATTGGTTTTAACAGCTTCTAACAAATCTTGGGCTTTTTCTTGTGGAAAAACACTCAAATAGACTTTGGCAATGGATAAATCGGTGGTTACACTCACTTTAGAAACCGAAATCACTAAATTGGTAATCCCGTTTTTACGCACTTCTCCTTGCAGGATGTCTACTAAATCCTTTTGCAATACACTTCCAATTTTTTTCTGTCTGTTCGTTTCCATGCCGCAAAAATACAACTTTTAAGTTATATAGTAGCTCTCCGAGCACGAAGTGGGTATTGTAGGATGTGAAGCATAATAAGTTACAGCATTTTTTGAGAAGCTATTTCCTGCTATCCGCTATATCTTTTTATTGTTATCACACAAACGCAATCACAAGGTTATCTTTCAAACAATAAAAAGGATGCCGCTTCTATCAGGGCTAATCATCGAAATCATTATCTTTGATACTTCAAATAGCTCAGCGACTAAGTCTCTCAGCAACTCAGCAACTTTTAGAATGAGAAAAATAGAACACATAGGTATAGCCGTGAAAAGTTTGGAAGTCTCCAATTTGCTTTTCGAAAAACTCTTTGGCAATCCGCCATATAAAGAAGAGGAAGTGGTCAGTGAAGGTGTAAAAACATCTTTTTTTATGAATGGCCCAAACAAAATTGAATTATTAGAAGCCACTAATCCTGAAAGTCCTATTGCAAAATTTTTAGAAAAAAAAGGCGAAGGTATTCATCATATTGCCTTTGATGTGGCCGACATACTATCGGAAATAGAAAGATTGAAAAAAGAGGGCTTTGTAGTTTTAAATGAAACTCCAAAAAAAGGAGCTGATAATAAGTTAGTGGCCTTTTTGCATCCCAAAGGAACAAACGGTGTATTGGTGGAACTTTGCCAAGAAATCCCTTAAAAATAGTTGCAACGAAAAAAAATTAGTAGTAATATTGCAACCTCTTAGCCGGTCCTATAGCTCAGTTGGTTAGAGCACCTGACTCATAATCTAGTTACACTTTCCTTATTTTTTCTTGTAAACCAAAGCATTACTTCAAATGCTTAAAACTATGTGCACACTTTTTGCACGCTACAGCAGGGTTAAACAATAAATTAATGCCAAATAAACACAGTCTATCAAATAATATTATTGCTATTTATTATTTTCTTTAATCTTTAACAACTTAATTAATTCTTCATCTTCATTAGCTTTTGAAGGTACTGGTCTTACTTGACAAGTATATTTTCTATGTGTTTTAAAATAATTAGATTTTTCATCAAGTCTTACTAATCTAGCTTGAACTAACCTTGAACCACTTAAGATTTTAATAGGTGTATTACCTGAATTAACAATCTCTATTGAAGCACAACCACAATATCCAGGCTGAATTATTGTAGATATAGTCAAGCCCAATCTACTGTAAGAACTTCTCAATGTTAATACAGCATATACATCATCTGGAAGTTTTATATACTCTAGTGTTGAAAACAATATTGGTTGATTAGGGTGTAATAAAAAACTTTCTCCTACCCTTCTTCTAGTTTCTGTAAAATGACTTTTAATTGACCTCTTTTTTATGACATCTTGAGAAGTATCTATGTATGCCTGTCTACCTTGATGTAAAGTCAAAAAATCTGTACCAACTCTTAAATCTATACTTATCTCTCCTATTTGAGATTTTTCTAATAATGGTTCTATTACTAATTTCTTAGTTTGAATCAATTTTAAAATTTCCTTATTTGTGAGAGTTCCAGAGGATTCAATCCGGAGAAACTTTCTTATGATACCTCTTCCCATCTTAGCTTCACTATATAATTTGAAATAGACTTTTCAATTAGATTATTAATGACATGGTATTTTTGTCTCGGGTTCAATTTCCTTAAAAAATTTGTTTCTGAAGTTTCCCAAAATTCCCAACCTAGTTTGAAAATATAATGCAACTCAGCAATGTTTTTAATTTTTTGAGGAACAAGTATTTGAAAATCTGAGTTCTGTATTTTGATGTGCTCATATCTAATTTTTATCTGTTCACAGCCCCCTTGAACAAGTGCAGTATTTAACTCTGTAACTTCTGTTCTGGTTTTGCCGTTGAGAAAGTCATTAACTAAATTAATTCTTTTAACAGATGATGGATGAGTATATGAATCAGGAGCATTGTGTGCTATATAATTAATGTAAAGATTTGAAGCGTTGTTGATATATTGGGCTGCAAATAAATCAGCAAAATATTCCATACTGTGATTATAATCCATCAACTCAAGTTGGGTATACAAATAACTAAGCTTATAGCCATATTTACTATAAAAGATCTTTGAGGTAATATTCAATTCTAAATCAACAAAATGACCTAACTCATGGTATAGCACCACTATAGACAAATAGTCTCTTGAAAGAACCTTTGGTAAAACTATCTGAATTAATCTATATGTGATTTTAAGATTATATCTTGTTCCAATTTCAATATTTTGATTTTCAAAATATTCTCTATTATCTGATTGAAAGAAAAAATCTCCTTTTCTATTTGATAGTGATGTGACAATTATAAAATTTGACGAATCAACCCAATCATCAAGAGCAAATTCTAAACAAGATACAATTTCATAAGGAATAACGTTTAATGTACTATTGTCTAAAAATTCTAATCCTGTAAAAATATAGTTAAGAATTTGATTGTGACTATCTAACTCTGCTTGAGTGAAATTCTTATAATCACTTTTCTTAATAGCTGAAAACAATTCATGTAGTTCAGAAAAATGAGTCTCTTTTTTATTATCCGAGTAGATATTGCTCCTGCTTTTTGAAAAGGATTCCTCCAACTGCAAGAGTTGTAACTCAATAGTCTTATGATTCATCTATTACTTGAAAATTTTGAGTATGTCTACATATAGGACCATACCAAAGTTATCCTTTTCAACTTGAATTAACCTTTCTCTATAATTAGCCAAAAGAGTAGTAATAAAGAAATAGTGGTTATTATCAACTGAATAAATATTCTTCTGCCCTTTTGCAATATCTATAGCTTCTGAAATTGCAGAGTCTATTTTTTCCTTGCTTTCAGGTGTATTATTCCCATGAATTATACTTTCTAGAGAATTAATGTAAAATGGGGCCTGAGTTTGAAGAGAACTTAATTGAGCTAAATACATAACCGTGAGTGTTTTATGTAAACTGAAGTAATATTTTACACAAAATTAGGAAATATTGTTGTATGTTACTGTTAACGGATTTCATTTTATTAACAATTGTTGATAAGCCCAGTTGAAAACTTTTTTTTGTTGATAGTTTTTGGCATCATTACATCAATAAAATCTAATAGCCTTAAAATCTATACTCAATTGAACCGGAACGGTAAAACTGTTAGTGTTGTTATTATCTCTGATGTAAACAACTCCATTATAGCTTCCTTTTAATGTGTTACCAAAATTATAATCCTCTCTCCATGGAAACTGTCCTATTGAAGGAGAACCAAGATCCGTTATATTAAAATTTAGCTTATTTATTTCAGAACTAACTAAAGAACCGCTTGATGTTTGAAATAATGTTGTAGAATTTCCAGGTAAAAAACCTGTATAATTATAACTATAATCAGTAATTGTAGCTTCAGAAACTCCAAGGGCTAAACTAGTGAAAGTCAAAATAAGATTTAATCCTTGTGAACCTAAAACATAATTACTCTCTGTAGTATCCCCAATCTTCAAATACACCATTACAGAGCCTGAATTTGGGTTAACTTCAGCATAACAAGCGTTATCAATAGTAGTTGTTTGCAAAGTCCCGTAAGGAGCATACCCATTTACAGTATTACCCTTTATTTTGTGGGTTTCTCCATCAACCGTAATTGTAAATTCATAATCAACATTATTGCCGTTATTATTATTTTCACTATCTGAGTCACTGCTACAGCCTAATAATACAACTATCAGAAATGCGAATGCAAGTATTTTTTTCATATTGTAACTATTAATTTAACAAATATATAAAATTAGACACATTTATGTGTCTATCAAGAATTCCAAATGTAATGACCTTTGAATATGACTATTTCAGAGGATACTTTTTTGAAAAACATGGGAATTCGCATCAGGCAACTAAGAGAAAAAAAGGAATTCTCTCAAGAGTATCTTGCCAATATTTGTGACATCCCTAAAAATCAAATAGGTAGGATTGAAAGGGCTGAGATTAATACTACAATAAAAACAATTGTAAAAATAGCAAACGCCCTTGAAATTGAGCCAAAAGAGCTATTTAATTTTAAAAGCTAAAGATTACCAACAAAATTCCTATCAAAAACAAGGTTGCTTTAAAGCCGATAGCCATTATATCTAAAATAGAAACCTTACTAGTATCTCCCTTAATCCAGAAAACAACAATTATATAACCTATTAATAAGCTAATCAGGGGTGTAAATATTATAAGTTTAAACAGCATAATTTAAATTTTTAAGAGTTGAAAAAGGGGCTGTATGTGATTACAACCCCTATTAAAATTTATTGAAGAAACCATGAATACCTTGAATCACTGTTCTTCAGCGCATCAAGAATACCCTCTGTGAAGTGGAATGCGTTCACTCCCCTGTCAAGAAACGTATCTAGATAGGAAGATTTATTACTTCCGGTTAATAGATTGTAAAAATTCCAGAGGTTAATATTTCCAAATTCATCTTTACAAAAGCTATCATCATTGTAATAATCTTTTGCAACGGTTGTTAGATGTCCGTCTGTTAATAACAGTTCCGGCAAAATGCTCTTCTCTGACTTAGGCAAGAAATTGTAAAGTCTTCCTTTGCCAATAATTTGAGCAAATTGACTCTCAGTCAAGGAATATTTGGCAAGTTGTATCATCGCATTTAGATGACTTTGTAGACAATATGAAGAAAATAACTCCCTCATTTTATCTTCTAAATCAATAATTGACATTGCTTTAACTTCACTCTTAAAGCCGTCAGTTGATACACATAAATTACAACAGACCATATTCTGAAATCCTATGAATATTTTGAACTTTTCTGAAGTCTTCTTATTGTATAAGTTTTCAGTGTTTAAAGCTCTTACACCTCCTACTGTTAAAGATAACCTGTTGCCGTTTATATCCTCAGAAATTGAAGGAATTCTGATTATAAATGCCATTCTCTCATAGTAAGTGGTTTTTTGCTCATCTTTTAAATCTTTTACAGGAAGATGTATAGCATCCGGAGTTCTACCTTTAATCTGATGAGAAACTCTAATCTCAGGAGCCTCAATCACTTCATTAGGATAAATACTTTTAACAACGTTGAATGAAGAATCTATAAATTCTTGATGAGAAAGAGTAGTTTCATTATCCTTAGTGAAAACCGGTATAATACACTTATTCTTCAAAAAGGAAAGGCTAATCTCTTCTGAATTTGCTTCAACAAATGGTCTTTTAGGAGACACTTTTCTGTCGTTTGACAATGATTGAGTAAAAGGCACAAAGTCTGTACCAGGTAAATTAAAATTCATGGCTAAATAATTTAAAGATTAATAAAATTTGGAAGTTTTAGAAAATACCGTCCTCTTTTAAGGAAAGGTATTCATCAAAAGGTGAGATGATAATATGGTCAATCAGAATGATATCAATTAACGCAAGAGCTTGTTTAAGCCTTCTAGTTAGTAATATGTCACTTTCAGAAGCTTTCATTCTTCCAGAAGGATGATTATGGCTAATAATTATACCTGTAGCCATAAGTTTAAGGGCTGATGCAATAATTAATCTCAAATCAACCGTTGTACTATTGAGGGAACCGGTAAACAAATTACAACAGCCTATCACGATATTTGAGTTGTTCAAGAAAACAACAACAAACTGCTCTTGAATTCCAAGTCTATCAGTATCATAAATCATCTTCAGAACTTGAAAAGCATCTTTAGTACTGTGTAACTGTGGTCTGTCCTTGATATTAGAACAGTACTTATAACCAATGGTGAACTCACCCAGATTTGATAAATTATTCATGGTTTCTATGCGTGAAATTATCAAATCCATTTTGAGGCACAACAACACTTCTTAGTATAGCCGCTTTACTATTTAGCTCAGCATCATACTTTCTAACTTCAGGGTTAGTCTTATACAATTGCGTCAACTCTTCGAGGGTTTTACAAGAGTTAATTAAAGTCACAGGATCAATAGAATTAGTCAAACCTATTGAACCGCACCATTCTGAAATTTTAGTTCCTGTGGTGACATCAATTTTAAAAGGAATTCTTGAGCTAAACAGTTGAGTTCTGTCTTTAGAACAATTGGCATTATTGTAAATGTCTAATTCAAAAACAATAGTAAAGTCATATTCTAAACCATCCCTTTGAACTCCTTTCATCCCAACTTTCTCTGGCACATTTTTACCGTTCTTTTCAGTGATTATATAATCCTGTTTGCTTCTTACCGTTGCAATAACATGACTACTAGAAGAAAGAATTTTTTGGACAAGAGCATTATGCCGTGGTGTAATCTTACTCCAATTGGTAAAACTGTTACCAGCCATTTGAGAGTGAATATCTAATATTCCCCCATCAGCTTCCCACTCATGAGAAATACTGTCTATGATTATGACTTCCATCCCTGCTTTCTCACAAGTTGAAATAGCCTCTATGTATCTCTCCGGTGTATACGGCGCAGTTAAATTAAGCACAAAATACTCCCCAAGATGAGAATACAAATCAGCGGATTGATGCTCTGTATCTATTACAGCAATCTTTTTCCAGTCTTTACAAAGACCATAACCTAACAATAGTGAAGAATAGGTTTTACCGCTTCCACTACATCCTTGTACAGCAATTCTAATTTTTGCTGAACTTCTGCTTGACTTTCTTAATTCCATAAATTAAAAGTTAAAAGTTAATATTAATTTGATGGGGGTAGCGCAGATTGATTCCGGGAGGAGGGGTAACTTAGGTAGGGGGGTATTTACTCTCTCAAACACACAATTTTAATGTTTAGCCATATAGTATTTTATTCAATATTTTTTTTAATAATGTGAATTATTGTAAAAGATAAAGCAGGAACACTATCTCCACATGATTGCTTACACTTTATCTATTTTATAAGTAAATTTTCTTGACTAAACCTATGATTATTCAGTGATATAAAAAGGTAAAAAAAAGCAGAAATCTAATACTTAATATAAATTATAATTTTATAATGTTAAATACATCATTATCATATTATTACAAATGTTTAATGAATATTTAAATTCATTTTACTGTATATAAATGAATATTTAATTTCAAATAATCTAATCTTTTATTAAATTTGTAAAAAAAGTTATGCTTAGAAAGCTATATAAAGACACGAATTTTGACAAGGAAAAGTATGACATCCAAATAACTGATAAAAGTACCGGTGAAATTCTTAACACTGGTGACAAATCAATAATATTTAGGAAACTGACAGGAGAAAGTTCATTCTCAAGTAAAAATTATTGCTATTTAGATACGGATAGATTATCTGCTTTAATTAAAAAGGATATTAAGTATAATGAACTCGGTGTATTAATGTTTATTATTACTAATATATCATTCAGAAATAATGTTTGCATGATAGATAATGGTGACGGCAGACCTCACACTACCAAAACCATTAGTGAATTACTAAAAATAAGTCAACAAGCAACAAAGAAAATTCTAAACAGATTAATGGAATTGGATGTTATTTCCCAACAAGTATTAAAGAACAACAAACAACTTGGAAAAGTATATTGTGTCAACCCTCATCTGCTAAGGAGAGGGAAAAAATTTGATAGCAGTATTGATGTAATGTTTGATGATTTACTATAAACACAACTTCATTCCTCTAAAAGTGCTAATCCGAAATTTGACTAAGCTTTTTGTAAACCTTACAAAATAAAATTACCTTTAAAACCTTTACAAATAAATAATGATAACAGGAGAATTAAAATCACAAGTAGATAAAATATGGGAGTCCTTTTGGACAGGAGGAGTATCTAATCCGCTTACTGTAATTGAACAGTTTACCTACTTGCTTTTTATTAGAAGATTAGATGAAATTCAGCTACTTGAAGAAAAAAAAGCAGCTATGATTAAAAAGCCGGTTACTAACCCGGTATTTACTGATGAACAATTAAAGTTACGTTGGAGCACATTTAAAAACATGTCTCCACAGGCAATGTATGAATTGTTTACAATACCATCTGCAGGCGGTCTAACAGTGTTTGAACACATGAAACAGGTAGGTTCTTCAAGCGGTGTGTTTTCAAAGTATATGAGTGGGGCTACTTTTATGATTCCAACACCAAGATTACTTGATCAAGTAGTTCAAATGATTGACAAGATAAAAATGGAGGACAGGGATACTAAAGGCGACCTGTATGAATATTTGTTGTCTAAAATTGCTACTGCCGGCACTAATGGTCAATTCAGAACACCAAGGCATATAATTAAAATGATGGTTGATATGGTTCAACCTACTAAAGAAGATACTATTTGTGATCCTTCAGCAGGTACAGCAGGTTTTTTAGTAGCTGCCGGTGAGTATTTCCATGAAAATCATCCTGAGTATTTTCATGAAAGGTCATTCAGAGAACATTACAATAGCAATATGTTTACCGGTATTGAATTTGACAATACTATGTTGCGTATTGGAGCCATGAACTTACAACTGCATGGTATTGAAAATCCTAATTTGATTGGCAAAGATGCTTTGAGTGAAAGCAATGCTGATGTAAGAGATAGATTTTCTTTAATACTTGCCAATCCACCTTTTAAAGGCAGTTTAGATTATGATGGTGTAGAATCTTCCATACTGAAAACGGTAAAATCTAAGAAAACTGAATTACTATTCTTGGGGTTGATGTTGCGTATGATGAAAACTGGTGGAAGATGTGTTGTAATTGTACCTGATGGTGTATTATTTGGATCTTCTAATGCTCACAAACAGATTAGACAAGAGATTATTGCCAACCACAAATTGGATGCAGTGATTTCTATGCCAAGTGGAGTATTTAAGCCCTATGCAGGAGTAAGTACAGCAGTATTGTTTTTCACTAAAACAGGTACAGGTGGTACAGATAAGGTTTGGTTCTATGACATGCAGGCAGATGGATATACATTGGATGACAAGCGCAGTGAAACCAAGGACAATGACATACAAGACATTGTTACAAGATACCACAATTTGGGTGCAGAAGCAGACAGAAAACGCACAGACAAAAGTTTCTTAGTTCCTTTTGAAGATATTAAAGCCAATGATTGGGATTTGTCTATCAACAGATACAAGGAAGTAGTATATAATGAAGTGACGTATGCACAACCTTCAGTGATTATACAAGATATCAAAAATCTTCAAGAAGAAAATAAACAAAAGTTACTAATCTTAGAAGAGCTTTTGAAATGAAATTAAAAGATATACTTAATGGATGTTTATTCACTGATGGTGATTGGATTGAAAGTAAAGATCAAGATCCAGATGGAGAAATAAGACTTATTCAACTTGCTGATATTGGTGATGGTTATTTTATTGATAAATCATCAAAATTTATCAATAAGGAAACAGCCAAAAGGTTAAAGTGTACTTTTCTTAAAAAGAATGACATTCTAATTGCAAGAATGCCTGATCCATTAGGTAGAGCATGCATTTTCCCTTTAGAGGAAAATGAAAAATATGTAACCGCTGTTGATGTTTGTATAATTAGACCAAGTGAAAATTGTAATAATAGGTATTTACAATATTGTTTAAATTCTACAGATATTAGAAATTCTATTGAGAGACAAAAAACAGGAACCACAAGAGAAAGAATAACAAGAAAAAAACTAGGAGAGCTAGAAATCCCACTACCACCACTAACACAACAACAGAAAATTGTTAACATACTAGATGCAGCAGATATATTAAGACAAAATAACAAAGCATTGATTGCAAAGTATGATGAACTCACACAAGCCTTGTTCTTGGATATGTTTGGAGATCCTGTGAGTAATCCTAAGGGGTGGGAGAAAGTGAAAATGGAAAATTTAATGACTATTGTTAGAGGAGGATCACCACGACCTATAGATAATTATCTAGGCGGAACATATCCTTGGATAAAAATTGGAGATGCCACAAAAGGAGATGACATATATCTAAATTCAACAAGAGAACATATTACAAAAGATGGATTGAAAAAAACAAGATTACTGCCAAAAGGAAGTTTAATTTTTGCAAATTGTGGTGTTAGTTTAGGTTTTGCAAGAATTTTGACATTTGAAGGGTGTATTCATGATGGATGGTTGGCATTTTCTAATTTTGATGAAAATAAGTTAAATAAGATATTTTTATTAAAGGCACTCAATTCAATCACACAATATTTCAGAGATACTGCTCCAGATGGCACACAGCCAAATCTTAATATTGCTATAATGAAGAATTTCGAATTGATTATGCCTCCTATTAACATGCAGAAAAAATTTGAGAATATTTTAAGTATATTAGTTGAACAAAAAGCACTTGCCCAAAAAAATTTAGAGAAATCAGAAGAGTTGTTTAATAGCTTGTTACAAAAGGCGTTCAAAGGAGAGTTGTTATGATAGGTGAAATTTTATATTCAAGAATGGTAAATGAGAAGTGTGTTGATTATGCTCAAAGACTAAATGTTTACACTGAAATTGGTCATGCTTTAACATTAGAGGATTGGCGATTGTTGAAGCAAAAAAATGTGTATTTTAACATCACTTTTAGTCCAGGAGTCACTTCTCCGATAGAAATTGATATACCTAGAGGCTCACAGTTAATCACTTTAGACTTTAATACTTTAACAAATTATGAGCCAAGACAAAGAGTAGCAATTTTACTTCACGAGATAGGTCATGCATTAGCTCCTGGTTTGGTAAGACAAGAAGGTGAATTTAATGCTGATGACTATGCAATTGGAAGAGGCTATGCAGAAGATTTGTTGAATTCATTAAATTTTGCAATCGAAAATTATCCAAATGAATTTGATAAGCCTATAACTAGAGAAAGAATCCAAAGGATACAAAATTTAGGTCTATGAATAGAAACAAATTCATAGTGGTTATAATTGTTATAGTAATAGTTTCTGTTTTTTTTAAGAAATTAGTTATTAGACCATTAACCGGTGATTATGAATATGAGCCCTCAACAGAAAGTGTAATTGTTTCTGAAAACTATCCGGATGACACCTATTGTGCAGACGTAGAATATTACAATCCTAGTACCGGCACAAGAAGCACTTACACTTTAAATGTTGAAGTTGAAAACAATGAATTAACTGTGATTCATTGGCCAAATGGAGGCTGGTTAGATGATAGCCATTTTGAACCTCAAGAATTAGATAGCAGTGGAAATTGTTCTTTTACAAGTGATAATGGTTATGAATATGACATTCACATAACAGGTTCAGAGTGTAACTTTACTGATGAAGATCAAATGAATAGAGAAATCTCTGAAGATCAAGCTTTGCTAGTCTGTCAAGAGTGCGGCTTTTCTAAGTATGAGTATGATGATTATTGTTATTCTTGCAAAAGGAAAATGACTTGTCCGGAATGTGGTTCAAGGAAGAATAAATATGAAGAAGTATGTAGTAGTTGCAAACATAAAACAGAGCATACTTGTAAAAGGTGTGGTCAACATGACAGCTTTATGTGGAGTAGTGATGATTTATGTTCTGACTGTAAACGAGATGATGAGGACCAGAAAAGACAAGAAGAGGAAAATAATAACTAATATTGTTAATGAGCAACTTTAAATTTCTTCAGCAAGAGTGGTTATCACTCTACACTAAACTGAAAACTGCAGAGAATAGGGTTTTTACAGAGCCTGTTTCTTGTGCCAGTTACTGCCGTTTAGTGTTAGAAGAGTCTATGTATTTGCTCTATGATTTAGAACACATTCAAAAACCATTTAACACTGAGCTAATTCAGTTAATGGAACATGAAAGTATCAAGTCTATCATTCCGTATCAACTCAGAGAGGGGTTGCACATAGTTAGAAAAACAGGTAATAATGCTGCGCATTATGGCAACAGAGTATCTTCTAAAGATGCTCAAATAAGTATCAGGTACATTTATGATTTCAGCAAGTGGTTTGCTCAAAACTACAGCAAGTCTATCCCTGATTTACCAGGCGCTTTTGATGAGTCTTTTATACCTAAACTAGGAGAAAAACAAAGACAGTTAAGAGAGCAACAACAGGAACAGGAGAAAGCATACCAAGAGTTGTTGGTTCAAATTACAAAACTACAACAAGAAAAAGAAGCAATCCTTTCTAAAGCACAAGAAAGCGAAGCAACTTTAGAAGCATACAAGCAAGAAACAGTACAAGCAGTTGCTAAACTTAAAAAGCAAAAGCAGGAGCGACTAAAACCTATTGCTACTGAATTTACAGAAGCACAAACAAGACAGCATCTTATTGATGTTGACTTGAAAGAAGCCGGTTGGCACTCTCTAACTAGTGGTAGGGAGTTAGAATATCCGGTTACAGGAATGCCAATTACAGCAGATAATCCCAAAGGAAATGGATTTGTAGATTATGTATTGTGGGATGACAATGGTAAACCTTTAGCATTGATAGAAGCAAAACGTACAACTAAAGATGTTGAAGTAGGGAAACACCAAGCTTCATTATATGCCACTTGTTTAGAAAAGATGCATGGGCAAAGACCAATTATTTTCTATACCAATGGTTATGAAACCAAGATATGGGAAGATATATTTTATAGCTCTCCAAGAAGAGTTTATGGATTCTATACAAAAGAGGAGCTACAATGGTTATTACAGAAACATGCTACTATAAAAGATATCCGCAAAGCATCTATTAATACTGCAATTGCTAATAGACCTTATCAGTTTGAAGCAATTAATCGTGTTGCTGAAACTTTTGTTACTGATGGTGCCAATGGATTATGCGGTAACAAAAGAAGAGCTTTGTTAGTAATGGCAACAGGCAGTGGTAAAACCAGGACTGCAGCTGCAATGGTTGATGTGCTATTCAAAAGTAACTGGGTAAAAAGAGTATTGTTTTTAGCAGATAGAAATGCATTGGTAAGTCAAGCCAAGAATAATTTTAGTGAATATCTACCAGACTTATCCTCAATTGATTTAACAGCGGAAAAAGAAAATGATACTACACGTTTAGTGTTCAGCACCTATCCAAGTATGATGAATAAAATAGACAACATCAGAAATGCTGATGAGCGTTTTTATGGTGTTGGACATTTTGATTTAATCATAGTTGATGAAGCGCATAGATCTATTTATAACAGATATAAAGCAATCTTTGACTATTTTGATGCTGCTATAGTTGGATTAACAGCCACTCCTAAAGATGGAATTGACCACAATACTTTTGAGCTTTTTGGTTGTAGCAATGAAGATCCAACGTTTTTATATGAATTACATCAAGCTGTACCTCAATATCTAAATCCTTATAAAAACATTGATGTAACTACTAATTTTCTTCGAGAAGGGATTAAGTATAAGGACTTATCAGATAAGGAAAAAGAAAAATATGAGGAAACCTTTGAAGATAAAACTACAGGATTATTCCCTGAGGAGATTAGAGCTAATGCCATGAACAAATGGTTGTTCAACAAAGATACAGTTAATAAAGTCTTAGATGCTTTAATGCAACATGGATTGAAAATTGAAGGTGGAGATAAGATTGGCAGAACTATAATTTTTGCTGTAAATCAAGATCATGCTAAATTTATTGTTGATTGTTTTACAGAAAGATATCCGGACAAACCTTCTGGTTTTATTGCCATGATACACAACAAGGTATCACACGCTCAAAGTTTGATAGATGATTTTTGTGATAAGTACAGCGAGAAAAATCCACAAATAGCAGTATCTGTTGATATGATGGATACAGGTATTGATGCTATTAGAATATTGAATTTGGTGTTTTTTAAAGTGGTACGCTCCTATGCTAAATTCTGGCAAATGATAGGCAGAGGAACCAGATTATGTGATGATGTGTTTGGTCCAGGACAACCTAAAGACCATTTCTTGATTTTTGATGTTTGTGGAAATTTTGATTTTTTTGAAGTGGAGAAAAAAGGCAAAGAAACACAGCCGGGAAAACCCATTACACAACAAATATTTGAATCTAGGTTACACCTTAGTAGGTTATTAGTAGAAACAGGAGACCAAGAGGATTTAGAGTTATCTAATACATTACGAGACATTTTACATAAAGCAATTGATAATTTAGATAAAACCAGATTTCAAGTTGCTATGAATTTGAAACATGTTGACGAATTTAAAAGCAGGGCTCGATGGAATAACCTTGACAGCAATGATGTTCACATTATTGAGGAACATTTATCTGAGTTACCGGTTCCTGAAAGTATTAATGAAATGGCAAGAAGGTTTGATTTGATGATGTTAAAACTTCAAATTGCAACTTTAATGATGGCAGGAACAAAAAAGAAGTATGAAGAATCATTGATTGATATTGCAGAAGCTTTGAGTTTAAAATATACAATTCCTGCTGTATTGAGAGCTAAACCATTGATTGAGAGCATCAAAAAACAAGATTTCTACAAGGGTATTTCTCAGAAAAAGTTAGATAGTGTTAGAGAAGAACTTAGAGAGTTGGTGCAATACCTTGAAGCATCTAACAAAACTGTTATTTACACCAATTTACAGGACTCAGAAGTTATCATGAAAGTAAATGAACCTAATCTAAGTTCTAATTATGGTACTTCATACAGAAGAAGAGTAGAAAGTTTTATCAGAGAGAATAAACATCAATTAACGATTTCAAAATTACTTACTAATGAACCTATAACTTCAAGGGAGTTAAGTCTACTTGAAGAGATATTATTTGATGGGGATGAAAGAGGAACCAAAGAAGACTTTGTAAAAGAGTTTGGCAAAGAGCCTTTAGGTGTATTTATTAGAGGAATCATAGGATTGGATGTTAAAGCGGCGCAAAATGCCTTTTCTGAGTTCCTGCAGGCAGGGAATCTGAGAGCAGACCAGATGACATTCATACAGAATATAATATCCTACCTAACAAAGAATGGCACAATTGAACCAAGCATGCTTTTTGAACCTCCTTTTACTGATATGAATGATCAGGGATTAATGGGGGTGTTTGAGGATAGTGATGCACATAAAGTGATAAGTATAATAGAGCGCATTAATGAGAATGCGATGATAGGGTAACTAAAATGATGGATTATAGAGTTAAGGCAAAAGAACTTCTTGAAGAATTTGAAAAAATAAATTCCGGTAACACAAAGCTCAAACTTGAATTACAGAAAAAATTAGAAAAACTAAGTCAATTTAGTGACAAAAAATACTTTGAAACTATAGCTAATGATGTTAGCAAAGTATTAAAAAATGCTGATTTGATTGTAAGGGCAATTGATTTTATTGAGAACAATGGGGCTTTTTCATTTGATGGAGAATTAATGGGAACTCCAAAAGGGGATTACATATCAGTTTTTTTAAAACACCAGGATTCATTTTCAGATGAGGAATATTGGGAAAAATTAGCTTATGTATATATTATGCAAGACTTTGCGCATGTTCCCTATGAAGTTTATAAAAATATATTTTCATCAAACAGAAGTAATAGAGAGAAGCTAATGAATGATGAAGACATTAAGTTTTTAGACAATTTACCTGAAACTATTACAATCTACAGAGGAGGTGCAGTAAATGAAAAAAGGACAGGCTTTGGAATTAGCTGGACTCTTAGTAAAGACATCGCACAACAATTTGTTGACAGAAAAAAAGTGCTGTCAAATGATCAAATGGAAGTACTTGAACTTACTATAAAGAAATCAAAAGTTGTTGCTTATTTTAGTGAACGTAATGAAGAAGAAATTATTTATTTAGGGGAATAATTTTTTGATAAATATTCTCATTCATCATATCTACTACATCATTATCAAACATTTCAAGGTAAATGCCGGTTACTGAATTTCCATATTCATGTCCAAGTGCCTCAGCAATCAAATCTTTACTATATCCAAGCTGTTTGGCTATATTGGCATAAGTGTATCTAAAAACATATGTTGTCAATGTATCTTCAATATTTAGCAACCCTCCTATCTTTTTAAGTTTTTTATTTAGCCTTTTTCTAAAATCTGCGTAAATATTCAACTCAGATACCGTCTTTTTATCATTGTGCACCTCCATAAACTCCATCAAGTATTCCGTGCTTCCTGAAAATTGTTCAATTAGCTCTGCTGTATGAGGTAGAATTTTTATACTATACATCTTTCCGGTTTTAGCTCTTTTATAAATGATTCTATCACCATGAACATTGGATTTCTTCAAAGTTATAAGATCAGTTAAATTAATACCTCTAAGCATAAATATTAATTTACCTATACACCAAGCCTTGTAAAGTATATCATTAGAAGATAAATTTAAAGCAAAATAATTCTTCATTAATTCTAATGTAATTGTTCTAGGTGTTGTTTTCTCTTTCTTTATTTTGAATTTTCTAAATGGATACCATTCATGAGTTGCAAAGTTGTATAAAATAGCTCTGTTACATACGGCTCTAAATGTTCTCATGTATACTGCCACACCATTGACAGAAACACCCCTCTTTAAAAGAGTTGTTTCCATAGTAATCAAATCTTTATAAGTTATATTTGAGAACTTACAATTAAAGTCTACTATCTTTGAAAGTACTGATAAGGTAATAGAATATGACCTAGCACTCCCCGTTCTGTTACTATCTAAAAGTTGTTGAATAACATCTTTCCAAAAACTTTCTACAGTAACAATTTCTAAAGGTTTCTGTAAGACAAACTTTTTAAGCGCATCAATATCAAACGCTGTATTAATGTTCTGTTTCATGAACTCTCGCACTCTTTTTGAGCACATTTCTTTTTGTTCTTCAATTTCAAAGTTTGCCTCAGTATCTCCAATGATTAATAACTTTTTACCGTCAAACTTACTTTTAACTACTGAGTAACTGGTTTTTAAGTCAAAATACTTCTTTAAATGCCTTACTCTAATCACAATAGGATAAGTACCATCATTCTTTTCTCTGCGCTGATCAAGCACAATTTTAATAGTTGCCATAATATAGGTATTAAGGCTGTGGAGTGGCTAGAATTTGTGCACACCATTTGCACTCTTTTTGTATTTTACAGTACTTTTGGTGATAATCTTAAAGATTTGAAAAAAGACATCTTGTAGAATTTAAATTCACAATTTCTTGTATAAGAAAAATTAGAGTCTCAGTAACTGCAGTGGTTACAAGTAAAAGCCAAAAATAGTTGCAACGAAAAAAAAATAGTAGTAATATTGCAACCTCTTAGCCGGTCCTATAGCTCAGTTGGTTAGAGCACCTGACTCATAATCAGGTGGTCCTTGGTTCGAGCCCAAGTGGGACCACAGCAAAAAAGACCTCTTGTGAGGTCTTTTTTATTGTATAAAACTAAACGTGGGGAAAAATCGTAAATAACAAATAAGCTGATTTATAGTTATTACAGAGTATTATCCGAAATAAAACGATAGTTTTGCACTTTAAATTTGTATTAACTTAATAGATTAAATAATTAATTTATTTTGGCGATTAGATTTTTTTTTTACTTTTACGCACTATGAAAATTCTCCCCAATAGAATTGTAATTATTTTGACTGCGGTTTTTTTACCGGCTATTAGTGTTTTTGCCGCCCCGGGTCCACCGCCTCCGTCTACCCCTCCGCCCCCGCCAGGCTTGCCTTTGGACGGTGGGTTAGTTCTATTGTTATTATTTGCAGTAGTCTTAGGTTTTTACAAAATATCCCAGCTTAACATAAAAAAAGCATCCCGATAATCAGGATGCTTTTTTATTTTTTTATAGCCTAACTGACTAAATTATTGTCTGAGAGCGTGTAATCTTGTCACGTATTTTCCCACAACATCAAATTCTAAATTAATTTTTGACCCTACTGTAAATGTTTTAAAGTTGGTGTGTTCAAAAGTGTAAGGAATGATAGCCACACTAAAACCATTAGGCCGAGAATTAACTACTGTTAAACTTACTCCGTTAATTGTTATAGAGCCTTTTTCGATAGTAATGTTATTCAATTGGCTGTCGTATTCAAAAGAAAAATACCAACTTCCGTTTGCCTCTGCTATTGATTTACAAACACCTGTTTGGTCAACATGTCCTTGTACGATATGACCGTCCAATCTGTCGCCCAACTTCATTGCCCGCTCCAAATTAATCAAATCGCCTACTTTCCAGTCTCCTAATGTAGTCTTATCGATGGTTTCTTTGATGGCTGTAACCGTATACTCATCCTTATTGATGGCCACTACAGTTAAACAAACACCATTATGGGCAACACTTTGGTCTATTTTCAACTCTTGCGTTATCTCTGAAGCTAAGGTTAAATGAACATTGTCCCCTTCTTTTTTTATTTCTTTTACAATTCCAAGGGTTTCGATTATTCCTGTGAACATTATGGTTTTATTTTACTAAATTTGCACTTCAAAATTAGCAATAAATAACCAGTACTTCTTATGAAAAAAGCAGAAAATATCATTGTTGGGATTTCAATCGGAGATTTAAACGGTATTGGAAGCGAAGTGATTTTGAAAACCTTTGAAGATGCCAGAATGTTGGAGCTTTGTACACCGGTCATTTTTGCTAACGTTAAAATTCTTTCATTTATTAAAAAGACCTTAGAATTAAACGCTCCGTTACACGGGATAGATAAAATGGACCAATTGGTTGTTGGCAAAATTAATGTCCTCAATGTATGGCGAGAAGGAGTTGATTTAAATTTCGGAAAAAACGACGAAACAGTAGGTAAGTATGCTATAAAATCTTTTACGGCTGCCACTAAAGCATTGAAAGAAAATCTAATAGATGTATTGGTAACTGCTCCTATCAACAAATACAACATACAATCGGACGAATTTAAATTCCCCGGTCATACCGATTATCTGAACCAAGAGTTAGACGGAAATGCCTTGATGCTCATGGTTCACGACAAATTAAGAGTAGGCTTGTTAACCGATCATGTTCCGGTAAACGACGTGGCGCAACATTTAACTGAAAAATTAATTGTTCAAAAAATCGAAACCATCAAGCAATCATTGGTTCAGGATTTTGGCGTCAACAAACCTAAAATAGCTGTTTTGGCTTTGAACCCTCACGCCGGAGATAATGGTGTAATAGGAAAAGAAGATGATGAAATTTTGAGACCAACCTTGAAAAAATTATTTGAAAAAGGCACTATGGTTTTCGGTCCGTTTGCGGCCGACGGTTTTTTTGGCAGTGGTCAATATGAAAAATATGATGCGGTGGTAGCAACCTATCACGACCAAGGTCTAATTCCATTCAAAACCTTATCGTTTGGAAATGGTGTGAATTACACCGCCGGTTTAAACAAGGTCAGAACCTCTCCGGATCACGGAACGGCATATGAAATAGCCGGGAAAGGATTAGCCGACCATAACTCTTTCAGAGAAGCTGTTTATACTGCCATTGACATTTATAATTCAAGAGCTGATTATGCTGAAATAAGTCGAAATCCCTTGAAAACAAAAGAAAAACAGTTATAAACAAAAAAATGTTGATAAGGTTATTGGAATTCCAATAATTTTATATCTTTGCACTCCCGAAATGTTGGGTCAAATTGTTGTTTGGATGAAAAGTACGAATGAATATTTAATTCCTTTCATAGGATTAAAGTTGGGAAAGCATCAGTTTGAATTTAAAATAGAAAAAAAGTTCTTTGACGCTTTTAGTTTTGATGAATTCGAAAGCTGTAATGTTGACGTTAACGTAGTGCTTGAAAAAAAGACTACTATGTTGGAAGTCAACTTTAAACATAAAGGAACGGTAAATGTTCCTTGTGACTTAACCGGTGAACCTTTTGATTTACCTATCAAAGGAAAAATTAAATTGGTAGTACAGTTTGGTAACGAATTCAACAACGACAATGATGAATTATTGATTCTTCCTCACGGAGAACATCAAATCGATTTGTCGCAGTACATTTATGAAATGATAGTGTTGTCTGTGCCACAAAAAAGGATACATCCCGGCGTAAAAGACGGAACTTTGCAAACAGAAGCACTTCAAAAACTAAATGAATTACAAGTCAAAGACCCGAGCGAACGCGAACAAGCGAAGCAAATTAAAGAAGTAAAAAAAGAAGATGATATTGACCCGCGTTGGGACAAATTAAAACAACTATTAACGGATAAATAATATAGTACAATGGCACATCCTAAGAGAAAAACCTCGAAAACAAGAAGAGATAAAAGAAGAACTCACTATAAAGCAACTGTTGCTCAAATTGCTACTTGCCCGGTAACCGGTGAAGCGCATTTATACCACAGAGCTTACTGGCATGAAGGTAAAATGTATTACAGAGGACAAGTAGTTATTGATAAATCAGTAGCTGTTGCTTAATTAAGGTTTTTTTACAAAACAAACTCTCACTATGTGGGAGTTTTTTGTTTTATTTAATTTTAGCAAATATCCTCACAGAATTACCATTAGGTATGAATTTTTTTTGTAATTTCCACAACTTTTCGATTGTACAAAAATCGACTGGAAAAATACCCTTTTTATGACCAAAATAACAGCCGCAATTACCGCAGTTGGAGCTTATGTTCCGGAATTTGTACTCTCTAATCAAGTACTGGAAACTATGGTAGATACCAATGACGAATGGATTACCACTCGCACCGGTATTAAAGAAAGAAGACTTTTAAAAGAGAAAGGAAAAGGTACTTCTTATTTGGCCATCAAGGCCGCTCAGAATTTAATTTCCAAAGCCAACATCAACCCCGAAGAAATAGACCTGGTTATCATGGCCACGGCTACGCCCGATATGCCGGTAGCCTCAACAGGCGTTTATGTAGCCAGTCAAATTGGAGCTGTTAATGCCTTTGCATACGACTTACAAGCGGCTTGTTCCAGCTTTCTATTCGGAATGTCTAATGCTGCAGCCTATATTGAATCCGGTCGATACAAAAAAGTATTGCTTATCGGTGCCGATAAAATGTCATCCATCATAGATTACACAGATAGGGCTACTTGTATCATTTTTGGTGATGGTGGCGGTGCTGTTTTATTTGAACCGAATTATGAAGGTTTAGGCCTGCAAGATGAATTTTTAAGAAGCGACGGTATCGGAAGAGAATACTTAAAAATTGACGCCGGAGGTTCCATCCTTCCGCCTAGTGCTGAAACCGTAGCCAACGGTCAACATTTTGTTTTCCAGGACGGTAAAACGGTTTTCAAATATGCTGTTTCCGGTATGGCTGACGTGAGCGAAAAAATTATGGAACGCAACAACTTAACCAAGGAAAATATTGACTGGTTAATTGCACACCAAGCCAATAAACGAATCATTGATGCTACAGCCGGCAGAATGGGCCTTGAAGAAGATAAAGTATTGGTTAACATCCACCGATACGGAAATACCACTTCAGCTACTTTGCCGTTGTTATTGAGTGATTTCGAAAAACAATTTAAAAAAGGAGACAACTTAATTTTTGCTGCATTTGGAGGTGGATTCACTTGGGGGTCTATCTACTTGAAATGGGCGTATTAACACCCAAGGCTTTTGATATTAAGACAATTAATTAATCGGAGCGCAGCGGAATAAAACAATAAAACTAATTCTAAAACTAACAAATTATGGATTTAAAAGAAATTCAAAACCTGATCAAATTCGTATCCAACTCAGGAGTGGCCGAAGTAAAATTGGAAACAGGTGATGTTAAAATTACTATCAGAACTACTTTAGAAGGAAATACACCTGAAATTACTTATGTACAACAAGCAGCGCCAGTTCAACAAGCTGTGGCAGCGCCTGTTGCAGCTCCGGCTCCGGTGGCAGCAGCTCCGGCAACTCCGGCAGCCCCTGCTGATGACAATTCGAAATACGTGACTATTAAATCGCCTATGATCGGAACTTTTTATCGCAAACCATCTCCGGACAAAGCTCCGTTTGTGGAAGTGGGAAGCAGTATTGGCAAAGGTGACGTTTTGTGTGTAGTTGAAGCGATGAAACTTTTCAATGAAATTGAAGCTGAAGTTTCAGGAAAAATTGTAAAAATTCTAGTTGACGACATGTCTCCTGTAGAATTTGACCAACCATTATTCTTAGTTGATCCATCTTAATTTAGACTGCTTAGCCTAACTTAGACTGTCTGGATTTTACAAATTTCTAAGAAGTCTAATTCGTCTAACAAATCTAATTTGTCTAACAATCTAAATTAAAAAAGATGTTTAAAAAAATATTAATTGCCAACAGAGGCGAAATTGCGCTTCGCGTAATCAGAACTTGTCGTGAGATGGGAATTAAAACCGTAGCGGTTTACTCTACAGCCGATGCGGAAAGTTTACACGTGAAGTTTGCGGACGAAGCAGTTTGTATTGGTCCGCCACCCAGTAATTTATCTTACTTAAAAATGTCTAACATCATCGCGGCAGCTGAGATTACTAATGCTGATGCGATTCATCCGGGTTACGGATTCCTTTCGGAAAACGCTAAATTTTCCAAAATTTGTCAGGAACACGGTATCAAATTTATTGGCGCTTCTCCGGAAATGATTGATAAAATGGGAGACAAGGCTACGGCTAAAGCTACCATGAAAGCTGCCGGAGTACCTTGTGTTCCGGGATCTGACGGGATTTTAGAAGATTTTGAACAAGCCAAAAAAGTAGCCAAAGAAATTGGTTATCCGGTAATGATGAAAGCAACCGCCGGTGGTGGTGGTAAAGGTATGCGTGCCATTTGGAAAGAAGAAGAACTTCAAAAAGCCTGGGAAAGTGCTCGTCAAGAAGCTGCAGCAGCCTTCGGAAACGATGGGATGTACATGGAAAAATTAATCGAAGAACCGCGTCACATTGAGATTCAAGTGGTTGGTGATTCATACGGAAAAGCTTGTCACTTATCAGAAAGAGATTGCTCTGTACAACGTCGTCACCAAAAATTAACGGAAGAAACGCCTTCTCCGTTTATGACCGACGAATTAAGAACTAAAATGGGTGAAGCAGCGGTTAAAGCAGCTGAATACATTAAATACGAAGGCGCCGGAACAGTAGAATTTTTGGTAGACAAACACCGTAACTTCTACTTTATGGAGATGAATACCCGTATCCAAGTAGAGCACCCAATCACCGAGCAAGTTATTGATTATGACTTAATACGTGAACAAATTTTAGTAGCCGCCGGGGTGCCGATTTCGGGTAAAAACTATTTGCCGCAATTGCACTCTATTGAATGTCGTATCAACGCGGAAGATCCTTATAACGATTTCCGTCCTTCTCCGGGTAAAATTACCGTTTTACATGCACCGGGTGGTCACGGCGTGCGTTTAGATACTCACGTTTACGCAGGTTACACGATTCCGCCTAATTACGACTCAATGATTGCCAAGTTGATTACAACCGCGCAAACCAGAGAAGAAGCCATTAACAAAATGAAACGCGCTTTGGATGAGTTTTATATCGAAGGCATCAAAACCACTATTCCGTTCCACCGACAATTGATGGAAGAACCGGATTATGTAGCCGGAAATTACACTACGAAGTTTATGGAGAGTTTTAAAATGAACGATCCGGAATAAATAGAAAAACCCAACTTTCTCAAGTTGGGTTTTTTGTTAGAAAAAATTTCCAAAAGTTAAAAAAGGTTTTTCCATTAGCCCCGATTCCTTCGGCAGTCGCTTCGCTCGTGTGTAGTGGAAATCCTTTTGGATTATCCTGTAGCGAAGCGAAAGGAAAATACAGTAAGATTGTAACGGAAAGCGGGAACACGGACTTCAAAAATGCCCAAACCAATCGCTCCTGATTAAAAAAACAAAACCCAACTTTCTCAAGCTGGGTTTATTATTCTTATAACGTTTCTTTTAACCATTTGTAAAACTCACGTTGCCATACTAAGGCGTTTTGTGGTTTGAGCACCCAATGGTTTTCCTCGGGGAAATACATAAAACGGCTTTTGATACCGCGTAATTGTGCCGCTTGGAATGCTTCTTGTCCTTGTCCGATGGGTACACGAAAATCTTTTCCGCCTTGGATGATTAGGATAGGCGTATTCCATTTGTCAACCATTTTTATAGGATTGAATTCCGTATAGGCTTTTTGGGCATCGGCATTGTCTTTTTCCCAATACGCGCCGCCGTGGTCCCAATTGTTGAAGAATACTTCTTCGGTAGTGCCATACATGCTCTCCAAATTGAAAACCCCGCAATGCGAAATAAACGTTTTAAATCGATTGCCATGGATACCGGCAAGATAGAATACCGAATAACCGCCGTAGCTGGCTCCAACAGCCCCTAAACGCGTTCTGTCAACATAACTCTCATTGGCTACATCATCTATGGCCGAAAGATAATCATTCATTACTTGTCCGCCCCAATCTTTAGAGATTTGCTCGTTCCAAGCTTGACCGTGACCATACATCCCACGACGGTTTGGCGCCACGATTACATAACCTTGGGAAGCCATCAAAGAAAAATTCCAGCGGAAGGAATAGCTTTGGGTTAAAGGCGATTGTGGTCCGCCTTGGCAATATAAAAGCGTTGGGTATTTTTTGGAGGCATCGAAATTTGGCGGAAGAATGACCCAAACCAGCATTTTCTTACCATCGGTAGTGGTTACGTAACGTCTTTCGTATTTTGGTAAAGCCAATTTGGCGTAGGTTTCGTCGTTAGTTTTGGTTAATTGCAACCACGTCTTTTTCTTGAAGTTATACGAATAGATTTCGGCTGCATGGTTCATATCGGTGCGGGTCACAATGATGTTATCGCCGGAAAACCCAACCAAATCATTCACATCAAAATCGCCGGAAGTAACTTGTTTAACGGTAATCGCCATTTTGGTTAAACCCGGAAAGTTCACTTCAAACAATTGTTTGGTACCGTCTACGGCAGCCGTGAAAAACACTTTCTTACCATCGGCACTCCAGAGGAAATTGTCTACACTGCCGTCCCAATTGGCGGTTAGATTCATATCGATGCCTTTGAAACGCACAATCAAATCATTTTTGTCAGCTTCGTAACCGTCGCGTTTCATTTGCAACCAAGTTAAATTTCCGGTTGGAGAAAATACCGGATTCATATCGTATCCCGGATTGTTCTCGGTTAGGTT
>Ga0207952_1000545_pt1 | contig 28074 bp, 33 predicted proteins | sample SubbioR12Aug_8Ca_FD_184831 | JGI IMG/M metagenome (GOLD analysis project Ga0207952, IMG submission 184831) | Serpentinite rock and fluid subsurface biosphere microbial communities from McLaughlin Reserve, California, USA - CR12Aug_8Ca (SPAdes) | ecosystem: Environmental > Terrestrial > Deep... | reverse complement strand
TATCGCCTGCCGGCCTGGCCCACCGCCCCCGCTCAGGCGGCAACAGCGCCCCGATCAGTTCCCATTCCGCGTCTGACAAATCCCCACGACCCATGACTGCTCTCCAAAAAACAGCCTTGAATCAGAACTCAGCTCGTTTGGGAATCCCTTTTGTCAACACGACCTAGTGAAGCAGGCGACAACTTGATTTCGTGGCCTGATGTGAAGCCACGATTTGGGGAATGCGCTGCCAGTCTCAATTTGACCAACGAACATTTGCTCGCGGAGCGAGGAGCATCGTCCCAATAGGGGCATCCCGTCCTCTGACCATCTCGGAACCGTGGTGGTGTGGAGGCGTCGAGGCGACTTTCTCCGAAGACCAAATGTCCAACGGGCTTGTGCCATGGATTTCGTTCTCTGGTAATTTCCCCTTCCACCAGTTCCACACTTCTACTCATGGCCAAGACCTGAGCAAAACCACCATTTCTTGGCCCTTAATCGGTGGAGGCAGGGTGGAGCCCTTGGGAAGAGCGGTCTTCCACCACCCTCCATCCAGCCCATTCCAATAACCCCACGGGAATCGTGGTCGCGGAAGTGGCGGAAAACCGTCATCGGGATCGGTCTGGAATCGGTCCAAAAGACCATTCCAGATATGGATGTCAGGGGAACGAAAAACATTGACGGATTCTCGCGGGTGATGTCCGTGATGGCGGTATCGGCATCAAAGGCTTCGATTACCCATTTGCGAGTTGTCTCATGGGCGATCACCGTTCGCTTCGACCAAGTATGGCGGGGGTCGGAGATGAACATGTCATAGACTTCGCCAATCGAACGCGGCTGTGTCGAAGCCTGACCGCTGACCAGTGGTGCTTGGGGCGCAAAATACTGAGCCCCTGACTGTGGAGGGGGACCGTCTGCCAACGGTCGAGAGAGCGTCAGGTCGGATGCTCTGCCGAGATCGGCACGGGCTTGCTCAAACTGACTTTCGACCATCGCCGCCGCACGGTGAATCCGACGAACCGCGACGGCAAAGCTGTCGGTGCCGAGCGTTCGCCAGATTTCGCGGCAACCCAAGACCGTGACCAGATCGGTAGGGACGCGTCGCCGATATTGGTAGACCGCCCGCTTCAAACACAGCCCAGTTGGTCGCTTGTGTAGACGCTTTGTGTAGACGCCAGCATGACGGTTTATCGAGGATATCTGCGGGCTTGAGTCACCATCACGGGCATCGTTGTGTAGACGCTTTGTGTAGACAACGCTCTTCGAGGACCGTCTGGTTGACGGTTTGCCGCAGATTTCTGGGATTTCGGAAAAACTTGGAGCGGGCGAAGGGATTCGAACCCTCGACCCCAACCTTGGCAAGGTTGTGCTCTACCCCTGAGCTACGCCCGCTCTGAACGTCCTGAGCCCATGCCGCAACATGCGGCGGGCCGGGGAGAGGCGCGCGATTAGCAGCGGCCTTGGCGCTTGCCAAGGGGAAAAGTGGGTTAATTCACTTCACGCGCTTTATCCCTTGGCAAATGGCTGCGAAGGGCCAAATTGGCGCAAAGGCAATTCTTTCGATTGGAGCATCCCCGTGGCAAGTGCTGGCCTCAACCTCGACGAACAGAAGGCGGTCGACCGGTTCCGCAAGACCGTGGTCGAACCGTCGATGACTTCGCTGGTGATCCTCGATTTCTGGGCCGAATGGTGCGGGCCGTGCAAGGCGCTGACCCCGGTGCTGGAAAAGGTCGCGGCCGACTATGCCGACAAGGGCGTGGTGCTGGCCAAGGTCAATGTCGATGAGGAACAATTCATCGCCGCGCAGTTCCAGGTCCGCTCGATCCCGACAGTCTATGCGCTGTTCCAGGGCCAGCCGGTGGCCGACCTGACCCAGGCCCGGACCGAATCGCAGCTCAAGCAAGTGCTCGACCAGTTGCTCGCCAAGCTGCCGGTCAGCCCCGGCGGCGCGCCCGCGCAGGACATCGCCCCCTTGCTGGCGATGGGCGAAGACGCGCTTGCGGACGGCGAGGCCGAGCGTGCAGCCTCGATCTTCTCGCAAATTGTCGAGATCGATCCGGCCAGCGGCGCGGCCTATGGCGGGCTGATCCGCGCCATGGTGGCAGCCGGCGCTGTTGAAGAGGCCGAGGCGGTCGCGGGGGCGGTGCCGGTCGAACTGGCCAGCGACGCCGAAGTGGCGCGCGCAAAGGCCGCGCTTGAGCTGGCCAGGAACCGGCCCGACGATTCCGAACTCGCCGCGCTCCAGGCCGCTGCTCAGGCGCCGGGCAATTTCGAGGCGCGGCTGGCCTATGCCGAAGCCGCCTTTGCCGCCGGGCAGCGCGATGTGGCCGCCGACGTGCTGCTGAGCATGATCGGCGAGGATCGCGAATGGCAGGACGGCGCGGCCAAGGCCAAGCTGTTGCAGATCTTCGAAGTGGTCGGGCTGGAAGACCCGTGGGTCTCGGCCCAGCGCCGCCGCCTTTCGCTGCTGCTGTTCGGCTAAGCGAGGCGCCAGTTGCGCATTTCGATCTTCCCGCTTTCAGGCGCGGTGCTCTATCCCGGGCTGCAATTGCCGCTGCACATCTTCGAGCCGCGCTACCGGGCGCTGGTCAAGGATGCGCTGGCCCGCGATTCGCGGATCGGGATGATCCAGCCGCAACGGGCCGAGGAGGGCGCACCGCTTTACAGCGTCGGCTGCTTGGCCAAGATCGGCGAAGTCGAGGCGCTCGACGACGGGCGCTTCAACCTGCTGCTGCAAGGCGAGGCGCGGTTCCGCGTGCTGCGCGAGCTCGATGTCACCACCCCGTTCCGCCAGGTCGAGGCCGAATTGCTGGGCGAGGAAGAGTTCCCCGTGCTCTCGCCGATCGAGCGCGCCGGATTCGAGCGCGAAGCCCGGCGTTTTGCCGATGCGCAAGGTTTTGCGGTCGATTGGGAAGCGGTGACCCGGCTTGATGATGAATCACTGATCGACGGCGTCAGCCAGATCGCCCCCTTCGATGCGGCCGCCAAGCAGGCACTGCTCGAGGCCCAGGGCCTCAACGCGCGATGCGAACTGCTGATCCAGCTGATGCAGTTCTTCGGGCGGCGGGACAGCGACGAGGGGCGGGTGACGCTGCAGTAGCCTTTAACGATCCTTTGAGGCTTGCAGGGTCAGCCACAGGCCAAAGAGCAGTTCGATCACAGCGACCCCCAGGATCACCGCCATAGTCTGCCCCGGCATCCAGAAGATCCCCGCGCAGCCGATCAGCGTGATCAGCGCGCCCAGCAGCCAATAGGTGCGGTCGCCGTAAGCGGTCTTGAAGGCGAAGTAGTGCGTGCCCACGGCGATCGCGGCGACCGGGAAAACCACTTCGGGACGCACTGGCAGCAACAGCCAGGCGGCCAGCAGACAGCCGATCATCGCGATCGTGCTTTCCAGCGCGATCAGGCCCAGAGGGTTGCCCTTGACCGAGACAGTGCGCCGAAAGACGAATTTCTCAATCAGTCCGGAAACCGGAAAGATCAGGAAACCGCCAAAGAACAGGACGGCGAAGGCTGCGGCGTGGCTGGAACGGGCAAAAGTGAAAGCGGCGGCAAACCACACCAACGACGAGACGATGGCTCCCGGTCCGCCGCCGACAAAATTGCGGCGGATTTCAGCCTGAGCATGGTCGGTATTCACAATCGCGCCCCTTTCAGTGTCAGGCCAGAACCGCCTTGATCCCGTCGATCACGTACTGCGCGGCCAAGGCCGCCAGCAGCACGCCCAAGAGCCGCGTGATCACCGCCTCGACCCGCGCACCCAGCAGCTTCATCAGCGGCCCGGCGGCGGCGAGTGAGAGGAAGGTCAGCACCATCACTGCGCCCAGTGCGCCCAGCACGACCAGCGTCTGCTCGGTCCCCTGGGCGCGCGAGGTGAGCAACATGATGGTGGCGATCGAGCCAGGGCCGGCGATCATCGGCATGGCCATCGGGAAGACCGAGACGTCTTCCACCTCAGGCGTACCGGCATGTTCGGCGCGGACCTTTTCGGCGCGTTCTTCGCGGCGCTGGGTGCGCTTTTCGAAGACCATGTCGAGTGCGATCACGAACAGCATGATCCCGCCCGCAATCCGGAACGAGTTGAGCTCGATATGGAGGGCGCCCAGCAGATTCTCACCGAACAGCGCGAAGATCACCAGGATGATCGTGGCGATGAAACAGGCCCGCGTGGCCATGCCGACCATCAGCCGATTGCTCGCGCCTTTGACCAGCCCGGCATAGATCGGCGCGCAGCCGGGCGGATCGATCACCACGAACAGGGTGATGAAGGCAGAAAGGAACAGGTCGAGCATTACTTGGCGGGGGCTTCGACCTGGAGGTCCTGCACGGTGGTCTGCTGGCCGCCGGTGGTCATGGTCACCACAAAGCGGCGGCCGCCCTGCGGGGTGACCGTCACATCCCAGCCGAGCGTGCCGTCAAGCGAGCGGCCCATCAGGTGCGCGGGATCGAGCGGCGGCAGCTTGCCTTTGAAGTCCTTGGGCTTTTGCGCGCGCCGGGCGTTGTAGCCAGCCGGGCAATCGGCCACTTTGGAAACGATCATGTCGGGCGCGTCCATCGCCATCGGCAGTTCCTCACCCTGATCGAGCACCCATTTGTAGCTGCCGTTCTTCTGGCGCTGCCAGACGGTGGTGAACCAGCCGTTCTTGGCTCCGTCCTGCCAGGCGCCGCGAGTGACCGCGAGCGTGCCGTCGCAGCTCGACCAGACCTGGTGCGGCTGCCATTTGACCGACTGCGGCGGGTTGGCCTTGCCCTTGAGGAAGTCCTGCGCATAGGCCGGCTGCGGCACGAACATCACCGCGTCCTTGGTCGCGGTGGCCGTGAATGCGGTCCACTGGCCCTTTTCCTGCGCCAACATGGCAAAGGCCAGTTCGGCCGCGATCACCGCCCCGGGATTGGCATAGCCATGCCCGTCGCGCGGATCGTTGCGTTCGCGCGAGAGCGCGGGCGAGGCCAGCAGCGCAAGCGCAGCCGCGGCGAGAATCGGGTTCCTCATGCGCGCAAACTAGCGCGGCGCGGACAATTGCGCCAGCGGCGTCAGAGCGCCCCGTCGGCCAGCGCCACTCCGGCATTGCGGTGCGCGGCGACCAGCGCGTTGCGCAGCAGCACGGCGATAGTCATCGGCCCGACCCCGCCCGGGACCGGGGTGATCGCACCGGCCACGGCGGCGGCCTCGGCATAGTCAACATCGCCGACCAGACGCCCTTTGCTCTCGCCCTCGGCAGGCGGCAGGCGGTTGATCCCGACGTCGATCACGGTCGCGCCGGGCTTGATCCAGCTGCCCTTGACCATTTCCGGCCGGCCGACCGCGGCGACAACGATATCGGCGCGGCGCACCACTTCGGCCAGGTCCCTGGTGCGGCTGTGGGCAATCGTCACGGTGCAGCTTTCGGCCAGCAGCAGGGCGGCCATCGGCTTGCCGACGATGTTCGAGCGGCCGATCACCACCGCATCGAGCCCGCTCAGCGAGCCGAGCTGGTCCTTCAGCAGCATGATGCAGCCATAAGGCGTGCAGGGAACGAAACCTTCCAGACCGGTCCACAGCCGCCCGACCGAGGTGGTGTGAAACCCATCCACGTCCTTGTCAGGGTTGATCGCGGCGATCACCTTCTGCTCGTCCATGTGCGGCGGCAGTGGCAGCTGGACCAGGATACCGTCCACCGCCGGATCATTGTTGAGCCGCTCGATCACGGCCAGCAGGTCGGCCTCGGCGGTGTCGGCAGGAAGCTTGTGTTCAAAGCTGGCCATGCCGCATTCGACCGTCTGCTTGCCCTTGCTCTTCACATAGACCTGGCTGGCCGGGTCTTCGCCCACCAGCACCACGGCCAGGCCTGCCTTGCGGCCCGCGCTCTGTTCGAACGTGGCGGCATAGTCGGCGATCCGCGCGCGCAGGGTGGCGGCGAATTCCTTGCCGTCGATCACCGCGGCGCTCATGAAATTGTCGCCACGTAGATTGCGCCCAGGATCCAGTTGATGATCCACAGTCCGAACAGCAGCACCATGTAGGAAAAGTCCATCCCGTTCATCGGCGGCAGTCTGCGCCGGATCGGCTCGAGCAGCGGATCGAGGATGGTCGAAAGAAAGTTCCACAGGGTGCTGACCACCTTGTTGTGGATGCTGACCACGTTGAAAGCCAGCAACAGGTACAGCACGAATTGCCCGACCACGACGAACCAGACCGCGTTCAGCAATATGCCGAAGGTTTGCATGATAATCTGCAGCAGCATCACGACCCATTCTCCCTATTGTCGTTCAGGCCGATCTGGCCCTGCAATTCACCAATTCAAGCCTTGATCAGGGTCCCTGCCCCGCGCGAGGTAAAGACTTCGAGCAGCATGGCATGCGGCACCCGCCCATCGAGCACGACCGCCGCCTCGCATCCGGCCTCAACCGCGTGGACGCAGGTTTCCAGCTTGGGAATCATCCCGCCCGAGATCGTCCCGTCGTCCTGCAGCCGGGCTATGTCGGCCGGGTTGAGGTCGGTCATCAGCTTGCCGTCTTTGCCCAGCACGCCCGGCACGTCGGTCAGCAGGAACAGCCGCGCCGCACCCAAGGCGGCGGCGATCGCCCCGGCCATGGTGTCAGCATTGATATTGTAGGTCTCGCCGTCCTTGCCCGGCGCGATCGGGGCGATCACCGGGATCATCCCGGCTGCCGATGCAGTTTCGATCAGGGTGGTATCGACCGACTGCGGCTCACCCACGAACCCCAGGTCGATCGCCTGTTCGATCTGGCTGTCCGGATCCTTGGCGGTGCGCTGGACCTTGCTGGCGATCACCAGCCCGCCGTCCTTGCCCGAAATCCCCAGCGCCTTGCCGCCCGCTCCCGCGATCCAGCCGACCAGTTCCTTGTTGATCGCGCCCGACAGGACCATTTCGGCGACTTCGGCAGTGGCCTTGTCGGTCACGCGCAAGCCATCGATGAACTTGCTCTCAACGCCCAGCTTCTTGAGCATCGCGCCGATCTGCGGGCCCCCGCCGTGGACCACCACCGGGTTGATCCCGACGGCTTTCAAGAGCACCACGTCTTCGGCAAACTGGCGCGCGGCTTCGGGATCGCCCATCGCGTGGCCGCCGTACTTCACCACGAAGGTCTTGCCGGCATAGCGCTGCAGGTACGGCAACGCCTCAACCAGCGTTTCGGCCTTGGCAAGCATGGCTTGCATCTGCGCGGGATCGAGCGAATTGGGCATGGTGCGCGCGCTTTAGACACTTGGCCGCGGAATTGAAGTGTTTTTAGGCCTTGCGCGCATCAAGCCAGCGCCCCAGCCGCACGAACAACCAGATCCCCGGCGGGACCATGATGGTCGAAAGCACCAGCTTGGAAATGATCTGGCCTTCCATGATCTGCTCGATCGGCATCAGTTTGCCGCTGGCCTGATCGACCACGCCATAGAACGAGATCGTGATGAACAGCACGGTATCGACGATCTGCGAGAGCAGACTGGCGACCCAGGCCCGCAGCATCAGCGCCTTGCCCTGCCCGCCGGCCAGCCGCGAAAACAGGTAGACGTTGAGCGTCTGCGACGTGCCGTAAGAGATCAGCCCGGCAAATTGCATTCGCACGCCCTGGCCCAGCAGCCGCTCGAACGCGGCCTGGTCGCTCCAGAAGGGCGCGGGCGGAACCAGCTTGATCACCACGGTCAGCATGATCATCGAGACGATCAGCGGGACAAAGCCGAAGCGCACCAGCTTGTTGGCCATGCCCTGCCCGAACAGTTCGGCCACTGCGCTGGAAATGATCACCAGGAACAGGAAGGCAAAGATTCCGCTTTCCACCGCCAGGTCGCCCAGCAAGGGCCAATGCCCCAGCGAGGCAATCTTGGTGCCCATCACCCCGGCGAGCACGCAGAGCCCCCCGTAGAGCAGCGAGAAGACAAACAGCGAGCGGGCGATCACAAGGTTCTGGTTCGGCATTGCAAGGGCTTAACGCGGGTTTTGCGCAAGGGGAAGTGGGCCGCAAAATCCTCCCCAGAATGGGGAGGGGAACCACGAAGTGGTGGAGGGGCACGTGCAGGTGATCACTACTCCGCAGCGTCAGGACCACTTGCATGTACCCCTCCACCATCCTGCGGCCCTCGCGTGTCACGCGCCACGCTCGGCTCCCCCTCCCCGTGCCGGGGAGGAATTGACCCTGCGAACAAAGTGGTTACCACCCGGCGAAAGCTAATTCGGGGAGCCTCAACACCATGTCACAGCTGATGAGCCTTTTGGGCATTGCCCTGATCCTGGCGCTGGCGGTGCTGTTATCGTCTGACCGGGGGGCGATCCGCCTGCGCGTGGTCGGCGCGGCCTTTGCCTTGCAGGCAGGCCTCGCCGCGCTGGTGCTCTATGTGCCGTGGGGCAAGGATGTGCTGCAGGCGATCTCGGGCGGGGTTTCGGCGCTGCTGGGTTATGCCGGCAAGGGCACCGAATTCCTGTTCGGCGCGCTGGCTTCGGACAAGCTGGGGCAGAATTTCGCGATCCAGGCGCTGCCGGTGATCATCTTCTTCGCCGCCTTGATCTCGATCCTCTATTACCTCGGCATCATGCAGCTGGTGATCAAATGGATCGGCGGGGGCCTCGAGAAGATCACCGGGGTATCCAAGGTCGAAAGCCTCTCGGCGGCGGCCAACATCTTTGTCGGCCAGTCGGAAAGCCCCTTGGTGATCCGGCCCTATCTGGCCGCGCTGACCCCCAGCCAGCTGTTCTGCCTGATGACGGTGGGCATGGCCGGGGTCGCCGGCACGATCCTGGCGGCCTATGCCTCGATGGGGATCCGGATCGATTACCTGGTTGCCGCCGCCTTCATGTCGGCGCCGGGCGGAATCCTGATGGCCAAGATCATCATGCCCGACCCCAAGGGCGAGGCACTGATCGAGCCTGACGAGATCAAGATCCCCGACGAGGAAGAGCGCCCCGCCAACGTGATCATGGCCGCCGCACAAGGCGCACAGACCGGGGTCAAGCTGGCAGTGATGGTTGGCGCGATGGTGCTGGCCTTCGTCGCGCTGGTGGCGCTTGCCAACGGCATCTTCGGTTCGATCGGCGCCCTGTTCGGCTATCCCGACCTCTCGTTCCAGCAAGTGCTGGGCTATGCCTTCGCGCCGGTATTCCTGCTGCTGGGCGCGCCCGACTGGGCCGAAGCGATGCAGGCCGGCGGGCTTTTCGGGACCAAATTGGTGCTCAACGAATTCGTTGCCTTCATCGATCTGGGCGCGACCACAACGCTTTCGGCCAAGACTGTCGGGATCGTCACCTTTGCGCTGTGCGGCTTTGCCAACTTCAGCTCGATCGCGATCCAGATGGCGGTAACCGGCGGCCTTGCTCCCAACCAGCGCCCGGTGATCGCCCGCCTTGGGCTGAAGGCGCTGGCTGCAGGGAGCCTCTCCAACCTGATGAGCGCAGCCTTGGCAGGACTGTTCCTGAGCCTGTAAAGCGCCGAAGAGCTGGAGTTATACCTCCAAAGCTGAGCAAAACCACGTAGTATCGCGGATACAAACCGGCGGCCCTGGTCCGGCATTTGCAGGCCATGCCGATCCTGCTCGCCCCGCTCGCCGCCGCCGCTTTCGCGCTTTGCGCCGAAGGCCCCCGCACCACGTGTGTCGTCGATGGCGACACCTTCTGGCTGGGCGGCGAAAAGATCCGCATCGCCGATATCAACGCGCCCGAGACGCATGCGGCCGCCTGCCCGGCCGAGCGCGCGCTGGGCGAGCGGGCGACCCGGCGGCTGGTCGCCTTGCTCAACGCCGGGCCTTTCACGCTGGAGATCGAAGGGCGCGAGACTGATCGCTATGGCCGCGCGCTCAGGGTGGTGAAACGCGGCAACCGCTCGCTGGGTGAGCAGCTGGTCAGCGAAGGGCTGGCCGAGCCTTGGAGAGGCAAGCGCAGCGATTGGTGTACCGCGCTTGCCGGAGGCGCGCTGCCCCGCTAGCCCGGTGCCATGCCCTGGCCCCGCCGCCGCAAAGACTATGGCCGTGTCCTGCCCAGCCACCAGTGGCAGGGCATTTCGCGCACCCGCCGCGCGTGGAATGCGCTGAAGTGGTGGCTGGGGGCCGCGCTGATCGGCGCTCTGGTCTGGTTCTATCTGGGTGATGTGAGCCGGATCGGCCCGGCGGAGATGCCCCCCGGCCCCAGCGAGCGGATCGACGCGCAGTTCACCCGCTGCGGCGCGGGCCGCGCGGAGAACTGCGTGGTCGATGGCGATACGATCAAGCTGGGCGCGCGCACCGTGCGCGTGATCGGGATCGACGCGCCCGAAATTCACCCCGCCCGCTGCCCGGAGGAACAAGCCAAGGGCGATGCTGCGGTCGTGCACCTGCTCGGCCTGGTCAACGCCGGGCCGTTCACGCTGGCCGGGCCCTACCCACCGGTCCACGACCAGTTCGGCCGCGAGCTGCGCCACTTGCTGCGTGCCCGCCCCGATGGTTCAGTGCAATCGATGGCCGACGATATGGTCGCGGCGGGCCTGGCCCGTCCCTACTTGAACGGATCGCGCAATCCGTGGTGTTATGCGCAATGAACCATAGAGTGAACCATGAGGAGAGTGCGATGTTGTTGATCGAAGGCTGGATCAAGCTGGGAGCCGGCGAATTCGCCAAGGTCCGCGATGGGGCGCTGGCGATGGTCAAGGCGACCAACGAAGAGGAAGGCTGCCTGCACTATGCCTTTGCGCAGGACATTGCCGACCCCGACCTGATCCGCATTTCCGAACGCTGGGAAAGCCAGGAAGCTCTCGCCGCGCATTCGGCCAGCGCGCATATGGCGGTGTTCAACAAGGCGATGGCTGGCGTCGTGCGCGAAGGGGCCGACTTGTGGCTCTATAGCGCCGAAGCCGTGCGCAAGCTGATCTGATCAGATCCCGGCGTACCACTGGTAACCGCGGTAGTCCTCCCAGTGGCCGCCCTTGCCGCCGTAAAGTGCGGCGAGGCTTTGGGTGACTTCGATCCGCATCACGAATTTGGCGTGTTTGTAGCCTAGCTGGCGCTCGACCCTGAGGCGGATCGGGGCGCCGTGGCCTTCGCTGAGCGGCACGTCGTTCATCCGCCAGGCGAGGATCGTCTGGGGGTGGAAGGCGTCGATCAGGTCGATCGATTCGTAATAGGGCTTGCCGTCGAGCACATCGGCGCAGTGGAACACCACGTAGCGTGCGTTGGGCAACAGCCCCGCCGCGCCGAGCACTGCGCCGAGCTGCGGCCCTTGCCACTTGCCGATCGCGCTCCAGCCCTCGACGCAGTCGTGCCGGGTGATCTGGGTGCGTTGCGGCATGGCCTTGAGCGCATCAAGTGACAAGGCCAGCGGGCGGTGGACCAGCCCGCCGACCTGCAAAGTCCAGCCCGCAAACTGGTTGGCGAGCAGGCGGCGATAGGCGCTGTCTTCCACGCGGGCAGAGCCGTTGACGCGGAAGGTGGGCGACATCTCGGCCTCGGTGAATTCGCGCGCGAGGGCATCGCCCATCAGCAGTCGCTGGCTGCGCATGGTCAGCCCTTCGGCACTGGCGAGGCCATCGCGCACGGCTGGGCTCTCGTTGAGCCGGTCGCAGCCCGAGAGCAGCAGGCCGCCCGCCGCGCCTGCGCCCATGCCGATCAACCTGCGGCGTGAAACGATCATGGCGCGTCCTTCCGGTCTGGCGGCAAGCGGTAGCGTCCGGTCAGCATCGAGCGAACCTCGTTGATCGGCCCTGCCAGCAGCACCATCGCGATATGCACGAGGAAGAACAGCACCAGAGCGCCCGCACACAGGAAGTGCAGTGACCGCGCCGCCTGGCGCCCGCCGCACAGATCGACCAGCCAGGGCCAGGCCGCATCCATCGCTGGTGACATGGCGAGGCCAGTCAGCACGATGCCGGGCAGCAGCACTACCAACACCGCACCATAGGCCAGCTTTTGCAGCACATTGTAGCTGAGCGCCGCCGCGCCGGTGGGAAAGCGCAGGCGGGCATGCTGCTTGAGGTCGTGCCACAGATGCGCCGGGGCCAGCTCGCCCAGCTTCGGGGCAAGGTTACGCCGCAGATGTCCGCTCACCAAGGCCCAGCCGAGATAGCCGAGCAGGCCCAGCACCAGCGCCCAGGCGAAGGCCAGGTGCCACAGCCGCGCATCGGCGAGGCTGTAGTGCGATGGCAAAGTGATCCAGCCGGGGAAGGGAATGCCGCCGTTGACCTTTTCCAGATCGAGCCAGGCCGGATCGGAATTGGCTCCATAGTGGCCCCAATAGAGCCGCGGGTGGGCGTTGAAGATCATCAGCCCGCTCATCAGCATCACCGCCAGCGTGATCGCGTTGAGCCAGTGCCACAGCCGGGTGACCAGCGCGTGGCGCTTGACCAGATCACCAGCCCGGGGAGCGGGCGCTTCATCCTGATGTGGTGCCGGTGGTAGGCTCATGGGTTGATGAAGCTAGGCCCATTCCGGCAACAATCAAACCCGTTCGTGTCGAGCGAAGTCGAGACACTGGCACGCAGCATCTCGACTTCGCTCGATGCGAACGGTGAGGTAATGAGATAGTCCAACTTGCGCGGTGCACGCCCCTCCCCTACCCGACTGTCTGGGGAGAAACCGCGTGCCGCCCGGCGAGAAAAGCCACCACCACCTGATGCCATTCCTGGCGGTCGCCGCCGGGATCGCCTCGTTCAGCGTGATGGATGCGCTGATGAAAGGCGCCAGCCTTGAGGTCGGGGCCTACAACGCGATGCTGTGGCGTTCGCTGATCGGCGTTACGATCATGTTCCCGCTGTGGAAGCTGACCGGCGGGGTCTGGCCGCAGCGCGCAGCCATGCGGCTCCACGCGCTGCGCGGTCTGAACGGCGCGATCATGGCCACAATGTTCTTCTATGGCCTCAAGTTTTTGCCCTTGGCGGAGGGCATGGCGATCAGTTTCATCGCCCCGCTCATCGCGCTCTATCTGGCCGCCGTACTGCTAGGCGAAACAATCGAGCGCCGGGCGATCTTCGCCTCGCTGCTGGGGCTGGCCGGGGTCGCGGTCATCACCGGGGCCCGCCTGGGAGGGAGTGGCTACAGCAGCCAGGCCGCCTGGGGGATTGCCGCGATCCTGGGTTCGGCGGTGCTCTATGCCTGGAACCTCATCCTCCAGCGCCAGCAGGCACAAATTGCTGCGCCCGTCGAAGTGGCGACCTTCCAGGCCGCGTTCGCCGCGCTGTTTCTGGGCCTGCTGGCCCCGTGGCTGGCGGTCCAGCCATCGCTGGAAGCGCTGGGCTATGTCAGCGGATCGGCCGTGCTGGCGGCCATTTCGCTGATGGTCATTTCCTGGGGCTATGGCCGCGCGGAAACTCAGGTGCTGCTGCCGCTGGAATACACCGCCTTCATCTGGGCCGCCCTGCTGGGCTGGCTGATGTTCGATGAAGCCTTGACCCTGCCAACCGTGGCCGGTGCGGTGCTGATCGTGATCGGCTGCTGGATCGCGACGCGCAAGCAGGCGGTCCACACCGAACAGACCGCGCTTTAGTTCGGTTCTGGTGGCTTGCGCCCCTTGACCTGACGCCCAAACCCGCGCATCGGCAGCGCCGACAGACGGCCTTGCTGCACCGCGAAAGGGGCGTGAGCGGCAGGGTCTCCAACCCAGGAGACTTATTCGCATGACCCAGGTCGGACAGGACACGCTCGGCACTCGCTCCACGCTCAATCTGGGCGGCAAGGACTACGCTTACTATTCGCTCAAGAAGGCCGCGGCCAAGCTTGGCGATATCAGCCGGCTTCCGTTCTCGATGAAGGTCCTGCTGGAAAACCTGCTGCGTTTTGAGGACGGCGGCTTCACCGTCTCCACCGCCGACGTCCAGGCGATTGTGGATTGGCAGAAGAACCCGGCCGAAAGCTCGAACGAAATCCAGTACCGCCCGGCCCGCGTGCTGCTGCAGGATTTCACCGGCGTGCCTTGCGTGGTTGACCTCGCCGCAATGCGCGATGCGATCGCCAAGCTGGGCGGCGACACTTCGAAGATCAACCCGCTGGTCCCGGTCAACCTGGTGATCGACCACTCGGTGATGGTCGACGAATTCGGCCACCCCAAGGCCTTCGAAGAGAACGTCGAGATCGAATACCACCGCAACATGGAACGCTATGACTTCCTCAAGTGGGGTTCCAAGTCGCTCAACAACTTCTACGCGGTCCCCCCGGGCACCGGGATCTGCCACCAGGTCAACCTGGAAAACATCGCCCAGACGGTCTGGACCTCGAAGGACCAGAACGGCGCGACCGTCGCTTACCCCGACACCTGCGTTGGTACCGACAGCCACACCACGATGATCAACGGCCTCGGCGTGCTGGGCTGGGGCGTCGGCGGGATCGAGGCCGAGGCGGCAATGCTGGGCCAGCCGGTTTCGATGCTGATCCCCGAAGTGGTCGGCTTCAAGCTGACCGGCGCGCTCAGCGAAGGCGTGACCGCGACCGATCTGGTGCTGACCTGCACCAACCTGCTGCGCAAGCACGGCGTGGTGGGCCGCTTTGTCGAATACTTCGGCCCGGGCCTCGCCTCGCTGAGCCTGGCCGACCGCGCGACCTTGGCCAACATGGCCCCAGAATACGGCGCTACCTGCGGCTTCTTCGGAATCGACGACAAGACGCTCGATTACCTGCGCCTCACCGGCCGCGAGGAAAGCCAGATCGCGCTGGTCGAAGCCTATGCCAAGGAGCAGGGCTTCTGGATCGATGCCTCGGCGGCAGACCCGATCTTTTCGAGCACGCTCGAACTCGACATGGGCACCGTGGTCCCCTCGCTCGCCGGGCCCAAGCGCCCGCAGGACCGCGTTTCGCTGCCCGATGTGGATGATGTCTTCGCCAAGGACATGGCCGAAACCTACAAGCGCGCCAACATCCGCGTGCCGGTTGAGGGCAAGGATTTCGATATCGGCGACGGCGACGTGATGATCGCGGCGATCACCAGCTGCACCAATACGTCGAACCCGGGCGTGCTGGTCGCCGCCGGCCTCGTCGCCAAGAAAGCCGACGAGCTGGGCCTCAAGCCCAAGCCGTGGGTCAAGACTTCGCTGGCACCGGGCAGCCAGGTCGTCACCGACTACCTGGTCAAAGCGGGGCTCCAAAGCCACCTCGACAACATCGGCTTCAATCTGGTCGGCTATGGCTGCACCACCTGCATCGGCAACTCCGGCCCCTTGGCTGAGCCGATCAGCAAGGCGATCAACGACAACGGCCTGGTCGCCGCTGCGGTGATCTCGGGCAACCGCAACTTCGAAGGCCGCGTCTCGCCTGATGTCCGCGCCAACTTCCTCGCCAGCCCGCCCTTGGTAGTGGCCTATGCGCTCAAGGGCACGGTGATCGAAGATTTCGTCACCACTCCGATCGGTCAAGGCTCGAACGGGCAGGACGTCTATCTCAAGGACATCTGGCCGACGAACCTCGAAGTCGCCAGCACCATGGCCGCCTGCGTTACCCGCGAGATGTTCCAGGCCCGCTATGCCGACGTCTACAAGGGCGACGCGCACTGGCAGGCGATCAACGTCACCGGCAGCGAAACCTACCAGTGGCGCGCGGGCAGCACCTATGTCGCCAACCCGCCCTATTTTGAGGGCATGACCATGACCCCGGCCCCGGTGCAGGACATCGTCGATGCCAAGCCCCTGCTGGTGCTGGGCGATTCGATCACCACCGACCACATCAGCCCGGCTGGCAACATCAAGGCTGACAGCCCGGCGGGCCAGTGGCTGATGGAACACCAGGTCGCCAAGGCCGACTTCAACAGCTACGGCGCGCGCCGCGGCCATCATGAAGTGATGATGCGCGGCACCTTTGCCAACATCCGCATCAAGAACGAAATGGTCCCCGGCATCGAAGGCGGGATGAGCAAGTACAAGGGCGAAGTCATGCCGGTCTATGACGCAGCGATGCGCCACAAGGCCGATGGCACGCCGATGGTGGTGGTCGCGGGCAAGGAATACGGCACCGGTTCCAGCCGTGACTGGGCGGCCAAGGGCACCAACCTGCTGGGCGTGCGCGCGGTGATCGTTGAAAGCTTCGAGCGGATCCACCGCAGCAACCTGGTCGGCATGGGCGTGCTTCCGTTGCAGTTCAAGCAGGGCGAAAGCCGCACCACGCTGGGCCTCGATGGCGATTGCACTTACGCCATCCACGGCGTCGCCAGCCTCACTCCGCGCCAGGATGTTACCGTCCAGGTGACTCGCGGCGACGGCAGCCAGTTCAGCTTCACCGCACTGTGCCGGATCGATACCGCCAATGAGGTCGAATACTTCATGAACGGCGGGATCCTGCACTACGTGCTGCGCAAGCTGGCCAGCTAATCCTCCCCGTTCCGGGGAGGACTGTTCATCGCGCTTTCAGGCGGCGGGGCGCAGCACTTCTTCCGTAGTTCCGGGAGAACGCCGATGCCCCGCCTGCTTGCTCTGACCCTTGCCCTCGCGCTGGCTGCTCCGGCCGCCGCGCAGTCGCTCCAGCCCGCCAATCCGCAGATCGACTACAAGGGCTTCGTCCAGCTGGCCCAGCAGCTGGAGCCGGTGCGTGAGGCGCATCGCCTGCCGTGGGGGCAGTTTATCGCCAAGGCCCGCGCCGAGGGCGCGCTGCTGCTCGATGCCCGCTCGGAAAGCGCATTCCGCCGCGGGCATATCAAGGGCGCAGTGAACCTGCCGTTCAGCGACTTTACCGACGAGGCACTGCGCGAAGTGATCGGCAAGAACCCGAACCGGCCGATCTACATCTATTGCAACAACAATTTCACCGACAACGCCGCGCCGGTGGTGACCAAGCGGTTCGACATGGCGCTCAACATCCCGACTTTCGTCAACCTGCACGGCTATGGCTATGGCAATGTCTGGGAACTGGGCGGGCTGGTCAGCACCAAGCAGCTGGGCGTGGACTGGGTGCGCGGCACATAAGTAAAGGGCGGCTCCGAAGAACCGCCCCTTACCCCCTGTGGACTGTAAATCTGGTCTTAGTCGGCCTTCTTGGCCAGGCGCTTGCGGCTGAACGCGGTGGCCGCAGCGGCACCGAACAGCAGCAGCATCGGCGGGGCCGGAACGTCGTGGCCGCCATTGCTGCTCGAGGTGTGACCGCCGGTCGAGTGCCCACCGTTCGATGACGAGGTCGAGCTCGACGAGCTGGTCGAGGTCGACGACGAGGTCGACGAGCTGACGTTGCCCGAGGTCGAGGAAGAGGTCGAAGTCGAGGACGAAACGTTGCCCGAAGTTGAGGACGACGAGGAGACGTTGCCCGAAGTCGACGACGAGGTGGACGAATAGTTGCCCGAGCTGGTCGAGACGTTGCCCGAAGTGGTGGTGCTGCTCACCCCGCCGGTCGAAGTCGAAACCCCGCCAGTCGAAGTCGAGACCCCGCCGGTCGAAGTGGAGACCCCGCCGGTGGTGGTCGATGACGAAGACCCGCCGCTCGACGTTGACGAAGACGAACCGCCGGTCGAGGTCGATCCGCCCGAGCTGGAGCTCGAGGTCGAGCCGGTCGTGGTCGAAGTAACCACAACGCTGCCCCCGCCGCCGCTCGAGCCGCCGAAGAAGCCGCCGAAGAAGCCGCCGCCAAAGCCCATGCCGCCGCTGCCGCCGACGATCACCGTCTGGCCGCCGCCGCCGCTTTCAGGCATCGGCTGAGGGGGAAGCTGGGGCATCATCGGCACCATCGCCATCTGCTGCTGCGGCTGGGGAGCGCAGGCAACCGAGCGGGTGACCACGCGGCGAATCTTGCGCGACTTGCGCGGTTCGGCCGTGACGACGCGGACCGGAGCCCGGCGCTTGGCCTTGTGCTTGGTGACAGCAACGCGCTTGGCTTGCTTGACGTAAGTCGTCGTTGCAGCCGGTGCTTCGGCCACATGGACCGCCCCGCCGCCAACCACCGCGCCGCCTGCGGCCAGTGCCGCCAGTTTCACAAGTGCCATCCGAGCCGACATAAGAATCGCTTTCTGTTCCTGCGGGAGCCCCATTTGCAGCGCGGCTTTTTCCCCACTGCACGTCCCGATAGCGCCAAAGGACATCAGGAACGTTAAAGCGACAATCGTGTTAACCGTGTTTTGGCTGGCCCATTCCGGGAAAAATGCATTTCCCGTGCAGCGGCGGGCCGACCTGTCCCATTCTGGAACCGAAAGCGGTGCAAGTGCGAACGGCGTTAACCGCAAACGCCTATTTCGCGGGCGAATCGCCGCTGTCGAACAGGCCCTGCTGGCCGCCGCTGGGCGGGGTGATTCCCAAGTGCTGCCAGCCGCGATCGTTGAGGCAGCGCCCGCGCGCAGTGCGCGCCACCAGGCCGAGCTGGATCAGGTACGGCTCGATCACTTCTTCCACGGTATCGCGCGGTTCGGAGAGGCCCGCGGCGAGCGTTTCGACCCCGACCGGGCCGCCCTTGTAGATGTCGGCGATCATCGTCAGATAGCGCCGATCCATCGCATCGAGCCCCAGCGCGTCCACTTCCAGCCGGGTCAGCGAAACATCGGCAATCGCCTGAGTGATCGTGCCATCGCCCGCGACATGGGCGAAATCGCGGACCCGCCGCAGCAGCCGCCCGGCGACCCGCGGGGTGCCGCGCCCGCGCCGGGCAATCTCGCGCGCGCCTTCGGGCTCGATCCCGATCCCGAGCAGCCCCGCACCGCGCGTCACCACGCGTTCAAGCTCAGGGATGGTGTAAAAATTGAGCCGCACCGGGATCCCGAAACGGTCGCGTAACGGCGTGGTCAGCAGCCCAGCCCGCGTGGTCGCGCCGACCAGCGTGAAGGCCGGCAAGTCAATCCGCACCGAACGCGCCGATGGCCCCTCGCCGATGATCAGGTCCAGCGCGCGGTCCTCCATCGCCGGGTAGAGCACTTCCTCAACCACCGGATTGAGCCGGTGAATCTCGTCGATGAACAGCACGTCGCCGTGCTCAAGATTGGTCAACAGCGCCGCGAGATCGCCGGTCTTGGCGATCACCGGCCCGCTGGTCGCCCGGAACCCCACCCCCAGCTCACGCGCGACAATCTGCGCCAAGGTAGTCTTGCCCAGCCCCGGCGGGCCATAGAACAACACATGATCCATCGCCTCCCCGCGCGACTTGGCGCTTTCGATAAAGACCGAAAGGTTGTCCTTCGCCGCCGCCTGCCCGACGAATTCGGCGAGCGTCTTGGGCCGCAGCGCCGCGTCGGCGTCTTCCGGCTGGCGCTGGGAGGAGAGGAGGGGGTTATCGGTCATAGCACTCGGCCATGCGGCACGATGGATGCTGAAACAAGTTCAGCATGACGGGGCTGTGGGGGGTGAGTGGGAGAATAATCCAATCCCAACCAACTACCGTCACCCTGAACTTGTTTCAGGGTCCATTTCGCCGCACACTCCGCCCTATGCGGCAAGAGCGGCTTCCTTGCGTCTATATCCTGGCGAGCGGGCACTACGGCACGCTTTACGTGGGGGTCACGTCCGATCTGCTTGGCCGCCTTTGGCAGCACCGCAACGGCGCGCTGCCGGGGTTTGCCTCGCGGCACAAAGTTCACCGGCTGGTTCACTACGAACTGTTCGGCGAGATGGAACCGGCGATCCTGCGCGAAAAGCAGCTCAAGCGTTGGCACCGGCCGTGGAAGATCAATCTGATCAACGAGCATAACCCGCAGTGGACTGACCTTGCCGTGGGGCTGGGTTTGCCGCCGCTTGCTTTGGGTAAAACGAGGAATGGACCCTGAAACAAGTTCAGGGTGACGGGTTTGGGAGGGGATGGATTGCGCCATCACCCCGCCGCCCTCTTCAATCCCACCCGGATCAGCGCATCGAGCTCCGCGCCCTCGCCCAGTTCCTCGATCGCCCGCGCCACCGCGAGGGTCGCAACTTGCGGCTTGAAGCCGAGGTTCTGCAGCGCCGAGACCGCATCCGCGCTGGCCGAACCGGCGGGTGCCGCCAGCGACACACCCGGCCCGGCGGGCAGTGCGCCGGCCTTGTCCTTGAGTTCGTTGACGATCCGGCTCGCGAGCTTGGGCCCGACGCCCTGCGCCCTGGCCACCATCGCGGCGTCGCCCGCAGCACAGGCGCGCTGGACTTCTTCGACCGACAGCGCCGAAAGCACCGCCAGCGCCATCTTCGAGCCGACCCCCTGCACGCCGGTCAGCAGCCGAAACCACTCGCGCTCTGCCCCTGAGGCAAAGCCGATCAGCCGCATGTCGTTTTCGGAAACCTGCAATTCGGTGTGGACCGTCACCCGGTCCCCCCGCACCCCCAGCGCGTCCAAAGTCTTGGCGCTGGCGTGGACCAGATAGCCGACGCCCGCGACGTCGATCACCGCCCAGTCGGGGCCGAAATCATCGAGCGTGCCGGTCAGCTTGGCGATCATGGTTTGTTCTATTGCACAGCGCGATTTGACGGCAAAGCGAAAACCGCGCCGGACGGTGACAAGCGCGGCGGTGCTGGCTAGAAACACCACATGGGGGAAACGCGCCGCGCTGAACACTTGATGCTTGCAGGCGTGGTGCTGGCCGCGCTGGTGCTGCGCTGGTGGGCTTTCGCGCCGTTCGACATCAGCCATGCTGACGAGATCATGCAGTATCTGGAGCAGGGCAAGCGGCTGGTCACGGGCGAGGGGATCGTGCCGTGGGAATCGCGGTTTGGTGCGCGCAACAGCCTGATCCCGCAGTTTCTTGTCGGGCCCTTCTGGCTAGGCGGGCAGATTGCGCCGGATAGCCTGACGGGGATGCATCTGGCGCGCTGGACCTTTCTGGCCGCAACCTTGATCGCGCTGCCCGCCGCGTGGAAGCTGGGCGCGCTCAGCGGGCGGCGGCATGCCTGGTTTGCGCTGCTGGTCGCTGCGGTTTGGTACGAATGCGTGCTGTTCTCGACGCTCATGCTGTCCGAAGTGCTGGCAAGCGGGCTGCTGGCGATGGGGGCTGCGCTGCTGCTGGCCGATGCGCCATCGCGCAGGGCCCTGCGCTGGGCCGGACTGCTGCTGGGGCTGGGAGTGCTGGTGCGCCTGCAATATGCGCCGTTCGCCGCCGTGCTGGTGCTGGCGCGGTTGCGGCTCGATCGGGCGATGTGGGCGCAGCTGATCCTTGGGGGCCTTGCCGCCGCGGCACTCGGCGCGCTGAGTGACCTGATCGCCGGGCAGATCCCCTTCCGCTGGATCTATGTCAACTTCGCCTACAACCTCGGCGAAGGCCGCGCCGCCCGTTTCGGTGAGAGCGGCCCGCTGCAATACATGCAGTGGCTGCTGATCCATCTGGGTCCGCTAGCACCGTTTATCCTCGCGGGCGCGGTGTTCAGTCCTCCGCGCTATCGCCCCTTGGTCTGGGCGCTGGTGGCGACGGTGCTGTTCCACAGCCTGATCGCGCACAAGGAATGGCGCTTCATCTGGATCGCGACCTGGTCGCTGCTGGTGCTGGCGGCGATCGCCTCGGTTGACATGGCCGAGCGACTGGCGGCACGGCGCGGGAAGCAGCTGACACCCGCGATGTTGCTGGCGCTGGCCGCGCTCTGGTTGGGGGCGTCTATGCTGGCGCAGATGCAATCGGGCGGCGCGCGGACCTTGCGCGGGGGCAGCCCGATCCCCTTGGCGGCGCTGGCGGCAGTGGAACAGGGCCAGCCCTGCGGCATAGCGCTCCCGGATCAATGGCGCGCGCATCTGGTCCCGGCGCTGCTGCCGCGCCACGTGCCGCACTTCATCGCGCCCGAAGGCGTGCTGGCCAAAGGCGAGGCATTGCCGCCGGGCCTGGTCGCCTCAGCCGACGTGCTGGTCTTCCCCGCGCGGCCCAAGGGCGCCGAGGCTTACCGCGAACTGGCCTGCCGCGATAACGGCGCGCTCAAGGCCTGCGCCTATGTCCGGCCCGGCACATGCAAGGCGGACCCGCACTGGACCTATCAGGCTGCGCTCGAGCGCGAGGGGCTTTGACCCCCTCCCCACCGGGGAAGGGCTCTTGCGGAGATGGCTCTAAAACCGCCCGATCGGGATATTCGCGCCCAGCTTGCAGGCCAGCATCGCCGCTCCGGTCTGGACCAGCACTTCGCCATCGTTGACCGAGCCTGCGACCCGGACCAGATCGCCCGCGGTCAGCGGACCATCGCTGCGGTAATAGCGCGCGGCCTTGGCGAGCCGATTGACCTGCCCGGTGGTCAGGTGCCCGCGCAGGAATTCCGCCGCGCAGCTCGACTGGTTCTGGTCCAGACCATAGCGGCCCAGCGCATCGGAAATCTGGTAACGGCTGGCCATGCAGCCCGACAGGGCAACACTGGCCACGGCGGCGAGGGCCACAATCTTGAAACGGGGCATTGCGGGCGACCTCCAGGAATCGAGGCCGCCTGCTAGCCGCTGTCAGCTTAACCGCGGCTGGCCGGTTCGTTCAGCGAACGAGATGGGCGTGAGCAATTGCCACCGCCAGCGCATCGGCCGCATCGGCCCCGGCCAGCTTGACCCCCGGCAGCAGCACCCCCAGCATCGCCTGGACTTGCGCCTTTTCTGCCCCGCCGCTCCCGACAATCGCCTTCTTGACCAGCCGCGTGGCATATTCGGCCACCGGCAGCCCGGCCTTGGCCAATGCCAGCAGGCAGACCCCGCGCGCCTGGCCCAGCTTGAGCGTCGATTGCGGGTTCTTGTTGACGAAGACCTCTTCCACTGCGCCGCACTCGGGCTGGTAGCGGGCAATGACATCGGCCAGCCCGGCATCGATCGTCACCAGCCGCTCGGCCAGCGAGGCTTTCGGACCGGTCTTGATCTGGCCGTTGGCAATGTGGCTCAGCCGGTTACCCTGTTTGGCGATCACCCCCCAGCCGGTGCAGGTGAGCGAGGGATCGAGGCCGATGATCAGCATAATTCCTCCCCGAAACGAGGAGGGGGACCATGCGAAGCATGGTGGAGGGGCACGCGCGGGTTTTCCTGAGGGTGCGGCGAGGTTCGGGATTCCGGCCCGCGCCCCTCCACCACCTGCGGTGGTCCCCCTCCCCCAAGGGGGAGGAACTGCGGGGCCATGTTCATGTCAGATCCGGATCCCCAGCCGCGGCCCGAACTGCGCCATCAGCAGGTACAGCACCACGGTCAGCGCGCAGCCAGCCAGCAGCGCCAGCCAGAAGCCATGCCCGTGGCGCAGCAGCCACGGGATCAACAGGAACATCGGCAGGCTGGGCAGCACGTACCAGAACGTCGCTTCGGCATGGACCGCCATGTTTTCAGGCTCGGGGCGGGCGTGCCACAGCAGGATCATGCCCAGCACCGAAACCAGCGGCAGCGAGGCCACCAGCGCCGCGAAAGTCGGCAGCCGCTTGCCGATCTCGGCAATGGCCACGATCAGCATGCCTGAGAGGAGAGCCTTGAGGACAAGGCCCCACATCAGCCGAGCTTTGCCATCACTTCGTCGGAAATCTCGTAATTGCCCCAGACCGTCTGGACGTCATCGTCGTCGTCAAGCACGTCGATCAGCTTGAGCAGGGTCGCGGCATCGGCCTCGCCCACATCGGCCTTGAGGCTGGGCTTCCACGCCAGCTTGACGCCCACGGCCTCGCCCAACACCTTTTCCAGCTCGCGCGCGACCGGGTGGAGGTTTTCCACTGCGACCCAGATCGCGTGGCCCTCGTCATCGCTTTCGACATCGTCGGCGCCAGCCTCAAGCGCGGCTTCGAAGACCGTGTCGGCATCGCCGGCGCTACCGGGATATTCGATCAGCCCCAGCCGTTCGAACCCGTGGCTGACCGCGCCGCTCGCGCCCAGATTGCCGCCGTTCTTGGCAAAGGCAGTGCGGACATTGGTGGCGGTGCGGTTGCGGTTGTCGGTCAAGGCCTCGACGATCAGCGCGACCCCGCCCGGGCCATAGCCTTCATAACGCACTTCCTCGTAGCTTTCGGCATCGCCCTTGCTGGCCTTGTCGATCGCGCGCTGGATATTGTCCTTGGGGACCGATTGCGCCTTGGCCGCATTGACCGCAGCGCGCAGCCGCGGGTTAAAGTCCGGATCGGGCATGCCCATCTTGGCCGCGACCGTGATTTCGCGGCTGAGCTTTGAGAAGAGCCCCGCGCGCTTCTTATCCTGCGCACCCTTGCGGTGCATGATGTTCTTGAATTTGGAATGGCCTGCCATGATCGCCGTCTATCGCTAGGGTTTGGGAATTGGCCCGCCCCCTAGCTTAGACTTGGCCGTCAGACAACCACGGCGGTGCCTGAGCAGCTAACCATCAGCATCGAGCCGTTCGATCCGAGCACCTCGTAATCGATATCGACCCCGATCACCGCGTTGCCGCCCAGCTTGGCCGCTTCGGCTTCCATTTCGGCCAAGGCCTGGCGGCGGGCATCGCCCAGCACGTTCTCGTAAGAGCCCGAGCGCCCGCCGACGATGTCGCGGATCCCGGCAAACAGATCGCGAAAGATGTTCGCGCCGACGATCACTTCGCCGGTGACAATGCCCAGATAGCGTTGGACCGGACGGCCTTCGAGCAGGGCAGTGGTGGTGGAGATCATGGGGTAGTCCTTTCTGGAGTGCCAAATGGCGTTTGATGTCGTTGTAAGATTTGGGCTGGGGAGGCATGCTGTGTCTGTCCCATATCATCGAAGCTGAGATGACCAACATGACCCGCAGAAAAGATCAAGAAGCTACGAGCCAGATCGAGGACGAATTTTTCGACATATTATCTGATGATGTCATCGCGGCTTTCGAGCGGCAAAGGCAATCGCCAACTCAACAGAACTATCGCGATTTGATCCGCACGATCTTTGCCGCAATCGAAGGCTTGGTTTGGGGCTATCGAGATCACGTTGTCGGAATCGCGAAAGATCTAGATAGACTTACGTTTGAACAGGAAGCTGCTTTGGCTGAAGTTGGGTATCAAGTGAGCAAGACAGGCAAGATTTCCACGCAAGCCAGATTCGTACCACTTCCTTCTCTATTCAGACTGGTCACGCGGATCGCAGTATCGCTTGATCCCGCCCTGCGGGTTCGCTTTGACACCGGAGAATGGGATCGGTTCTTGGATGTCATTGCTATCCGCAATCGAGTAACCCACCCAAAATCAAGATCAGACCTTACGATTTCCTCTCAGGATATCGAAACAAGTCGAGATGCCTTCTTTTGGCTTTTCGAGACAATCGTCCAAGCCATGGCGAGCGCGAACTCTGCGCTCGCCGACCGCGTTCGAATGCTCCGTTCTATCTTCGAAAACCTGAAAGCCGGCGACCCAAAGACTTGGGAGGAGTATAACGCAGCAGCCTCAGCGCTGGACCCCTAGTCTAGGCCAAGGGCAGCCTTGTAGGTCTCCAACAGCATTTCCATTTCACGGCGGTCATCAGGCTTCATCTTTCTGAGTCGGACGATCTGACGCATCATCTTTGTGTCATAGCCAACAGCCTTCCCCTCGGCGTAGACGTCCTTCACGTCGTCGGCGATGCCCTTCTTTTCTTCTTCGAGGCGTTCGATGCGCTCAATCAGCAGGCGCAGGCGGTCGTCGGTGGCGTTGGCCATTTTGGGTGCTCCGGAAATTGGATGAGAAGAATCGCTCGCGCTGCTCTTAGTGGCCGGGGGCGTTCTTCTTCAAGCTCTCGGCCATGGCTTCCAGCTGTTCGGGAGTCGCTTCCCTGTGGAAACGTTGCTTCCATGTCTCACTCGGCATGCCGTGGATCACTTCGCGCGCGCCTTCCTTGTCATAGGGGGCGCCGGCCTCGCGGATCCAGTCGGCCAGGCAGTTGCGGCAAAAGCCCGACAGCACCATCAAGTCCAGGTTCTGGGCATCGCTGCGGTGGCGCAAATGGCGGACCAGACGGCGGAACGCGGCGGCGGCGACCGCATCGTCGAGGCTTTCGAGCGGATCGCCCGCAGTCGCATTCGTATTTTCAGGGCAGCTCATGGGGATATCCTTGGGTTTTCGCAGCAGCTTTGCCATAGGGAGCTAACATTCTCCACTCCCGTGGAGAGCAACACCGGCCCGCTCCCCCGGCCCGACCACCCATAGGGTACGATCAACGGGTGGTCGGGCCGGGGGAGCGGGCCGGTGTTGCAAGCCGATCGCGGATGCGATTGGCGTACTAGAACAAAGGACGTATCACGTGGCCAAGATCGATCCGCGCGGGCGCAAAATCAAAATTCTGGCGACGCTGGGGCCGGCCAGCCGCAGCCCGGAGATGATCGAAAAGCTGCTGCGCGCCGGAGCCGACGCTTTTCGCGTCAACATGAGCCACGGCGATCATGAAACCCACGCGGCCACGATCGCCGCGATCCGCGAGGTCGAAAAGGCGCTTGGTCGCCCCGTCGCGGTGCTCTGCGACTTGCAAGGACCCAAGCTGCGGGTTGGCCAATTCAAGGACGGCAAGGCGGTGATCCGCCATTCGGGTCATTTCACGTTCGACCGTGATCCCGCGCCGGGCGATGACACCCGCGTCTGCCTGCCGCATCCCGAACTGTTCGGAGTGCTCAACAAGGGTCAGCGGCTGTTGATCGACGACGGCAAGCTCAGGCTGCGGGTGATCGAGGCGAACGAGGACCGGATTCTCTGTTCGGCTGAAGTCGGCGGGGTGATTTCGGACCGCAAGGGGGTCAATGTCCCCGATGCGGTGGTGCCGATCCCGGCCCTGACCGAAAAGGACCGCCGCGATCTGACTTTTGCCCTGGATCAGGGCGCAGACTGGATCGCGCTGTCGTTCGTCCAGCGGCCCGAAGACGTGGCCGAAGCACGCAAGCTGCTGGGCACGTCGCAAACCGCGCTGATGGCCAAGATCGAAAAGCCCGCCGCAGTCGAACGGCTGGAGGAGATCATCGAGCTCGCCGACGGGATCATGGTCGCGCGCGGCGATCTGGGGGTCGAGCTCAACCCCGAGGAAGTTCCCCCGATCCAGAAGCAGATCGTGGCGATCACCCGGCGCAGCGGCAAACCCGTGGTGGTTGCCACGCAAATGCTTGAATCGATGATCGAAAGCCCAGCCCCGACCCGCGCCGAAGTGTCCGACGTGGCCAATGCGGTTTACGACGGAGCCGATGCGGTGATGCTTTCGGCCGAAACCGCCAGCGGGGCCTGGCCGGTAGAGGCGGTGACGATCATGCACCGGATCGCAGGCCAGGTCGAAAGCGATCCTGGCTATTCCGAGCGGATCCACTTCACCGTTGTCCGGCCCGAGGCGACCACTGCATCGGCCCTGGCCCAGGCCAGCGCCGCGATCGCCGAGACCATGACAGTGGCCGGGATCATTGTCTTCACCGGTTCGGGCAGCACCGCCCGGCGCGTCGCGCGCGAGCGGCCGCGGGTGCCGATGCTGGTGCTGACCCCCTCGGCCCGGATCGCCCGGCGGCTGGCACTGCTGTGGGGCACCCACGCGGTCACCACCAAGGACATCTCCGGCTTCGAAGAAATGATCGCCAAGGGCAAGCGCATGGCGCTGCGCCACGGCTTCGGCCAGGCCGGATCGAAACTGGTCGCGCTGGCGGGGGTGCCGTTCGGCACGCCGGGATCGACCAACCTGCTGCATGTGGTGACGCTGCAGGGGGACGAGCTGTCACGCCACGGCGGCTAGTTTCGCGCCCCGAACAGCGCCGAACCGACCCGCACATGGGTCGCGCCCAGCATCACCGCGGTTTCGAAATCGTCCGACATCCCCATCGAGCGCCCGGCGAGGCCGTGATCGGCGGCGAGCTTGTCGAGCAGCGCAAAGAACGGCGCGGGTTCGATCCCCAGCGGGGGGACGCACATCAGCCCCACCACGGGCAGCTCCGCCGCGCGCGCCTGCGCCAACAAGGCGGGCAGATCGGCAATCGCGCAGCCGCCTTTCTGCTCCTCGGCGCCGATGTTCACCTGGCCGAAGCACGGCACTTGCCGCCCGGCCCTGTCCATTGCCTTGGCCAGCGCGGAGACCAGCGAGGGGCGGTCGACCGAATGGATGCAGTCGAACAACTCTACCGCCTCGTCCGCCTTGTTCGATTGCAGCTGGCCGACGAGGTGCAGCTCCAGACCGGCATGCGCCTCGCGCAGCATGGGCCACTTGGCCTGGGCTTCCTGCACGCGGTTCTCGCCAAAAGTGCGCTGTCCGGCAAGGATCAGCGGCTCGATCGCTTCGGCCGGATGGGTCTTGCTGACCGCGACCAGCGTGATCTCCTCCGCCTTGCGTCCGGCAATGCGCGCGGCGTGGGCGATGCGGTCGGTGACGAGGGCGAGAGCTTGAGCTGGATCGGTCATCCTGTTCTTTCCCCCCTCCCGCTTGCGGGAGGGGTCGGGGGTGGGCCATTCGGGGGTG
>Ga0207952_1000544_pt1 | contig 28085 bp, 28 predicted proteins | sample SubbioR12Aug_8Ca_FD_184831 | JGI IMG/M metagenome (GOLD analysis project Ga0207952, IMG submission 184831) | Serpentinite rock and fluid subsurface biosphere microbial communities from McLaughlin Reserve, California, USA - CR12Aug_8Ca (SPAdes) | ecosystem: Environmental > Terrestrial > Deep... | reverse complement strand
GTCAACACAGTATGGCTTTTAGCCCAGCCCGCCGATCTTGGCCAAGGCGGCCATAACCACCTGGCTCTGCTCGCCGCCCGACTGGGGGACGATTTCGCCGGTGCGGTCGATGATTGCGTCCCAGTTGGCGGCAATGCCTTCGGGGGTGCGTTCATCGGCGGGGAGGGCCACGCCCGGGGTCAGCGTGATGTAGGCCGCGTGATAGGCGCCCGCGCCCGCGCCGCAGATCATGTTGGTTGGCGCATCTTCGCTGACCAGGTACAGCGCCATTGGCGCAACGTTCTCAGGCTTGAGCGCGTTGAACAGCATTTCGGGCATGCCCAGGTCTTCGGTCATCCGGGTGCCGGCGACCGGGGCCAGGGTGTTGACCCGCACGTTGTACTTCGCGCCTTCCAGCGCCAGCGTCTTGGTAAAGCCCGCCAGGCCCAGCTTGGCCGCGCCATAATTGGCCTGGCCGAAGTTGCCGAACAGGCCGGTCGAGCTGGCGGTGTTGAGGATCCGGCCATAGGTCTGCTCGCGCATCAGGTCCCACACCGCCTTGGTGCAGTTGGCGCTACCGTTAAGGTGGACATCGACGACCAGCTTCCAGTCGGCCATTTCCATCTTGGCGAAGCTCTTGTCGCGCAGGATTCCGGCGTTGTTGATCAGCACATGGACGCCGCCCCAGGCCTCTTTGGCCTTGGCTACCATTTCGACCATCTGCTCGTATTCAGTGACCGAGCCGCCGTTCGACATGGCTTCGCCGCCGGCCGCCTTGATTTCCTCGACTACCTTGAGCGCGGCGTCGCTATGGCCGGTGCCGTCGCGGCTGCCGCCCAGGTCATTGACCACAACCTTGGCCCCGCGCGCAGCGAGTTCGAGCGCATAGGCCCGGCCCAGGCCGCCGCCGGCACCAGTGACGATCGCGACGCGATCCTTGAACGAAATGGTCATGAGCGATTCTCCGCTGAAAAGGGGTTATCCCGCTGGGGAAGCGGGCGCGGCATGGCATGCGGCGCAAGGGCTGGCAATATGCCGCAGTGCAGCACTTGCTTTCCCTAGCGTCAATCCGGAGCGCAACGCAGCCGCAGCACCGAATTCCGGTGCGACTCGGACGGATCAAAGGGTGCGAAGGGTGGGTGCCAGTTCGTCGAAATGATCGATCACCGCGTCCGCGCCCAGTTCGTGCAGCGGGGCATCGACAAAGCCGAAACTGACCGCCACGCAGGGCATGGCGGCGGCCCGGGCAGCGCGGGTATCGAACGTGGTGTCGCCCACAAAAGCCGCGCGCCCGCCGCCGCATTGCTTGACCATTGCCTGGAGCGCCGCCGGATCAGGCTTGAGCGGGTAAGTGCCGCCGCCGATGATCGAGGCGAAGCGGGGTGACAGGCCCAGCTCGTCGAACAGCTTCACCGCCAGATGATGCGGCTTGTTGGTGACCACCGCCAGTTTGACCCCGGCCACCTGCAGTTCGTCCATCATCTCCGCCCCGCCGGGAAACAGCGCGGTGTGGTGGGCGATGTTCTCGCCATAGTAGCCGACCAGAACTTGCCGCAGCGCCTCAAACTCGATCCCCTCGTCCCCGCCAGTCAGCGCCAGTGCGCGGCGCAGCATCAGGCCGGAACCGCCACCGATCAGGTTGCGGACCTCGGCATAGGGCACCTCGGGCCTGCCAATCGTGCCCAGCGCATGGTTGAGGGCAACGCCCAGATCGCGCGAAGTGTCGAGCAGCGTGCCGTCGAGGTCGAAACCGACGATATCGAAGGGAATTGTCATCCCTTCGGCCCATACTGGCAAAACCCCCGCCAACAACCCCGTTCGTCCTGAGCTTGTCGAAGGACTGTCCTAATTGCGTCAGCGCATGGTGGCACAAAGAAAAAGGCAGTGCTTCGACAAGCTCAGCATAGTCGGGGGTGGTGGCGGGGCGATGGTCCCATAACGATTGTGGAATCGGCAAGCTTTTGGTGGCATGGGGCTTAACCATGAGTTCCAAACACGCCCTAGCTATTGTCACCCTCGCCGCCGGCAAGGGCACCCGCATGAAAAGCGCCTTGCACAAGGTGCTGCACCCGATCGCCGGCCGGCCGATGATCGAACACTTGCTGGCCAGTGCCGCTGAGCTTGCGCCGGAACGCTCGGTGGTTGTCGCGGGGCACGGCCGTGAGCAGCTGGAGGCGCAGCTTGGCGACCGTGCGGCAATCGCGGTGCAGGACCCGCAGCTGGGCACCGGGCATGCGGTGCAGCAGGCGGAAAGTGCGCTGGCGGGTTTCGCTGGTGACGTGCTGATCCTCTATGGCGACGTGCCGTTCGTTTCCGCTGAAACGATGCGCACGATGATCGAACGGCTCCACGGCGGCGACAATCCCGCCGTGGTAGTACTGGGCTTCGAACCCGCCGATACGCTCGCTTATGGCCGGGTGATCACCGACGGCGACCGGATCGTGAAGATGGTCGAGCACAAGGACGCCAGCGAGGCCGAACGCGCCTGCCGCTTGTGCAATTCCGGGCTGATGGCAGTCCGCAGCGCCGACCTGTTCGGCCTGCTGGCGCGGGTCACCAACGAAAATTCGCAAGGCGAATACTACCTGGTCGATGTGGTCAACGTGGCCAATGCCGATGGCCGAACCTGCGCGGTGGTGGTCACGCCCGATCCGCACGAGGTCGAAGGGATCAACTCACGCGCCGAACTCGCAACCGCCGAACACCGTTGGCAGAACCGCCGCCGCAAGGCGGCGATGGACGATGGGGCCAGCCTGATCGCGCCCGAAGCCGTCTGGTTCGCCTGGGACACCGTGTTGGGGCAGGACGTGCTGGTGGAACCCAATGTGTTCTTTGGCCCTGGCGTGACCGTGGCGAACAATGTCACCATCCGTGCCAACAGCCATATCGAGGGCGCAAGCCTCGCCTCCGGCGTCGAAGTCGGCCCCTTCGCCCGCCTGCGCCCCGGCGCGGTGCTGGAAGAGAAAGCCAAGGTCGGCAACTTTGTCGAGGTCAAGAAGGCAACGCTGGGCAAGGGCGCCAAGGCCAACCATCTGTCCTACATCGGCGATGCCGAAGTGGGGGCAGGGGCCAACATCGGCGCGGGCACGATCACTTGCAACTACGACGGCTACTTCAAGTACAAGACCGTGATCGGCGAACGCGCCTTTATCGGCAGCAACTCGTCGCTGGTCGCCCCGGTGAAGATCGGAGCCGACGCGATTGTTGCGGCGGGCAGCGCGGTGACTCGGGATGTGGCGGCGGGCGAACTGCGGATCGTGCGCGGGGAACAGCTGGTCAAGCCGGGCTGGGCTGACCGGTTCCATGATGCGATGAAGAAGAAAAAAGGTGGGAATTAATGGACGTCTATCAGTTGATGGCTGCGCTTTCTTGGCCAATTGTAGCGCTTATCGCGATAGCGGTCCTTGGGCCTGGAGGTGTCTTGAAAGGTGCCGTCGGGGAATTGGCGAATAAGTTCATGAGTATAAACAGCTCGGTCAAAGAGTTCAAAGAGGCCGTGGAAAATTTCAACGAAAATCAACGATCTTTCGGCACTTCAATTTCCGCGATTAGAGAACTCAATGGGGAACTTACGAGAATCTCAGGAGCACTGGATTCGGTTCGCAAAAATACCAGTGAGATTGTGATATCGCAGGGCAAGACGGAAATTTCGGAACGCCAATCGGATGAGTCCGATGCACCTGAAATTAGTGATTTGGCCGATCAAATTGAACTTAGCCCAAGCGAAATGTATGAGCGCATTTTCGAGCGATGGTCTTGCATACAAGAGCTGCTAAAAGCTCGAGTGGGACCAGACATTTTCGACGGTCGATCAGTTGGATCGATGGCTTGGTTGCTAACTGACCGCCGGCGTAAGGTAAAACATATCGAGTCGGCCGATGCTGAGTTGATCGGACACCTTCACTCTCAGTTCAAACGATTCGTCAGACTTTCAAACAGCAAGGATGAATGGTTAACGCCTGAGGTCTATTTGAACTTTGTTCGTGGGTCGGAACGGGCAGAGAAAATATTGACATGATATCATGATATGATATCAGTATATCAATGACTCGAATCCTCGCCGATCTGCCCGATGAAGACATCAAGTGGCTCGATGCCCGTGCGGCCGAGCAGGGCAAGTCGCGCGCCTCGGTGCTGCGTGAGGCGGTACAGGCCTATCGGGCTGAAGGCGGTGACGATTGGCTCGAGGCTGGATTTGGCTTGTGGGCGCGGCATGGAATTGAATTCGATCCCGTTGAATACGACCGCAAGCGCCGCGCCGAATGGACCCGGCCCTGGGACGATGATTACGAGGAAGTACGCGCGGAATCGCCCGATTGCTTCGACGAATACGATGATCGCGAGCGAGCGCACTATCTCGCGCTTCAAGCCAAAGCGGCGGCCAAGCGCAAGAAGAACGCTGCATGAGTGGCTACAGCTTCGATGCCAATATCCTGATCGATGCGCTTTGGGATCATCCACCAGCTCATGCGGAAATCAGGCGCGCAGGGGCCAGCGGTGCTCGCATCTGGGTCAGCCGGATGGCGTGGGTCGAAGTTCTGTCGAAAGGCAGTGATGCCACATTGCGTGAAGCGATGCGCTTTCTCGCACGGTTCAGTGTCGATGAGGTCGACGAAGAAATCGCGCTTCGTGCGGCTTCATTGCGCCGTGAGCGACCCCGTCTCAAGTCGCCAGACGCGATCATCCTTGCTTCGGCGCAAGTTCGCGGGCGGGTTCTGATAACGCGCAACACCAGAGATTTTCCCGCGCAAATGCCCGGCATTCGCGTACCCTACAGTCTAGAGCGAGGTCTGACCTAAATGTGCGGCATTATCGGCATCGTCGGCAAGGAACAGGTAGCGGACCGGCTGGTCGATGGCCTGCGGCGGATGGAATACCGCGGCTATGACAGCGCCGGGGTCTGTACGGTCCACCAAGGCCAGCTGATCCGCCGCCGCGCGCCGGGCAAGCTGGTCAATCTGGTGCGCGAGCTGGCGCGCGATCCGGCACCCGGCACCACCGGGATCGCCCACACCCGCTGGGCCACCCACGGCGCGCCGACTGCGGCCAATGCCCACCCGCATGCCACTCAGCACCTCGCGCTGGTCCACAACGGGATCATCGAGAATTTCCGCCAGTTGAAGGAGTCGCTCACCGCGCGCGGGAGGACTTTTGAAAGCGAGACCGATACCGAAGTGGTCGCGCATCTGGTTTCCGAGCAGGTCGAGGCCGGGCTGTCCCCCGCCGACGCGGTCAAGACGGTGCTGCCGCAACTGCGCGGGGCCTTTGCCCTGGCGATCGCATTCCGCGAACATCCCGACATGCTGATCGGCGCGCGGCTGGGCTCGCCTTTGGTGCTGGGCCATGCCGATGGCGAGACATACCTCGGTTCCGATGCACTGGCGCTCGCCCCGCTGACCCAGCAGATCACCTATCTCGAAGAAGGCGACTGGGTGATCGTGACCCGCGAGGGCGCGCAGATCTATGACAAGGACAACCAGCCGGTTGAACGCGAGGTCACCACCTCGGGCGCTTCGGCGGCGGAGATCGAGAAGGGCAACTACCGCCACTTCATGCAGAAGGAGATCTTCGAGCAGCCGACCGTGGTGGCGCAAACGCTGCGCAGCTATATCCGGCAACTGGATCAGACCGTCGCGCTGCCGCAGTTCGATTTCGACCTCTCCAGCATCAACCGCGTCACCATCGTCGCTTGCGGGACCAGCTACTACGCCGGGATGGTCGCCAAGTACTGGTTCGAGCAGTTCGCGCGGCTGCCCGCCGACATCGATTTTGCATCTGAGTTCCGTTACCGTGAACCCGTGATGGAGCCGGGCGGGCTCTCGCTGTTCATCTCGCAAAGCGGGGAGACCGCCGACACGCTCGCCGCGCTGCGCCACTGCAAGGCGCAAGGCCAGACCATCGCGGTGGTGGTCAATGTTCCCACCAGCTCGATGGCGCGCGAGGCCGACTTGCTGCTGCCGACCCACGCCGGGCCGGAGATCGGGGTTGCCTCGACCAAGGCCTTCACCTGCCAGCTCGCGGTGCTTGCTGCGCTCGCCGCACATATGGCGGTCAAGCGCGGGCGGATGAACCGTGCCGAAGAGGCCGAGGTGGTCAAGCACTTGCTCGAAGCCCCCGCCAGCCTCAACGCCGCCTTGGCCCACGATGACGAAATTGCGGCTATGGCCCACCTGATCGCGCCGGCCCGCGACGTGCTCTATCTGGGCCGCGGGCAGGACTATCCGCTGGCTTTGGAAGGTGCATTGAAACTCAAAGAAATCAGCTATATACATGCCGAAGGTTATGCATCGGGTGAAATGAAGCACGGCCCGATCGCGTTGATCGACGAGGCAGTTCCGGTGATCGTTCTCGCCCCATCCGGCCCGCTGTTCGAAAAGACCGTTTCGAACATGCAGGAGGTCCGCGCCCGCGGCGGTAAGGTGGTGCTGATCAGCGACAAGGCCGGGATCGACGAAGCCGGCGAAGGCTGCCTCGCCACGATCGAGATGCCCTCAGTCCACCCCCTGATCGCGCCCTTGGTCTATGCCGTTCCGGTGCAACTACTGGCCTATCATGTGGCCTGCGTGAAAGGCACCGATGTGGATCAGCCGCGGAACCTGGCCAAGTCGGTGACGGTGGAATAGCAAAAATTGCACATTTGATGTTATCATGATAGGCTCTGTGCAAAGGAGCTGATCATGAACGTATCGGTCGGTGAACGCTGGGAAGCCTATATCGAAACGCTGCTTGCGCAGGGCCGTTATGGTTCGGCAAGCGAAATTGTCCGAGAAGGCCTGCGCCTGGTCGAGGAACGCGAGGAAAAGCTGGCGGCTCTGCGCGAAACGATCGAGGCTGCGATTGCCCGGGGCGGGTCCCATACCCCGGAGGAGGTTCGGGCAACAGTTAAGGTACGGCTCGATAAGTGGGAAGCGAAGGCCAAGCGGCAGGTTGCCTGATGCGCTCTTTGGCTATCAGCGATGCCGCAAATGACGACCTGGCGGATATCGCCGAATTCATAGCTAGCGAGAGTGGCAGCCGTGCGACAGCCGAACGCTTGGTCGAGCGAATTTTTGAACGTTGCGAGCGTCTTGCCAGCCTGCCAGGCACCCTTGGCACTTCGCGAGGCGATATTCGTGCAGATTTAAGGAGCGTTCCCGAAGCAGGGTATGTCATCTTCTTCCGCTACTTCGAAGATACAGTAGAGATCGTGCACGTGCTCCACGGAAGCCGGGATTTCGTCCGTTTCTATGATACGGGAGACGATCGATGAAACTTCAAGGCGGCTGTCACTGCGGCGCAGTTCGCTTTGCGATCGAGGCCGAATCGCGGCCTGAGCTGCTCGACTGCAATTGCTCGATCTGCGCGAAGTCGGGTCTTTTGCACCTGTTCGTGCCGCATGATCGCTTCACCCTGCTGCAGGGGCAGGACAGCCTGACTTCCTACCGCTTCGGCAGCGGCGCGGCGGATCATCTGTTCTGCAGGATTTGCGGTATCAAGAGCTTCTACCAGCCGCGCAGCCATCCCGGTGCCTGGAGCGTGAATTTTCGCTGCCTCGATCCCGGGCACGGCCTGGAGCCAACGGTTCGCAGTTTCGACGGGCAGAACTGGGAAGCGGCACGGCAAGACCTGGCCGACTGAACTTTCAACCAATTTTGTCCCGAATTGCCGCCCAGCTTTACGCGGCGCTAACGTTTGACGGTTAACAACGCGGGCGTGACTGACCAGACGCCTCAAGTCCCTGCGCTACCCAAAGAACTGCCCGTGATGGCAGTGCTGGGTCTGTCCGACCCGTCGAACGGCGATTGGGGCAGGCTGCGCGGCCTGCAGTATTCCAGCCTGGCCCGGGTAACCCAGGTGCGGGTGATCTCGCACGTGATCGCCGCTTTGGCGGTGATTCGGATCTACTTTGGCGACGTCCACATCGCCGCGCTGATCGGCTGGTTCGTCGTGCTGGCTGCCAGCCTTTACTATGGTGCCTCGATCGACAAATCGCTGGTCGATGTCGATCGCCGCCGGATCGGCCGCGACGAAGTTCAGAAGCAGACGATGAGCTCGCTGGGCAATGCCCTGATCTGGGTGGTGCCGATGGCGGCCTTTGCGCCGTTTGGCGATGCTTCGCAGCAATTGGAGCTGTGGGCGATTACCGCCATGCTGCTGACCGCTTCGGCGGTACTGCTTTCTGCGGTGCCACTGGCGAACCTGGTGCTGACCGGGATCATGGGCGTTTCGGCATTGGCGAGCTTTGCCTGGGCCGGATCCTTCGAAATGGCGCTGCTGACGGTGCTGTTCGGGGTGGTGATTACGCTCGGTTCGGTCGAAACCGCGCGCTCGTTCCTGACCGCGCGGATCGCCGAAAGCGCAATGGCGGAAAAAAGCGAAGTCGTCTCGATGCTGCTGCGCGAGTTCGAAGAGGGCGAGGCCGATTGGCTGTGGCAGATCGACACCGCGCGCCGCGTGCGTTCGGCCAGCCCGCGCTTTGCCTTTGCGCTGGGCCTCTCGCCCGAAGAGATCGAGGGCAAGCCCTTTATCCAGCTGATTGCGGGACCGGCCTGGGATACCGGCCAGTTCCCCTCCAGCCTGCATGATCTGGCCGAACGGCTGAAACGGCGCGAGAGCTTCTCGAACTGCCTGGTGCGCGTGACGATCAGTGGCCAGCAGCGCTGGTGGGAGATTTCCGGCACTCCCAAACTGTCCGATACTGGCAGCTTCGACGGGTTCCGCGGTGTGGGTTCGGACGTCACCGAACAGCGCGAATCGAGCGAGAAGATCGCCCACATGGCGCGCTTCGATACGCTGACTGGCCTGCCCAACCGCATGATGGTGACCGAGGCCCTGGGCGAGGCGATGCGCTATGCCGATCAGTGGCGGACCAAATGCGCCTTTCTGATGATCGACCTAGACCGGTTCAAGGCAGTCAACGATACCTTGGGCCACCTGGTCGGCGACCAGCTGCTGGCGCGGGTTTCGGAACGGCTCAAAAGCTTGGTGACCGACAACGAGCTGTGCGGACGGCTGGGCGGCGACGAATTCGCCGTAGTGATCCGCGATGCTTCCGATCACAACCGCGTGGTCCGCGTCGCCGAAGCGGTGATCGACACGCTGTCGCGGCCCTACGAAGTCGATCACCACACGCTGTATATCGGTGCCTCGGTCGGCTCGGCGATCGGCCCGCGCGATGGGACCACGGTCGAAACGCTGATGCGCAATGCCGATCTGGCGCTGTACCGTTCCAAGGAAGAGGGCGGCGGCCAGCACTTTGGCTATGAGCCCTCGCTGCATGCCCATGCCGAGGAACGCCGCAAGCTTGAATTTTCGCTGCGCCGCGCGCTCGAAAAGAACGAGATGGTGCTGCACTACCAGCCGGTTGTCGATGCCAGTGACGAGCAGATCCTCAGCTTCGAAGCGCTGATCCGCTGGAACAGCGAAGACCACGGTTTCGTCAGCCCGGTCAAGTTCATTCCCCTGGCCGAAGATACCCGGCTGATCGTGCCGATCGGCGAATGGGTGCTGCGCGAGGCCTGCCGCGAGGCGGTGCGCTGGCCGGCCAATGTCAAGGTGGCGGTCAACGTCTCGGGCGAACAGCTGCTCGATCCCGGCTTCATCGGCTCGGTGGTCCAGGCGCTTAGCAGCAGCGGGCTGCCGGCGCAGCGGCTTGAGCTCGAAGTGACCGAATCGATCTTTGTGCGCGATGCGACGACTGCGCGTCAGGCGCTTGAGCAGATCATGTCACTGGGCTGCGGGGTTGCGCTCGATGACTTTGGCACCGGTTATTCTTCGCTCGCCTACATCCGCGATCTGCGCTTCTCGACCATCAAGATCGACCGCAGCTTCGTGCAAGGGGCCTCATCGGGCGCGCCGGAGAGCCTGGCGATCATCCGCGCCGTGGTGGCCATGGCCGAAAGCCTTGAGATGTCGACCACTGCCGAGGGCGTGGAGACCGAACGCGAGCTCGAGATTATCCGCGGTCTGGGCTGCCGCAAGATCCAGGGCTATTACTTTGGTCGGCCGATGCCCGCAGCCGAAGCGCGCGGCCTGTTCCACGACAGCAAGCTGCGCGTCGCGCAGTAAGGCTTAGGCAGCGACCAGCCCGCGAACCAGGCTTTCAAACAAGGCGCGGCCATCGCTGCCGCCCTGGGCCGGTTCGATCATCCGCTCTGGGTGCGGCATCATGCCCAGCACGTTGCCTGCTGCATTGAGCACACCCGCGATCTGGCGGGCTGAGCCGTTGACTTCCTCGGCATAGCGGAAGGCCACGCGGCCTTCGCTTTCCAGCCGGTCGAGCGTTTCGGCGTCGGCGAAATAGTTGCCGTCGTGGTGGGCTACCGGGATCGTGATCTGCTGGCCCGCGCTGTAGCCGGCGGTGAACAGGCTCTGGTTGTTCTCAACCGTCAATTTCACTTCGCGGCAGACGAAATTCATGCCTGCGTTGCGCAGCAGTGCGCCGGGCAGCAGGCCGCTTTCGGTCAGCACCTGAAAGCCGTTGCAGACGCCCAGCACTGGCACGCCCTTGTTCGCAGCTTCGACCACCGCCTGCATGATCGGGCTGCGCGCCGCCATCGCGCCGCTGCGCAGGTAGTCGCCATAGGAGAAGCCGCCGGGCAGGGCGATGAAATCGAGCCGGTCAGGCAGCGCGGCATCGCCGTGCCAGACGCGCAGCACTTCACCGCCGCAGATCTGCTCTACCGCCACCGCCATGTCGCGGTCGCAGTTCGAACCGGGGAAGGTGATGACGGCCGAGCGGAACGCGCTCATGCGGCCAGCCTCTCGATCCGGTAGTTTTCGATCACCATGTTGGCCAGCAGCTGCTTGCACATGGTTTCCAGTTGTTCGTCGGTCACGCTGGCATCGACGTCGAGTTCGATCATCTTGCCCGCGCGCACGTCCTGAACGCCGTGGATGCCGAGGCCCTCGATCGCATGATGGATCGCGCGGCCCTGGGGATCGAGCACCCCGTTCTTGAGGGAAACGAAAACGCGGACCTTCATCGCGGCGGGCCTTTCGCTGGCAGGGAAAGTGGATTCGAGCGGGCCTATGCCCCCAGACGCGCGCCGGGGCAAGGGCGCACCCGCGCCGGAAGGTCAGCCTTCCACCGAATCCATCACATAGCCCAGCGAACGCACGGTCCGCAGCGGATCGGGCGCGCCGGCGGCAGTCAGCGCCCGGCGCAGGCGGCCAACCCAGACATCGACGGTGCGGTCGTCGATTGCGCCATCGTCCTTGCCCAGATGCTCGATCAGCGCGGCGCGGCTGAAGACCTGGTCGGGGTGCTCCATGAAATGCAGCAGCAGACGGAATTCGTTGGGGCGCATCGGCACGGCCTTGCCGAGGGCCCGGACCTGGTGCGCGGCGGGATCGAGCGCGATTGCACCGTTGACCAGTTGGCGGCGCAGCGGCGCGGGTTCATCGGCAACGCTATCGACCCGTTCGAGCAGCCGCGCGACATCGAGCGGGCCAACCAGATAGTCGTCGGCCCCGGCCTGCAATGCGCGGCGGCGGGCTTCCTGGCTGGGCTCGTCGAGCACCAGGGTCAGGTGCGCGCCGCGGGTCGCCTCGGTTTCGCGCAGGCGGCGGCACATTTCGAGGCCCGACATGGTCGGGCAAAGCCAGTCGATGAAACCCCAGACGCGCCCGCCCAGCGGACCTGCCGGAGGCATGTCGCCCAAAGGCACGATTTCCCAGCCGGGCCGCTTGCGCGTGATATCGGCAAGGAGCCCTGCGGGCGGGGCGGTGAGCAGCAGTGTCGTATGTTTGTTCATGACCAGACACGGGTTGGACGAATCTGCGTCATGATATGCGCCAGCGAAGTGACGGATTCGTGATGGAATTGTGACAGTTGGGTTACGGCCGTGCTGTCACATTACTGTCACACGAAATCGCATGAATCCTGTCGCTTGCGGGGCTATCCTGACAACATGTTGAAGCAGAGCCTGATCCGCCGCCTGCGCCTTGGTGTATTCCTGGTCCTGCTGGGGCTGGCCAGCCCGGCGCTGGCCGAGCGGCTTTCGTTCGATCATCGGCTGGTGCCCGCACTCAAAGCCGTGCTCGACAGCGGCAATGGCGAGATGGTCGACTTCAATGGTTCGAACCCAAGCTATGTCACCGATGTGATTGCCATACGCGGGCGTTCGGCCAAGGATTGGGACGAGGCACTGGTTATTGTTGCCCGCGCGCCCGGCAGCAAAGTTCGCACCGCCAGCGACTGGTTGGAGGAACTGCGTAAGGAAGCCCGGCGGCGGTGCAGCTCGGAACTGAAGGTTCTGGAGCAAGGCGAGCGCACAATCGTGTTTGAGCGCCAGGCGCCGAAGTGCCCCGGCAGCTATCCGCGCAATGCGCTTTACCTGGTGGTCCAGGGCAAGAGCTCGCTGTTCCTGCTCGCGGTCCTTTCGCGCGATGAGCTTAGCGCGAAGTCGCGGGCTGAGTGGCTGGCGCTGTTCAGGTCTGCCCAGCTCAAATAGCTGCTGACACATTTCGGTCATGCTGCTGTCGCCCCAGATACGCTGAGGAGTCACACGGCCCACCTAGTTCGGCGACGAAGCCGGACGGGGGCGATTCGCCAAACCTATGGGTCCTTCCCGGGCCGGTATCGAACCAGACAGATGCCAATTGAACCAGGGAATGAACCCAATGATCCGCTTTTCATGCCGCTCGACCGCTTCCTTTGCCGCGCTGGCGGCTGGCCTGATGATGGCCGGCCCGGCGCACGCTGCGGTCATGGTGACCGACGATGCCGTACTGGTTGAAGGTGCCACGAGCGATGCCGCCGGTGCCGATCAGGCGCAAAGCTCGCCCGAAGATGCCGGCTCCACTACCGAGGTGACCGGTCTTACCGAGATCGTGGTGACCGCGACCAAGCGTGAGACCAACCTGCAGAAGACTCCGATTTCGATTTCGGTGATGGGCGCCGAAACGATCCGCGAGCGCAAGGTACAGAGCCTGATGGACCTCGCCGATGGCGGCGTGCCAAGCCTGCGCGTTGCACCGTTCGAATCGCGCCAGTCCGCGCTGACCATCGGGATCCGCGGGATTGTTCCGCTCGATGCCAACCAGCCGGCGCGTGAACAGGGCGTGGGGATCTACATCGACGGGGTCTATCTTGGCCGCCAGCACGGGCTGAACACCGGGCTGTTCAATGTTGAGCGCGTTGAAGTGCTCAAGGGTCCGCAAGGCACGCTGTTCGGCCGCAATACCGAAGGCGGCGCGGTTTCGATCATCGCCAAGGCGCCGACCGGCGAGTTCGGCGGCCGGATTGACGGCGGTATCGGCAGCATCGGCAGATACGATGCCGGTCTGCACCTCAACCTGCCTGAAGTGGCTGGTTTTTCGGTCAAGGTCGATGCCGTGCTGGCCAACCAGGATCCAGTAACCAGGAACCCGTTGGCCGGCCAGGCCGGATGGGGCCAGTTCAACCGCCAGGGCATGCGCGCTGCGGTGCGCTGGAAGCCGGTTGACGGGATCACCAACGATTTCTCGTTCGACGTGGCCCGCGATGAGAACTCACCCTATTATAGCCAGCTGCTCAACTATAACCCAAACAACTGCCTGAGCGGCGGCACCAACCTGGCGCCCATTGCGATCCCTTCGGGCAGCACTTGCGTGACCCCTGGCACTTCCTTCACCGGAACCCAGGGAACGATCCGGCCGCTGGTCCCCGGCGTCGTGGTCAATGGCACTTCCTTGATGCGGGTTGCCGATATCGGCGTTCCTCAGGCCCTGACCGTTGACCGGACCTTTGGTTACACCAATGTCTTCAAGTGGAAGATTGCGCCCGAGATCGAACTGCGCTCGATCACCGCATGGCGCGGGGTTGAGGTTGAGCAGAACGACAACGCCGGCGGCCTGCACCGCGTGCCGGTGTTTAACCTGACCGCATCCTGCACCGCGGCCACGCCTTGCGCTTTCAGCCGCTACAGCCGCGCCGACCTGTTCCAGCGCCAGTTCAGCCAGGAGTTGCAGGCTGTCGGCTCGATCGGTCAGGTCGACTACGTTGCCGGGCTCTACTATTTCAACGAGCGCGTCCGCGACGATGCCGCCACGCCCAACTCGATGGGTGCAATCGCAATCCTCACCGGGCCGACCGTGACCGGCGTGACTTTCACTCCGATCCCGTTCTGCACCGGCGCGCCTAACCCGACTTTGGGCAATGCGGTGCAGGGCTGTTCGATCGACCGCGCTTCCAGCGTGCGCTCACGCAGCTATGCCGCCTATGGCCAGGTTACCTGGAACCCCAGCGATGCGCTGCACATCACCCTGGGCGGTCGCTATACCAATGACAAGAAAGCGGGCCAGCTGCTGTTCTCGCGCGGGGTCAACTATCTGACCAACCCGGCTGTCGCCGCGACCAACGGTTACACCCCGCTCGACAAGTCGTGGAACCGGTTCAATCCGATGGCGACTGTCGCCTATGATTTCAGCGACACCGTTCACGGCTATGCGAAATATGCCACCGGGTACCGTGCTGGCGGGGCCAGCTCGCGCACCTCGGACTATAAGGCCTTCGATCCTGAGGACGTGAAGAGCTATGAAATCGGCTTCAAGGCCGATTTCTGGGATCGCCGCGCACGGTTCAACATCGCCGCCTACATGATGGACCGCAAGGGTAGCCAGGTCGATCTTTCGACCATCCAGCCCACTGCGACCGGCAACTTCAACAACCTCGTCACCTTTAACGCTCCGGGCACCACCAAGATCCGCGGGATTGAGGCTGACCTGACGGTGAAGCCGACCGACCGGCTCAAGTTCGACCTGTCCTATGCCTATACCTACACCGACATCCCGCCGGTGCCGGTGACCTACCGCGAATTCACCTCGGCGGGCGTTCCCACCGGACAATCGACCACGACCTTGCAGAAGTTCTACGTCGTCTACACCCCGCGCAACGCGGCCAGCGGTTCGATCGACTATGAAATCCCGTTCGCCAACAGCGATACCAAGATCAAGTTCCACATCGACGCCAACTATTCGCAGGCGACGCAGAGCTTCGATCAGTTCGCGACCAAGGCTGATGAGAGCTTCATCGTCAACGGACGGCTCTCGGTGGTGGACATTTCGCTGGGCATGGGCGGGACCAAGCTCAACCTGGGGCTGTGGAGCCGCAACATGTTCGACAACCAGCTGGTCTATCGCCGCGATCCGTCGAACAGCCTGCCTTCGGTCCAGTCGAATGCCGTGGCCGGCGTTCCCAACATCACTGTGATCGGCAACATCAGCGGTATCCTGGGCGACTACGGCAACTTCAACATGCCCCGCACTATCGGGCTCGATGCTTCGCTCAAGTTCTGACCGCCTTTCGATCCCTCCACCCTTGCGGGCGGGCAGCCTCGGTTGCCCGCCCGTTCTTTTTTGCCCTTTATTATAACTGACCAGTCAGTTATGAATGCATTATGCCTCGCCCGCCTGTCCCCACCCGCCGTGCCGATATCCTGCTGGCGGCGCGTGACGTGTTCAACGCGCGCGGCTTTGCGGGCACCCGGATGGATGACATTGCGCGGGCGTCAGGCATATCGAAAGCAGCGCTCTACCTGCAATTCGACGGCAAGGAGGCGCTGTTTCAGGCGCTGGTGGTCGAACTGATCGAGACCATGCTGCCCCATGCAGCCCCTGCCGAATTCGGTGACATTCCCGCCGATGCGATCCTGCGGCAATTCATCGGGTTCATGTCGGCCCGGCTGACCGAGCCGGGGATGGCCTTTGTGCCGCGGGTCATCATCGGCGAGGGTGCGAACTTTCCCGACCTAGCGCGGTTCTACCACGATCATGTTATCAGCCGGGGAACGGGGATCGTTGAGCGGATTGTCGAGCACGGGATCGTACGCGGCGAATTTGTCTCCGCGGACATCCCGCAGGCCTGCCGTACGGTGATCGGTGGGGTTCTGATTGCGGCGATCTGGAAAACGACGTTTGAGCCCGTTGGGGCCGAGCCGATTGAGCCTGCCAGCATGGCGCAGGCGCATGCCGACACTGTGCTCAACGGACTGCTGACAAGGAACCACGCGCCATGAGCGGACCACCCAAACCCGTGATTGCGATCGCCGTGCTGGCCCTGGCGGGCGGCGGCTACTGGTACTTCAACCGCGCCGACGAAAGCGCGCAGTGGCTGGGCTATGTCGAGGCAGAGACCGCCTATGTTGCCGCGCCGGTCTCGGGTCGGCTGGCGCAGCGCCCGGTCAATCGCGGCGAGGCGGTTGAGGCGGGCGCAGTGCTGTTCTCGCTCGACCCCGAGAGCACCGACGCCGATACCGCGCGGGCCGAAGCGCAAGTCGCGGCAGCTGCGGCGCAGCGTGCCGACCTCACTCAGGCCCGCCAGCGCGCGCCAGAACTGGCGGCCAGTCGCGCAGCAGAAGCAGCGGCGCAGGCGCAGCTGACCAAGGCTCAGGCCGATTTCAACCGCGTCGATGCGCTGGCGAGGCGTGGCTTTGCCAGCCGGTCGCAGCTCGACGCGGCGCGCGCTGCTCGGGATGGCGCGGCGGCAAACCTTGCCCAGACCCGGGCGCAGATTGCTGCTGGGGAGCTGACCGCTGGACGCCAGGGCCAGATCGCCGCTGCCGGAGCTGACGTCGCCGCCAGCCAAGCGAGCTTGCGCGCCCAGCGCAAGCGCCGCCGCGAGATTGCTCCGGTCGCCCCCGAAAAGGGTGTGGTCGAGCAGACTTTTTACAATCCCGGCGAGTGGGTCCCGGCCAATGCCCCGGTGGTTTCGGTGCTGCCCGACGCACGCCGCAAGCTGCGGTTTTACGTCCCGCAAGACCGGATTGCGGCGCTGAAACCGGGCATGACCATAACCTTCAGCTGTGACGGCTGCGGCGCGGCGCGGCAGGCGAAAATCAGCTACATTGCCCCGCGCGCCGAATTCACTCCGCCGGTGATCTATTCCGAGCGTGCCCGCGCCAAGTTGGTCTTCCTGGTCGAAGCTGCACTCCCCGCAGAGGCCAAGCCGCTGCCGCCGGGATTGCCAGTGGAGGTTGTCCCGCAGTGAGCGAAGGTCCAGCCATTGCGGTGCGCGGGCTGACCAAGCGGTTTGGCGCGCGGACCGTGGTCGATCATGTCGATTTGACCGTCCAGCCTGGGCGGATCTGCGGGTTCCTGGGGCCGAATGGCTCGGGCAAGACCACTACGCTCCGGATGATCTGCGGGCTGTTGATTCCGGATGAAGGCGAGGGCGAGGTGCTGGGCCTGGACCTTGCCGCCAAGCGCCGCGCGATCAAGCATCAGATCGGCTATATGACCCAGAAGTTCGGGCTGTTTTCCGACCTGTCGATTGCCGAGAATCTCGAATTCATCGCCCGGGTTTACCGGCTCGACAACCGCAAGGCGCGGGTCGATGCGGCGCTGGAACGGCTCGGGCTGGCGAGCCGCTCAACCCAGCTGGCCGGCAAGCTTTCGGGCGGATGGAAACAGCGGCTCGCGCTGGCCGCAGCAGTGCTTCCCGAGCCGAAGATCCTGCTGCTCGACGAACCGACCGCCGGGGTCGATCCGCAAGCCCGGCGCGAGTTCTGGGACCAGATCCACGGCCTGGCGCGCGAAGGGATGACCGTGCTGGTTTCCACCCATTACATGGACGAGGCCGAACGTTGTCACGAGATCGCCTATATTGCCTATGGCGTGATGCTGGCGCGCGGGACGATTGACGAGGTGATTGCCGGGTCGGGCCTCAAGGCCTTGCAAGGCGAGGGGCCGGGGGCCGATCGGCTCGCCGCCGAGATCGAGGCGCGCGATGGGGTCGAGATGGCGGCACCCTTTGGCTCCACGCTCCACGTTTGCGGGCCGGAAATGACCGCGCTGAAGGCAGCGGTTGCGCCCTGGGCCGACAAGGTCAGTTTCACCGAGGCCGAACCCACCCTGGAAGATGTCTTCATCCACCTGATGAAGGGCGCAGTCGACAACTCCGTGCTGGAGTCCGCCTGATGGCGACGCGCACCTCTTTCTTCCCCCTTGATGGGGGAAGGATGCAAAGACTTGGCAACTTGTTGCCTAGTCGCAGCTGGATGGGGGTGATCTCGCCCAACACGCAGCATCACCCCCATCCAACCTGCGCTAGCGAGCAAGCTCGCAAGCTGCGGTATCCTTCCCCCATCAAGGGGGAAGGGCAGGCATGGGTGTCCGCCTGATGTGGGAACGGATCGCCGCGATGATTTTCAAGGAAGTGCGCCAGATGGTGCGCGATCCGGGGACCATTGCGATGATGCTGATGTTCCCGATCATCCAGCTGTTGATCTTCGGGATCGCGATCAACAATGATCCGCGGCACCTGCCGTTGGTGATCGAGGCCAACGACAATTCGCAGTTCAGCCGCGCGATCGTTTCGTCCTTGCGCGCCACCAGCTATTTCGATGTGATCGAGGTGACCGGCGGCTACGGCGAGGGCGAGCGGCTGATCGCCGAGGGCGGCGCGCAGTTCCTGCTGACGATCCCGACAGATTTCGCCCGCAGCGTGGTGCGCGGCGAGCGCCCGCAGCTGCTGCTGACCGTCGATGCCACCGATCCCGCCAGCACCGGCCCGGCCGTTGCCGCCGTGAACGAGGCGGTGAACCGGGCCATGGCGCAGGAACTGGTCGGCCCGCTGGCGGTCCGCCAGCCAGCCCCGCCGCCGGTCAACCTGGTGCTGCACCGCGCCTATAATCCCGAAGGGATCACCAGCCACAACACCGTGCCGGGCCTCTTGGCGATCATCCTGTCGATGACCATGGTCGCGCTGACCGCAATGTCGGTCAGCCGCGAGGTCGAGCAAGGGACGATGGAGAACCTGCTGGCCACGCCGCTGCGCCCGATCGAAGTGATGGTCGGCAAGATCGTGCCCTATTTCGCGATCGGACTGGTCCAGACTGTCGTGATCCTGATCGCCGCCAAAGTGATCTTCGCAGTGCCGTTCGAAGGCTCGATCGTGCTGCTGCTGGCCTGCACGCTGTTGTTCGCGCTGGTCTGCCTGGCGCTGGGCTTCACCATGTCCACGCTGGTTTCCAGCCAGGTCCAGTCGATGCAGGCAAGCATGTTCTACCTGATGCCCTCGATCCTGCTCTCGGGCTTTGCCTTTCCGTTTCGCGGGATGCCGGTCTGGGTGCAGTGGCTGGCCGAGCTGCTGCCGCCCACGCACTACATCCGGCTGGTGCGCGGGATCATGCTGAAAGGCTGGGACTGGCGGCTGGCCGTGCCCGAAAGCGGGGTGTTGCTACTGATGCTGGTGGCCTTCGGAACGATCGCGGTACAGCGATACCGGGATACGGTTGCCTGATCCGCTATTTCGCCGGCGGATCCACGCCCTCGGGCAGCACGGTGAATTCCATCCCACTGCCCAGACCAAGATAGAGCCGGGCGAGCGCCTGGATATCCTTGGCAGTGATCGCCTGGACCCGCGCCTTGCCGGCCAGATAGCGTTCGATCCGGTCGGGCTGGGTCTGGGCGCGATCGACCAGGCTCAGCCAGGCGGAATTGTTCTTGAGCGCGTTGTCGTAGCCTTCGAGCATCGGCGCCTTGGCGCGCAGCAGCACGTCGTCGCTGACCGGGCGGTCACGCAGTTCGGCCACGGTTTCGGCGATCGCAGTGCGCGTCGTGGGAACGTCAGCCACGCCGACGCTGGCGCTGATCCCGAAAGTCCCCCAGCCGCGCCAGGTGCGCGAAGTGCTGCTGCCGACGCCGGGAGAATAGGCCTTGCCCAGTTTCTCGCGCAGGTTGTCAGTAATCGCGATCTGGGTGACCCGCTGGAGCACTTCCAGCCCCACTTCGACGACCGGGTCTTCGCCGTCGCGGGTCGGCCAGACGGTGTTGAGCAGTGCCTGGTCCTTGGGGCCGGTATGGCGCAGCACGCGGGCCCCACGGTCCTTTGTGAAAGTGCGGGTGCGGCGATCATCATAGGTGCGGAATTCGCCCTCGCGCTGGGGCAGTGCGCCGAATGTCCGCGCGACCAGCGCGATCGTCGTATCTTCGTCGATATCGCCGACGATCCCGATTTCGATCGCGCCGTTCTTCAACCGGTCGCTCACGGTATCGCGCAGCTTGGCGAAATTGAGCGCGCGGTAGTCTTCGACCTTGCCGAAGCTGAAGCGCGGGTCGCCATCCGAGAGGATATCTCCCTGATCGGCGATCAGTGCCGAACCGGGGGTCGAACGCAGCGAGGCAAACAGGTTGTTGATGTTCTGCAAGAACCGCACCTCGCCTTCGGGCCGATAGCCGGGGTCGGTGATCAGCGCGGTGACATATTGCAGCTGCAGTTCAAGGTCCTCAGGCGTGGTGGCCGCGCCCGCAACGAAGACCTGCTCTGAAGGGCCCAGGTTGGCCGAGACCGCGTGGCCCGCCATGATCGTATCGAGTTCGTCCTTGCTGTGCTTGCCCAGCCCGCCCAGGCCGAGCACGCCGGTCATGGTGGTGGCCAGGGGGTTTTCGCGGGTGTTGAGCATCTGGCCGCCATCGATCGAAACCCGCAGCATGACCTGGTTCTGCTTGAGCTCGGTGCGTTTGAGGTTGAGCCGCACGCCATTGGCAAAGCGGATCTGGCGGATGCCCAGCGCAGGCTCGCGCGTGTCGCTGACCACTTTGCCTGGCAGGCCAAAGTCCGTGTAGGCAAAAATCGCCGCCGCCTTGCGTTCGGGCGGAGCAATCGGCGCAGCCATGGCCTCGGTCCAGGCCAAGCGCAACCCGGCCTCGCCGCCTTCAGGCGGAACGCGGCCGTGCAGCCGGATCAGCGGTTCGTCGAGCGGCAACGCATCGCGCTTGAGCGCGGCCAGCACGGCTTGCGGGGTGATCTCAGGCGCGAACTTCTCAAACCGTTCGGCCGAATTGGCCGGGGTGTCGGGGACGATGTCGTCGCTGACCAGGGCCATTGCCGAGCCGAGCAGCTGGCCATGGCTGCGGGTATCCTGCGCGCGCGCGGCATTGCGGTTGCCGGTGCGCAGCGCGGCGACCTGTTCGGCCACTTCCTCGGGCGTGAAACCGAAAGTCATCGCCCGGCGGTATTCGGTCCCTGCCGCGATCACTCCGCGCCGCCACTTGCCATCGACGGTGCTGATCGTCAGCTCGGTCGAGCGGCCATCCTTGAACACATTGCCGGTGCCAAAAGTGGCACTGCGGAACGGGGCGTCTTTTTCGCGGCTGAGCCGCAGCAGGCGGCGGTTGATGATCGCATAACCGATCATCCGCAGCGTGCTTTCGCGCCGCCGGGCCAGGCTGTCGCCCTCGTTCAGCCAGGGACCGTTGCGGAACACCGCGACAGTTTCGGACAGCGCCGGATCAATATAGATATCGGTCCGGCCCTTGTCCCTGGCACTGATCGGCCCGGCTTTGGCGGGGGGCTCGGCGGATGCGGCCTGCCAGCTGGAAAAGCGGTCGCGCAGCTTGGCTTCGACCAGGTCAGGATCGAAATCGCCGATCACGAACAATGTGGTGCGAGCCGGGACATATTCGCGCCGCCAATAGGCGCGCAGCTTTTCTGGTGTCGCTGCTTCGAGCGACTGACGTGTGCCGCCAATCATTCGCTGCGACAGGCGCGATCCCGGCAAGCCGAACTGCAGCCCGTCCTGGGCATTGCGCTGGCCAAAGGTATCGCGGTCGCGCAGTTCGGCCAGCATCACTCCGCGCTCGCGGTCCACCGCGCCTTGCGAGAAAGTCAGTTCGCTGGCGGTCTCGCGCATCAGCATCAGCGCGATATCCAGCAGCGCCGGATCGGCGCGCGGTAGCTCCAGCTTGTAGGCGGTGTGGGCATAGCCAGTTTCGGCATTGGTATCCGCGCCGAACGCCAGGCCATTGCGTTCGAGCAGCTTGATCATCTCGCCTTCGGGCACATTGGTGCTGCCGTTGAAGGCCATATGCTCAAGGAAGTGGGCGTAGCCGCGTTCTTCGTCGCTCTCGTCAAGCGATCCGGCCTCGATCTGGAACCGCACTGTTGCGGTACCTTTTGGTGTGGCGTTCTTGCGGATCACATAGCGCATGCCGTTGGGCAACCTGCCGAACCGGTAACCGGGATCGACCGGCACGTCGGTTTTTTCGAAAGCCCAGGTCGGCGGCGGGGCAGTGCTGGCGACTTTTCCAACTGTGGGTGCACAGGCCGCCAGTGCCAGGGTGGAAATCGAAAGGACGAACAACAGCTTGGATTTGCGCATCGGCACTTGGTGAAGCAAAGGTGCGGGCGTGGCAAGCGCGACTAACCGCTGAAGCCGCCCTCCTCGAGGAAGGCTTGTTCTTCCGCAGTAGTTTGGCGTCCCAGCGCCGCATTGCGGTGCGGGAAGCGGCCGAAGCGCACGATGATATCGCGGTGCAGGCGCGCCCAGCGGGCCCATTCGCTGCCGCTGGTCGCATCGAGCGCATCGCACAGCTCGACGCAGCGGTTCTGGTCGGCGAGGGCTTCGCTGTGTTCGAGCGGCAGGTAGAAGAACACGCGCAAGTCTGCGCCGCATTGCCGGTCCAGTCCGGCATCGAGCGCCTTATGGGTGATCCGGCGGGCCAATGGATCGGTCGCGAAGGAATGAGCCGAGCCCCGGAACATGTTGCGCGGGAACTGGTCAAGCAACAACAGCAGCGCCAGCGCGCCCTCGCTATCGGCCTCCCATACGGCCAGTTCGCCGCGCGCGGCCTGGTGGTGCGCCTCGCCGAAGCGGGCAGCGATTGCGGCGTCGAACGCCGGGTCCTTGGCGTACCACTTCGCGGGTCCGGCATCGCGCCAGAAGGCAATGACTTCGGCGGGGCTGACCCCGGCAGACATTACTTGCCGCGCAGCTTGCGGTGGGCGTTGAGGTCCAGCACTTCGCTGGGGCCATTGTCGGTATCGAGCAGGCCGAGCCGCCGGGCGACTTCCTGATAGGCCTCTTCCTCACCGCCCAGATCGCGGCGGAAGCGGTCCTTGTCGAGCTTTTCGCCGGTGATCATGTCCCACAAGCGGCAGCCATCGGGGCTGATCTCGTCAGCCAGGATGATCCGGCTGTAATCGCCGTCCCACAGGCGGCCGAATTCGAGCTTGAAATCGACCAGGCGGATGCCGATTGCGGCGAACATCCCGCACATGAAATCGTTGATCCGGATCGCCATCGCCGAGATGTCCTGCATCTCTTCGTTGGAGGCCCAGCCGAAGCAGGCGATGTGTTCTTCGGCGATCAGAGGGTCGCCCAGTTCGTCGTTCTTGAAATAGTATTCGATCAGCGTGTGCGGCAGCGGCTCACCCTCGGCGATGCCAAGCCGCTTGGAGATCGAACCGGCGGCGACATTGCGCACCACCACTTCGATCGGCACGATTTCCACCTGCCGGACCAGCTGCTCGCGCATGTTGAGCCGCTTGATGAAATGGGTCGGGATGCCGATGTGGCTCAGCCGCGTGAAGACGTACTCGCTGATCCGGTTGTTGATCACGCCTTTGCCGTTGATCGTGCCCTTTTTCTGGGCATTGAAGGCGGTCGCGTCATCCTTGAAATACTGGATGATCGTGCCCGGTTCGGGGCCTTCGTAGAGGATCTTGGCCTTGCCTTCGTAGATCTGGCGGCGACGGGACATGCGAACGTTCCTTGTGTGCAAAAAGGCAAGCCCCGGCGGGTGCGGGTCGGGCAGACTCGCGCGGCCGGGGCGGACATCCGGCCCCTACGCGATTTTGCTGCACCGCGCAATGCGAGCGATTTAGCCGATCCTTAGGAAAAGTCCGCCCGGGCCATTGAATGGCTGGTTCGCACACCATCCAGATGCTGGGGCTGATCGGAGTTGCGTTGATGGCGAAGCTTGCGAAATTCCATAGCATCGCTGGCCAATCTGACTTACTCCATAGACGCGGGGGAATACATGGGATCAGACGTCAGCGGCGGAGTGGAAGAGCAGGTATCGCTGGTCGCGCGCGCAACGCTGTTCGGCCGCTTTGAACTTGCGGATCGTGGCGGGTCGATCATTGCCCTGCCCAATCGGCGTGCCCGCGCCTTATTGGCGATGCTTTGTTTGGAGCCGGGTCAGCCCCTGGCGCGCGAACAGATCACCGGCTTGCTGTGGCCTGGGCGGTTTGAGGCACAAGCCAAGGCGAGTTTGCGCCAGTGCCTGCTGGAGCTGAGCAAGGCGCTTGAACCGCTGGAACAGCCGCTGCTGGTAGTGACTCGCGATCGCGTGGCGCTGAACGCGGCAGCCCTGCGGACCGACCTGTCCGATCTTGAACAAGCGTTGGTGCATGGCGACTATCTGTTGGCGATCCGCCTGCTTGAAGCGGCTGGCGCCAAGAAGCTGCTGGGTGACTTCAAGCTTGGCGAACCGTTTGCCGATTGGCTGGCGCAGCGGCAGCGGCAGGCCGCACTGCAGCTGCAGGGCTTGATCGATCAGGCCATGGCCGAGCTGGAACAGCGCGGCGACGAAACCACGCGCAGGCGACTGTTCAACGCCTGGCGGGTGCAGCAATACGCTGCTGTGCCCCATGCCATGTCGCTGCCATCCGACAGCAAGACGAGGATCGCGGTCCTGCCGTTCAAGTCGCTGGGCAGCGCCGATGGGCCGGACTATTTTACCGATGGGATGGTCGATGAACTGATCACCACGTTGGGCCAGGTTCCACAATTGCTGGTCGCGGGCAGGATATCGTCCTTTCATTTCCGCGATAGCCCTTTGACGCCCACTCAGATCGCCGGGGAATTGGGGGTCACCCACCTGATAGAGGGGTCGGTGCAGCGGCAGGGCGAGCAGGTGCGTATTCACGTGCATCTAATCGCGGGCGACACGGGCTTTGAACTTTGGGGTCAGCGGTTCGATGGCACGCTCGATTCAATCTTCCGCTTGCAAGAGGATGTCGCGCAGGCGGTGACGCGGGCGCTGGCCGAAGCGCTGAATCTTGACATGGCTGCACCGCAGGTGCGCAACATGACCAGCAGCAAAAAGGCCTTTGATCTCTATTTGCAGGGTCGTTCACTCAACGCCCGGCTGTTCGGGGATGGCGTGCTCGACAAGGCCGTCGAACTGCTGCAGCAGGCCGTTGCGATTGATCCGGACTTTGCCGAGGCATGGGTCGAACTGGCCGAGGTACATCACAATATCTCGGTCTGGACCCAATGTCTGGACCGCAATGCAGAGGCGCTCCGCATGGCCGAATGCGCCAACAAGGCAATCGTCCTTGCTCCCGAGCTTGGCTATCCGCGGGCGCTGCTTGCCATCTATGAATGGACGCGAAACAACATCGTCGGGGCAATGGATCTGGTGTTCGAAGCCTATCGCCGCGAACCGACCCATCCCGGGGTCGCCATGCGGGTTGGCTCGTTCCTGCTTTTCCTCGGGCGCACCCGCGATGCCGCTCCCTATGTTATGGCCGCGATCGAACAAGACCCGGTCGACACGCGCAAGTTTGGCCTGCTGATGGCGGTGCATATGCATCGCGGCGAGTTTGAAGCGGCTGTGCAAGTCGGTCTGCGCTCGGTTGATCTAGGCTGGCCGTCGATTCAGTTGGGGTTGGCAACGGCAGCAACCGGCCAGCACGACTTGGCAGTTGAACACTATCAACTCACCAAAAAACTGGTCAACACCATGATCCTGCCTCCTGTCGGCAGCGGCCCAATGACTGATGAAGCGATGGATGCCTATTGGCTGGTGGCAGCAAAGGGCGTGTGCAGCGGACAGGAGGCCGACCGCCTGATCTATCATCAGCTGTTGAACATGATGTTCGCCACACTGCACGACAAAGCGGATATGGCGATCGTCGCACCTGCCATTATGACCGGCCATGTAGAATTGGTGTTCAACAGCTTCGAACTTCGCCTGACCCCGACAAATATGGTGTGGCTGTCAAACGTGTGGATAGACATCGAACCGATCCGCCAGATCTGGCAGCATCCCGAGTTCATCCCCTTTGCCCAGCGCATCGGCCTGGCCGCGGCATGGGACAAATATGGCTGGCCCGATTTGTTGCCGCCGCCCAGCAACAGCGCATAGCCCTGTTGCTCTGCAAGGCCTTATTGACGCTTTCCTGACGCTTTATTGACGATCCGGTGGATTGCCGGTGACGTTACGGCATCGCAAGATAACGCTCAGGGATCGCAGACATTTCAAGCGCGTTCGGAGGAACCGGATTGACCGGTTTTCCCGCCGGAGAGCTGCGCCTTCGGCGCTGGCGTCGCGGCACAGTTGGTTTGCACAAGTCCCGCCATTTTGTCGGGGCAATTCTGGGAGAGAAAAATGAAACTTATGAAAAATGCGATGATCGCCACAGCCATGCTGATTTCGGCACCGATGGTTTTGCCGACGGCTGCGGCTGCACAGGAATCTCCGCTGGTCGCCGGTGACTATGCCGAAGTTGCCGGCATCTTTGTCAAGGACGGCGGGTCGCTGAAATATGCGATGCATCTCGCAGGTGACTGGAAGAAGAATCAGGATTTTGCGAAATCGCAGGGCTGGATCACCGACTACAAAATCTACATCAACGAAAACCCCCGCGATGGTGAGCCCAATGTTTATCTGATGACAACATTCGCCAGCCTGCCCGATGCAGCCGAAGGGGAAAGGCGCGAAAAGGCTTATGCGGCCTGGGCAAAGACGACCAATGCGCAACGCGAAGCGGCATCAGGAAATCGGGCTGAATATCGCACGTTAAAGGGCAGCATGCTCCTTCGCGAATATAAGGTGCGCTGAAGCACGCGTCGCCCACATCGTCTGGCACGCCCACGCCGCTGTGCCAGACGATGTGACCACATAGGTCCGCACCTGGCGCGAGCAATCGCAGCACTGTCAGTTTGAAAGAGCTTCGCCACTTTGACGGGGCAATTCTGGGAGAGAGAAAATGAAGTTGATGAAAAAATTCTACACCGGAGCCGCCTTGATGGTCGCCGCGACGATGGCCGTATCTGCCGCCGCGCAGGAATGGCCGACCCGCGACGGCAGCGTCTTTGTTGCCAGCGCAGTCGATGTCCTGCCGGGACAATACCCTGCCTATCTCGATTATCTGGCGACTGACTGGAAGAAGGAAATGGAATGGGGCAAGGCTCAGGGCTACATCCTCAGCTACAAGGTGCTGCGCGTAAACCATTCCCGCAACGGTGAGCCCGATCTTGTCCTTGTGATCGAGTACAAGGACTATGGGTCAATCGCGGAGCGGGCGGAAATCGGCAAGCGCTACAATGCTGCGATGGGAACCAACGCACGGCAGCGGGCCCCCAAGAACGCCGAACGCGAAAAAATGCGTACTTCGATGGGCTCTACCGAATACCAGGAATTGATCCTGAAATAAGCGACCCGCTTCAGGATCAGGGCGGGCGGCAACTTTCCCAACTTGCCCCCGCCCAATCCTGTCTTTTGTTACGTTAACAGCTGCAACAACCGCCAAATTCCCAAGAGCCGACCTCCAACGTCTGCGCGACTTTGCTGCAACGCGCATGCTCGGCTTAGCCGATCCTTAGGAAAAGTCCGCTAAGGGCCATGGCATGGCGGGTTCGCACACCATCCAGATGCTGGGGCTGATCGGCGCCGCGTCCTACCTTGCGGCGCGATTGGCGCGGCGGTCGGGGCGCGGGGTTTTTCACCGCTATGCTATCGTTTCCCAGCCGCGCGCGGCGTTGCCCGCGATGCCGCGCGGGTTTGCGGTGCGTGAATTGGCTGCGCAGGAACTGGCTGGGCATGCGATCGACATCGCTCCCGAAGTCCAGGCACGGCGCTTTGCCGAAGGGCTGACCTGCCTCGCCGCCTTCGATGCCAAGCAGCGCCTGACCGGCCTGATCTGGCTGCGCGAGGACCGCCACGACGAGGACGAGGTCGCTGTGCGTTTCCTGCTGCCCACAGGGGCCTGCTGGGACACTGGCCTCTGGATCGCGCCTGAGTACCGCATGGGCCGCACTTTCGCGGCGCTGTGGGCCGGGGCAGGGCTGTGGATGGACGCGCGCGGGCTGACCCATTCGCTCAGCCGGATCAGCGACTACAATCTGCCCGCGCTATTGTCGCACAAGCGGATGGGCGCCAAAGTGCTGGCGCATCGCATCTTCCTGCAGCTGGGCGGCTGGCAATGGTCCGCGCGCACGCAGCCCCGGCTGGTCAAGCTGGGCGGCGTTGCCGGGGCCGAGCTTGACCTGCGCGGAGTGCAGTTGCGCGGGGCCTAGGGCACTTCCCGACCATTCTGGGTCATCGTGATTGGGCCAGGAAGGCCGCTGGCGAGGCGCGGCGCGTGGCAGGGGCTGGTTGCCCCTGCAAGAGCCGCAACGCTGCCAGCGGCCTTC
>Ga0207952_1000543_pt1 | contig 28106 bp, 29 predicted proteins | sample SubbioR12Aug_8Ca_FD_184831 | JGI IMG/M metagenome (GOLD analysis project Ga0207952, IMG submission 184831) | Serpentinite rock and fluid subsurface biosphere microbial communities from McLaughlin Reserve, California, USA - CR12Aug_8Ca (SPAdes) | ecosystem: Environmental > Terrestrial > Deep... | reverse complement strand
CGCTCGATGCGATCTTGCTGCGCAGGACGACCGCACCCGAGGCGATGGCGGCGGGCGATCTCAGGATCGACGGCGATGCATCGAGGTTCGCCTCGCTGTTCGGCATGCTCGAACAGCCGGCCGGCTTCATGTTCGACGTCCTCACGCCGGGCGACGGCCGATAGCGCGCCGCGGGGCGCTTGACATCGGACGGCCCGACCTTTGTGATGCCCGGCAATAAACGCGCGTTCACGCGCTGGCGAGGGAGGAAGCAATGTCGAAGGAAATCGGGCGTCGCCTGCTGGGCGGCATCGTCGCCGCGGCGGCGGCACTGGGCTTTGCCGGCTTCGCGGCCGCCCAGGAAAAGAAGATCAAGATCGGCGTCGTCTACGACCTGACCGGCCCGCTCGCCGGCGGCGGCTCGGACCTGCACTATCTCGGCGCCAAGATCATGATCGACCACTTCATCAAGTTGGGTGGTGTCGAGGGCTACAAGATCGAAGCGGTATACGCCGACGCCCAGAGCAAGCCCGACGTCGCCATCAACGAAGCTGTGCGCCTGATCGAGCAGGAAAAGGTCGACATGGTGCTGGGCTTCTACTCCTCGGCCCAATGCGTGCCGGTTGCCGCCCGCGTCGAGCAACTCAAGAAGTTCATGTGGATCACGACCTGCATCTCCTCGGCGGTGCTCGAGAACCGCAATCTCCAGTACGTGTTCCGCTCGCAGCCGTCGGGCGCGCAGTTCGGCGAGCTGTCGATGGACTTCATCGCCCAGAACGCCAAGGCCAAGCTCGGCAAGGACGCCAAGGACCTGCGCGTTGCCATCATCCACGAGGACGGCGCCTATGGCGTCGATGTCGCCAAGGGCAACGAGGCCGGCGCCAAGAAGGCGGGCTTCAATATCGCCCTCAAGGAAGGCTACTCGGCGACCGCACCCGACCTCTCGGCGCTGGTCACCAAGCTCAAGCGCGCCCGGCCGGACGTCATCTTCCACACCGGCTACAACCCGGACATCACGCTGTTCCATCGCCAGGCGCGCGAAGGCGGCCTCAAGTTCCAGGCCCTGATCGGCCATGGCGCGGGCTATGGCGTCTACACCAAGCTCAAGGAAGGCCTGGGCAAGGACGTCAACTATTTCTACAACGTCGATCCGATCTCGATCTGGGACACCAACCAGAAGGCGCTCGACCAGAAGTTGCCGCCGCTCATCAAGATGGTCGGCGAGGAGTACGACAAGGCCAAGCCCGGCACGACGATCCGTTCGGCCCATGTCGGCATGGCGGCGTCCAACAGCTACGTGTTCTTCACCGAGGTGCTGCCGCGCGCCATCAAGAAGTATGGCGGCATCACGCCGGAAGCCCTGCAGAAGGCGGCACTCGAGGTCGACCTGCCGGAAGGCGGCACGATGCTGGGCTTCGGTGTGAAGTTCGCCGGCGAAGGCTCGCCGATCCGGGGCCAGAACCTGCGCGCGGCGCCGGTCATCGTGCAGTACGTCGACGACAAGTCGTACGTGGTCTGGCCGAAGAGCCAGGCGCAGCGCGAAGCCGTCCTGCCGTTCCCGGCCGGCACCGTCTACGCCAAGTAACCGTTCCGCGGAGGACGATCCGGCCGTGCTCGTCGTTGAAGGGTTGCTCAAGCGTTTCGGCGGATTCACGGCCGTCAACAACGTCTCATTCAAGGTCGATCAGGGCGAGATTCTCGGCCTGATCGGCCCCAACGGCTCCGGCAAGAGCACGATCTTCAACATGCTCTCCGGCACTTTCCCGCCGACTGCGGGCTCGATCAGGTTCGAGGGCGTGGAACTCGGCGGCCTGCCGCCGCACAGGATCATCAACCGCGGCATCGGCCGCACGTTCCAGATCCCGCGGCCGTTCCGCCGGCTGTCGATTTTCGAGAATGCCGCGCTCGCCGGCTACTACGGCCAGGGCAGCCACAGCCGCGCCAAGGCCGAGGCGGCGGCCGAGCGGGCGCTGTCGGCGGTCGGCCTGCCGACCGACCGCAAGGCGAGCGTCGACGGCCTGGGCGCTGCCGGCCTCAAGAAGCTCGAGCTGGCCAAGGCGCTCGCCACCGAGCCCAAGCTGCTGCTGGCCGACGAGAGCCTGGGCGGGCTCGACGAGCACGAGATGGAGCAGGCGGCCGACATGCTGCGCCGCATCCGCGACGAGCTCGGCATCACCATCATCTGGGTCGAGCACATCATGGGCGTGCTGATGCGCGTGGTCGACCGCGTGATGGTGCTGGACCACGGCGAAAAGATCGCCGAAGGGCTGCCGACCGAAGTGGTCAACGATCCCAGGGTCATCGAGGTCTATCTCGGTACCGACGCCCACGCGACCCAGGCGGTCGCCGAAGCGGCGCGGCGGTGAGGGCCCCCATGAGAGAAGACGGACGATGCTCGATCTGAAATCGATCGACGCCGGCTACGGCAGCTTCCAGGCACTGTTCGGCGTGTCGCTCGAGGTCAAGGCCGGCGAGGCGGTGGGCGTGATCGGCCCCAACGGCGCCGGCAAGACCACCCTGATGCGGGCCATCTCGGGCCTGATCCGGCCGCGCAAGGGCACGCTCACGATGGAGGGAGTGAATGTCCTGGCCACGCCGCCGCACCGTATCGTCAGCCTCGGCATCGCGCACGTGCCGGAGAACCGCCGTCTCTTTCCCAGGCTCACGGTCGAGGACAACCTGAAGATGGGCGCCTTCATGCCGGAGGCGCGGGCCAGATACGCCGAGCGGCTGGCGTTCGTGTTCGACCTCTTCCCGCGCCTGAAGGAGCGGCGCGGCCAGCTTGCCGGCACGATGTCTGGCGGCGAGCAGCAGATGTGCGCGATCGGCCGCGCGCTGATGTCCGACCCCAAGCTGCTGCTGCTCGACGAGCCGTCGGCCGGACTGGCGCCGGTGGTCGTGCAGCAGGTCTTCGAGCTGGTGAAGCGCATCCGCGCCGGCGGGCTCACGGTGCTGATCGTGGAACAGAACGTCCAGCAGGTGCTGCGCGTCGTCGATCGCGCCTACCTGCTCGAGGCCGGCACCATCCGCGCCTCCGGCACATCGACCGAGATGCTGTCGAACGACACAATCAAACAGGCCTATCTCGGTGTTTAGTTGGGTCAGGTGAGGAGTAGATGATGGAATCATTCCTCGAATTTTTCGATATCTACCTGCTCGAGGCGATCATCAGCGGCATCTTGCTGGGGGGCGTGCTGGCGCTTCTGGCGCTTGGCCTCAACCTGATCTTCGGCGTCATCGACGTCGTCTGGATCTGCTACGCCGAGCTGATCATGATCGGCATGTACGGCATGTACTACTTCGTGCAGGCCTACGGCCTGCCGTACTACGTGGCCGCTCCGCTCACGATCCTGCTGGTCGCCGCGCTCGGCCTGATGTTGCACTACCTGGTGATCGAGCCGCTGCTCGACGCCGCGCCGATCAACCAGCTTCTCGCCACCGGCGGCGTGCTGTTCTTCCTGCAGAGTTTCGCCACCGTCGTCTTCGGCATCGACTTCCGCAATCTCGGCATCCGCCTGCCGGTGCTGGCGATCGGCGAGATGCACTTCAGCTACGCTCGCCTGCTCGCTTTCCTGGCGGCGCTGGCCGGCATGGTGGTGGTCTACCTGTTCATGACCCGCACCTACATGGGCACGGCGATCCGCGCGATCTCGCAGGACCGCCAGATCATGGCGCTGATGGGCGTCGACACCCGCAAGCTCTATCTCGTGACCTCGGCACTGGGTGGCGGGCTGGCCGGACTGGCGGCCTGCCTGCTGGTGCTGCAGTACGACGTCCATCCCTTCGTTGGCCTGTCGTTCGGCCCGATCACCTTCCTGATCGTCGTGCTGGGCGGGCTCGGCAACTTCATCGGCGGCTTCGCGGCGGCCTTCGTGTTCGCCGAGATCATCTCGCTGGGTGGCCTCTACTCCGACCTCGAATGGGGCTACGTCCTGGCCTTCGCCTTCTTCATCCTGATGATGTTCATAAGGCCCCAGGGCCTGCTGGCGAGACGCCAGTGACCTCGCCAATGACCCTGCGACAAGCGCTTGCCTGGATCGTCGGCGCGGCGCTCGTCGCGCTGCCGTTCGTCTACAAGCAGCCCTATCACCTGCACGTGATGGTGCTGATCCTGATCTGGTCCTTCGCCTACACCTCGTGGTCGGTGATGGGCCGATTCGGGCTGGTGTCGCTGGGCCACGGCGGCTTCATGGGGGTCGGCGCCTACGTGACGGCGCTGCTGTGGAACCATCTCGGCCTGTCGCCGTGGATCGGCATCCCGCTCGCCATGCTGGCGGCCGGCGCGCTGGCGCTGGTCGTCGCCTATCCGTGCTTCCGCTTCCGCATCACCGGCCACTACTTCGCGCTGGTGACGCTCGCCCTCTCGGGCATCGTGCTGCAGGTCATTACGGCGACGCGCGACCAGACCGGCGGCTCGCTGGGCTACACGCCGGAACGCACCAAGGGCAGCGAGCTGGTCGCCTTGCAGTTCGTCGACAAGGAGACCTGGTACCTGATCGCCCTCGCGGTCTGGGCGCTCGGGCTCGCGATCTGGTTCTGGATCGACCGCAGCATGATCCGCGATGCCCTGGAGGCGATCTCCGAGGACGAGGACGCCGCCGCTGCGGTCGGCATCAACGTCACCGCCGAGAAGCTCAAGATCACCGTGCTGAGCGCCGTCATGACGGCGCTCGCGGGCGCACTCTACTGCCAGTACCAGATGTTCATCTCGCCCGACACGGTGAGCGGCATCGCAGTCTCCCTGCAGATGGTGTTCGCGGTCGTGGTGGGCGGCATCTATGTCGCGCTCGGCCCGACAGTGGGTGCGGTCATCACCATCCTGCTGGCCGAAATGCTGCGCATCGGCTTCGGCACCAAGGCCGTGGGTTGGGACAACCTCGTCTACGGCGTCCTGCTCGTCCTTTTCATCATCTTCCTTCCCAAAGGCATTCTTGGTAGCTTGCTCGCGCGCATGAAGTCGTCAAGCAAGCGATAGGAATGGACGAATTCGATTTTGTCGTCGTCGGGGCGGGCTCGTCCGGCGCGCCGATCGTCGATCGCCTGACGGCGTCAGGCCGCCATAGCGTCCTGTTGCTCGAAGCCGGACCGGACGACAACTCGAACAAATGGCTCTCCATTCCGCTGGGCTTCACCAGGACCTTTCTCGATCCCGATGTGAACTGGAAGTTCGCGACCGAGCCCGAACCCGAACTCAACGGGCGTCGCATCTATTGGCCGTGCGGCAAGATCGTCGGCGGATCGAGCGCCATCAACGGCGCAATCTACGCCCGGGGCTTTCCCTCCGATTACGATCGCTGGCGCCAGATGGGGAACCCGGGCTGGTCGTTCGACGACTGCCTGCCCTATTTCAAGCGTCTCGAAGCCTATCCCGGCGGCGCGTCGGATCTTCACGGCGGCGACGGTCCGGTGAAGATCACCCAGAACGAGTATCACAACGAAATCAGCGAAGCCTTCCTGGCGGCCTGTGCCGAGGCCGGCTTGCCGTTGCTTCCCGATTTCGACGGCCGCGAGGGCGTGGGTCCGTATCATGCCACCATCAGCGGCGGCCGCCGCAACTCGACGGGCCGGGCGTATCTCGCCCCCGCTCGTCGTCGCGTCAACTGCCGCGTCGTGACGGGCGCCCTGGTCGAGCGTATCGAGATCGCCGATGGACGTGCGACCGGCGTCACCTACCGCAAGGGCGGCCAGAGCGTGACTGCTCGGGCGCGCCACGAGGTCGTGATCTCCGCCGGGGCGATCGGATCGCCGCGGTTGCTGCAGCTTTCCGGCTTGGGGCCGGCTGCGTTGCTGGCTGGCCTCGGCATCCCCGTCGTCCGGGATCTGCCGGGGGTTGGCGAGAACCTGCAGGATCATCTCGGCGTTCGCTCGACCTACCGGACATGGTGGCGTCTGACGGTGAACGACGACGTCAATATGCCCCATCGCCGGCTCAGCGCCGCATTCGAATACATGCTGCTGCAGACCGGACCCCTGACCGCCAATCCGGCCTTTGTCGGCGCCTTCGTGCGGCTGAGGCCGCAATCGGAAGAACCGGATACCCAATTGCTCTTCCTCCCGTGGTCGAGCGACCGTATCGATCGCGGCCTCCACCGGTTCTCGGGTTTTACGATTCTCGCCAACCAGCTGCGGCCGGAAAGCCGGGGCCACGTCCGCATCACGTCGCCGGATCCCGCGGCAAGACCTGCGATCGTCGCCAACTACCTGTCCACGGACCTCGATCGGAGAGCGACCTTGATGGCGGCCAAGTTTGTGCGCCTTCTTGCCCGGACGACAGCCCTTTCCCAGATCATCACGGAAGAACTCCAGCCCGGCGTCGAAACCTGGACCGACAAGGATTTCCTCAATCATGTCCGCCGGGAAGGCCATTCGTCCTACAACCCCGTCGGCACCTGCCGCATGGGAAGCGACGCCGGCGCCGTGGTCGATGCCCGCCTCTGCGTGCAAGGCATCGCGGGCCTTCGCGTCGCCGACGCCTCGATCATGCCGACGCTGATCTCAGGCAACACCAATGCCGCCTGCATGATGATCGGCGAGAAGGCTGCCGACCTAATTCTGGCCGACGCGCGTTAACGCGAAGATCTCGAGCGGCTGGGCGCGGCCGCGAACGGTCAGCGTCGGCAGCGGTGTGGCGCGAAGATCGGATGGCAGCGTAGCTCTCCCGATCAGGTCGGCCGAGACCAGCACATTGTGGCCCGTTGCCTTCGCTGCCTCGAGCAAACGGGCCGCCACGTTCAGCGTATCGCCGACATAGGCGATCTCGCGGCGCACGTCGCCGATCTCGCCGGCGACGATCTCGCCGTAGTGCAGGGCGGCGCGGAACGTAGGGACGATGCCAAAGCGCTCGATGTAGCCGCGGCTCTGCCTCGCGATGAGGCCCTGTGCGATGAAGGGACAGGCGAGGCAGTCGCCGCCCTTCAGCGTTGCCTCGTCCGTCCAGGTGAGGATGGCCTCGTCGCCGACGTACTTGTGGATCTCCGCCTCGCATTCGAGGGCGGCATCGGCCACGTCGCGGAAGAACTCGTTCAGCAGCTCGTGGAAACGCACTGGCCCCAGCCGTTCGGCAAGCCCGGTCGAGTCCTTCATGTCGATCAGCAGGAAGGCTCGCTGCTCGCGCTTGGGCTGCACATAGCGGCCGGTCAGCAGGTTTTTAAGCGTGCCGTAGCCCAGCAGGCCGCCCATCTCGAACATCAGGTTGCCGAACACTGCCATCGCCACGGCAAAGACGATCGAATTGCGGAACATCTCGTCAAAATGGAAATCCTGCGTGCCGACGGTGACCCGCGCGAGGATCAATCCACCCACGATGACGGCGACATAGAAAAGAACCTTCAGGCCGAAATATTGGATCAGCGGCAGGCGCCGCAGCCGGCGCAGCGACCCGGGCCGTCTGCTCTTGATCTCGAACAGGAAGATCGGTGTGGCGATCAGCACGGAGTTGACGACGCCCGAGAAAAAAGCCCGCAGCATCGGCGTGTCGGGCGGCGCGACGGCGTAGCCGAAATAGGCGCTGACGATCGCACTCGTGACGCTGAGCCAGAGGAATATCCGCCAGTCGTGGCGGTCGCGCCGCGTCAACTTCATGCGGCGCGACGCGCCAGCGCGCGGGCGAAGGTTTCGTGATCGACGTTGCCGCCGGAGCAGACCACGGCGACGGCGCGGCCCTTCACCGGCAGCTTGCCGGTGAGCGCCGCCGCCAGCGCCACGGCGCCGCCCGGTTCGACCACCAGCTTGAATTCGCGGAAGGCCAGCTCCATGGCGTCGAGCACCTCGTCGTCGCTGACGACGAGGCCCGGCCCCAGCACCTTCAGGGCGAGCGGAAAGGTGACGTCGCCCGGCGTCGGCGCCAGAAGCGCATCGCAGATCGAGCCGGTGAGCTTGTCGTTCGTCTCCTTCTTGCCGCTCCTGAGCGAGCGCGCGAGATCGTCGAAGCCCGCCGGCTCGCCGGCATGCACGGTGGTCGAGGGGCTGAGGCCTTTCACGGCAAGCGCAATGCCGGTCGACAGGCCGCCGCCGGAGCAGGGGGCGGCCACGGCATCGAGCGTGACCTCAAGCGCCTGGGCCTGCTCGACAATTTCTAGGCCCGCCGTGCCCTGGCCGGTCAGGATCCAGGGATGATCGTAGGGCGGCACGACCGTGGCGCCGGTCTTTTTGGCAATGCCGAGACCGATCTCCTCGCGGCTGTCCTTGACGCGATCGTAGAGCACGATCTCGGCGCCCGACGCCCGTGTGTTGGCGACTTTCAGCGCCGGTGCGTCAGCCGGCATGACGATGGTGGCTTTGACGCCGAGCAGGCGCGCCGCTTCGGCCAGGCCCTGGGCGTGGTTGCCCGACGACCAGCCGACAGCGCCCTTCCTGCGGTCGTCCGCGCTCATCGACGCCAGAAAATTGTAGGCGCCGCGCAGCTTGAACGAGCCGGTGCGCTGCAGGCACTCGGCTTTGATGAACAGCCGGCCGCCCAGCATCGCGTTCACCCGCGCATTCTCGAGCAGCGGCGTGCGGAGCGTGATGCCCTCGAGGCGGCGGGCGGCGGCTTTTACGTCGGCGAAGGTAGGCAAGGAAGGCATCAGGAGACGCCAAGCAAGGCAGGAAGTTGTGACAAGTCGCGAAGTTGGCCGGCCAGCGTACCCGGCAGACCGTCATCCGGCGCGCCGGCACGGTTGACCCAGACGGTTCGGAAGCCGAAATGTGCCGCGCCATGCGCGTCCCAGCAGTTCGACGACAGGAAGCAGACCTTGTCCGGCGTCACGCCGCAGCGCTCTTCGACCAGCCGGTAGACCCTGGCGTCGGGCTTGAAGACGCCCACCGCGTCGACGCTCAGCACCGCCTCGAAGCGGTCCGCCAATCCCGACGCCGCCACCATCGGATCCAGCATCTCGGGATTGCCGTTGGACAGGATCGCCAGCCGCACGCCGCGCTGCCTCAACCGGTCGAGCATCGCCGGCACCTCGGGGAAGGGATCGAGCGCGAGATAGGCATTCATCAATTTTAAGCGAACTGCGGGATCGCTGATGCCGTGGGCTTTCAGGCAATGGTCGAGCGCCTCGCCGGTGACCTGCCAGAACTTGGCGTAGGCGCCCATGCCGTTGCGCAGCCAGGTGTATTGGATTTGCTTGGCGCGCCACATGTCGGCCAGGGCGTCCGCCTTCGGCCCGATCGCGCCGCGGTGGCGTGCGACGGCCGAGTTGAAGTCGAACAGCGTGCCGTAGGCGTCGAATACGCAGATCTCGGTGTCGGTCATTTGCTCCTCGCGGCCCATCGCCGTAGGCTAACAAGCATGTTCGTCGCCATCGTTCAAATCCCCATGACCAAGCGCCCGCGCGAGGCTGCCGTCGAGGCGGCGCGCAAATCGGCGCCGACCTACGCCGCCCTTCGCGCCAAGGGCCTGGTGCGCAAGTACTACCTCAACGGCCAGGCCGGCGGCGGCGGAGTCTATCTCTGGGAATCGGAAGCCGCGGCCCGCGCCTGGTACACGCCGGAGTGGGAGAAGCGCATGGAGGCGGCGTTCGGCGCCAAGCCGGTCGTGACCTACTATGACAATCATGTGGTCGTCGACAACGAGGCTGGCAACGTTCGCGTCGAAGACTAGTTTTCCCTCCCCTGCGCGGATGCCGCGCAGGGGAGGTGTCGCCGTCTTACGGCGACGGAGGGGTCATGAGTCGCGACTGAGGCTTCCGACCCCTCCGTCAGCGTAAGACGCTGACACCTCCCCAGCGAAGCTGGGGAGGTGATTTGAAAGCCAACGGGAGAGAGAAGACATGCAAAAGCGTAAACTGGGCCGCACCGGCCTGGAAGTTTCGGTCCTCGGCTACGGCGCCGGCGCGGTCGGCGGGCTGTTCACCAAGGGCACGGCGGCCGAGCAGGAGCGCGCTGCGGCGCGCGCCATCGACGCCGGCATCAACTATTTCGACACCGCGGCGCTCTACGGCAACGGCGAGTCGGAACGCAACCTCGGCCGCGCGCTCAACAGCCTGAAGGCCAAGGTTATCGTCGGCACCAAGTTCCGGCTGGCAGCATCGCACCGCGCAGACGTCGCGGCCTTCGTCGCCCAATCGCTCGAAGAGAGCCTGAAGCGCATGGGCCGCGACCATGTCGATCTCCTGCAGCTGCACAATCCGCTGGCCGCCACCGACGCCGGCGACAGGCTCGCCATCGAAATCGCGCTGAACGAGGTGGCGCCGGCACTGGAGAAGCTCCGGAAGGCCGGCAAGACGCGCTTCATCGGCTTCAGCGGCGTCGGCGAGCCGCCGGCGCTGCACCAGGCGGTCGACTCGAAGCTCTTCGACACCGTCCAGGTCGTCTACAACGCGCTCAACCCCAGCGCCGGCGGGCCGCCGCCCAAGGGCATGCCCGGCCTCGACTACGGCCGCCTGCTCGACAAGGCGAAGGCGGCCGACATGGGCACCATCATCATCCGCGCGCTGGCGGGCGGCGCGCTCAGCGGCACCACCGACCGCCATCCGCTCGCCATGCAGGACGTGCCGCCGATCGGCTCGGCGCTGGATTTCGCCACCGACGTGGCGCGCGCCAAGCAGCTCGAGCCGCTGGTGCGCGACGGCATGGCCACGAGCCTCACCGAGTTGGGCGAGCGCTTCGTGATCTCCCATCCCGCCGTGTCGACGATGCTGATCGGCTATTCGACGCTCGGCCATCTCGAGGAGGCGGTTGCCGCAGTGAACAAGGGGCCGCTGCCGGAGGCGGTGTTAAAACGGATTGCTTGAGGGACGTTCCCATAAGAATCAGAGAAACGGGGTCGGCGATGACGGACGAAGCTGAAGACGAAGCTGATGTGAAGGCGATATCTGCGCTGATCGCAGCGCTTAAGCCACTCAACGCGGAAAGCCGCAGCCACGTTCTGGAATTTGTGCTCAAGAGACTCGGCATCTCGCTGAGTGCTACGCAGGCACATCCAGTGCACGCACCACCAGCGGCGCCCACGAGCTTCACACCGCCGGCAGTGACTCCATCTCCTTTTCTGACGCCTTTCAACGTTCAGGACATACGCACGTTCGCGGCGGAAAAGAAGCCGAGGACAGTCAACGAGCGGGTTGCGGTCATCGGTTACTACTTGGAGCAGCTAGCGCCCGAAGGTGAACGTCGAAACTATCTGACTTCGGACGATGTAAAAACCTATTTCGTCCAGGCTGGTTTTGAGCTTCCAACTGCGCCGCCCAATATGACACTGACCCATGCGAAGAACGCTGGTTACCTCAACGGGTTGGAGCGGGGGCAATACAAACTCAATGCCGTGGGCCACAATCTAGTGGTGCACAAATTGCCCGGCGGCGAATCCGGCGAAGGGAAGCGACGCCCTTCTGTGAGGAAGCCCACCAAAAGGAAGGCCAAAGCACGCGTGAAAGCGTCAAAATGACTACGCCCGCTGACGAATGGCAGTCGCTCTGCGATGCCTTTGCAGCGTTCGGTCGTCACATCGACCAAACTCGTACCTTCAACATCAATGCTAATCCGATCCGGACGGAAGCGAAGCAACTAGCGCAACAGTATTTTCGCCAGAGCCGTTCATCGCTGCAGAATCTTGGATTAGAAGACGAATTGTCAGTGCTCGACAAAGGTTTCGAAAGCCTTATTCAGCTATCGAGTGGCATGAATGCCGCGTCGTCATACAAGAAGCAGATCAAGAGTATCCGAAAGCTGCTTCCCAAGGTCACCACGCGTATCGAGTTAAATCAGAGCGTCGTTAAAACGCCAGTCAATACCAATGTTGAGGACGAGCGAGTCATACAGACGCTCGATGGGTTGGTGCCTTCGGCGGCGCTATCCTATAGACAGGCAATTTTCGATCTCGCGGACGAGCGCCGGTTATCATTTCGGGGGCCGGCGCTAGAGCTTCGTGAGGCGCTTCGCGAAACGCTTGATTACCTCGCGCCAGACAGTGCAGTTACAACTGCTCCTGGCTATGTCCAAGAGAAAGAGCGTCACGGGCCGACAATGAAGCAAAAGGTCCGCTTCATTTTGAAGGCGCGAGGGCAAAGCAAGTCTTCTAGTGTGGTACCTGAGCAGACGACAACCACAATTGAAGAAATGGTCGGTACCCTCACCAGGTCAATTTACGATCGCTCCTCTGTTGCAACACATGTGGCATCGGAGCGAAAGACAGTGACCCAAATCCGCAGGTACGTCGTGGCAGTTCTCCATGACATTCTGGAATTGTGATCGTTCGCGCGGCCTAGAACGACCCGAGATCGAGCAGGGCCCATTGGGGTCGCCCCGGCGTTCGCCGCGAGGCATGTCCCAACCTCCCATCGTCGCCGGTATGGCCGCGTGGGTCCGTATCCGTGGGAAGTGTGGGCATTGGGGTCGATACTTGCTTAATCGCTATCTGTAGAGTATATACAGGTGTATACTATAGAGACTCGACATGGTAGTCACCCGAACCCGTACCTTCCGAAGCGGCAACAGCGAAGCCATCCGTCTGCCGAAGGACATCGCTTTTGGCGAAGACGTGGAGCTCGTGATCGTCCGCTCCGGCGACGTGATGACGATCTATCCGGCAGCCACGTCCATCCCGGCGATGATCAAGCGCCTGCGCGCCTTGCCCGCGCCGCCGAGCATCGAGCGGCGGGACGTTGAGGAACTGCCGGAGCGGCGGGGTCTCTGAGTCGTGGCGTTCCTGCTCGACACCGACGTCGCCATCCATCTGCGCGACGGTGATCCGGCGGTCACGGCCAAGGTGGCCGCGCTCGACGACGCAGTGCTGATGTCGATCGTCACCCGCGTCGAACTCGAAGGCGGCGTCTATCGCAATCCCGCCCATGCTCCGGTCAGGCGCGCGCGACTGGATGCCATCCTGGCGGCGGTGCCCACGCTCGCGTTCGATGACGAGGCGGCTGACGCTTACGGCGCCATCGTGGCAAGCGCGGGCTATTCACGCCGCAAGCTCCTCGACCGCATGATCGCCGCCCAAGCGCTCGTCCATCGCGCCTCGCTCGTCACCATGAATGCCGGCGACTACGCGGACATTCCGGAGCTGGCCCTGCTGGCTTGGTGACTTTGTTCGCTAGCGGTCGCTGCGTAGCAGGGCCATGATCTCGTTCGTGCTCGGGCCCTTGCCAGCATGGCCGCGCAGGCGAGCGAAGCGGCTCGGTCCGGCTTTCCCTTCGGCCTTCACCAGAACGATGCGACCGTCGGCGGCATGCTCGAAGTCGACTACGTTCCCGGGCACGATCCCCAGCAGATCCCGAACCCATTTGGGAAGGGTGATCTGCCCTTTGCGGGTGACGGTCGAACTCATGCCGGCCTCCGGTCAGGCGGTATTTCAGTTTGGTATCACTTTGGCGTCGACCTCGTCGACTTTCCAGGTGATCTGGAAGATGGCAGCTAGCACTGCTAGCAAGGTGAGCGGCCAGAAATCTCGACAGGTTCAGCAGGTTCTGCTATAAATTTTTGATAGGCTGGCGCATTTCGTGCCGGCCTTTTTCATTCCGGCAAAGACCTGCCCACGCCCGCCCACGGGTTCGCGCAACTGAGCGCAAGGTCGCCGCCGCGGATCCTGATCCGTGGACAGATATAAGAACAAGCCCGCGCCTCCTTCCCGTCCGGCCCCTCCGGTCGGTCGTCAGGGAGACGCACGAAACGACGCCGGTCCACCGGCGCGCCGGGCAGGCTTCCATTGGGGATGACGGCCGAACGCAAGGACTGAAGAAGAGAGATCCCCGACACGACTCGGGGACAGGTCTGGCCCAACTTCGGGCCCAACACACCCACGTTTCAGGTGGGCCCGCCGAGCGCGCGGGAAGATTGGATTTGCTGGCTTTCAAGCGGCTGGAGAGCCGGATTTCGGTGTGTCGAGTTGGGCCCGATTTCAAAAGTTGGGCCCGTCCGGCGACGTGGCGATCAGGACCGTCCCCTCAGGACCGTCCCAGGGCCGGCGGCACCGTGCGGAACGGGCCGTTCAGGCGGTCGCGGTAGACGCCGACGCCTTCCATGATGCGCTGGACGTAGTTCCGGGTCTCGCGGAACGGGATCATCTCGATCCAGTCGACCATGTCGATCTTGCCGCCGCGCGGATCGCCGATCGTCTCCAGCCAGCGCGCGACGCGGTTGGGGCCGGCGTTGTAGCCGGCCAGCGCCAGCTCGTAGGAGCCGCCGAACTTCGCCAGCATCTCGGCGAGATACTGGCTGCCGAGCTGGACGTTGTAGGCGGGGTCGCGCGTGAGCTTGTCCTGGATGAAGGGCACGCCGACGCGGCCGGCGACGTCGCGCGCCGTGCCGGGCAGGAGCTGCATCAGGCCCAGCGCGCCGGAGGACGAGACGGCGGCGGCGTTGAAGGCGCTCTCCTGGCGCGTGACGGCGAGCGCCAGCGCGCGCTCGATCGAGCCGGTGGCGCCGAGGTCGACGACCGGGAAGGCGGCATCGAACAGGGTGACGCCGTTCTCGACGCCGCGCCGCGCGATGGTGAGCGCCACGTCGGGCCGCCGGAGCTCGACGGCGAGCTGCGCCAGCAGCGCCGTCTCGCCGGGCGCCGTGACCATGCGGGCGAGCCGTAGCAGGAAGGGGCGGGCGCGGTCGAAGTCGCCGGCCTGGCCGAGGTAGCGCGCGACCGTCACCAGCTCGCGTCCGCCCAGCGCCTGGCGGTCGGCGGCATTGGTTGCGGGATCGCTCGGTAGTTGCGCCGCGGTGCCGGGCAATTTGCGCGCGGCGAGCTGGCCGTAGAAGGTCTGCCCGAAGCCCGCGGCCCGCGCGTACCACTCGTTGGCGTCCTTGGTGCGCCCGGCGGTTTCGTGGGCACGGCCCAGCCAGTAGGCGGCGCGGCTGCGGGAGATCGCGGTCGACACACCGTCGTACAGCTTCTGGAAATGTTTTAGGCCGTCGGCCGGCTTCCTGAGATGGCGGAGCGCAATCCAGCCGGCGAGGAACTCCGCGTCGGCGAAGGCCAAGCCCCTGGTCATGCCGTGCGCTGCCGCCACGGCATAGGCGTCGGCGGCGCGGTTGGCCGCCAGAAGATCGCGGGCGAGCTGGTTGCGCTCGTTCCACCAGGCGTCGCTCTGGTTGGCTGCGGTGCCCGACATGACCGTCCTGGCCTCGTCGAGATTGCCGGTGCGCCGGAGCCACTGGGCGCGCTCCAGCCGCACCGTCGGCTCGTTGAGGCGGGCGGCGGCAACGCCGCGCAGCACGGTGGGCGCGTCGGCGGCGCGCGTCGCCATCGCCAGGCGCGCATTGGCCACCGGCTGATAGTTGGGCGGCAGCTTCGACACCAGTTCGCGCGCCACCTGCGGGCGGCCGCCCTGCAGGATGCGGTCGAAGCGGGCGATGTGGTCGGGCCCGGTCAGGAGGTGGCCGTAGCGGTTGAGGAAGTCGTTCTCGTCGGAAGCGCGGAACGTGGCGTTCTGCCAGCTGTCGCGCGCGAACTTGGCCACATCGTTCGGGCTCACCGTGTGCGCCGCCTCGAGGCGGCGCATTTGGCCGGAGCTGGTGAGCGGCGGGAAGGCGGTGAAGTAGCGGAACACGTCGTTGGCCGGCGTCTCGGGGCCGATGCGCTCTTCGGCCTGGCGCCGCAGCACTTCCGGCTCCGGCCAGTCCGGGTTCTCGCGCAAAAATCGCCACGTTGTCGCGAAGTCGGCGTCGGCCGTGCCTGCCCTGAGCGAAGCCGAAGGGACGGCCACGCGCAGGAGGCTCCAGTCGACGATGCGGGTGAGCAGCGGATTGCGGAAGTTCGCGACCATCGCGCGGGCATCGGCATAGCGGCCCTCGTCGACCGCCTTCAGCGCGGCGGCGAGCGCCGAGGCTTCGGCGGCCTCGAGCGGCTTGGGCGAGGCAATCGCCTGAGCCACGTCGCTGGGCGGCGACGCGGGCGCGATGCCGTTGGGACTGCCAGGGGGCAGGACGGGCTGGGTCGTGGCGGCTGCCGGCGGCGTTGTCGCCGGTCGCGGTGCCGTATTGCCCCGTTCGGTCGGTACGCGCCGGACGCCGGTGTCTGGGGCTCCGGGCGCCGGCTGGTCAGCGCCTTGACCGCGCAGAATCGTGACGCCGCCCTGCTGGGCATAGGCAGGCACGCCGGCGCTCACGGCGAGGATCAGCATCAAGGGGGTAAACGGTGTCTTCACGCCAGGAATCGTAGGCAGCTACTTGCGGCATCACAATGGCTGCCTGAGGGCAAGTTGTGGGGGCAAGTTGCTCACCTTGCAGGGGCAGGGGGTGGGGCCTAGGATGAATTATCCAAGAATAGGCGGAGGAAACCCATGTTCACCGGATCGCTCGTGGCGCTGATCACCCCGTTCAAGAACGGCGCGGTGGACGAAAAGGGCTTCGAGAAGTTCATCGCCTGGCAGATCAAGGAAGGCACCGACGGCCTGGTGCCCTGCGGCACGACCGGCGAGTCGCCGACCCTCTCCATGGAGGAGCACAAGCGGGTCATCGACATCTGCATCGCCGCCGCCAAGGGCTCGGGCGTGCCGGTCATCGCCGGCACCGGCTCGAACGCGACCGCCGAGGCGATCGAACTCACCCAGCACGCCAAGAAGGCCGGCGCCGATGCCGCCATGCTGGTCGTGCCCTATTACAACAAGCCGACCCAGGAAGGCCTGTTCCAGCACTTCAAGGCGGTGGCCGAGGCCGTCGACATTCCGATCCTGCTCTACAACGTGCCGCCCCGCACCGGCGGCGACATGCAGGTCGAGACCGTGATCCGGCTCAGCCAGGTCAGGAACATCATCGGCATCAAGGACGCGAGCTACGACATGGCGCGCCCGACGCTCACCAAGCTCAAGGCCAAGAAGGGATTCATCCAGCTCTCGGGCGAGGATGCCAGCGCCATGGGCTTCATGGCCCAGGGCGGCGACGGCTGCATCTCGGTGACGGCCAACGTGGCGCCGCGCCTCTGCGGCGACATGCACGACGCCTGGAAGAAGCGCGACCTCGACAAGGTGTTCGAGCTGCAGGACCGGCTGATGCCGCTGCACAAGGCGATGTTCTGCGAGACCAGCCCCGGCCCGGTGAAGTTCGGCGCCGAGCTGCTCGGCCAAGCGAGTGCCGAGATGCGCCTGCCGCTGGCGCCGATCGCCGAGAGCAGCAAGAAGGCGGTGCGCGAAGCGATGATCCACGCCGGCCTGATCAACTAGTGACTGAAATTCAACAGTCCGATCATGAGTATGAGGCGCGCAGGATGCGCGCGGTCCGGAAGAGTCATGAGTCTTCCGGACCGCGCGCATCTCAGGCGGAGGTTACTCCGCCGGGCGCGCTCATCGTTTTGCCCGCCAATCCACTGGCCGAGTAGAAATTGGCGAAGAAACCGGAGCCTGGTCAGACAGTCGTCGCCCAGAACCGCAAGGCGCGGCACAACTACTTCATCGAGGAGACCTTCGAGGCCGGCCTGTCGCTGACGGGAACCGAAGTGAAGTCGTTGCGCGGCGGCCGCAGCACGATCGCCGAGTCCTATGTCACGGCGATCGAGGGCGAGGCCTGGCTGGTCAACGCCACCATCCCCGTCTACGCCGGCGGCAACCGCTTCAATCACGAGCCGCGCCGGCCGCGCAAGCTGCTGCTGCACCGCAGCCAGGTCAACAAGCTGATCGGCGCCATCCAGCGCCAGGGCCGCACCGTCGTGCCGCTGCAGGTCTATTTCAACGAAAAGGGCCGGGCCAAGCTCGAGATCGCGCTGGCGCTGGGCAAGAAGGCGCACGACAAGCGCGCCACGATCAAGGAGCGCGACTGGCAGCGCCAGCGCAGCCGGTTGCTGAACCGGACGTAGGACGGGAGGACGCCGCTTGAGCACCGTTCTGATCACCGGCGCCGCGCGCGGCCTCGGCCTCGACTTCGTGAAGCAATATGCCGCCAGAGGCTGGAAGGTGCATGCCTGTGCCCGCGATCCCGACGCCCTGAACGGGATCGAGGGCGACATCCACGCCCACACGCTCGAAGTGACCGACTACGAAGCGGTGACGGCGCTGGCCGGGACGCTGCAGGGCGAGGCGATCGACGTGGTGATCAACAATGCCGGTGTTGCCGGCCGCGAGGCCACGGTGCTGGGGTCGATCGACCCGGAAGTGTGGCGCCAGACCTTCGAGGTCAACACGCTGGCGCCGCTGATGATCGCCCAGGCTTTCATCGAGCATGTCGCGCGCTCCGAGCAACGCAAGATGATCGCCCTCTCCAGTCGCCTCGGCAGCATCGCGCTGGCCGACAGCGGACGCTATGCCTACCGGGCCAGCAAGGCCGCACTCAACATGAAGTGGAAAGGGCTGTCGATCGATCTGGCGGGCAAGGGCGTGATCTGTGTCGTGCTTCATCCCGGCTGGGTGCAGACCGACATGGGCGGCGCCGCTGCCACGCTCACCATCGAGCAGAGCGTGCCGGCGATGGTCAATCTGATCGACGGGCTGAAGCCTTCGGACAGCGGCCGTTTCCTCAACTACGACGGCACGGAGTTTCCCTGGTAGCGCACGGAAGACCATGCTTGTCCGAGGCGCGCTTCGATCGCCCTGAATGCCCGTTCATATTTTCTTTTCAGAAAAAGTTGCAGGTTCGACAGGAATAGGTTAAGAAAAAGACGATCTTGGCGGATCCTGTCCGCCGATCCCACGCCCGCCCGGTTTTCGCCGCAGCGGGCTTTTTCATGCCTGCGGAGATAGCAAACATGGGAGCGACGATCTACCCGACTGTGCCAGTGGCACAGCCGGAGGCCGAGCCGTGGCCAATTGACGAACACACGATCCGCGTCGACGAGATATTCGCGCGCCAGCTCGATACCGAGTTTGCGGGCCACGTGCGCGGCCTGCTGCATGATCCCGAAACCGGGGTCTCGGCCCGGCGCGGCGAGTCGGCACTGGAAGCCATCGCCGGCGCCATGCCGGCGCTGGTCGATCTCAGGGAGCGCACGCTGGCCCAGGCCATCGGCCCGCGTCAGCGCAGCCTTCTCGAACCGATGATCGACACCCGCCTCGACTGGGCCGCCGGCACCATCGGCCGGCTGGCGCAGCGCGCCACGGTGGAAGTCGACGATGCGAGCGTCGCCGACCGCATCGCCGGTCTGAACCGGGACGCGGCGACGGCGTGGCATGACCCGGCCCACCTGCGAAAGCTCGGCCGGACGGCGGTGAACGAACTGCGCTACCAGGGCGAGCGGCGCGGCTGGGAGCCGGCCGAGACCGACACGCGCGTTCGGGCGGGTCTCTCCGACCTCTATGCCGGCGCGGTCGAGACCGCGATCGGCGAGGACGATCTCGACGGCGCGGCGGCGCTCTACGATCTCGCCCGCGAGGTGATCGATCCCGAGCGTCAGGCCGCCATCGACCGTCGCTTCGTTCGGGCCCGCGAGGCCGTCCTCTACCGCGATGTCGATCGTGACATGGCAGGCATCCCGATCGAGCCGGCGGGGCCGCCGGCGGCCGACGTATTCCAGGAACGAGCCGCCGAGCTCACGCCCGAGGATGCAAGCGAAGAGGTGCGCGCCCGCATCGCTGAGGTCGCGACCTTCACCCAGCGCCGCGCCGAGCGGCGGTGGAACAAGCAGCAGGCCGAGGCCGGCGTCGCCGCCCTCGACTGGATCGGGACGAACCCTGAGGGGTCGTTTCTGGCAATGCCGCCGGAAATCCGCGAATGGCTGGCACCCGACCAATGGCGCGGGCTGGAAGCCCTGGCGATCGAAGGCCGCCTCAAGACCGACGGCGATCTGTTCGAACAGCTCGATCATCAGATGGTGTATCAGCCCGAGGCCTTTGCTGGCGTCGACCTCGATCGCTATCGCCTCTCGCTCGACGATGAAGACCGTGCGCGCTTTGCCGGTGCGCAGAAGGCGATCGCCGAGGGTCGGCTCGACCCTGGCCACGTGCGCTACGACTGGCTGCGGCGCGGAGTAGACCGGACGCTCAAGACCTTGGGCGTCGACACCGACGGGCCCGTCGCCGCAAAGGTCCACGCCGAGGCGCGCAACGAACTCGACAGTTTCGAGGCCATCGAAAGCCGCGCGCCGGTGGGCGCCGACCTCGACGATATCGCCCGCCGTGCCGTCAATGCGATGCCGACACCCCCACCCAGCGACGAAGTGGTGGCCGAAGAATCGACAGACCCTGACCCGAAAGAAGCTACGGCCACGACGCCGACCGAGCCCGACGTCACGCGGTTCGACGACGGCACCAAACTGGTCGCGCGCAGCGGCGTCGACACCGAGCGCGGCAAGGCCGACGTCACGGAAGCCTACGACGAGCAGGATCGCATCGTCTCGACGGGCGCCGTCTTCGCCGATGGCCATCGCGTAGAAAGCCGGTGGTCCTATCCCGCCGAGGGGCACTGGTCGCAGGTCGACACGGTGCACGATCCCGAGGGCGCAACGCTGGGCGCTGTCACCACGACCTTCGACGGCGAGCGCGTGACGCGGGTCGTCGAGCCGACGGCTGGGCCGCCACGGACCGACATATGGGACAGGGACGGGCCCGTGGCGACGGTGCAGAACGTCGCCGCGCCGCTGCTGGCCATCCCCTTCCTGCTGGACCTCACGGCGGCGGCGATCGGGGCGGTGATCGTCGGCAAGGCGATAGACGACACGATCGCCCGCCAAGGCACGAGCGGCGCTTCCGGCACCAGCGAGATGGCCCGCCCGACCGACAGGAAACCGGGCAAGGGCCACAACAATCCGCCGGAGCCGGTCGACGACGACAAGCGACCGCCCTCCGGGCCTCCGGTGCCGCCGTTCTTGCCCGGCCAGCGGCCCAGTTGGCAGCAGAGCGAACTAGACGATGCGGCAGATCGGCAGCCGGACTTTGAGCCCCAAGTCTCGTTCAAGGATGGCAAAGAGGTAAGCTCGACGACTCGAGGCTCGAAGCGTCCGGATGGCGTATCAAGGGACAAGCAAAGTGAGTCCTACGAGACGAAAAACTATAACATCAACGCCAATCCGGACGGCCTCGTCCGCAACGTAGTCGATCAAGTGCTGGAGCGCGCGCAACACCTGCCGCCGAGCATGCAGCAGAACGTCAACATAGACGTCCGTGGGCAACAGGTTTCGCAGGAACAATTGAACGACGTGGCCAGGCGCATCGTTGAAGGGTCAAAAGGGTTTCTTAGGCCCGAGAATATCAAGTTCAGGAGGTTTGAATGATGTCCGACGTCGGAATCAATGCAGGACTGGTCCTGGATCATATGGGAACCCCGGCGGAGATCTCGGCTTTCTTCGCACTGATCGACCGGTACAAGTCGAAATCCGCTGATGGCGCGTTGGACCTCGTGACCGACCGTCTCTTCCGGCGCACAGTGTCTGGCGAGCAACTGGATGCCCTTGAGATGCAATTGGCGGAGAGCCAGCGGATATTGAAGGAAGTCCCTATCGCCCAGGGGTTCTGGGACGAATACCACCTGCTCGGCGATACGAAAAAAGTCGATCGCACTGCAACAAACGCAGCCGAGGCTTTCCGCAGAGTCTATGACAGCCTGACCACGGCGATCAGCATGGCTCGTAATGACGAGCAATTATTGGGTTATATCCGCCCCATATACCTGATGGCATGGGAAGGTCCGCAGTGCCACGAGCACCAGTCCATGCCGCTTGAGGACTTCGAGAAACCTGACATTCGGCCGATCTGGCTGGAGTGATTTGGTTTCGTCCAACCTGGCGGCGCGACGCCATGACGTCGGCCTGAAGCTATCTGGCGGAGGGCGGCAAGCCGGACGCGGCCTATGTCGCCAAGGGCGAGGAGATGCTGCGCAAGGTCATGACCGAGCGCTTCATCGCGAACGGGTACCACACCAGAATGGCGATGTGGCTGAAGGCGATCTACAACGATGGCGGTGTCACGCCGACGCCGGAGGAGACGATCTTCAAGGCTTACGACACCATGATGGGTGTCAAGAAGCCTGCCTTCGCCAGGATCTGACGTTCGGGGGGCGGTGCGAAGGGGTTTCCCGACACCGCTCCCATTCTTCGACACGCAGGTGTCGGAAAACGGCCGGTGAAAAGTCTTGTCGATCAACGCCTTGAATTTTCCGACAGGATTTTCCCGACACCGGGGTGTCGGCAAAGCCCCAGGCTCAGGGGGCGGCCGGTGCGCGGGCCGGTGGGTCCGCCAATTCCGATTCCCCTGGCGCGTGGGTCCCCCTAAAGGAAGAAGCCATGATCCTCAGTGAAGAACAGATCCTGATCCGCGACACCGCCCGCGCCTTCGCGCAGGAGCAGGTGTTGCCCCATGTCCGGGCCTGGGAGGCGGCGGGCGAGATCCCGCGCGCCCTGCTGGCTGAGATGGGGCGCCTGGGGTTCATGGGCATGACCGTGCCGGCCGAGTGGGGCGGCGCCGGCGCCGACATGATCTCCTACGTGCTGGCGCTGGAGGAGATCGCGGCGGCCGATGGCGGGCTCTCCACCGTGATGAGCGTCAACAACTCGCCGGACTGCGCGGCGCTGCTGGCCTATGGCTCCGCGGAGCAGAAGGAGAAGTGGCTGAAACCGCTGGCCGGCGGCGAGGTGCTGGGCGCCTTTTGCCTGACCGAGCCGCACGCCGGCTCCGACGCTTCCAACCTCAAGACGCGGGCCGAGCGGCGGGGCAACGGTTGGGTGTTGAACGGGGTAAAGCAGTTCATCACCTCGGGCCGCACCGCCGACATGGCGCTGGTCTTCGCGGTGACCGACCCCACCTCGGCCAAGCGGGGCATCTCCTGCTTCATCGTGCCGACCAAGACGCCGGGCTATCGTGTGGCCTCGGTCGAGAAGAAACTGGGGCAGAAATCGTCCGACACCTGCCAGATCGCTTTCGAGGATTGCGCCGTCGGCGCCGACGCGATGCTGGGCGAGGAGGGCGAGGGTTATAGGGTGGCGCTGGCCAACCTGTCGGTCGGCCGCATCGGGATCGCGGCCCAGGCCGTCGGCATGGCCCGGGCGGCGTTCGAGGCGGCGCGGGAATATGCCGGCGAGCGCGAGGCCTTCGGCACCCGGATCATCAACCACCAGGCCGTGCAATTCCGCCTCGCCGACATGGCGACCAAGGTCACGGTCGCGCGGCAGATGGTGTGGCATGCCGCCGCCCTGCGCGACGCCGGCCGGCAATGCCTCACAGAGGCCGCAATGGCCAAGCTATATGCCTCCGAGATGGCCGAGGAGGTGTGCTCGGCCGCGATTCAGATCCACGGCGGCTACGGGTACGTGTCCGACTACCTGGTGGAGAAGATCTGGCGCGATGTGCGCGTCTGCCAGATCTACGAAGGCACCAGCGACGTGCAGCGCATCCTGATCGGCCGTGGCTTGGCAGCCCTTTAGGGCCCGCCTTTGACTTGTCCCCGGACTGTCCGCATGCAAAACTCAGCAGATGTGAAGAAAAGACCGCACAAGCGGTTGGGGGAACAGGGGGAGCCGGGCGACGGATGGTCGGTCGTGCGCCGTAAATTATTTGCCATTATCGCCATCGCCGCAGGCTCGCTTGTGGCGACGGGTGTCGTCGCCCAGGACAAGCAGCCCAAGTCGGCTGACATCGGGCCGCCGCCGGCGCGCATCCTGAAGATGCAGACGGCCTTCAATCCTGCCCTGCCGGGCTCCGGCGAAGGGGTCCGGATTTTCACCCGCACGGTCAAGCAGATGTCGGGGGGAAGCCTCGCGATCAAGATCATCGAGCCCGGCCGCATCTGCCCCACGCCCGACATGCTCGATGCCATCGTCGCCGGCGACCTCGAGGCGGCCTTCACCTGGTCGGGTTACGCGGCGGCCAAGGCGCCGGTCTTCGGCGTTTTCGCCACCATCCCCTTCGGCCCCGGGCCTGAGGACATGACCTCGTGGATGCTCGAGGGCGACGGCGGCCGCATCCATCGCGACGCCTACGAGAAGCTCGGCGTCACCGGCATTCCCTGCGGCGTGCAGGGCGGCAAGGGCGGCGGCTGGTATCGCGGCGACCTCAACACCGTGGCCGACTTCAAGGACAAGAGGCTGCGCTTCGGCAAGTTCGCGGCCGAGGTCGTGGCCCGGCTCGGCGCCACCGTGGTGCCGATGCCGCCCGGCGAGTTCTTCTATCAACTGCAGCAGGGCAAAGTGGATGGCGGCGAAATGTCGACGCCCGCCATCGACACCTCGCTGGGCTTCGACAAGCTCGGATTGCCCTACTACATGCCGGGCTGGCAGCAGCCCTCGGCCGTGCTCGATTTCCTGATGCGCAAGGACAAGTGGGAGCAGCTGTCCCTGTCGCAGCGCGCGCAGATCGAAACCGCCTGCCGGGCCAACATCGTCTGGATGCTGAGCCGCTCGCCCAACGTGCAGGGACTGGCGCTCGAGAAGTTGCGCGCCTCGGGTGTCGCCATCAAGCAGTGGGCGCCGGAGCTGTTGAAAGCCTTTCGCGACAACACCGACATCGTGCTGAAGGAACAGGCCGGGCGCGATCCGGATTTTGCCGCGGCGTTGGCGAACCAGCGTGCCTTCATCGCCCAGGGCGCTGGCTGGCGGGCGCTCTCGCGGCTGCCCTGACCGCCGGATCCGAAGCAGGATCGGCGGCCTTGCACGCGGGCCCGGGGACGGGCAGTTTCGCCCCGACATGACAATCCTCTCCTCTGCCGTCGATACCCGCTCCGACACCTTCAAACGCAACGCCGAGGCCATGCGCGCGCAGGTCGAGGATCTGCGCCAACGCACCGAAAAGGTCCGCCTCGGCGGCGGCGAGGAATCGAGGAAGCGCCATGTCTCGCGCGGCAAGCTCTTGCCGCGCGAACGGGTGCGGGCGCTGCTCGATCCCGGCTCGCCGTTCCTGGAACTCTCGCCGCTGGCGGCGATGGGCATGTACGACGACGAGGCGCCGGGCTCGGGGGTGATCACCGGCATCGGCCGCGTCAGCGGCGTCGAATGCGTGATCGTCTGCAACGACGCCACGGTGAAGGGCGGCACCTACTATCCGATGACGGTGAAGAAGCATCTCCGCGCCCAGGAAGTGGCGATGGAGAACCGGCTTCCCTGCATCTACATGGTCGATTCCGGCGGCGCCAACCTGCCGCAGTGGCCGGAGGTGTTTCCCGACAAGACCCATTTCGGCCGCATCTTCTACAACCAGGCCAACATGTCGGCGCAGGGCATCCCGCAGATCGCCGTCGTCATGGGTTCCTGCACCGCGGGGGGCGCCTACGTGCCGGCGATGAGCGACGAGACCGTGATCGTGCGCAAGCAGGGCACGATCTTCCTCGCCGGCCCGCCGCTGGTGAAGGCCGCGATCGGCGAGATCGTGAGCGCCGAGGAACTGGGCGGCGCCGACGTCCATGCCCGGACCTCTGGCGTCGCCGACCACTATGCGCAGAACGACAGCCACGCCATCGGCCTCACGCGCCGCATCGTGGCCAATCTCAACTGGAAGAAATCGCCCTCGGTATCGCTGCTGACACCACGCGAGCCGAAATATGCCGCCGACGAGCTCTACGGCGTCGTGCCGATGGACACGCGCACGCCCTACGACATCCGCGAGATCATCGCCCGCCTGGTCGACGGCAGCGAGCTCGACGAGTTCAAGCATCTCTACGGCACGACCATCGTGACCGGCTTCGCCCGCATCTGGGGCTATCCGGTCGGCATCGTCGGCAACAACGGCATCCTGTTCAACGAATCGGCGCTGAAGGCCGCGCACTTCATCGAACTCTGCGGCCAGCGCGGCATTCCGCTGCTGTTCCTGCAGAACATCACGGGCTTCATGGTCGGCAAGAAGTACGAGGCCGGCGGCATCGCCCGCGACGGCGCCAAGATGGTGACGGCGGTCTCCACCGTGAACGTTCCCAAATTCACGGTGATCGTCGGCGGCAGCTATGGCGCCGGCAACTACGGCATGTGCGGCCGCGCCTACAGCCCGCGCTTCCTGTGGATGTGGCCCTCGGCCCGCATCTCGGTGATGGGCGGCGAGCAGGCGGCGAGCGTGCTGGCGACGGTCCGGCGCGACAATATAGAAGCGAAGGGCGGGACGTGGTCGAAGGCGGATGAAGAAGCCTTCAAGCAGCCGGTCCGCGACGCCTATGAACGCGAGGGGCATCCCTATTACGCCACGGCGCGGCTGTGGGACGACGGCATCCTCGATCCCGTCGACACCCGCATGGCGCTGGGCCTGGCACTCTCGGCATCGATGAACCAGCCGATCGGCCCGACCAAGTTCGGCGTCTTCCGGATGTGATCGGACAATGACTTCATCCGTATTGACGAGCGTCGAGGGTGGCGTGGCGACGCTCACCCTCAACCGGCCGAAGGAGATGAATTCCTTCGATGCCGATACCGCGCGCGCGATCGTCACGGCTGTCGAAGGCTTTGCGGCCGATGCCGACGTGCGGGTGCTGGTGGTGGCGGGCGAGGGACCTTCGTTCTCGGCCGGCGGCGATTTCAACTGGGTGCTGACCTGGCCCAATCTCGATGCCATCACGCGCCGGGTCGGCGCCGATGCCATGATGGGCGCGGTGCAGGCGGTCTACGATTTCCCCAAGCCCTCGATCGCCCGTGTCCACGGCGCGGCGGTGGGCGGCGGCATCGGCCTGATGCTGGCCTGCGACTTCGCCATCGCCGTATCGGACGCGCGCTTCGGACTCACCTCGGCCCGCAACGGCCTGCTAGCGGGCATCGCCATTCCGGTGCTGATCCAGGCGGTGGGACCCAGGGTGGCGCGTCAGCTCCTGATGCACGGTGGCCTGTTCGATGCCGCGACCGCGTTGCGTCTCGGCCTGGTCGATCAGGTGGTCGCGCCCGGCGCGCTCGACGAGACGGTGGCGACGCTGGCTTCCGAGCTGATGCGCGGTGCGCCCTCGGTGCAGACCCTGATCAAGAAGCTGATCACCGAGATCGATGCGCTGCCGCACGATGCCAAGTCGGCGGATGTTCTGGGCGAGCATGTCGCCCATCAATGCGTGACAGAGGAGGCCCTGGAAGGCATGAGCGCGTTCCTGGAAAAGCGCCAGCCGAAGTGGGCGCCGCGATGATCAAATACTTCCTGGTCGCGCTGATGGGCTTGGTTTTTTCAGGTTTCGGCGCCTGGGCGCAGCCCGCCCTGAAGGAAATTTGGGAATCCGATCCGAGAATGGTTCTTGCGGCCCGCAATGCGCGCGATGTCATGGAGACTGTTGCTCTCGCTGTCGTCGCCTCGGACATGTGCAAGGTTGGAGACCCCCGGCCGTGGTATGACGTGATGCTTGCCGTCGATGCGCGTCACGCTTTTTGCGTGGGCAAGGATCAGAAGTGGATTGCGATGAAGTATCCGCTAGCCAAGGAAGAGGAAGAGTCGAAGAAACTTGGAATGTCGAACACAGTCGGCACCCTGCTATTCTTAAGGGCGGTGAGTGCGAGGGGAAGCCGAGCGATGGATGAAGGGCCAACGTTCTGCACGCGACAACCTTGGAAGCTGCTTCTCGACCCTGAAAAGGCGCCTGCTGCCGAAGTTCACGCCTTCAGGCGTGCTGAACCTGACGCACAGATCGATGTCGCGTTGGCCCTGATGAAGACTGTCCGTTCATTGGGGAGTGATTTGAGCTGGGTCGAAAAACCGTGCGACCAGAATTTTTGGCCGGCCGGCTTTGTGCTCAAGAAGTGATTGTCATGTTCTCCAAGATACTCGTCGCTTTGTCGCTTCTGCTGGCGGCGCCGTGCTGGGCGCAGTCCGAGGAGAAGCTGTTTGCGGCCGGCAAGGTGCTGGAGCTGGTCGGGCCGACCTTGGCGCAGGCCGTGATTGCCGTCGAACTCTGCGGTATCGGCGACGCAACCTCCTGGAAGAAGGCAGTCGCCGCCATCGACCGCCGCCATGCCCGCTGCATCGCCCAGGACGCGGCCTGGAAGAGGCTGACGGAGAAGCCAGATGCCCTGGCCGGCACGTTTGCCTTCGACGCGTTCATGAGCACGCGAGGCGCCGAGGCGCGCGCCCAGGGGGCCGCCAGCTATTGCCGTCGGGTGCCCTGGAAGATGGTCCTCGTGCCCGGTGCGGCCACGGACCAGGCGAAGGAGGCGTTTCTGCGCGAACAGCCCAAGGTCCCGCGCGAGGCTTTCGACGAATTCGTGGCGTGGGCGGACTGGGTGCGGGCGCTGGGCGACGATCCGCGCTGGGTCGAGGCGCCGTGCACGGAATTCTGGCCGGCGTGGCCGAGATAGGGTGACAATGTTCTCCAAGATCCTGATCGCCAACCGCGGCGAGATCGCCTGTCGGGTCATCAAGACGGCGCGGCGGCTCGGCATCAAGACCGTGGCGGTCTTTTCCGATGCCGAC
>Ga0207952_1000542_pt1 | contig 28145 bp, 36 predicted proteins | sample SubbioR12Aug_8Ca_FD_184831 | JGI IMG/M metagenome (GOLD analysis project Ga0207952, IMG submission 184831) | Serpentinite rock and fluid subsurface biosphere microbial communities from McLaughlin Reserve, California, USA - CR12Aug_8Ca (SPAdes) | ecosystem: Environmental > Terrestrial > Deep... | reverse complement strand
TGATCAATGGTTTTTAGCATAGCTAAATCTATAGTTAAACGCCCAAGAGCAGGCACACAGACGGATTAGGATGATGTCGATCGTATTGATACCAATGATTTCTAATTCACCCAGGTGTGCTACAATATGGGCAACCCCGGTTAGAAAACCCAAGGAGGTTTAGGCTAAAAATACCAATGATCTTGCGCGAGTCAGAACCGGGGAACATTTAACAATTTTAAAACGTAAAGCATTCATAACGATGTAACTTCTGAAAAATGTGAATTATTGGTTAGCAAAACAAGAACCAAGCGGACCTAGAGGATATAATTTTGAAACTCTAAAAAAAGATAAAACAACAACATGGGATGGTGTTCATAATAATTTAGCTCTAAAACATATGCGTGAAATAAAAAAAGGAGATCTTGTATTATTTTATCACACTGGTGATGAAAGACAAATCGTTGGAATTATGGAAGTAATTTCAGATCCATATCCAAATCCAAAAGAAGATAACAAAAGATTCATTGTGTTTGATGTTAAATATAAAAAATCATTAAAACGTCCAATCACATTAGATGAGATGAAAAAGCAGAAAAAATTTCAAAATTGGGAACTTATTCGTATTTCTAGATTATCTGTAATGCCTGTATCCAAGCAAATTTGGGATACTATTATTGATATTTCTCAAAACTAAATTCGGCATAATCGGTTTATTGATATAGTCGTTTTGTTTAATGGATACATGGCAACAGCTTATGTTTTAATAAACTGTGAACTAGGTTCTGAAGAGGCTATTATACAGCAACTTAAGGGTCTAGACGGTGTGAAGGAAGTTCATGGCACTTTCGGAGCATATGATATCTTAGCCAAGATTGAATCTGATACTGTAGAAAAACTCAGAGAAACAATTACTTGGAAGATTCGAAAAATTGAAAAGATTAGATCTACTCTAACCCTTATGGGTATAGAAGGTCAATCATAAACATTCTTTTTTCTAACCATGATTTTACATTTTATTTTTGTTGTAAAAGAAGAAGATCTTGAAAAACGTAAACCTGAATTTGAATATGTCAAACAAATGGGAAGTTTTTTCAAGGTTTGGATCAAAGAAAAATTTGGTAAAGATTTTGAAGTTCAATGTGATGAATTAATTACAAAACCAAGACGTTTATTTCAAAAATTAGATACGCATACTCTGCTTCAAGATCATCAGCAAAGAGGCCCTGAAATTTTCCATTTCTATCTTTGTCATTTTAAACCATTATGGACTGATTGTACATGTGAAGGCTATCAAGCAGAAAACTTTGGAATGGTTTGGTGGCAACCTCCTAAAGATAATTTTGACACGTTGTTTCTTGCAGAAAAAAACTGTACAACTGTTTCTCATGTATTGGCACATGAACTTTTACGAATATCAGGACACAAAAAATTCAGAGAGGTAGTTCACGATGTATGGACAAAGCATTTCTATGATCAGTTAGATTTTGAACAATATGGGAATAATTTTGAAAAAACCGATGGAAAACCAATGTTTCTTACAATTGATACCTCTACTCTTAGAACAAAATAATACCTAGATAACTAAATTATCTTTTCAATAAATTTTAATCAACACTTTGTTACTGAATAAATATTATTTTCAAAGTTTGCTGTTTTGAAATCAAGTTTGTTTTCAATATCATGTGTTCTGGATTTACTCAAATTCTCAAGCTCTACTAGTGCATCTCCTCTAAACCCTACTGAAGAGCCATAGATTGCATCACTTAACATGGTTCCATGATCACCTTTTTTTATATCGTCAACCATTTCATAAAATCGTGTAGTTTCTTTTTTATTTACTGGATTTCCAGTTGCTTTGTTAACTGCAACTGCAATATACATTCCGTTATTTTTTACTGCAACCGGTATTTTGTGATTTGTTCCAGTCGCTCCTGGAATTGTTTCATTTACTAAAACCTCGCATTTATGGTACATACTAGAAACATAAGCATAGAATCTGTATTGTGCATATTTTCCTGCAGCGTCTTCTTCACATCCAACAAATACCTTGTGTAACAGTTCTAAGGCATCATCATTCATGCTTTGTAATCTATCATCAATTCGTCCTCTTTCTAGGAGGTCTGATTTACATTCTTTTGCAATCAAGACTAAAATAAAGTCTGGCAGATTATAATTTTTTAAAGCTGCAACAAATGCCCCTGCTTGGGACATTCCAAATTTTGGAAAACCTTTATTGACCATTTGAATTCCTCACCTTAAAATATTTAATATTACTCAACAATCAATTATAAAGCTACTTTTAGTTTATAATTGTTAAGAAATTTACATGCCTATCATATTATTTTCAGTAATTTTTGGATTGCAAATATTAAATTCCGGTTAAATTGACATACTTTTGTGGACATAGATACTACCCCCGAATTTGTAACTCGTATTTACAATAAATCACGTGAAAATATTCAAAAATATCGAAAAATAATTGGTAGACCTTTAACACTTACTGAAAAAATACTTTCAGGACATTTTGAACAAATGCCAGAAAAAAATCTTGATGGAGGTAAAAACTATGTGTTCCTTATTCCTGATCGTGTAGCTTTACAAGATGTAACTGGACAAATGGTAATGCTGCAATTTATGCAAGCAGATCTTAAACAAACTGCATTACCTACTACAGTTCACTGTGATCATTTGATACGTGCTAAAGTAACAGGTGATGCTGATATGAAAGTTGCATTAGATGAGAATAGCGAAGTATTCAAATTTTTACAATCAGCTGCTGCCAAATATGGATGTGGTTTCTGGAAACCCGGTGCAGGAATAATTCATCAGGTTGTTCTTGAAAATTATGCATTTCCTGGGGGATTAATGATTGGAACTGACTCACACACTCCTAATGCTGGTGGATTAGGAATGATTGCTGTAGGAGTAGGAGGATTAGATGCAGCTGAAACTATGGCTGGGTTACCATGGGAATTACTTTATCCTAAAAGAATTGGAGTACACTTAACTGGGGAACTTAATGGGTGGACTGCACCAAAAGATATAATCCTAAAAGTTGCTGAAGAACTAACAGTTTCGGGAGGAACAAATTCTATTATTGAATATTTTGGACCAGGAACAAATACAATTAGTTGTACTGGAAAAGCTACGATTACAAACATGGGTGCAGAAGTAGGTGCAACATGTTCTATATTTCCATATGATAAAAGAATGGAAACTTATCTGAGATCAACAAATAGAGAAAAAATTGCAGAACTTGCAAATCAAAATAAAGAATTACTTGTTGCAGATAAGGAAGTAGAATCTAATCCTGAAAAATTCTTTGATAAAGTTATTGAAATTAATCTTTCAACATTAGAACCACATATTGTTGGACCGCATACTCCTGATCTAGCAAGATCAATTTCTAATTTAGCTAATGATGTAAAATCTAATGAATACATTGATTCAATATCAGTTGCATTAATCGGCAGTTGCACAAACTCTTCTTATGAAGATATGTCTAGAGTAGCAAGTTTAGCAGAACAAGCAAAATTAAAAGGTATTAAATCTAAAATCCCACTTCTAATCACACCAGGTTCTGAACAGATTAGAAGTACTATTGAAAGAGATGGACAAATGGATTCACTAAAAGATATTGGCGCTACAGTTTTGGCAAATGCATGTGGTCCATGTATTGGTCAATGGGATAGACCTGAATTGAAAAATGATGAAAAAAATACAATTGTTACTAGTTTTAATAGAAATTTTCCGGGTCGTAACGACGGTCGTAGAAATACTCTGAATTTTATTGGTAGCCCCGAGATGATTATTGCATTAGCTCTAAGTGGTAGACTTTCATTTAATCCTCTAAAGGATGAATTAACTGCTGCAGATGGTTCAAAATTTAAACTTGAACCACCAAAACCTGCACCTGAGGTTCCAAAAAATGGATTTAAGATTCCTGATGGAATTTTTGTTTCGCCTCCTAAAAATTCAAGCGATATAGAAGTAATTATTGATCCTAATAGTAAACGACTTCAACGTTTAGAACCGTTTCTACCCTGGAATGGAAAAGACTTTGTTGACTTGCCTATTATGGTTAAAGCAAAAGGAAAGTGTACTACCGATCATATTTCTCCTGCAGGTGCTTGGCTATCACTTCGTGGCCACCTTGATAATCTTAGTGATAACATGCTTTTAGGTGCCGTCAATGCATTCAATGATGAAATCGGCAAAGGAAAAAATATCTTAAATAATCAAATAGAATCCTTTTCAAAAATTGCTAGACAGTATAAAGAAAAAGGAATGCGTTGGATAATAATCGGTGATAACAATTATGGCGAGGGAAGTAGTAGAGAACATGCAGCAATGTCTCCTAGATATTTAGGATGTGCAGCTGTTATTACAAAAAGTCTTGCAAGAATACATGAAACAAACTTGAAAAAACAAGGAATTCTAGCTTTGACTTTTAGTAATCCTGATGATTATAATAAAATTCAAGAAGATGACAAAATTAGTCTTATCGGATTAAATAATCTAGAACCACATAAACCAGTAAAATGTATCATTAAACATAAAGATGGAACAAACAATGAAATTTCTCTTAATCATTCTTATAATAAATCACAAATTGAATGGTTCAAAGCTGGTTCAGCACTAAATGTTTTAAAAAATAAATAATATTCTAACGTGGGGCCGACCGGAATCGAACCGGCGACCTACGGGTCACTACAGCTCCAAACTTACATCATCCGTGAGTCAGTTTAGCTTAGTTTACCTTTGGAGCCCTTAGCGGTGATCTAACGTATGCACTGTCGCCCTACCAGGCTAGGCTACGACCCCACGATCAAGAATGAAATAGACTAGAATTTTAAGTTATTTTAACCAAGATTTATTTGCGATTAATCATGAGCTTCATCTGTTAAGGTAGATCATGGTAAAACCAATTGTAATAGTAGTAGCTGCAATTCCTGCTATTCTTGCAATTTTAATTTCAATTCCGTTACTCACACAAAATGAAATTCCATATTCAGCATCTAATTCAAGTGATGTGATGGAAATTGAATATGCAAAATATCAATTAAAGAAAATATCTTTTGGAGTGACTGAAAGACTTGGAGCACAAAAAACGGAAATTTTACTAATAAAAAATAATGGAGAAATGAAATATTCTGTAACTGAAGATGGGTATTCTAAACCAGATATCAAATCAACTTTAGATGAACAGAAACTTCGTAAATTAAAAGCTCTGATTAAAGAAACTGGTTTTATTTCAATCCCTTCAGAATCATTTCAGATTCGTGAAAATGTAACTGATTTTCAAAAATCAAATATCAAAGTTATACTTAATGGTAGAATTAATCAAATTAACTGGCCTGAACAAAATGCAACTGATCAATTTATACCTCCAATAATATCTATGGTTGAATCCCAGCTTGATAATGTTATAGAGCAAATTGGTGAATAGGTACAAATAACCTTCAAATAAAACTCTGATTATGCTTTCACTTTCAGGCGAAAGAACTGATGCAAAAGGAATCATTAAAGAAAAATCTAACTCTGATAATATTTTACGCGGAACATCTACTTTAAAACGCGGTTTTGCTCATATGCTAAAAAATGGTGTTGTGATGGATGTTACAACTGTAGAACAAGCTCAAATTGCCGAAGATGCAGGAGCTGTATCTGTTATGGTGTTAGATAAGCTTCCATCTGATGTAAGAAAAGCAGGTGGAGTTGCTCGAACTGCAAGTATTAGAATCATCGAAGATATTATGGATTCAGTTACAATTCCAGTTATGGCAAAATGTAGAATTGGTCATGTCTATGAAGCAAAAGTTCTTGATGAAACTAACGTGGATATGATAGACGAATCAGAAGTTTTAACACCAGCTGATGAACATCATCATATTTGGAAATGGGATTTTACAACACCTTTTGTTAATGGAGCAAGATCATTGTCTGAAGCATTAAGAAGAATTGAAGAAGGAGCTGCAATGATCAGAACCAAAGGAGAACCTGGTACTGGAAATGTTGCAGAGGCTGTTACTCATATTAAAAAAGTCAATGATGAACTAAGAACAATAAAATCAATTTATGATTCTGGTGATGATCAAGATCTGATTAGAATCGCAAGAGAATTCAAAGTATCATATGATATAGTTGCAAAGACTGCTAAACTTGGAAGATTACCTGTAGTTAATTTTGCAGCAGGAGGGATTGCAACTCCAGCTGATGCTGCATATCTAATGTCACTTGGTTGTGATGGGATATTTGTAGGATCTGGAATTTTTAATGCAGATGATGCTAAAGAAAGAGCAAGAGCTATCGTTCTGGCAACTACATTCTGGAATGAATCAGATAAAGTAAAAGAGGCACAAAAAATGATTGATGAGAGACAATCTATGCTAGGATTAGACGTTAAAACTCTTGAATTGAGAATGCAAGATCGTGGTGGTTTAGCATGAGTCTTACTGTAGGAGTTTTGGCAATTCAAGGCGATGTACATGAAAATATCACATCTACTCAAAGAGCAATTAAGGAATTAGGAGTCGAAGGTTCAGTAATAGGTGTTAAAACATCTGAAGAGATTTCAAAACTAGATGGTTTGATAATCCCAGGTGGTGAGAGTACAACTATAGGACAACTATCGCTTGTAAATAGTTCACTTAAGATAATTAAAGAAAAAATTGAACAAGGAATGCCAGTACTAGGAATATGTGCTGGTATGATAATGCTTTCAAAAACAGCAAACGATCGCGTTGTAGGAAAAACAGATCAACCTCTTTTAGATTTACTTGACATCAAGCTAGAAAGAAACTCATTTGGAAGACAAAAAGAATCCTTTGAGGCAAACATTTCTATGAATTCTATTGATATCCCAAAGTTTAACGGAGTTTTTATTCGGGCTCCATCTGTTTCTGATACTGGTTCAGGTGTAGAAGTTTTAGCAAAGTTTAATGAAAAAATAATTGCAGTCAAAAAAGGAAATATGTTAGGCGTAGCATTTCATCCTGAATTAACAGAAGACGTGTCATTACACAAATATTTCATAAATTTAATTAAGAAATCAAGAAACTAGCCAATTATGATAACTTCATCGCAATTCTTTTTAACCCTAATTTGGAAATTTTTAAAATGAAAACAAATTTTATTTTATCATTTACACTAGGTTCTATCTTACTATTAGGCATATTTGGATTATTTTATGATGATGCATTTGCCCAAAATCCATCTCTAAATGATGATGACTTTAAAGCTGAAGAAAGACAAAAGGAATTAGAGCAGAAAAAAGCTGAACAGAAAGAAAAAGCTGAAGAAAGACAAAAGGAATTAGAGCAGAAAAAAGCTGAACAGAAAGAAAAAGCTGAAGAAAGACAAAAGGAATTAGAGCAGAAAAAAGCTGAACAGAAAGAAAAAGCTGAAGAAAGACAAAAGGAATTAGAGCAGAAAAAAGCTGAACTTGCAATAAATAGAGAAAATCTTGAAGCAAAACAATTAAAAAAATTCCAACAATATGAAGAAAAATTAAAAGAAATCAAAGAGAAGGCTCAAAATAAAATTAAGGCAAACATATCTAGTAATGAAATTTCTCTAAAATCTCAACAGACTGAAGAACAAATTATTAAAAAATCTGAAGAAATTCAACAAAGACTTGCAGAAAAATCTGATAAACTGGATTCTAGAATTAAAAACATTCTTGATAAGATAAACGATGGTCAATACATGGGAGTAAAAACTCCAACCAAAGATTATACCGAAACATTTGATCTGACATTTGATTCTGTAGGCGCATCTAAAATATCTGATTCATCACAAATTTCTACTATGACTGGCAAAATGACATTTACATTATATGATAAAAGTAAATCTGATCTTAAATTAGAATTAAATGAATGTAGTATTGTTGTTGATGAAATTAATTATAATTGTGGATTTGGAAAAGCTAGAACTGTATCTTCAGGACAATCTGGCGCTAAAGATTCGCTTGTAATTATGGCCTTTTTAGAGGATGGGGTGCTTGAAGAACTACATGCTACAATGAAGCTTTTTGTAAATGCTGATATCCCAATTAACAATATTGATCAATCCCAAGTTTCAATAATTGGTCCGCAAAGCAAAATTTCTAATTTATGGATTTTTGATGGTAATGCCACTCTAACCAAAATAACTTCTGAAAATACTGTCTCTGGAAATAATATTGCTACTTCATTAGAAGAAGAAGTGTCATTTGGCGATAAATGATGAATGCCACGTCTTTATTTTCATTTAGTCTTATTTTTATCATTTTTTTTATTCCATTAGTAATTCCAAACTCATTTGCAGATTCTGGAGTTGTTGCTGTAGAATCAATTGATGTAATTTATAACATTGAACATGGAAATATGGAATCAATTTTTTTAGATCCTGATTTTTTTGAATTAATCATTACTATGAATACTCAAGATGATGGGACTATTGAAATTACAATCCCTCGAGTTATTTTAGATGCAACATTTGAATCATCTGATGACATGTTTTTTGTTTTAGTAGATGGTTTTGAAACTAGCTATGTTGAATCAAAATCTACTTCAACATCAAGAACTTTAATGATTCCATTTTTTAATGGAGATTCAATTGTTGAAATTATTGGTACACATGCATTAAACCCATTTGTCTCCGATACTGAAATTATAATTCCAAACTGGATAAAAAATAATGCCGGATGGTGGGCAGATGGATTAATCAAAGATGCTGATTTTGTTTTAGGTATTCAATATCTAATTAATGAAGAAATAATGACAATTCCTCAAACTCAATCAGGACAATCTTCACAGCAGTCTATCCCAAACTGGATAAAAAATAATGCCGGATGGTGGGCAGATGGATTAATCGAAGATGCAGAGTTTGTTTCTGGACTTCAATATTTGATAACAAATGGAATAATGCATGTATAATTAGGCTCAATTATCGTCTAAATTATGCATTGATTTTAAGTCCTTTCTAAAAGGCTCTAAACTTTCTGGGATGGTAATTTTGATTGAATCCTTTAATGAAAGATTTTTTAGCTTTTTCTCATTCCATACTTTGGAGTTAAATTCAGTTATCTCTTTTGTAATCTTACTTTGTTCTGGTATTGATTCAGTTTTTACTTGATGTTGTTTATGTATGCTATCTGATGAATACAATGTTTTCCAAAGATATTCTGTTATGAATGGTGTAATTGGTGCTAATAATTTCAAAATAGTTGACAGTGTTTTATGTAATGTGTAGATTGCACCATCTCTTTCTTCGTCTGTAAATCCAATTCCATATGCTCTTGCTTTGACCATTTCAATGTAATGTGCTGCAAAAATATTCCATGTAAATTCTCTTATTGCAATTGCCGGAATAAAAAAGTTATATTCATCATACCCCCTCTTACATTCTTTGATTAGATTGTCTAATTCAGATAATATCCATTTGTCTGTCTCTGTTGGAATTCCAGATTTAATTACTGGGAAGCTAGACAAAAATCTTGATACATTCCATAGTTTACTGAGAAATTTTTTTGTAGATTCAATTTTTTGTTCATTACATCTAAAATCATATCCATGATTAATTTCACTTGCACTCCAAAACCTAAAAGTATCTGCTCCAAATTGTTCAATTACTGGTAAAGGATCAATTGCATTTCCTTTACTCTTGCTCATTTTCATACCTTTTTCATCAAGACCGTATCCCATTATCCATGCTTCTGACCATGGTTTTTCTCCTGTCAACTGTTCACATCTTAGAAGTGTATAGTACAACCAAGTTCTAACAATATCTTTTGCTTGTGGTCTAAGTGATGCGGGATAAACTTTATTAAAAAAATCTTGGTCTCGATTAAATTTACAAACATAAAGCGGTGAAACACTAGAATCCATCCATGTATCAAAAGTTCTTTCTTCCCCTACAAATTCACTATTTCCACACTTGGAGCACTGATTAATAGGACATTTTTCTAACCATGGTTTGTAGTACTTTCCAGGCTCAGGAACATGTGGTTCTGAACATTTTTTGCAATACCATATGGGTATCTCAGTACCATAATATCGCCTCCTTGAAATTGGCCAATCAATATTGATGGATTCTAACCAATTCATGAGAATCTGTTTATGCATAGATGGATAAAACGTAATTTCTTGTCCTAATTTTTTCATTTTTTCAACTGATTCTTTTTGTTTTAGATAATATTCCTCCATTGGGATAATTTCAATTGGATTTTTACTTCTTTCAGATACAGGAGTTCTGTGAATAATATCTTCAATTTTTTCAACTAATCCATTACTTTCTAAATCTTCGATAATTTTTGTTCGTGCTTGTTTTGGTTTTAATCCCGCATAATTTCCTGCAACCTCTGTCATCTTCCCATCTAATCCGATTGCAACAATCTCTTCCAATTCTAATTCCCTAAATAATGCAACATCGTTTTGATCTCCGTAACTACAAACCATTACTGCACCTGAACCAAAATCTTGATGGGCAGAATGATGTGTTCTTAGTTCTACTTCTGCATTAGTAATTGGTACAATCACCTTTTTACCGATAAAATTTGTATATCTTTCATCTTCAGGATTTACAATTACTGTTTTACAAGCACATAGAAGTTCTGGTCTTGTACTTGCTATGATTATTTCTTTATCTGTATCTTTAATTTTAAATTTCATGTAGACTAGTTTAGTTGGCAAGTCCTCGTAAATTATTTCGGCATCTGCAATCGTTGTACCTGACACCCAATCATAATTATTTGGTCTGTTTGCAAGATAGACTTGACCTTTTTTCCAAAGATCAATAAATGTAGACTGTGTCAATGTTCTATATTCTTCAGAATCCGTCCTATAGTAATTGGAAAAATCTCCACTAATTCCCAAGCTTTTCATAATCAATATCATTTCAGCTTCTAAATCATCAAGTGCAGCTCTGCATAATTTTAGAAATTCATCTCGTTCAGTTTCACGCATTCTGATATTGTGCTTTTTTTCTGTGTAAATCTCCACAGGAAGGCCGTTTCTATCAATACCTATTGGAAAATACACGTTTTTTCCAGCCATTCTTGCGGTTCGTGCAATCATATCAATCTGAGAATAATGTGCAGCTGCACCAATGTGCCAAGGTCTTCCTGATGGATAAGGCGGCGGTGTATCTATCGTGAAATTATCTTCCTTTGGCACGAAGTCATAAATTTTCTCATTTATCCATTGTTTGAGAATCTCCTTTTCTAACTCTGGGTTCCAAGCTTTTTCTGCAATTTTTGGTTCCATTTCTTAATTATCTTGAAATATTTGAAATAATGTGAGATCCTTTATTGTATCCTTCATAAATGTAAACGCCAACAGCTTCTACATTATGAGGTAACTTAGGAGCAAGCAGTTTGATTATCTCACTTGAAAGATTTTCTACAGTAGCTTCCCCCTCCAATAGGTATGCCGTATTTATTGGAACTTGAATGTCAAACATTCCTTTTGGACCCTCAAATTGAATTTGATAATGTGAATTATCTTCTCTTTTTAGATATTTTCTATTAATGAAAAATTTATGATCAAATTCTGCAACAACTTCTTTGATTATTTTTTTTGCAATACCAAAATCAACAAGAAGATTATCCTTCATTTGGCCCACCAGCTCTACCATGACAGAAGATGTATGTCCATGTAAAATTGAACACTTCTCTACTAATGGAAGAATATGTGCATAGTCAAATGAAAATGAAGCATCTTCCAAAAATATTGAACCTGTTTGTGGTGTCTTATCGTAAAATACAATGTCTTGAAGCTCTTTAATTTGTGCTACATATTTTGCATGGCCTATTGCCATTACTTTTTGTTCTGGAAAATCTTCTTTGATCTTTTTGTATTTTGTTATATCTTCATCATTATCAATTACTTCGATGAGGCCTTTTTCTGTTTTAAAATCAATTGTAACTTCTTTACCATTTTTTAGTGTAATTTTGTGATTGTATTGGTATTCCTGATCTAGAAATGTGAGCATCTGAGCTACTGTTAATTCTGTTCTGGTTTTTAGCAGATTTCCTTTTTTATCGATATATCTAAAATCTGAATCTAGAATTGTGGGACTTGTAGCCATGTGAAATAATTTGATTTTGGATATAATATAAATTCTGTAATGAACAAGTCTGAAATTCTTTGATTTTCTCTATTGTAATAAATTTAGAATTTTGGCTAGACTGACATCATTTTTTGTAATGCCTCCAGCGTCATGAGTTGTTAATTCTATAGTTATTCTATTGTAGACATTAAACCACTCTGGATGATGATTCATTTTTTCAATCTCCATCGCGGCTCTGGTCATAAAACCAAAAGCTTGATTGAAGCTCTCAAACTGAAACTCTTTGTGTAGTTTTTTGTTAACCACACTCCATCCTGGTAGATTTTTTAGTTCTTCAATAATGTCATTTTCTGATAATCTCATCATATTTTTTTAGAAATATTCTTAAATTAAAAGATTGATTCATTACCTTTCTATACAATCTAAATTATGAGCGATAATGAATGAAATGAATAAAAAACTGCTTGAAAATATTAAAAATTCTATTTCTGAAACTGTTAATACAAAGAAAATTGGGATTGCATTTTCTGGCGGTGTTGACAGTACACTGATTTCAAAAATTTGCTTTGAGATGAATTATGATGTTACTTTGTTGACAATTGGATTTGCTGACTCTCATGATATTTTATTTGCAAAGGAAGTTAATTCATTTCTAAAGTATCCTCACCATATTTTGGAAATTGATCCTGAAACTTTTGCAAATATTACATCAAAAATTCATCAAATTATAAAGACTGAAAATCTTTCATGGAATGAAAACTGTATTGCATTTTATTATGTTTCTAAACTTGCAAATAGTTTGAATCTTGATTCCGTAATAACTGCAAATGGAATCGATGAATTATTTTGTGGGTATAACGCATATAGAGAAGCATTTTCTGGTGGAGAATCTAAAATATTGGAAGTGATGAATACAAAATTAGATAATGAGCTAAAAATGATGAAGGCTGTAAATCTAATTGCATCTGAATTTAAAGTACAAATTCTTCAGCCATTACTGTCTGCAAATTTTATAGAGTATGCAAAAACCATTCCAATTTCTGAAAAAATTCATGACTCTGAAGACTTGTATAGGAAACACATTATTAGAAAATTAGCAAGTGAAATCAAAGTACCTGAAATTTCTTGCACAAAACGAAAAAAAGCATTACAATACGGTTCTAAAATTCACAAAGCATTGCTAAAAACTAAATAAATTTACTAATAGTTCTTTGAACTGATTTCTTTACATTAGTAATTATTGTAGGCGATGCACCAAGATGTTTCTCTGGTGAAAAAATAGAATCAATCTCTTTATCTGTAAGAATTGCAGTGAAAGCTTTGTCTTTTTTTATTGCATCAATATACTGCATTCCTTTGTCATTTGCCTCAAATGCAACTCTTTGCACATCTCTATATGCAACAAATCTTGGAACTCCTTTTTTTATTAGTGCCTCTAAAACAAATTCTGCAAATATTTGCCCCTTTGTGATGTATAGATTTTCTACAATTCTCTTCTCATTTACCATTAGATTTGAAACTATCTTGATCATGGTTTCTAGCATTTCATCTATCAGAATAGCTGTTGTAGGTAATACAAATCTCTCATTTGCTGAATTTGAAAGATCTCGCTCATGCCATAATGGGATATTTTCAAATGTAATTGCTATTTGACTGCGTAGCATTTTTGATAGTGATGAGACTCTTTCACTTTTTATGGGATTTCTCTTTACTGGAACTGCACTGCTGCCCATTTGGCCTTTTTTGAATTGTTCAGCAACCTCGCCTATTTCTGTTCTTTGTAGATTTCTAATCTCAATTGCAATTTTTTCCAAAGTTGCACCAATAAGCGCTAGTTCAAAAACATATTCTGCATATCTTTCTCTGGGAATTATTTGTGTGGTCACTTCAGCTGGAAATAGGTTTAATCTTTTTGCAACTCGTTTTTGCACTTCAAGTGATTTTGCACCCATTAATGATCCCGTTCCAACAACTCCTAATGTTTTACAAATTAAGACACGCTTCTTGATCTCTTCAATTCTCTCTACATGCTTTGCCATTTCTGCTGCCCAATTTGCAAATTTTAATCCAAATGATATTATGCTTGCATGTTGACCATGCGTTCTACCAACTGCTGGAATTTTACCATGTTGAACTGCTCTTTTTGCTAACAATGATGCCATTTTTGCAACTTTTGGTTCTATAATTTTTAGCGCATCTCTCATTTGCATAGAATTACTCGTGTCTACCAAATCATTACTTGTTAATCCATAATGAATCCATGGTCTTGCATCTTTTGGACATTTTTCACTCAATGATTCAACTAAAGCCGCTGTGTCATGATCACTTTTTGCTTCTAATTCCTTAATCCTTTTTACTGAAATTTTTCCTGACATTGCTGCATTGTAAATTGTTTTACCAACTGATTTTGGAATAATTCCAATTTCGCTCTGTGATATTGCAGCTGCTCCTTCAATTTCTAATTGATAGTTTACTTTTTTTTGTTCACTAAAAATATCCATCATTTCTTTAGTGCCATAACGTCCACTATCTATCGGTAAAATTGCCAATGTTTACTCTTTTATGACATTGAAAATAAATCTACTTATGATTTAAATTGGCTTGAGGCAAAAATTTACCATTACTCATGTCTACTATAACTCCTAAAAAAATTGGAGAAAATCAGTATCTAATTGAGGCTGACTCAAATCTTGGAATGAAGGTTCCAGTAAAGATCTATGCTGATGAAGCATTACTTCAAAAAATGTTAACTGATAGAACTATCATGCAGGCAAAAAATGTTGCAACTATTCCCGGGATAGTTGGTCATAGTGTAGTCTTACCAGATGGTCATGAGGGATACGGATTTCCAGTAGGAGGAGTAGCTGCTATGGATGCTGAAGAAGGGATGATTAGCCCAGGCGGTGTTGGTTATGATATCAACTGTGGCGTTAGATTACTTCGTTCAAATTTAACTGAAAACGATGTCCGTTTAAAATTAAAAGAACTTGTCACAGATCTATTTAGTTCAATTCCGTCTGGTGTTGGTTCTAAAGGCGCAGTAAAGCTTAGTCACTCTCAACTTGATGAAGTATTGGTACGTGGTGTAGATTGGGCAATTGATCATGGATATGGTTCAACACATGATTCTGATGTTTGTGAAGAAAATGGCAAAATAAAAAATGCTGATCCAAATAAAGTTTCAGATAAGGCAAGAAAAAGAGGTGCACCACAATTAGGAAGCTTGGGTTCTGGAAATCATTTTCTTGAAGTACAAAAAGTAGCTGAAATTCATGATGAAGAAGCTGCAAAAAGAATGGGAATTAAAAAAGGAACAATCACAATTTTAATTCATTGTGGCTCTCGTGGATTTGGTCACCAAGTATGTAGTGATTATTTGAGAATCTCAGAACAATCTATGGAAAAATATGATATTACTTTAGCAGATAGAGAACTTGCATGCGTTCCAAATACATCTGAAGAAGGAGAATCATACCGAAAAGCAATGTTTGCTGCATTAAATTTTGCATGGAGTAATAGACAAATGATTACTCATTGGACAAGAAAATCTTTTGAACGAGTCTTTAATCAATCAGAATCTGATCTTGAGATGAATTTGGTTTATGATGTTGCTCATAATATTGCTAAAGTTGAAAAACATAAAGTCGATGGCAAAGAAAGAAAACTTGTGGTTCACAGAAAAGGTGCTACACGTGCATTTCCTGCAAATAGAGAAGAAGTTCCATTAAAATACAGAGATCTTGGTCAGCCTGTTTTAGTTCCAGGTTCAATGGGAACTGCAAGCTGGATATTACTTGGAAAACCAAATTCAATGGATTTGAGTTTTGGCTCTACAGCTCATGGTGCTGGAAGAACTATGTCTAGATCAAAGGCAAGAAGAGATTTCACAGAAGATAATGTCAGAAAATCTCTAAGTGATAAAGGCATATTTATCAAGGCATTAACGCGTGATGGAGTTGTGGAAGAGACTCCTCAAGCATACAAAGACGTTGATGCCGTAGTAGATGTATCTCATAATCTAGGAATAGCCACTAAAGTAGCAAAATTGGTGCCTATAGGTGTGATTAAAGGTTGAGCGAAGACGATTCCGAACTTGAAAGATTAAAGGCAAAAAGACTTGCAGAAATGCAACAAAATATCTCAACTAGAAAAAAAATAGAGACACCACCTGCCAATTCACAATCTAAAACAAAAAATCCCAGAGATGTTCTTGTTGGACGTCTAGGATTCAGAGGTCTTGAGGTATTGCAAAATGCAGAATCACAATTTCCAAATGATACTACGATGGTCGTAGAAAAATTAGCTGAATTAATTACATCCGGTGAAATTACTGAAATTCTTGACGGTGGAAAATTATTGACGCTATTTAGATCAATTGGTCTTAACATTAGAATGGAGACCAAAATTAATGTGGAACAAGATGGAAAATTTGTTTCATTATCTGATAAATTAAGTAATAAATCATCTGACGAAAGTGATTAGTATTGAGCATTGTTTTTGAAATTAGCACAAAAAATTATCTTGATGATCTATTAATAATAAAAAAATCATTATCTCATATGGAAACTTTGGTTGGAGGTTATAACGGGTATACTCTAAGTGAACCCTCATCACAATTTGGATGGACTTTTTTTAAATTAACTTTTAAACAAAATTTACAACAAGGTATTGAAGAAAAATTTGCTGACATGCTAAGCAAATACAGATTCAAAAATCCATCTGAAAAATTTACCCAATTTATGATTGACTATTTTCAATCTAAAGGTTGTAACATTAGAATAAAAGTATTGGACTAGACTCTTCTTCCTCTTTTTCCACCTTTCTTTCTGGTGGTATCGTGAGGAATTGGTGTTACGTCATCAATTCTTCCAATTTTAAATCCGCCTCTTGCCAAAGCTCTGATTGCAGCTTGTGCACCTGGGCCTGGAACTCTGGAACCTACTCCTCCAACAGCTCGTACTCTGATATGAAATCCTGTGAATCCTTTTGTATGTGCAACTTCGACAACAGCGTTTGCAGCCTTCATTGCAGCAAAAGGTGATGATTCGTATCTGTCAGCATTAACATGAACTCCGCCTGAGCTAATAGAGATAGTTTCTCCACCAGTTAGATCCGTCATGTGAATGATTGTATTGTTATAGCTACTGTAAATATGGGCAATTCCCCATTTTTCAGGACCATCTGTCTTTGTTTCTGGTCTAGATTTAGTTTGAACCTCCTCCTCTTCTTCAATTGGGGATTCTACTTCAATCTCAGCTTCAATTTCTGACAATGTCTACTCACATCTAAAAGGGTTTAAAAAACATTCATTTTTTGAACATGTCTTGTTTCGGACACGCATGCTTTTTTCATTATTACTCAAATACTATGTTTGATTTGTCCTTGTGTGGTATCCATACTTTGGCTACTAATTGGCATTGTAATAATATCTGCAATTTCTGGCTCTGTAATCTTTGAATTTTTAACACCAAATAGCGATTCTATGACCTCATTAGAAAAAAAATGTGAAGGTATCGCTAAAGAAGGATTTCAAATACATGTAATGTATCCAGATCTTCAACCCGATCAGCTTCCTTCAGCTGATATGAACAGATTGATGCATCTTGATGAAATGTGGATTAAAGATTGTGTTTCTAGATTGTCTGCCGAATCTGTCTTTAATATAATTCAAAAAGTAGAACATGATTTTTACTCTGGCGAATGAATTATTTTCTAAAGTGATGCCATCCAAAATCCTTCAATGAACTAAATTTTTCTCCTTTTTGAATAAATACTCCTTTACCTTTAGTGACATACCCAATTTCAATAATTGGTGTCTTTAATGATGTGGCATTTTTTTCAATAATTTTCTTATATTTTTTTGATGCAGTAAATACAAACTCGTACTCTTCTCCCCCGTGAAATACTAGTTTATTTGGTTCTATTTTATTTGATTTTGCAAATTCTGATATTTCATCTCTAGCTGGAATATTGTTTATGATAAATTTACAATTACTTTGACTAGCCATTTCATTTAATGTAGTAGATAATCCATCACTGGAATCCATTGCAGATGTAAAATATTTTTTATTATTTACGCCAAAATCTAATCTTGGATTTGGCCTAAATACTGAACTTATTGCCTTTTTGACAAAAGTTTTCTTAGATTTCTTTTTTCTAAGTAAAATCTCTAGACCAGATGCAGTATAGCCAAAAGGACCCGTTACAAATATGATGTCTCCGATTTTGGCTCCGCTCCTTTTGACTATCTTATCTGTAGTTCCAAACAGGGATACTGTAAATACGATTTCCCTTCCTTCATTGGTGTCGCCTCCTAAAATTTTGAACTTGAATTCTTTTGAAGCGTTACTAAACCCATTTGATATTTCATTAATTTTTGAGCGTGAAATTGTTTTTGGCAAATTCAACGAAATTATTCCATATTGAGGTCTTACTCCTTTAGCAGCAAAATCACTAACACACGCTACAATGCTTTTTCTAGCCGCATCAGAAACTTTCATTTTTGAAGGCATATCTGTACCTTCAACAAACGTGTCGATTTTGACTATGATTTTTGTTTTACCCACTTTGAAAATCTCTACATCTTCTGATACGAATTTTTTATTTCCTAATTTCTTTTGCAAATTTTTTATTATTGCAGACTCATCTAATACTGTCATAACATTGTTTCACTAATTCTAATGTATTTTTTACAATTTTCTTACATTTATCTAAGTTGTTTGATTCTGCTGAAACTCTTATGATGTCCTCCGTATTTGATTTTCTAATCAAAACCCAACTATCTTCATCAATAATTCCTTTAATTCCATCCTGAGTGATAACTTCAGAATATTCTTTTGTAAGTTTTTTGGATACTTCATCAATAACTCTGTCATGAAATACAGAATCCACTTTGATTTTCTCTCTTAACTGTTTGTAGCTCTCCATAAAATCTAATATTTCATTAAATTTTGAATTTCCCATCATTGAAGAAATAAGTCCACTTGTTAGAATTCCTTCTCTACAAAAATTAAATTCTGGTAAGATAAAGCCGCCACTACTTCCTTCTCCTCCAGCTTGTGCATTTGTTTTTAGCATCAAATCTATTACGTTTGCTTCTCCAACTTTTGATCTCTGCACACTACCTCCTTTTTCTTTGATAAATTTTTCAACTGAAACACTTGTATCTATGCTAAATACAAATTTCTTATATCCTAATTCTAACGCTTTTGCTACTCCCAAACCTAAAGTCACATCGGGAGTTTGTTTTTCTCCTTTTCTTACAACAACTAGGCGATCTCCGTCTAAATCAAAAGCAAATCCAATTCCTTTTTCAGAAGTTGCAGATACAAGATCTGACAAGTTATCTGCAGTTGGATCAGGACCTCTTGAACAATTATCCAGATCTTCGTTAATTACTTTGACTTTACATCCTAACTGTCTTAGTAAATTTGGAGCAAAATCTTTTGCAGCGCCTCCACCAATATCGATGACTATTTCAGGTTGATTCTCAATTTGTCCAATCAATTCTTTTGCATCTTGTAAATATGTTGATGCAATTTGCTCCTCCATACCTATTTTTGACACTATAACTTCTTGATTTTCGATAATCTTTGGAAGTTCTTTTTCATTGATTCCCCTTCCATTAATGATAAATTTTATCCCATTCCACTCTAGTGGATTATGTGACGATGTGATGACTATTCCTGCTCCGTATTTTCTTGATTCTCGAAAAACTACTGGAGTTGGTACTGTTTCTAAATTGTAAACATTAATTCCATTTTTCATTAATGCTGCTGATGCTGTTTCTTTGATCATCATTCCTGAAGGTCTTGTATCTTTGCCTATTACGCATTTTTTAGATTCAATCAACGAAGAAAAGTTATTGCAAAAATACAATGTGTCTCTTAGATTAAAATCATCACCAAAAATACCTCTAATTCCAGAAATTGTTTTTTTCATTTGATCCAAGTCGGAAAGGCTTTTTATTAACTCTGATGGCATCACCCAAAAGTGCCTTGGTAGCTCAGCCTGGTAGAGCGAACGCCTCGTAAGCGTTAGGTCGTGGGGTCGGAGCCCACCCGAGGCTTATAATAATTTCAAAAATTTTCTATTTTTTAATATTTTATTCATCGAGTGTTTCAATATCTGTTTCTAATTCTTTTCCCAATCCTTTCCACCATTGTGTTGTCTCGTTTGCCATTTGCCCTCATAATTGCTTTTAATTCTCCTTTATAGATCTGTCGGTTGATTTAGCATTGATCAACACTCTCTAATAGTTTTAAACAGAATTATTTTGTTTTTGTCTTAATTTTTTACGATAAATTATAATTGCTAGTGCCCCCGCAGCACATCCAAAAAATACTGGCCATCGTAACTCGTTTCCAATCATACCTATAGAAGAATAAATTGTTCCACCAATTAACCCAAATCCGATCAGTTCAAGAATTTTTATCATTGTTTTTCTATTATATCACAGTTAAATCAAAAAGATATATGGTTTTGTAAATCATACTGGATATGGACAAATATCTTATGGTTGTTATGATATTTTTAATTGTCACAATTCCTATAGCGTTTATCTCGCCTACTACTGGTAAGATGTATGACCAACCCCTTATTCCATTATTTTATACTGCAATTGCGGGAATATCTATAATTGTAATTTATAGCTCATATAAAGAAAGAAAGCAAAAACAAAAAGATAAGTTAAATCGAAGAACTAAAAAATAAATTTAAAGTTCTAATCCAAAGGATTCTGCAATACCTGCAAACTTTGCATAAGATTCCAAATACTGTCTTCCTTTTTCAGTTATCACAAATGTATTCTTGTTATCAAATTCTATTTTATTGATTAATCCAGAACCTGTTAAATTTTCTAAGAACTTTGATAATCTAGAATGTGATAAATTTGCCTTTGTTAGTAATGATGTTGTTTTGATGCCTTCTTGACCAGATTGCTGTGTGACCGTCAAAAGATCTGCTACTATCTGCATGCTTGTTCTATAGGAAACCATATGGTTATAGGTATAAAACCGAGATATAAGGGTATTACCACTAATTCAGATCAGATAAATACGCTCTAATCTGATTTTTGTTATATTGACATCATCTTCTATTCCATGGTTTGATAATTTTATGGGTGTAGCTTATCGTTATTATGATCTTAGGATGAACGTCGTTCCTTTATTTGGGGATAGAAAAGAGGCTTCGGGTATTTGGCATGATACCATACACTGGTGGTTAGATTCAACGATCAAGATTAGATTTGTTGAGATCGATGATGAGTATTGGATAATTATTGGTTCAGATTCTCAGCGCCCAGAATCTAATATGTCTTTTTTTAAAGTATTGCAAAAATCAGAAAATTATGAACGATTCAAGAAGGGTCATGGTGGTGAAGCATATCTGAGACTGGGAATTTACACAAAGAAATCTCGTAAGGATGTAAAAAATGATGCATTATGTGATTGTGGACATGCAGCAGAAGATCATGATGAAGGTGATGGTGATGTATGCTTATACAACGATTGTAACTGTAAAGTATTTTCAAGTTTTCAGGTAAATCTGCTAAAAAGAAAAAAAACAATCACTGACATTGCATTTCTTGAAGAAAAAGATGTCAAAGAAGATCCACTTGCTTGGAATTGTCTTTATGTTAACAAATATTCAAAATCAGACTAGTCTTTTTCTTTATTTACTCTAACATGATCTCCAGGATAATGCTTGTCGATCTTCTTTGAATAACAATCACCACAAATAGGACCTTTAATTCCCCATTCATCCATGGGGTTAAAACGTAAAGATATTTTGCTATTGCAAATTGTGCATTTTTCTTTGATTCCCAAATCAATTACGCTCTCTTTGATCTATATAAAAAAGATTCTGGAATCTATTTGAAAAATCATGTTAAATAATACTGGTTTATATGAATTCTAGGTAGGTAGTCTGACCAGTGTAAACCTCCTGCAAATTTTTACTTGGTTGGACTTCTACCTTTTTAAAATCTAAAACAAGTTATTTGCAAGTTTTTTCAAGGCTAAAATTTCCTCCTCCTCTTGCCTTATTTTTTTATCTACTACTCTAAGCATTGAATCATTCCACACATGTTGTGAGAAGAAATTGTGTTTTGTATTTGCTAACTCTATTTCATCATCTACTACTGTGTCTTCTAAAAATTTAGTCACAACCACATCTGCAATTTTCAGAATTCTAGAATTTAGTTTAAAACTACGAAATATTGGCTCCATCCTTCTAACATCATTCTTGAAATCTCCTTTAGTTTCTAGGATTTTTTTATGTAAAATTCTAAAATAAACTCCGACATAAAATAAAGTTGCATATCTTTTGGTTTTATGACCTCCTTGTTTTCCATACTTCAATGTCTTTTTTGCATATTCCTTTACTAAATATGGATATAACAAAATTCTATAGTCATCTTTTAGATTATCGTTGAATACATCGTCGTACTTACTTCCTCTTGGAAGAAATTGAGCTGGAGAACTATATGCTTCAGTAGGTCTTTGTTCTATTCCTGCAACAAGAGCTTGTATGGCGTCTTTTGCAACAATAACTTTTTTGTGATTATCTGGAAGATATTCATTGTATAGAGAGTCTCCTTGATATTCTGATTGTTTTGATTTTGATTTTGTATCAAACGAACCTGCTTGAATCTCATAAAAATACCCACAATTTTTTAATTGTGATTTAATAGATTTATGAAAATCCATTAGGGATACAAGATCTTTTCCTCTAACTGAATTCTGTGAATTTCTATATTTTGTAATGTTGTTCTGTTCTTGTTCATCATCTGCTTTGATTATTGTAACTGTCATAGAACCATCCATGTTTTTTGTTCTCTTTGAATGATCAAGAATTGAATTGGAAGTCTGTGCACCGTTTACAATTTGAGGTGCATGAAGTTCTATGAGATTATCTCCTAATTCTTCAAAATCACTGACTACAATTGTAATTCCATTGTTATAATAAAAAAATTTTCCTGGATTGCTTTGAAGGGTCTCTCTCAATCCTTTGTTTACTGTTGTTTTAAATTGCATCCATTGTCTTATGTTTGATTCAAACACATAATCTCTATTTTTGCTAACAAATTCAGTTAATTCTCTTAGTTTTAAAATTCCTAAAATTGTATTCTCATGTCTGAGCATTCTTTCTAATTTAATGGATGATCTTTTTCCAGCAGCAGGTTTTTTTATTCTCTCCCATAATTTTTGAATAATTTTTTCTATATCTATTATTTCGATTATGTCATCTTGATACTCTACTTTTTGATCTGTCACATAGCAGCATTTTATTTTCAGATTTTTTTCTTTGATCTTTGTAACAAGCTGAGCTAATTCAGGCCTCATTTTTGAAACGTCTTTCCCGAGTAAACGTTTTGCGTCTTCTTTGAATTTTGCAATTGCTTCAAATGAATGTGAAGTCCCGTATTTTGATTGAAATAGGCGAATAGTATTATCTGAAAAATCTACTGGTAGGTATGCATCAATGCCAAGATCATTTGCCCCATCTACAATTGCATCTGCAGCGTCATCTTCTGTTGCCTCAAAAACTCGTGTTAGAACCCATTGAAGAAAATTATTGCCTTTTTCTACTTCGCTTTTTGAGTCTTCTGCATGTTCTTTTATGCTAACTCTTACATTTTCTGAAAACCCTTCCAATGGAATACTTGAATTTTTATGAGCTAAAAGTACATGGGAACCTGGTATGTATTCTAGTAAGCTATTTCCGTTTTGAGCCAATTGATGTATCTATTATGTTATATATTTAGAGAATTTGGTAATTACATAATAACTCAGATCAATATGTGATGTAATTTGAAGAAAAAAATACTACTAGCCTCAATTTTTGCGATAATTATAGCAGTGATTGGCATCGCGTTAATACCTCAAAATGAAAATTATGTTCAAAACACCGATGATTCAAAACCTACACTCAAAGCAGATGTTATTATGCCAACAAAAGTCTCACGTCCAGGATGTGAGAACACTGATTCCTGTTACATTCCATCAAAAATTTCAATTAAATCTGGCGATTCAGTTACTTGGTTAAACGAAGATGCAGCATTTCATAGTGTAACTTCTGGTTATTATGGTAATCAAAGTGAACTTTTTGATAGTGAATATTTAGATCCTGAGGAATCTTTTACATTTATTTTTGAAAATCCTGGTGTATATGATTATTTTTGCACTTTACATCCATGGATGAAAGGACAAGTAATTGCTAATTGACATTAAAAGGTACCCGAGGGAGTCGAACCCCCTTGTATAAGCTTTGCAGGCTCACGCATAACCGTTCTGCCAGAGTACCGTTTTGAAAAACATGAATTGAATAATTAAACTCTTTAGATTAAAATCAGATAAATGGTTTTGATGCAAGTTTGATATCTTCTGCTTTGATCGTTTTTCTTCCTGCATGTAAAGCCATATCTACTGCACTTTTTGCAATTTTGTTAGCCAATTCTTCAATTATTCCTCGTAGTTCTTCTGCTGATTCATCGCTAACCCTCTCAGCACCTGATTTTTTTAAAATTCTATACATCGCTGAAATGCCTAATTCTGATGATTTCATTACCATTCGTTTTCTTTTTTCCGATAAAAGATTATGAGTTAAAAAATATCACCAAGGAATCGATTTATACAGACTATTTTCAAAGTTGAGGCAATGGTTTGGCTATATGATTCTCATATTCATTTAACCGATTCGTATTATCAAGACGATCTGGATTATATTATTCGGGGTATGGAAAATATGAAAATTCAAGCTTGTTGCGTCTCAATGGATACTGTAACATCCCAAAAAACACTGGAGCTTGGAAACAAGAGTAATCTGGTCTTGCCATTTATTGGCATCCATCCTGAACGTATCGATGATGATCTAGATTTAATGATCAATCTCATTACTAAAAACCACCAAAATATTTCAGGTATTGGAGAGATCGGATTGGATCCTACCTATGTCAAATCTGATGAAGACAATAAAAAACAAATTTACTTTTTTGAAACCTTTCTATCCCTTGCCGAAAAATTCAAAAAACCAATTTCCATTCATTCTAGAAAAAGTTTAGATTTGATTTTTTCTGTAATGACTTCTTATGACACTAAACATGCATTGCTTCATTGGTTCGATGGAAGTAAAAAACAGCTTAAAAAAGCAATGGATATGGGTTTTTTTGTTTCATATGGACCTGTAACGATTTATGCAAATGATAAGCAAGCATTACTATCTCAAACACCTGAAAACAAAATTTTAGTTGAAACTGATGGTCCTGTAAAATTCTCTCGGTGTTTTGAAATGAAATCTGGCCAAGTTAGTTTCATACCAAGTGTTGTCTTTTGTGCCTCTAAAGTACTTGGTAAATCATATGATGAAATGGCTTTGTTATTAGAAGCAAATACAAAATCATTCCTTGGAATATAGGTATAAAAAACCCCTATTCAATACACGAGGAGTGGATAGAATTAAGCGACTTTCATACGAAGTATTAGATGAGCACAAACAAAAATTTGGAGAAGATTTTGCTGATAACAAAAAAGTCCTAGATCAAATAGCTATAATTCGTTCTAAAGGATTAAAAAATGAAATTGCAGGCTATATTACTAAATTTATCAAAAAAGAACTTCGTGACGAAAAAATAAAACAGTCCCAAATCGAGTCTTCTAAAGTCGAAAATCACACATTACAAGAAAAAATTTCGGATGATTCTGCTGAAGAACAAGTCATTGAAATTGTCTCAGATCCTACAAGTACCGATACTGAAGAATAACTCTTAACAAAACAGAAAATTAATCACTAGCATTTTTGATGATATCTATATGATCATGATTAAACTTGTAGGAGGTGCTAAAAAGTCATTTTTAACTGATGAGATAAAAATCGATAAATCTGATATAACTATACAAGAACTCCTTAGTTTATTATTAAATCTAAAACCAATAAACACTCCTAATCTTGATGTTGAAAATATTTTGATAGCAATTAACGGTGTTGACTCTTCTGCAATGGAGGGCAAAAATACAGAAATTAAAAATAACGATGTAGTAAGTATAATTCCTATAATTCATGGCGGTTCGTCTAAAAGATTATTTTTCAATATATCAAATAAATTAATTCAGATTGTTGAAATTAAGGGCAACGAAAACCTTACAATTGCTTTTGTTGATAATCTACGGAAAAAATTTCCTAGCATTAAACTTCAGGCAATATCTAGTAATTTTGTTTTAAACAGTTATCATCTCAAAAAAATTATTTCACTATCTGTTTATTCTGAGAAGAATAGTATTTTGCTTTCAAATAAATTTGAAATGGATATTTTGATGCGTTTTGCCATTTCATCTCAAATTTCTACTGCAATTAATTCTGCTGGAATGAAACCAAAACAAAACTTTATGTTAATTGCGCTTGGAAATAGAAAAATATTAGACAATCTTTACAAAGAGATTGAAATTATTTCAACTCCACTATTTTCAAAAGACAACACATTATTTTTAAAAAAATATTATAAAATAACAGATAAACAACTTGATGTAGTTATATCGAAAAACCCTCTTGAAGATATATTGATAGAAAAAGCAGCAATTTTACTCTGACATGCTTCTTTTAGTTTTTTCTACGCTCAAAATATCTGCTTTTTGGACAACAGCAATTCCAGTTTTATTTCCTAAAATTTCAATTAATATGACTTTATCAGGAAACTCTAATGATACTTTGTTTTTAATTTTATTTGCTATTTTTGAAATTAACTCCTGACTTGAAATGTCTGAATTTCTTTTTTCTATTGATATCCGGTATGAATCCTGAGATGAAATTAATTTAATTAAATCTGAAATTCCTTCTTCAATACTCTCAATCTTTGTTTCTGTAATTTTCTGAATTGGTATTATTCTTAAAGAATACCTGATACACCATGGTTCATCTAATAACATTTCTTTGATTTTTTTTATTACATCAATTGGATCTAGTTTTGTTTCTGCAGTTAATATTCCAGACATGTTTGTAATGGTTATCTTTGGTTCTGAATCTCCTAGTTTATCTAAAATATTTGTTATTTCATGTTTTGTTTCTAATTCCAAATGTCTAGCACACGTAATTATTAGATTCAAAGTATTTTCAGGATCTCCTCTCCTGTAAAAACTATATGTCTATGATTTCCCATTTGTTTTATTCCTATTCTCTCTTTAATTATTCATTTAGATTTGAATAAGTTTTTTAACTGATTGAATTTTCTTATCATAGACATGTCTAGTCCATCGTCTGAATATGAAGACAATGAATTTCAAGATGATTTTGATGATGATTTAGATGAATTTGAAGAAATTGAAGACTAGATTGTTAATCCAAAGTTATCTGCAAAAGATGTGAATGTATAATACGCTTGAAGAAATTCTCGTCCTGATTGACTAATTCTGTATTTGTTTGAACCAGTTGTCCCATCTTGTTCTAATAATCCTTGAGATACGAGTGTCTTTAAAATTCTAGAAATTCTTGAATGTGAGACATTAGCTTTTCTAATGAGATAAGTTACTGAGGCTCCGTCTTCATCTTGCAGGTCATCACGTGTGGTGGCAAGTATGTCGCCAATAATCTTCATATGAGTTCTGTACTCTGTCATTGGTATCCCTGTATACTTTAATTGCATAATTTCTATGAGAGTCAGTTGATATTTTGCAATATACTAAAAAGATAAAAGAATTTGACAAATTTTGATTTTGAAAGTAATTTGAGCCTAATGCTTGTTAATCCAGATCATCAAATTTTATTTTGGTTAGTGGGATTTTGCTTACTGGAATAAACAATGCTATTAGACCTCCAATCTTGATTGCCATGGAAATTGAGTACAAAATAGATTCTGGAAATACAAATGAATACCATCCTAAAAATTCTCCAAGAGCTAATAATGCTAATCCCACAGCTACGGATATTGCTCCCTTGTTTTTGTTTTCAAAATATGATAACATTGTTTCAATTGCACCATAAGCCAATAAAATAAATGAAACAGATCTAAAGATGTGTTCTATTTGTACCGATGACACTAAAAACAATGGAAAAATTCCAACTGATCTAAAGTATCTTGATTTTGGAAAAAATGATTTAATGCTATGTGAAAATGCTATAAA
>Ga0207952_1000541_pt1 | contig 28190 bp, 30 predicted proteins | sample SubbioR12Aug_8Ca_FD_184831 | JGI IMG/M metagenome (GOLD analysis project Ga0207952, IMG submission 184831) | Serpentinite rock and fluid subsurface biosphere microbial communities from McLaughlin Reserve, California, USA - CR12Aug_8Ca (SPAdes) | ecosystem: Environmental > Terrestrial > Deep... | reverse complement strand
CAGTAAGGCCGCCGCCGCGGAGACGAGGGGCGTAGCGGCGCTGGTGGTGGTTTCGGGGGCCACCAGATCCGGGCGGGTCCTGCCGGCGTTATATACCGAATCGACCGCATCCGAACCCCGGTCTTGCTTGCCGTCCGTTCTGCCCACCGCAATGACGTTGTAGGCGCTGCCGAGCAAGGCGCTGTTGCTGCTGCCGTTGGCCATGCCGACGATTTGGATAAACTCGTTGCGCTGTACTTGCCGGTCGACCAAGCGCAGGATATTGCCGGTATCCGTGGGGGTGTTGCCGTTGCCGACCCAGCTATGGTTGGCTATCCTGCTGCCGTTTACAGGCTGTGCAACGGTACCGTTTGGGCTGTAGAGGCTGCCGATCCAGTCGTTTACTTCGTAGCTGGTGATGGTGTCGATGCCGAAAGCCATGGCGTTGCTGCCGTAGAAACGGGTTCCCACGCCGGTCGCATGGCTGGAAGGGGATGTGCTGGCCGTGCCGGGGAAAAGCAAGGTATCGTCCGCAAATTGGGCGTTGCCGGTGTCCGGCGCGTAAACCGGAAAATTGCCGCTCGTATTGGGTACGGACGAGGCTTCTGCCTGGGTTACGCTTACGCCGGCGCCGGTAGGCATGTAGGCTCCCAGTAAATTCCGCAAGTCGGTGTAGCCGACATCGCTTTTGTAATCCGCCAGCACGATGGGTGCCCAATACAAGGCCGGAATCACATACAGCCACTGTTTTTTGGTGTTTTTCATCGTTATTTCCCTATGTTGTTTATAAATGCCATTTTGCAAGCGGGTGTCGGCTTGACTGATGCTTTTGCAGAAGCATAGTTAAATTTTTCGAATCCGGGTAGGGAAGTTCGGCTAAATCCGGCTTTTCGAATGGCTGCTTGGGCTGGTCCGAGCCAAATTGCGGGTTACGGGCTATCCGGTACAGGGCTTTGGTTGAGCGGATTGATGTTAATGACCGCTTTTTTCTGCCATCTCACCAATTCTAGGTTGCCGTCGTGGTGCTCGACTATGGCCGTGCAGCTTTCCACGAAGTCGCCGGTGTTGACGTACATAAAGCCTTCGATGTCTTTGATTTCGGCGTGGTGTATGTGGCCGCAAATGACCCCGTCGACCCCTTCGTGTTTAAGGGTTTTGACGATGGTTTCTTCGTAATCGGACATAAACTTCACTACGTTTTTGACTTTGAATTTGACAAAGGCGGCCAAGGAGAAATGCGACTGTACCCCCAGCATGCGCCGGAAAAGACGTAAAAGCCGGTTGGTTTCAATCAGCCAGTCGTAGCCCACGCTACCCAGTTTGGCCATCCAGCGGTGGTGTTGGGCAATGGTGTCGTACTCGTCGCCGTGCACCACCAAAAAGCGTTTGCCTTGGGCGGTGGTGTGAATGTCGGATTTTTTTACGACAATGTCGCCGAACACGTATTCGTCGTAATCCCGCACGTTTTCATCGTGATTGCCGGGGACATAAATGATTTGCGTGCCGTGGCGGGCTTTGCGGAGGATTTTCTGAATAATGACGTTATGGTCGCGCGGCCAGTACATTTTTTTGGATAAGGCCCAAAAATCGATAATGTCGCCTACCAGATACAGTTTTTCGCTGTCGTTATGCTTTAGAAAATCCAGCAAGGTATCGGCCTGGCATTGGGTGGAGCCGATATGCAGATCGGAAATCCAGATGGTGCGATAGGGAGAAGTATTCGTCATGTCTATCGTTACGGTGGCTACGGTTTCGGAACAGGGTTTTCAGGCGGGATGCTAATTAAGCCTGAATCGGCTCGGCATGGCTGTATCCGCGAATATCGATGCTATCGAGCATGAAAATCAGATACCCGGCAATTTTGCGGCAATGCTCCGAACAGCGCTCCAGGGCTTTCAGAATGTATAGCGCATCCAGCGCCTGATCGAGCAGCTCCGGATTTTGCAGCACTAAAGCCAACTGTTGTTTGATACCCTCTTGCACCTGCGATTCGCAGTCCAAACCATAGTGCATTAATTTGTAGGCTTGATTGGAGTCGCGGCTTTCCAATACGGCCGTCATTTTGTTCAGCATGATTTTTATCAGGCCGCCTATCTTGAAAATATCCGTCAGCAGTTCCGGCTTTTCGGCGTGGTCTTGCAGGGTCAGTGCCGGGATTCTGATGGCGAAGTCGGTGATTTCGTTGCCGGTTTTTTCCAGGGCATCCGCTATTTTGGAAATGCGCAGCACCGTGCGCAAATCGTTGGCAAGAGAGCCGTGACGGCCCAGCACGCCTCTGACTTCGGTTTCGATTCTGGCGTGGCATGCATTGATCTTAACGTCGCGTTCGATAACGCTCAGAGCCAATGCCATGTCGGCATAATCCAGCGCGTGTAAAGTCTGTTCCAGTTGATTAATCAATCGCTCGGTCATTTCCAGCAAAAGACCATGCAAACAGCCTAATTCGCCGTCAAAATAATGCAGCCGAGGTTGCTGGGTACTGTTGCCGGTATGTATTGCCATGAGATCTCTGTGTCATTGGGAGACAAAATCAGGAGTGCTTGCAATTGTAGGCAGGCCGCATTACAAAAATGTGACATTTGCAAAAGCTTGAATTTCGCTAATGTAAAGTGAAAAAGATCGGGTATCAGGAGAAATCAGATAAGCCGGTGAGTTCCTTCAATACTTGTCCCGATTTGGTATGCAAGTGGTTAAAGGCTTTATGTAAAACTTCCCAGCCTTCAAAGGAAATAATCTCCCAACGGCGGGTATTTCGGTCCCATTCGGTGTCTAATAAAGCGCCCAATTTGACCAAGTGCGCAAATGTGTCATCGGAGGGGGCGGCGATGTAAGCTTGGGCGGCCGCCAGTTGCTCTCGGGAGATCAGGCGGGCGGCGGGTTTGTCGTTGCCGGCGTGCTGGTTGGTGTACATCACATAGCCGGGGTCGATGCCGACTCTTTTCAGGTTGTCGCAATAGCCTTCGAAATTTTCAATTGGAAACGGTGGAATTGAGGACATGGCTTTTCCCGTTGACGAATTGGATTTTGGTCTCAAGCGCTGCCGGTACGGAATGCCTTACCCTGGCTGATTAAGGGCTCAACTAAAGGGTAAGGCGGCCTATGGCGGTTAGCAGCCGCCTATTTTTTTAGCAAGTCCCTGATTTCGGTCAGCAGCAGTTCTTCATTGGAAGGCGCGGGCGGGGCTTCCGGCGCTGCTTCGGCTTTTTTCTTGAAGGACATCAATATTTTGATCATCAAGAATACCGCGCCCGCCACAATGGTAAAGTCGATGACGGTTTGAATAAATTTGCCGTAGCTGACCACCACGGCCGGTATCACGGTGCCTTCCGCCGTTTTGGACGCTGCCTGTATGGTGACCGCCAAATCGGAAAAGTCGACGCCGCCCAGTAATACCCCTATGGGCGGCATAATCACATCGGCAACCAGCGATGAGACGATTTTACCGAATGCACCGCCGATGATGACGCCGACCGCCATGTCGACGACATTGCCTCTCATGGCAAATTCTTTAAATTCTTGCAGTATTCCCATTACACGTTCCTCTTGGTTTTATTATTAAACGATGCGTGATTGATCTGTTTACGAAGCAAGCACATACAAAAAGATAAAGCGGTAATCTTAACGCGAGATTAGCCGGCGCATAGGCCGGACTCATCTGGATGAGGTAGTGCGGATTCGCTCGAAATACCCCGCTTTTTTATACCACAGCCCGCCGTTTACTACAGCATAATAAATGTTAGGTTTTTGGGGGGGGATAAGGCGACGTGTGATTCTACGGGATACGAGTCGGAGCGCTTCGCCTAGGTCAGGCGAAGCGCTGTTTTGCGGCTTATTTACTGAACGTGAGGCCGTCCGCGGCCTTGTCGACTTTTATGACATCGCCCGGCACGAAATGGCCGGACAGAATTTCGTTGGCCAGCGGATTTTCCAATTGCCGTTGGATGGCGCGTTTCAGTGGGCGCGCGCCGTAGACGGGATCGAAGCCGGCTTCGCCGAGTAAATCCAGCGCCGCTTCGCTGACATCCAGCCCCATGTCTTTTTCCTGCAAGCGGCGTAGCAGCAACTCGATCTGGATTTTGCAGATGGCGCGAATCTGGCCTTGGCCCAGCGGATGGAACACCACCGCCTCGTCGACGCGGTTGATAAACTCGGGCCTAAAATGCTGGCCGACGATTTCCATCACCGCATCTTTCATGGTGTTGTAGTTCTCTTCTCCCGCTAGTTCCTGGATCACGCTGGAACCCAGGTTCGACGTCATCACCACGACCGTATTTCTGAAATCCACGGTACGGCCCTGGCCGTCGGTCAGGCGGCCGTCGTCCAGTACCTGCAGCAACACGTTGAATACGTCCGCATGGGCTTTTTCGATTTCGTCCAGCAGAATCACCGAATACGGTTTGCGGCGCACGACTTCGGTCAGATAACCGCCTTCCTCGTAACCGACATAGCCGGGAGGCGCGCCTATCAAACGGGCCACGGAATGCTTCTCCATGAATTCGGACATGTCGATACGCACCATGGCCTCTTCGGTGTCGAACATGAATTCGGCCAAGGCTTTGCAAAGCTCGGTTTTACCAACCCCGGTCGGGCCGAGAAACAGGAACGAGCCGTTCGGACGATTCGGGTCGGACAAGCCGGCGCGGGAGCGGCGAATGGCATTGCTGACGGCTTTTAGGGCTTCGGTTTGGCCGATCACCCGTTTGCCCAGCTCTTCTTCCATGCGCAGCAATTTATCCCGCTCGCCTTCCATCATTTTCGACACCGGAATGCCGGTCCATTTGGATACCACCTCGGCGATTTCCTCTTCGGTGACTTTGCTGCGCAACAGCGTGGTATCCTGCATTTCCGCCTGGGAAGCCAGGTCCAGTTCTTTCTCCAGCTTGGGGATTTCGCCGTACTGCAGCTCGGACATGCGGGTATAGTCCTGGTTGCGGCGGGCGGCTTCCAGTTCCAGCCGCGCGTGCTCCAGCCGCTCCTTGATGGTGGCGGTGCCTTGCAAGGCGGCTTTTTCGGCCTTCCAGATTTCGTCCAGATCGGAGTATTCCTTTTCCAGTTCGGCGATGTCTTCCTGCAGGATTTCCAGGCGCTTTTTCGACGCGGCATCGGACTCGTTTTTCATCGCTTCGCGCTCGATTTTCAGCTGGATCAAACGCCTGTCCAGTTTATCCATGGCTTCCGGCTTGGAATCCATTTCCATGCGGATGCGGCTGGCGGCTTCGTCGATCAGGTCGATGGCCTTGTCCGGCAACTGGCGGTCGGAAATGTAACGGTGCGAGAGCATTGCGGCGGCGACGATGGCCGGGTCGGTAATGTCGACGCTGTGGTGGATTTCGTAACGCTCTTTCAGACCGCGCAAAATAGCGATGGTGTCCTCGACATTGGGTTCGTCCACCAATACTTTTTGGAAACGGCGTTCCAATGCGGCATCTTTTTCGATGTATTTGCGGTATTCGTCCAATGTGGTGGCGCCGACGCAATGCAATTCGCCGCGCGCCAGGGCGGGTTTCAACATGTTGCCGGCATCCATGGCGCCTTCGGCCTTGCCGGCGCCCACCATGGTGTGCAGTTCGTCGATAAACAAAATGACCTGGCCTTCCAGCTTGGCGATGTCGTTCAGGACCGCTTTTAAGCGCTCTTCAAACTCGCCGCGGAATTTGGCGCCGGCAATCAAGGCGGCCATATCCAGCGACAGCAATTGCTTGCCCTTGATCCCTTCCGGCACTTCGCCGTTAATGATACGTTGCGCCAAGCCTTCGACAATGGCGGTTTTGCCGACGCCGGGCTCGCCGATCAGCACCGGGTTGTTTTTGGTGCGGCGTTGCAAAACCTGGATAGTGCGGCGGATTTCGTCGTCGCGGCCGATAACGGGATCCAGTTTGCCTTGTTCGGCGCGTTCGGTCAGATTGATGGTGTATTTTTTCAGGGCTTGGCGTTGGTCTTCCGCATTGGCGTCGTTGACGTTCTGGCCGCCGCGCATGTTGTTGATGGCTTGGTCGACAGCCGCCGCCGTGATGCCGGCGCGTTTTAAGATGTTTTGCAGGGTGCCGCTGGTTTCCAGGGCGGCCAATAGGAACAGTTCGCTGGAAATGAAGGCATCCTTGCGTTTTTGAGCCAATTTATCGGTCAGGTTGAGCATCCGCGACAGTTCATTGGAAAGCTGCACGTCGCCGCCGGAACCGGACACGCTGGCCAGCCGATCGATCTCTTTGCTCAAGTCATTATGTAAGGCGTTTACTTGAATACCAACCTGTTGCAATAACGGTTTGATGCTGCCGCCTTCCTGATTCAGTAAGGACAGCATCACGTGCAGCGGTTCGATGAATTGGTGGTCTTTGCCCAAGGCCAAGCTTTGTGCGTCGCCGAGCGCCTGCTGGAATTTACTGGTTAGTTTGTCCATTCGCATGGTAAGTACCTCTAAAAATTAGTCTTGCCCCGGAAATGCGGGGTTATGCAACCTTTTTCAAGGTGCGGTATTCGGCTTTAGGCAAATATTCCGGCTGGCTTTTGGAGGATAGGGTTGCGCTTGTTAAGATTGGTAGCCTTGGTAAATAAATCACAGTACAATTGTCCGGCTCAGTTAAAGATGTTGAGTTGCGCCTTGGCCATTTGGAAAAAGGTTTTCAATATTGTTTTTCTGCGTCACTATCAGTTTAAATTTGTAGGAGTTTTATAATGGCAACAGGCACAGTCAAGTGGTTTAACAATACCAAAGGCTTCGGATTCATCGAACCATCCGAGGGTAAGGAAGATGTTTTTGTTCACCACTCGGTGATTTTGGGCGAGGGTTTTAAAACCTTGTCACCCGGGCAATCCGTCGAGTTTGAAATCGAATCCGGCCCAAAAGGTTTAACTGCTGCCAATGTTCAACCCAGATAATCACTAAAGGCTCCGCGGAAAAAGGCCCTTATCCGATAAGGGCCTTTTTTTTGCCCGAATTAATGACTAACTTATTCGACGGGCGCGCTATAATCGAATTCCATCTCAAAACTACCCATCCTTGCAGCCATGGCACGCGACTTTTCATCATTAAAAAATCTGGATATTCCCGTTAAGGTATTGTTTACAGGCTATCTGAGCACGGTCGCGGTGGGGTACCTGGTGGCCTTGATCCAAATTCTGTTCACTCATGGCATGGCGGACGGTAAGTTCGGCCTGTCGATGGACGATATCGTTTACAGCTATTACGGCAATCGTTCCGGCACGGTGCTCGAGACAAAATTGAATGGCTCGATGAAAGACAATGCCTCCGAGGAGGAGCGTTTCGTAATCATGCAATGGGTGCGAGACGGTGCCGAGGAAGACGAATATGCCGAATCCGGCGTGGAGAAAATCATCCAAGAGCGTTGCGTCATGTGTCACAACAAGGAATCTTCCTTGCCCGATTTTAACGACTTCAAGACCCTGAAAGCGTTGACCACGCAGGACGAAGGCGCGACTTTCGGCTCCTTGACCCGGGTTTCGCATATTCATTTGTTCGGTATCAGCTTTATTTTCATGTTTGTCGGCCTGATCTTCAGCTTTGCCGAAACCAGTACCGTCAAATACAAATCCATCGCTATCGGCATGCCGTATTTGTTTTTGTTGGTGGATATTTTGTCGTGGTGGCTGACCAAGCTGCACCCGATGTTCGCGATATTGGTCATCTTGGCCGGTGCCGGCATGGCGGTTTCGTTTGCATTTATGTGGACGGTTTCGGTGTTGGAAATGTGGTTGTTCGACAAGGTGTTTCTGGATGCCAACGGCCAGCCGCGTCCGCAATGGAGCACGATTGTCGAAGCCAGGCTGCAGCAGATCGGTTGCGATCATGCTTTGACCTTGGGCAATCGCCTGGGGTGCCTGGCTAAATCGACAGCGAAGAAGCTTTGGGAACAATGGTTAAACCAGGGTTTGCCATGGGTCAAGCGCTGGTGGCAAAAGCGGCTGGAAAAGAAAGACTAGTCTCAATGTGACGGGGCCTGCAAATCGGTAAACATTATTCAAACCATGGCTATTCTTGCCGATAGCCATGGTATTAAGATGCTAGCTGAAACATGGGAGGTATAAGATGAACATCAATCCATTAGCCAGCGCCACCAACCTGATCACCAATGCTCAGCAAAAGGCCGATGCCGCCGCGCAAACCATTGCCCGGCTGCCGGTGCAAAATCAAGAAGTCGGCAGTACCGAACCGTTCCAGGCAACGGATTTATTTAAACCGGTTTTGAGTTTAAAAGAAGCGGAACTTGAGACTTCCGCCGCGACTAAAATCATTCAAGCGCAGGACAAGATGTTGGGTAGTTTGCTCGATATTGAAGTCTAAGCACTCACGCCGACATCGAAACCCATGGCTTCGATGTCGGCCGCCAGGGCATTCATTTCCGCCGCATCGGCCTTAACCAGCTGCGCAGCTTCGGGCTGAAACGATTGTCGGGCAATGGTGTACAGCATGATTTTCCCGATCCTGATTTGTTGCTCCTGAATAAGTCGGAGCAACTGTAAATAGGCCTGCTTTTCGGGTTCTGTCCAGGTTTGTTCGTCAAAATGCAGGACGCAGGTTTGCAATTTGGTTGAGCATAGCCGGCTGGCTGTTTTCAAATTCTCCAACAGTTTCCGCTGGCTTTGTACCGAGTCATTAATCAGTTTGCGGCCCTGCTCCGTAGCACTATCCAGTTTGAACCAGACTTCGCCGCCGAAACGGGCCAACTGCTTTAAGCCGGCTTGTGTCGATGCCTGATGCATCAAGCTGCCGTTGGTGATCAAGACAAAATGGCTGCTTGGAAATATGCCTCTTTCAACGGCGATCTCACCGATTAATTCTACTGCCTGTTCGAAATTTTCCAGACTGGTCGGCTCGCCGTTACCGGAGATGGCAATGTCTTTAATGACGCGTTGTTCGGGCGCGAGTTGGTATTGTTCAAAGAAATCGCCCCGTTGAACGTCATTCAAAAAAAAGCGTAATTCATCTTCCAGCAAGGCCAAATCCATCGGCGCCGCCGCGCCGCGCCGCAGATTCGGCACCTGGCAATAAATACAGCGCCAGTTGCAGGCATTGTTAGGGTTGAAATTAACCCCAATCGACAAGCCGCCTGCGCGCCGCGACATGACCGGGTAAATATATTTCAGCCCGGCAATGTCGCGGTTGTGGTTGGTGGTAGTAAGAGTCACGGTACCTTAGATACGGACCAAAACCTCACCCCGTCCAGTCTCCGCCATATCGCCGCCGTAGCGTTGTACCCGGTTGAATGCCGCATTGCTTTCGGCAAAACGCGAATTCAAACATTTGAACGAAGCGAACAGCATCGGCAAAAAGGCCAGGGTATGCGAACCGCAATCGTTGAAGGTGGCGGACAGCTGCGGTTGGTTCCATAGCAGCAAGGTGCCGCGGCGCATCGCATAGCCGAGATAACGGCCGGTGTTGCCCATTACAGCGATGGTGCCGGCCACCATGCGCGAACCGCAATAATCGCCGGCGTTGCCTTCGATGAGGATTTGGCCGCGGCGCATGTGGTCGCCGGCGCGCTGGCCGACGCTACCTTTCACTAAAACGGTACCGCCCTTCATGCCCTGTTTGTTGCCGGGCAGGGCGCCGCCGAGAAAATCGCCGGCGTTGCCGTCGATCTGCAGCAGGCCGTTTTTCATTTCGCAAGCCGCGTATAAGCCCGCGTCGCCGCTGACGTTTATAGTGCCGGCTTTCATCTGCATACCCAGGTAAGCGCCGGCATCGCCCTGTACGCTGATGCTGCCGCCGTCGAGTTCCTTGCCGATAAAGTCCAGTTTATTAGTCGCATTGGCGATGATGATTTCCTGGGTGTTCATGCCAGTGATATAAAACAGTTCATCGACGCGGCGCCGGTTTTTGCCGTTTTGCAGTTCGATGGCGGCAATGGCGTCGACATCCATACCTTGCAACTTTTGGCAAACCAGCGGCGACATATCGACGCGCTGAGCTGGTGGCTGTTTCAGGGTAAAGGTTAAGGCGCTCATGCCATGATCTCCTGCAAATGAAAGTGAAACGGTCCCAGTTTGCCGCCGTAATTACCGGCGCTGATACGTTTGATGCCATTGGCCGCGCCCAAATCGCAGACAGCCTGAATGCCGACCCGCATGGCCTTGTCGATGTCTTCCTTGGATAAACCGTCGATGACGATTTCCATCACCGATTCTATTTCCGGCGACAGGTCGGTTTTGGTCATGCCTTTCAAGGTTGGGCAGAAGGCATCGTTGGTTGACGCGCCCAGTGCTGGATATTTGGAGCCGACCTTGGAACCGGAGCGCACCACGCCGCCGGGGAAGGGCATGATCACATTCGGAATCTTGCGCATTTCTTCTATCGCCGCTTCACAGGCCGCCAGGGCTTGCGGTTGCGATTCGGCCAGCACTAGAAAGTTGCCGCCGCCGACTGCCTCCACCATGCCGGTAGTGGCTTCGGTCAAAAACTCGCCGTCCATCACCGGCACCCTCCAATAGCGTTTGCCGCCTATTTTCTTGGCGATTTGAAAGCCGTCGCCGAAGTAACGCAGATTTTTGCCCAATGGAATCGGTTTACCGCCATCGATACCGGCGAACAGCGCGGAAGTCGGCGAGGTCAAGACGCATTGGCCGGCGCGGGTTTCCAGTTGCTTGGCCAAGCCTTTGGCGCCCATCGCGAAAATCATGATAGACACGCCGGGGCGGCCGTCAGGGGTCTCATCGGGCGACAATACCCGCTCTATACCGGCCTCGCAACCGCAGGCAATTACCGAGGTGGCGAAGCCGGTCATGGCTTGGGCGGAAATCATCGCCCATTTCTCGTTCTGGGCTGTGATGATGGCTCGCGTCGCCTTCATCGGGAAGGCTTCGGCAAAGGTTTTATCGATGGTTACGCCGTTAATAATCATGGTTGGTACTCATGGTTCAATGCTTTATTCATTGTGATGACTCACCTAAGCTGCTTTTGATTGAATGTATTTTAGCCGTAAGCCGTCGGCACAAAAATCAATATCTTGTTCCGGCCAAATAATCGAGCGGCCTTGACCGCCAATTTGTACTTGATCAAATACTGCGGGATCTTTTAATTGGGTCATAATGCCCATTTCCATTAGGTGTCCGAAATCGGCAATGATAGTGATATTATCGTCGTACGTTATGCTGATGCTGTAATTTTCTGAATTCGGCTTTATGGTTTTAATATAAAACATGTTTTCACTCCAGTGGCTCAATCGCGACAGGCGGTTGCAAGTTTTTACAAAGCTCCCAATCCAGTAATAATTCTTCCTGATGTAAAGCTGTCCATTCTAAAACCATTGATTTCACGCGTTTTGGTGCATCACCTTGGATAATTTTGATCGGGTTAATGGCAATTGCCAATTCAAACTCACCATATTCGGCATGAAAATGCGGTGGCGCATGATCATCAAAAAACATTTTAATCAGGATGCCGTAAAACATGGAAATTGTAGGCATGGGGTTACTCTAATTTTTGGCTTTAGTTTTTAGGAAGTTTTCAAGTCAGTAAACGCCAGCACTTTTCAATTCTCTGGCGGATTACCTGTCGGTGAATCCGCCTTACGGGTTGACGGTTTGATAAATTTGTTCCGCTAAACTCATGTTACACCTCACATCGAAAACTGGTTGTCGTTTGTAGGGCGGATGCCGTTAGGCGATCCGCCGGTGTCAGTAGAAATCATTCGGCGGAACCGCTGATGCGTTCCGCCTTACGGGCTTAAATTTTGCCATTCGGCGTTTTCTTCGCGCTGGCACAGGAACAAAGCAAAATCCAATATCTCCTGTGCAACCGGCTCGGGTAATGGCTTGACGGTTTGATAAATTTGTTCCGCTAAACTCATGTTACACCTCACATCGAAAACTGGTTGTGCTTTGTAGGGCGGATGCAGTTAGGCGATCCGCCGGTGTCAGTAGAAATCATTCGGCGGAACCGCTGATGCGTTCCGCCTTACGGGCTTGCCTATCGGCTAATCCTCCTTATGAGTATCGATTCATTCGTCCGATTACGCTCCGCTAATCGGACCTACGCAGGCTAACTGTTTTTTGTCAGTAGCTTAAATATCAAATAAATGGGGGCAAATATAATCGTTATTCCAATAAGCCAAAATGAAAAGCCAGCCGCTATAGCTGGAGCAACTGGGACCCATATCCAACTTAAATTGCTGACATATTCTGATTTTTTAAGTTTTAAAAAAACTAGTACAGCGAAGTACGCAAAGTACAGCTCTTCAAAATACGGTATCGATCCACCCGCATATCCACCATCATCCTCAAGGTACCCACTGTATGAGCCTGGGGCAGCATTGCAGATCAATGGAGTTAAAACAACCGCTACTAAAAGCACTATCTTAATCATTTGATTATCCTAGCTGTCTTGTATTGTACGCACTGTGTGCCAATTGGCCGCGACGATAGCCAATGCCCAAAGGTACGCGATGCGTACCCTACGATGTTTTGAACGTGAACCTCCGCTAATGTTGCCATGCCGAAATGCGCTGCAACATGTCCTCGTTACTTATGGTGCGTTGTTGTCGGGAGTCTTCCAAGCCGCGATTGACCATGCGTTGGAAAGCCAGTTCGCGCATGATTTCATCGTAAGTAGCATCCATCGGCTGGCTATTGATGACTTCGACCATTTGTTCTTTTGCTGTTGTCGGCATTGGCTACCCCGCTAGTTTCTAATGCTGGGTTTTGCAACCCAGCCTACATTTGTTAAGCCACGCCCCGCAACGGATGCGCCGTCAAACTGCCGCGTCCGTCTTCGGTTATTTCGTCGTCGCTGATTTTAAAGTTGCCGAGCCAGCGTAGCTCCGATTAGCGGTAGCGTAATCGGAGGAATGTTGGGCGTCTTACGTACGATTACGCTATCGCTAATCGTACCTACAATTTTGCCCAAATTTCTATGCTGCACCTCGCAACGGATGCGCTGTCAAACTGCCCCTGCCATCCTCGCTAATCTCATCATCACTGATTTTAAAGTTGCCCAGTTTCATGGTCAGGTATTTGTCGAAATACGGTTTCAGCTCGTTTTCAATCGACAAATCGTATTCGGGTTTGACGATGTGAGTCGTGCCCCAGGTGACTTTGACCACTTGCCCGTCTTGCACCACCAGTTCGCCGTCCTTGAACACGAAATCCGGTTTGGTGAACATGGCTTGCCTATCCGCGTTTTCGGTGTAGACGGTAATGTCCGCCCAATTGCCGGCACTGAGCGCGCCGCGGTCTTTCAAGCCGATGATGCGGGCCGCGCCGGCGCGGGTCATGATGGCGATTTCGTTTAGCGTGTATTCGCGCTCGATGGATGCCAGCGTGGTCATTTTCTGCGCTTCCGGATGGATGGTCGCCAGCATGTCGTTGCGGAAGCTGCGATCCATCAACAGGCGGATCAAATGCGGATAGCTGGTGAACGGCGCACCGTTGGGGTGGTCGGTGGTCAGGAATATCCGCCAGGGGTCTTCAACCAGCAGGAATATCTCCAGACCGATCGCCCATTGCAAGGCATTGACGAAGTTTTGATCTTTATATTTAAACGGTACTACACCGCAGCCGGCATCGCATTCGATGTCCATGCACACCCATTTGTTCGGGCTGGCGAAGCGATGGTTGGCGTGTTGGCGCATGTTGTCGCCGGAGGCGGTGACTGTCTGGCCGAACAAAATCTGACCGACATCGGCGGTGATATTCGGATTACTGTTGATTGCTTCGGCAATCTGCGCGGCGCCGGAGGAGAACTTGAAATCGCCCTCGGTGCCGTAGCTGTGGAACTGGATGTGGGTCAAATGCATCGGCAAGCCTTCGACGCCTTGAATGGTGTTCAAGGTGGTATCGACGTTGCCGGGTACGCCCAGGTTGCAACCGTGTACGTGTAGCGGGTGGGTGATGCCCAGTTCCTGCACGGCTTTAGCCAGGGTTTGCAGGATTTGACGGGGCGTGACGTCGTAGTGGCTGTTTTTCTCGTCCAGGTCCAGTTTACGCTGGTTGAATTTAAAGGCGTTGATGCCGCCGGCGTTGACGACCTTGATGCCGATGCCCTTGGCCGCGTTCAAGGTCCAGGCCACGTAATCGTTGATGGCTTTCTGGTCTTTGTTGGCAGTCAGCATGCGTAGCAAGAAATCGTCGCTGCCCAGCATCACATAGCCGCCCTTGTCGACGATGGGCGTATCGCCCATTTCCATGTGCGCCTGACGAGCGTTGATCGGCAGCACCGCCGGTTCGAAGCAGGCGGTATAGCCCATTTCCGCGTAACGGTAGCCGGCGACGTAGGTGCTGGGCATGGCGTGGCCGTTGCCGGAGCGGGTGATTCGGGTGCGGGGCACCGGATCCATGCGGTGATCTTCCGGCAGCAATGTGCGGGCGATGTTGCCCTTGCCGCCGCCGATATGGGTGTGCATGTCGATGGCGCCGGACATCACCACCTTGCCGCGCAAATCGTATTCCTTGTCGACCGGTCTGCCGTCCGTCGGCGCCTCGACGATACGGCCGTCTTGAATGAAAATGTCCTGCTGCAGGCCGTCGATGCCGCTGGCCGGATCGTAAACGGTGCCGCCTGTGAGTTTTATCAGCATGTCGGTTATCCTAAAGGGCTTGTTCGATGGCGTGCAGCACCTCGGCGGTGCTGGGCAGGCCGGATTCTCTGAGTTTTTTCAGGCGTATCGCCACCACGTTGTCCAGTCGGTAAGCGTGACCGGGATGGTCGATGCCGGGGGTGCCGACCGGAATGAACACGTCCGGTTCCTTATCGAAGCTCATGCCGGAGCGGCCGATGACGATGGTCGGCAGGTCGGTTTTGGGGGGCTTGCTGTTGCTATTGAAGGCCTGTACCCACACCAGCGCGTCCGCTTCGCCGTTAGTCAGCATAGCTTGGCTGTCGAATAAAAACGGGTCGTATTCCGGATAACCCTTGGCGAAGTTAACCCGGGCCGGGTAGCCGGTGGTCCAGCCGCAAACCTGGTTGGCGGTTTGGTCGCCTTCGCGGCCGCCTAGCGGGAAACCGGAACAGCGGCTGCCTTGCAGATTGATGTCCTTGACGATGTTGCAGATGGCTTGCACGGTGAGTTCCGCGTGGTCGTAAGCCAGCGCGGCGGCGCCCCAGCACACCACGCCGTATTGGGCGGCCTTTAATTTGTCGGCAATCGCTTGCAGATCGCTAACCGCAATGCCGCCGACCGATTGGGCATGCAAGGGTTGTTTTCGGATCAGTGCCGATAGCACCGCAACCGCGTCCGGCAAATCGGCGTCGGCGCAGGGGAACGCGCTGGCTGTTTTTCCGGAAGGCGATGTTGACGCGCTGCCGGACGGGGCCTTGCCCAGAAAAATGACTTCGCGGTTGCCGGTATTGTCGAGGAACATGGCTTCGTCGCTCCACAGGTAGCGCTCGAAAAAGCGCGGCGCGAAACCTTCCGGATCGCAACCAATCACCAGCAATACATCGCAACGGTTTTTCAGTTCGGCCAGCGTGGTGTTCATCCAGCCGGAATCCTGCATCGCCAGCAGGTTGCGGCGGGCGGCCGTGAAGTTGATATTGTCCACCACCGCGCCGCTTTTGTCGGCCAAGGCCAGCAGGGCGCGCATGCCGTTGACGTCGGTGGCGCAGCCGCCTATCACCGGTTGTTGGGTGTCGCGTAGCAATTGAGCGGCTTTGTCGATAGCCGCCGCCAGACTGGCCGATTGGCTGCCGATTTTGGGGTTTGTATCGGTAATGGGTTGCTCGAAGGCCGGGCTGTTGACGGCGCAGCCGTTTGCGGTCACTTTGAGCGACACGCCGTCGATATGGATAGCCAAATCGTCGGTGCCGATGCCGCAAAACGGGCTGGGCACCTCGGTGATTTCAGTCATGTTGCTGTCCTCAGTCATGTTTGATGTATTTGAAACGGGGATCGTCGGGCGTGCCTTCGAAAACGCCGGCGGAGTCGGCCGCGGCGTCCCACAGCACTACTTCCTCGATTTTTTTGGCCAGCGCGAAATCCTTTTCCGTCACGCCCTTGGCGGCATGGGTGACCAATTTGACGATCACAAAGGCGTAGGAAACGGTTAAATCGGGGTGGTGCCAGGCTTTTTCGGCCAAATGGCCGACAGCGTTGACCACCATCAAGGTGGCTTTCCAGCCGCTGGTTTTGATTTTGCGGCGAATCCAGCCGTTTTCGTAATACCAATGCGGCAGTTCCGTCTTTAGTCTGCCGATGATTGCATCTTCGGACATGGCTGTTTGCTGATCGTTTGTCATCGCCGTTCCCCCGCCAATAAATGATGCCGCATTCTATCGCAATGGTTTGCCGGTGTCTTTAACGCCTTAAGCTTTTTACTAGCGGTGGCGGCGGAGGGTTAAGCGCCGACATCGCCGTCTAGGCTTTATTTAACCACCCGCAATTGCGGCCTTTGCGGCGGCGGGTTGTCGGGTTCGGGCGGGGTGGGATTGTCGCCGCCGGCGTCTTCTTCCGGCTCGAACACCATGCCGCGGCCGTTTTCCTTGGCGTAAATAGCCAAAATGGCTTGGGTGGGCGCGTTGATGCGCATGGGCTTGCCGGAAAAGCGGGCGTTGAATTGGATTTCGTCATTGTCCAGCACCAAGCCCTGGATAGCCGACGGGCGGATATTCAGTACGATGCGGCCGTTTTCGACAAACTCGGTGGGCAGGTTGACGCCCGGATATTCCGCGTTTACCAGCAGATGCGGCGTCAGGTTGTTGTCGGTGATCCATTCGTAGATGGAGCGGATCAAATAGGGTTTAAGCGGCGTCATTTGGTTAGCGGCATCAAGTCTTTTTCTTCGCGGGTCAGGCTGTCCTGAAACGCTTTGCGGGAGAACAGGCGGTTGGCGTAAGCGGTGATGCCCCGGCCGAGGCTGGCGATGTCGATGCCGATGCTGGGCAGCCGCCACAGGAAAGGCGCCATGGCGCAGTCTATCAAGGAATACTCTTCGCTCATGAAGTAGGGGTTGGCCTCGAATACCGGCGCGGCGGCCATCAGGCTTTCCTTGAGTTGTTTTTTGGCTTTTGCGGCTTTTTTGTCGCCGTGAATTTGCACTTCCTCCAGCAAGGGATACCAGTCCTGGTCGATGCGTTTGATCAGCATGCGCGCATTGGCGCGCGAGACGGGGTCCATTTGGTGCAGGGCCGGGTGCGGAAAACGCTCGTCCAAATATTCCATGATAATGCGGGCATCGTACAACACCAGATCCCGCTCCACAAAGGTGGGCGAATTGCCGTTCGGGTTCATTTCAAGCAGGTCTTCGGGCGGTTCGTTCGGATCGAAAAATTCGATATCAGCTGGGACGCCTTTTTCGTGCACAACGAGGCGGGCACAGTGACTCATAATGCAGTTCGCGGTTGAGAACAGAATCATTGCGGATTTTCGGCTGGTAATGTTTGCCACGAAGGGTAACCTCTTTAATAAACAGGGTTCAAAACGGGGCGGATTGTACCATGGTTAATCATGGATTTGGGGGGAGGCCGCAAGAGCCGAAGGCAGCGGGAATGAAGCGGGGCGGCCGGGGCCGCCCCGTCGGATAATGCTTAGTGAACGTCCTTCCAGTATTCCTTTTTCAGCAAGTAAGCCAGCACGATAAACATCAGGATAAAGAACAGCACGTATTTGCCCATTTGCTGTCTTTCCAGTTGCACCGGCTCGCCGACATAGACCAGGAAGTTAACCAAGTCGTTGACCATGCGGTCGAACTCTTTGGCAGATAACTGGCCGGGTTCCACCAGTTTCAGCTCGGCGATGACTTCCTGGCCGTCAACGGTCTTGACCAAGGCTTCCTGAGTGCCTTGCTGCTGCCAAAATACGTTGGGCATGGCCACGTCCTTGAAGATGGCATTATTGACGCCGGTGGGTTTGCCGGGTTCGCTATAAAAGCCTTTCAGATAGCTGTACAGCCAGTCGGCCCCGCGCGAACGGGCAATCAGCGACAGGTCCGGCGGGGTGGTGCCGAACCATTTTTCCGCGTCATGACCGTTCATGGCCGAATGCATCTGGTCGTAAATGCCGGCGCCCAAGGGAGCGACATTTTTCAGGATCTCGGCTTCGTCCAGCTTCAGATCCATCGCTATGCGTTTGTAGCGGATGTGCTTGGCCGAATGGCAACCCAGGCAATAAGTCACATAATGATGGGCGCCGCGTTCCAGCGAAGCGCTGTCCGACAAGTCGATGTCGGCCGATTCCAGTTTGACGCCGCTGCTGGCCGATACGCTTAAAGGCAGCAAAAATAAAAGAGTGTAGAGTATCTTTTTCATGGCTTAATCCAGGCTCTTTTTCAGGTTTTTGGCAAAGCGAATCAATACGGCTTGGATGCCCGCATAATTCGGCCTTCTTTTTACGATGGTTGCGCCCATCGGGCCCGGCGCCGTTTCGACGGCCACGATTTCATCGACTAACGCTTTAAGTTCAGGAATCCGTTCTTCCAGCGTGGGGTGCTCGGTCAAGCGCTCGGGCACCGGCTTGGTTTTTTCCCAGCGGGTATACAGCGGCATCAGCAGGAAAAAACCGAAATAAACCGCGGTTAAAACGCGTGCCACGGTGGTTGCACCGGGCGTGGCCGGTTGGGTGCCCAGATAGCCCAAACCGATAAAGGCGATTACGAACAGCAACACGGCTTTTTTGAAAATGCCGCCGCGGTAGCGGATGGATTTTACCGGGCTGCGGTCCAGCCAAGGCAGCATGAACAACACCACGATGGCGCCGCCCATGGCGATAACGCCGGCAAACTTATCGGGCACAGCGCGCAGGATGGCGTAAAACGGCGTGAAGTACCAGACCGGGGCGATATGTTCCGGGGTTTTCAACGGATCGGCCGGAATGAAGTTGGCGTGTTCCAAAAAGAAGCCGCCCAGTTCCGGCATGTAAAAAATCACCACGGCGAAGAAGAACATGAACACGCCGACGCCCACCAAGTCCTTGACGGTGTAATAAGGATGAAACGGAATGCCGTCTATCGGATGGCCTTTCCAGTTCAGGTTTTTTTTGATTTCGATGCCGTCCGGGTTGTTGGAGCCGACTTCGTGCAAGGCGACGATGTGCAGGAACACCAAAATCAATAACACCAACGGTACCGCAATGACGTGGAAGGCGAAGAAGCGGTTCAAGGTGGCGTCGGACACCACGTAATCGCCGCGTATCCACAACGACAGCTCGTCGCCGACCACCGGAATAGCGCTGAACAGCGAAATAATCACCTGCGCGCCCCAGTAGGACATTTGCCCCCAAGGCAGCAAGTAGCCCATGAAGGCTTCCGCCATCAGGCAGACGAAAATCAGCATGCCGAAAATCCAGATCAGTTCGCGCGGCTGCTTGAAGGAGCCGTACATCAGGCCGCGGAACATGTGCAGATAAACCACGATGAAGAATGCCGAAGCGCCGGTGGAATGCATGTAGCGCACCAGCCAGCCCCAGTTGACGTCGCGCATGATGTACTCGACCGAATCGAATGCCAGTTTGGCATCGGGTTTGTAGTTCATGGTCAGCAGAATGCCGGTGACGAACTGGTTGACCAGTACGAACAGGGCCAGGGAGCCGAAAAAGTACCAGATGTTAAAGTTTTTAGGCGCGTAGTAATGCGCCATGTGTTCGTTCCACAAATCGGAGATCGGGAAACGCTCCAGCAGCCACGAGCTGCATTTGTTCATTCTGTCTTTCATGCTGTGGTTGCCTCTGTGTCTTCGCCAACGATGATCAAGGTGTCCTTAACATAACGGTAGGGAGGAACCTCGAGATTGGTAGGTGCGGGAACGCCGCGGTACACGCGGCCGGCCAGGTCGAACCACGAGCCGTGGCAGGGGCAGAAGAAGCCGCCTTTCCAGTCCGGGCCCAAGTCGCTGGGGGCGATTTCCGGGCGGAAGGTGGGAGAGCAACCCAAATGGGTGCATAGGCCTACGGCGACGAAAATCTCCGGCTTGATGGAGCGCAGGGCGTTTTTGCTGTATTCGGGCTGGGTCGACTCGTTGGACATCGGGTCGGCCAATTTGCTGTCCAGGGTGGACAACGTGGAAATTACTTCGGGGGTGCGATTGAGCACCCATACCGGTTTGCCGCGCCAGGCGACCCGGATCAATTGGCCGGGCTCCATCTTGCCGAGGTCGACTTCAACGGGAGCGCCGGCGGCCATGGCTTTGGCGCTGGGCTGCATTTGGGAAAGAAAGGGCACGGCCAGGTAACCCGCCCCGACGGCTCCAACCACCGACAAGGCCGAGGTTAGGAACTGGCGCTTGGATGTATCGACGCCTTCAAGGTTCATATGTAACACTCCTGATGAGAGATGATGCGTGTGATACACATCGATTATTATAATTTTTCCCGCAAATATACCTTACTGTTCCAGGTTTATGAAAGCGTTATTGCGGGCGAGGCTAGGCTATTCAACCTATACAGCGCTTTACGGATTCTGCAAGGCGTTTCGCAGTGCCCCCAGGAAGGCCCGGTTTTCTTCCTGCTTGCCGATCGTGACCCGCAAGCAGTTATGCAATACCCCTCCCTGGGGGGAGAGGTTTTTGATCAGAACGCCTTGGTTTTTCAGCGAGATAAATATCTCGTCGGCCGCGTGGGCAAGGGTTCTGAGCAGAATGAAATTCGCCGCGCTGGGGTAGCTTTCGATGCCTGCCATGTCTTGCAATGCCGCCAGAACTTCGCCGCGTTGTTGGCAAATGTTGCGGGTTTGCGCCAACAGAAAGTGCTGATGCGTCAGGGCGAAATGAGCGGTGATTTGCGTCAGGCAGTTGATGTTGTAAGGCAGGCGGACTTTATGCAGCTGTTCGAGGATGGCGTTATCGCCGGCCAGAAAGCCCAGCCTTAAGCCCGCCAGCCCCAACTTGGAGACGGTGCGCATCACCAGCAAATTTGGATAATTCGGTAATTCCCCGAGAAAACTGGCGTCGGCAAACGGCGCATAGGCTTCGTCCACCACCACCAAGCCGGGGGCAACCCCCAGTATTTCCCTAATGGCTCCCGCGTCGAACAGATTGCCGGTGGGATTATTCGGGTAAGCCAGGAAGATCAGGCTGGGTTGAGACGATTCAATAGCCGCCAGCATGGCCGGCAAATCCAGCTCGAAACCGTCGGCCAGCAAAGGGACGCCTCGATAACCCAATCCCAGACTCAAGGCGATTTGCTTGTACATTACAAAGCCGGGTTCCGGCGCCATCACCGTGGCGTTGCCGGGCAAGGCCATCTGCAGAATCTGGATGATTTCGTCCGAACCGTTGCCCAGCAGCAGGCCGGATTCGGCCGGGATATTGTTGCTCGCGCGCAAGGCCTCGGATAAGGCTTTGGCCTCGGGATCCGGATAACGGTTCATGGGGCAATCTTTTAAGTGTTCCAGCCAGGCCTGTTGAATGTCCGCCGGCCAGCCGTAGGGATTTTCCATGGCATCGAGTTTAATCAAATTGTGGGCGTCGGCGACATGATAAGCCGACATCGCCAAAATTTCAGGACGGAATAAAGCTGTAAGGTTTGGGTTCGGCATATTGGCAAATCGGCGGAATTGGAATAAGCGGCGTTGTGCTTCGCCTCATGGAGCCGAGGCGGCCGCGGGACAAAATTCGGCGGATTTTAACAAAGCGGAGGGCGAACGCGTAACCTTGTAAACCAGCCATCTTGCGTCCACGTTGACGCGAACCACTCGCGGCGCTGCGAATGTCGGTGTAGGGATTTTAACACTGCCGCATAAAGCAGGCAAAGGCCGGGCTTAGGGTGCTTTAAAGTTGCCGGAAATGCTTCGGCTTATTCCGGCCTACTTCGCTTGAAATAGCGGTCGGTCTCTTGCTTGACGACCTTCGATAGCATCAGCAGCGCGATTAAATTGGGCAGCGCCATCATGCCGTTCATCAGGTCCGAGAAATTCCAGACGAATTCCAGTTCCATCATCGCGCCGACCATCACCGTGGCAATAAAGGCGATACGGTAAACGCGGATGGCGCGAGGGCCGAACAAATACTCGATGGCCTTTTCGCCGTAGTAATTCCAGCCGATCAGGGTGGAATAGGCAAATACGGCAGTCGCCAGGGCCACCAATATTTCCCCGCTGTCCCCCAAGGTTTCGGCAAAGCTGGCGCTGGTCAACTGGCCGGCGGCGACGCCTTGGGTCCAAGAATCGGCGGTCAGAATCACCAGCGCGGTCATCGTGCAGACCAGCAGCGTGTCGATAAAAGTCTGGGTCATGCTGACCAGCGCCTGCTTGACCGGGTCGTGCGTACGAGCTGCGGCGGCGGCAATCGGCGCCGAACCCAAGCCCGACTCGTTGGAAAACACCCCTCGGGCAATACCGAAGCGCATCGCCGCCGCCACGCCGGCGCCGGCAAAACCGCCGCTGGCCGAGGCGGGCGAGAAGGCGTGGCCGAAGATCAGCCCGAATGCGGCGGGAATTTCGGCTGCATTCAACGTCAGCACCGTCAGCGCCGAGCCGACATAACCCAGGATCATGAACGGCACCAGCACCGAGGTGAATTTGCCGATCGAACGGATGCCGCCCAAAATCACCAACGCGGTCAGCGTCATCAACGCCAGGCCGGTAACCCACGGCTCGACGGCGAAAGCGGCTTCGAAAATCTTGGCGGTGGAATTGGCCTGGGTCATGTTGCCGATGCCGAAGGTGGCCAGCGCGGTGAACAGCGCGAACAGCCAGCCCAGCTTCGGCAAATTCGCGCCCTTGGCCAGATAATACATGGGCCCGCCGCGCATGCCGTGTTCGCCCTTTTCCCGGTATTTCACCGCCAGCACCGCCTCTGAATATTTGGTGGCCATGCCGACCAAGCCCGTCATCCACATCCAGAACACCGCCCCCGGCCCGCCCAGCGTGATTGCCGTCGCCACGCCGACAATGTTGCCGATGCCGACCGTCGCCGCCAGAGCGGTCATCAGCGCCGCGAAATGGCTGATGTCGCCGGCGTGGCCGTGGTCTTTATGAAAAATCAGTTTGAACGCCAAAGGCAGGGCTCGGAATTGCAGGCCGCGCAACAGCACGGTCAGATACAGCCCGGTGCCGACCAACAGCGCCAGCATCGGCGGCCCCCAGACCCAGCCTGATAGGGTGGCGATTAAGGATTCTAGGGCTGGCATCGAGGGCTCCTGGGTGAGATTAATGAATGATTGTTGGCTTTATTGCTGTTAGCCTAATGCCTGGAATAGACAAAGATCAACTACGGAGCGAACTTCTGAGGGTTTTAGTTTGTAGGTCAGGGTACGCGATAGCGTTCCGTGACAAATTTGAGGCCCATAGCTTCGAATGTTCTCGTAACTATCTCGGCCCCACGCGCCGCGTGGAAACGAGTAAATTGACGCAAGTGTTGTCAAGGGATATATTGCTTGTATATAGCATTTCGGAGAGCGTCTATGACAGCAAGCACCGTTTTTACCAACAACCGCAGTCAGGCCGTGCGCCTGCCCGCCGACATGCGTTTTCCGGAGCACGTCAAAAAAGTGGACGTCAGGGCAGTCGGCGCGGAACGCATTATTACGCCGGCGGATTCGGCCTGGGACAGTTTTTTCGTCAACGGTCCGACTGTCAGCGACGATTTTCTAAGCGAGCGGGCCAGTCAGCAGCAGAACGAGCGCGACAGTTTGTAGTTTCACATGTTGAAATATCTGCTCGATACCAACATTGTTATTTACGTGATCAAGCAGCGCCCGATTGAAGTGTTGGCAACCTTCAATCGACATCATGGCCGCATGGCGATTTCCGCTATAACGTTAGCCGAATTGATTCATGGCGCGGAAAAAAGCCAATTTCCCGAGCGTAATCTGGCAGTGGTAGAAGATTTTTGCAGTCGTTTGCAGGTGTTGCCTTACAACGATAACGCCGCCATGCACTACGGCAGCATACGCGCGGCGTTGGAACGCATTGGGCAAATGATAGGCGTTAACGACCTGCATATTGCCGCGCATGCGCGCAGTCATGGGTTGGTGTTGGTCAGCAATAATTTGCGGGAATTTGAGAGGGTGCCGGGGTTGTTGATGGAGAATTGGTTGGGGTAGTCATCCGGTTTTAGTTGCTCTTTATGTTGTGTCGCTGGTGCGACGGTGATTTTAATGCCGGTTCCCGCACCGGCGGGCGGGTTTCTTTTCTTTGCTTGTCCAAAGAAAAGAAACCAAAAGAAACGACACCCGAATGCCGCGTTAACCCTGCGCTCCTCGGGTTTGAGCGGGGTTTTCCGAAGGGGCTTCCCAGCCCCCCGCGGAAAACGCGATGCATCCCTGCATCGCCCCTGTCGGGCAAATCCGCCCAAACTCTCCGGTGCTCGGCGCGGCATAACGGGACAAAAACCTCCGCGTAATTTGAAATCGTTTAATATTTTGGAAGTCGCGTAGGTCAGGGTGCGCGATAGCGTTCCCTGACAAATTTGGGGCCCATGACTTCGAAATGCCACGTAACTGCTATCGCGGCAACGTGACCTACCTACTGCGCTCCTCGGGTTTGTGCGGGGTTTTCCGAAGGGGCATCCCAGCCCCTACGAAAACGCGATGCATCCCTGCATCGCCCCTAACGGGCAAATCCGCCCAAACCCTCCGGTGCTCGGCGCGGCATAACGGGGGAAAAACCAGCCGCGAAATTCGAAATTGTTTAATATTTATAAAGCCCGGTACTCGTAGGGCGCATTAGCGATAGGGTAATGCGCCGAATGATTAAAGGCCAACATGCGGCGCAATACGGTTAAGCCTATTGATGCCCTACATGTTGTGCCTTACGGTCTTAGAAGATTTATTGATTAACGCAATGATTGGTACATAGTGAGAAAAATGAACGAACTTGATGATATTGATGACGAGTTAGAATCTGTAGCCATTGGTTCGATGGTGGTTCCTGCCGATGCCTCAGATCGCGCGATCGAGAAACATTTCGAATCCGGCCGCCTTCGTGTAGTCCAGGAAAAAAATGACATATTCATGTCGCACATCATTGACTTCATACAAGGAACTAACGGTGACCGTGTTTGGGGGAATCTGCGACCAGAGTATCAACGTCGCCTTCGTTGGGACACCAAAAAGAAATCTAAGCTTATCGAGAGCTTCATCATGAATGTCCCTGTTCCGCCAATATTTTTGTATGAGAAGAGCTTAGGAAAGTTTGAGGTAATGGACGGGCAACAGCGATTGAACGCCGTTGCGGAGTTCATGAGTGGGCAATTTGCTTTGGAAGGTTTAGAGATTTGGCAGGCTCTGAATGGGAGGACCTATTCAAAACTACCTCCGCTAATTCGTCGCGGACTGGAACGAGCAAAGATTTCTGCCATTACGCTGATGTCAGACAGTTCGTCCACCGAAGAAGACAGTCTTGATCTTAGGGCACAGGTATTTGAGCGGCTAAATACCGGTGGCGAACGCCTCAATGCACAAGAGCTTCGCAATTCGCTTTACTCAGGACCTTTTAACGAACTAATTATAGAATTGTCGAAAGATGACCTTTATGCCAAGGCGTGGGATATACCAAATCATAAGGACAACACTCGTACTGACGGGACGGTTAGTGAAAGTCTTAAAAATGATGGTCTCTATAAAAGAATGACGGATGTTGAGATTGTCCTTCGTTATTTTGCATTTAGAGAAACTGATAAGATTTCCGGTTCCGTTAGAGCGATGCTCGACAATACGATGAAGCTCAATCGATACTGTAATAGTGACGACGTGAATCGGCTAAAAGAATCTTTCCGAGAGGCGCTCTCCGTTTGCATCGAAGTCTTCGGCAACATGGCGTTTCGCCTACCTGACAGTGGCAAGAGCAAATCTTCAAAGCTCTCGCGGCCTTTGTTTGATGCGGAGATGGTCGCAATATCGATGCATATGTCCAACAAAACCCAGTTGCTAGAAAGGAAAGACGCCGTTCGAGATGCAGTTCTAATGCTAGCTACGCCAGAAAGTGAGCATTATGCGCTTATGGTTGGACGCGGAAATACGGCGGCCACCATCAAAGACCGTATTTTAAAGGTCTATACGGTTATTTCGGACATTCTGAATAATGGCTAGCCTTGAAAGCGCAAAAACCACAGCTGAGAATTATCTGGAGGAAATACTTTCTACAATTCAGATACGGCAAAGTTATCACGATATCGTTGTATCTCAATCCGGCGTGCTGTTCTCTGCTTTTGCACATGACTCAGTCGCCAAAGGAAAGCTAAAAGAGGCACTGAAATACAAAGGGACCGACGCAAACTCTCTGTACATGGCGCTTGTTGTTCAGGCTAATGGGGTTTTTGAGCAATACATCAGAGCTTTCACTTCTGCGGTTCTAGACGTGAGGCGGAGCGCTTGCACTAAGTATTCCGAGCTTGATGAGAAACTTCGATACGAACATATTGTTTGCTCAGCGCGGGTACTTTCGTTCCTAAAAAAAGGCAACGTTAACGGACAAGAATTTAATTTCGATCAGCTAATATCTCATCTTGGTGTTTGTTTTTCTGATGAGCCAGACTTCTATTTAGGCGGAGAGGTTTTCACTATTTTACTTGGGAACTGTACTCCAAGTCGCTTGGAGGGACTTTTTGAATCCCTTGGCCTCCCTGTGCCATTTTCCGATTTAATAGGTGAGAACGCGAAGCTCAAGAAACGAATTAAGGAAACAAAACGGGCAAAGGTGGCAAAAATGGCTCGAGAAGAGCTCGAGCGGCTAATTAACCTTAGAAATACGATAGTTCATGGTGATCTGCGCCCAACCGTCACGCTTACTGAAGTTACTGAGTCGGTTGAATTCTTTTTCGCGCTGATAGATGCATTTGATACCTTGGCATAAATGGTGGATCGTTAAACTAATCGACCCAAGTTAAAGTTCGGTAGGATGCACTGAACAACCTGAAGCGCATCATTCGCGATTGATGTGTCTCCTAACGTCGGCATACCCTACATTTCAGAATGGTATCTTTCAAACTGGTTTTTCTGTTGAATTGCGAGACGGTTTTATTCCCGTTATGCCGCGCCGAGCACCGGAGGGTTTGAGCGGATTAGCCCATCGGGGCGATGCAGGGATGCATCGCGTTTTCCGCAGGGGCTTGGATGCCCCTTCGGAAAACCCCGCTCAAACCCGAGGAGCGCAGGATTAACGCGGCATTCGGGTGTCTTTTCTTTTGGTTTCTTTTCTTTGGATAAGCAAAGAAAAGAAACCCGCCCGCCGGTGCGGGAACCGGCATCAAAATCATCTGTCGCGATAGCGACACAACACTCAACTCAATCCAACGCCGCCAGTGCCGCCTCCGGCGCTTTGTCCAGTATTTTAAGCAAGGCTTTGGCTGCACCGGTGGGCGAGCGTTTGCCTTGTTCCCAATTGCGAATGGTTTCCAACGATACATCAATGCGTTGGGAAAATTCCGCTTGGCTCAAGCCCAGGCGTTTACGCACTCTACGGGCAAATCGAGCGGAATCCAGCATGGCGTTGGTCTCATCTAGGGCAATCTGCCGGGCAATATCGGCTTCCGTTGTTGCGTCGACACGGGCTGTGTCGATGCATCCGGCTTCCGAATTGGATTCAATGGTCAAGCGTACTGTTTTCATAGCGGTTGATCTCCCGTTGATTGGCTTTGCGGGCTGAGATGATACGAATGGCGTCGTGGCGGGGCGTGTAAACCACGACAAACAGGCGTTGTTGAATTATGCCCATCAATTGATACCGGTCTTCGCCGTAACAGCGCCGATTATCGGCCTGCACCAGTCGGTTTGGATCGAAAAATGCCCTTGCGGCGTAGGCAAAATCGAATCCGCGTTGACGGAAACAGGTTTCGCTTTTGGTGTCGTCCCATTCGAAATGCATGGGTCAAGTGTAGTTCAATGGCCTAGTGATAGCAAGGTTTCGATGTGTTGTGGGGGAGTGATAGAAAACGAAGTATTCCCGTTATGCCGCGCCGAGCACCGGAGGGTTTGGGCGGGTTAGCCCATCGGAAAACCCCGTTCAAACCTGAGGAGCGCAGGATTAACGCGGCATCCGGGTTGCCTTTTCTTTGGATACTTTCTTTTGGCAACGCACAAATTCGCTAGGAGCGAATTTGAACAGCCGATAGGCTGGCCCGGAGGGCTAAAACCATGGATGGTTTTCGTAGCGAAAGTATCGCTGCTGTCGGTCCGCGAACCGACATTAGATCAGGCCGTCGCGATAGCGACACTATACTGAAAACTTCGTTACCGCTGGCGCGGTTAGACTGCGTTCCCACGCGGCGCGCTCATCGTTATACACATCTCATCGCGACATCTTGTTGCGCCTCTAAAGCGATGACAAAATCGCGCAAGCGCTGTAAGCCGATCCACATGGCCTTGGCACCCGGAGGGCCGTCGTGTTTGCGGCCG
>Ga0207952_1000540_pt1 | contig 28231 bp, 25 predicted proteins | sample SubbioR12Aug_8Ca_FD_184831 | JGI IMG/M metagenome (GOLD analysis project Ga0207952, IMG submission 184831) | Serpentinite rock and fluid subsurface biosphere microbial communities from McLaughlin Reserve, California, USA - CR12Aug_8Ca (SPAdes) | ecosystem: Environmental > Terrestrial > Deep... | reverse complement strand
ATTGTGGCTGAGGCAGATGCAGAAGCAGTTGATTGAGCATTTGCAGTTGAGATGGTAGCTGCTATTACTATAATAGACGCTACGATTTTTTGAATGTGTTTCATGTTTGTGTTGTTTAGTTGTTTAAGGAGTTTGACAAAGCAAAAATCAAACTAATACTACGCCTGCACAATCCCTTAAACTAGGGGGGAGCTCTGAAACACTTATAAATAAAGAACTGCAGAAATTTTGAGGTACATTCTAAAAATGATTTCTTCAAATAGTTTAAATAATATACCCTAGTTATTCATCGGTTATGCACAGCATGATTTATTTATTTCTTTGATTAAACAAATTGCTTTTTCTTTAATCTATGATACTTTATGAAAGCAATTAAACGAAACAAACTTGCTCGTTCAACAATTCAACATTTTGAATTTGCAGATGTTTTAACCAACAACATAACTGGAGAAAAATCTTTACACGCTACCAAGATTTTTCAACCCAATGATATTATTTGCAATTTTTCTGCAGTAATCACCTCACATATTCCTACTCATTTAACACTTCAAGTAGCATTACATCAACACATAGTTTTAGCACCAGAGTTTTTGCAGTTCACCAATCACAGTTGTAACCCAAATGTGTTTTTTAATACCACAACATATGAACTGATTGCTTTAAAAGAAATTTATAAAGGAGATGAAATCACTTTTTTTTATCCCTCTACTGAATGGAATATGACTCAAGCATTTGTTTGTAATTGTGGACACAAAAACTGTTTACAAAATATTCGTGGTGCTGCTTATCTAACAAAAGAATCTCTTTCTAACTATAGACTTACAGATTTTATTTTAAAAATGCTGCTGCAATGATTCTAATGAAACCAAACAAAATATGGGTTTTAGCACCGTACATTGAAAGCGGAGATGCCAATATTGATTATTATTACGATTTTTCTCAAAGCATTTTAGAATATGAAAAAGTATTTACTGAGCTGCAATTGAATTGGCAATGGCAGTATGTTACTACTTCAAATTTTTCAAACATTATTCAAGAAATAATTAATGAAAGTAAAATAAAAAACGAATTGCCCATTTTTTTTAATTTATGTGATGGCGATGATATCAATGGAACTCCAGGCATTGCTGTTATAAAATATTTAGAAGCCCAAAAGCAAATATATACAGGCTCAAAAGAATTTTTTTATCATATCACTACGTCAAAAACTGATATGAAAAAAGCTTTTGATGATTATGGTGTTCCCAATGCTAAATGGTATTTTATTAAAAATATTAAAGAGGCAGAATTATTAGTTCAACAAGAACTTCTATTTCCATTAATTATAAAACCAGCAATTAGTGGGGGTAGTATGGGTGTTGGCATCAAAAATGTTGTGAATTCCAATGAAGATTTGTTAGATAGGGTTAAAGAAATGTTGAATGGCTATAATGGTTGGAACTTAAACGCAGGTGGAATTATTATTGAATCTTTTATAGTTGGTCCAGAATTTACTGTTTTTCTTACTGGCAATTATTATCAACCAGAATTAGCACATATTTATACTCCAGTAGAAAGGGTTTTTCATAATTCACTGAAAGATGAGGAAAAATTTTTATCATTCGATAGGCTTTGGGAAATTTATGAAGATGAATCACCCATGCCGAATGAAGAAAATTTTTATAATTATCAACTACCAGATGCTTCAATTATAGAATCCTTACAACAATTGAGTTGGCAGGCATTTGAAGCATGTAAAGGAACGGGCTATACAAGAGTTGACATACGACAAGATCAACAAACAAAAGAACTTTTTGTTTTAGAACTCAATGCACAATGTGGTTTAAGTGAAGATGAAAATTTTACTTCTATAGGTGCCATTTTAAAATTCAGTAATAATAGCTTTACGCAACTTGTTCAAGAAATCATTGATAACTGCATTTCTGAAAATAAAGAAGAAAAGAAATTTTATTCTAGTATTCAACTCATAAACTAATCAACAATAAATTACATGAAAGTTTGTGTGTTATTACCAGATTACTCCACTTCAACTGTAGATTATCAGAACTATGATCCACCAAGAGATTTAAGCAATCTATTACCCAATGATCTCGTTGAAACAGTTTTTTTAAACAAACTTTCTTGCTATAAACAATTAAAAGACTTAAGTAAAAAAGGCTTTGACATTTTTGTAAATTTATGTGAAGGATATTTAGAATGGAATGTTCCGAGTATTGATGTAATCTATACTTTAGAATTATTAAATCTACCTTATACTGGACCCAATTTACAACTCTACGATCCATCAAAAGAGTTGATGAAATATGTAGCTTATTGTGCCAATGTAAAAACTCCTGCCTATCAAATCATCACATCAAAAAAAGATTTATCTCAAATTCAATTACAATTTCCATTATTTGTAAAACCAGCAAAAGCTGGCGACAGTTTGGGTATTGATAAAAATGCATTAGTAAAAAATATAGATGAATTACAAAAACAAGTAGAAGTTTTATTAATTGATTATGATGAAATTTTAGTAGAAGAGTATATTGCAGGAAGAGAATTTACAGTGATGGTGCTTGCAAATAAGGATGGTAAAACCTGTAAAGCTTTAGAACCTGTTGAATATATTTTTCCTGAAGATTACACTTTTAAAACTTACTCTCTTAAAACTTCTGAATTACACACAGAAGCTAATATTCCTATTAAAGATGTATTCTTATCATCAACATTAAAAAAATATTCTGAAAATATTTTTACTGCATTTAATGGTGTTGGCTATGCTCGTTTAGATTTTAGAATGAATGAAAAGATTGAATTATTTTTTTTAGAAATTAACTTTACTTGTTCTGTTTTTTATACTGATGGATATGAAGGAAGTGCAGATTATATTTTAAAGTACGATGGTATTGGTCAACAACAATTTTTACAGCACATTATTGAAGAAGGTATAACTCGTTACAACAAAAAACAACTTCCTTTCATAATGAAAGGCAATGCTATAGCAGGTTATGGCATTTATGCTACTAAAAATATTGAAGAAGGTGAAATTATTTTTAAAGGTGAGGAAAAAGCTCAACGCATAGTTACTAAAAAATATGTTGAGGAGAATTGGACTGAAAAAGACAAAGAAGATTTTGCTCGGTATGCATACCCTATCAGTAATAATGTGTTTGTACTTTGGGATGAAGATGCTAAAAATTGGGCACCACAAAATCATTCTTGCAATGCAAATACTGCATATCTAGGCTTAAATGTAGTTGCTTTAAATTCTATTCAAATTGGTGAAGAACTTACTCTAGATTATGCAAGTTTTTTAAATGAAGAAGCACAATCTTTTACTTGTAGTTGTAAAAGTAAAAACTGCAGAGGCATCATTTCTGGTGCCTCTGAGAATTCTATTGAAAATAGATTAATGAGTAAAATTTAAATATTTTTCTTTTGTGCTAGTAAACTATAATCTCCCTCTGTTTCTTTAACAATAGTATTGGTTAATGTTCCTAAATGTTCAATTTCCATTTCAACAACATCACCTTCTTGTAACCATTGTGGTGTAAAGTTTGGATCATTTAATTTTCCTGTACCATTCAATTCTAAAAAACAACCTGTACCAACAGTTCCACTTCCAATAACATCTCCAGGATGAATATTAACTCCATAACTACATCTTTCAAGTATTTCTGCAAATGTCCAATCCATATCTGCTAGGTTTCCTTCACTCACTTGTACTCCATTTACTTTACAGGTCATTTTTAAATTCCACGCTTTACCAACATGATTTTCTTTACATGGCACTTCAAGGCTCTCCAATTCGTCGAGTGTAACTAAGCATGGACCTATTACTGTGCTAAAATCTTTTCCTTTTGCAGGTCCAAGGTTTAACAACATTTCTTCCATTTGCAAGGTTCTTGCACTCATATCATTCATAATCATCAATCCACCAATATAACTATCTGCATCTGCAGCTCTAACATTTCTACCAGATTTACAAACTACAATTGCAGCTTCTAATTCAAAATCTAATTTTTCAAAGTGATCAGTCATACAAACAATTTCACCTGGGCCTTGTATACTATTATGATTGGTAAAATAAAAGATGGGATATTGGTCGTATTCAGGAATCATTTCAACACCTCTATTTCTCCTTGCTGAAGCTACGTGCTGACGAAAAGCATAAGCATCTCTACAACTTGTAGGAAAAGGAACTGGTGCTATAATTTTTGCATCAGAGAAACTTGCAGCTATTGGGCCAGTTATTCTTCCATCAACAATGGCTTGATTCATACCTTGTGCAATAGGAAACACATCTTCCCAATATTGCAAAAACATCGACATGGTTCTTGGTAAATCAGGATGCATTTCATCTGCATTAAATAATTTACCATCATGTAAAAACGCTAATTGATCAAGACCATCTCTTGTTAAATAAGTAACTAATTTCATAATTCTTTTTTTAAAATATTAACTCCACTCTTCTTCCTTTCTCAACTCTTCTTTATAAACTCTTGCAGAAATAAAAATGCTAAGTTCATATAAACTCATTAAAGGAATAAAAACAATCATTTGACTACTGATATCTGGACTAGGAGTGATAACAGCTGCAACAATAAGTATTACAACAATGGCATATTTCCGTATTTCTTTTAAATATTTTGGAGTGATAAGTCCAATTTTTGTAAGCACCCAAGCTATTACAGGCAATTCAAAAGCTAAGCCACAACCAACAGTTAAGCTGGTTAAGTTATCGAAATAATCTGAAAGTGTTGGTCTGGTATCTATTAAATGTTGTGTTCCTAATTGAAAACCTGCTAAAAAGTTAAATGTAAAAGGACCTAAAATCATGAACCCAAATAATGAACCCAAGAAGAAAAAGAAGGAAACCCAAAAAATTACAAATCGAGTAGACTTTATTTCTTTTTCTTTTAATGCTGGTTTAATAAAACTCCAAAATTGCCAGAAAATAAATGGAAAAGCAACCATAACACCTCCCATAAAACACATGGTGAGCGTACTGAATAATTGACCACCAAAAGTATTGCTTTGCATTTTTACTTCTACAGGCTGCATACACAAAGCATCTCCTAAATGAAGGATATGACTGATTTTACAAAATGCTCTGTAACTAATAAAGTCGTGATTGAGTGGACCAGTAATAATGTTATCGAATATCCAATCTCTATATATAAAGAAAACAATTGCACAAATAAGAATTGCTGCAACACTTCTAACGATGTGCATTCTTAAAGCTTCGAGATGATCTACAAAACTCATCTCTGTAGCTGGGTCTTTTTTGTTCTTAAATAACGCCATTTTATTGTTGGGTGCAAATGTAAGCTTTGAGCAATTTAGAAAGAAGCGTTAATACTGATGAATTAAGTTAAAATTGATGACTATTTCGCTAATTCTAAATAAATAGGACAATGATCGCTATGCTTTACATCTGGAAATATTGTTGCAGCTTTAATTTGTTTTTCTAATGCTTTTGAAACACTTATATAATCTATTCTCCAACCTTTGTTTTGTATACGAACACTAGGAAAACGCTGACTCCACCAACTATAAGCACCTGTAGTAGTTGGGTTGCAATGCCTATAAGTATCAATAAAACCAGAAGCTAAAAATTGGTCCATCCAAGCTCTTTCTTCGGGTAAAAAACCACTAGAATTTTTATTTCCTTTAGGATCATGAATATCAATTTCTTTATGTGCTATATTGTAATCGCCACAAATGATGATTTTTTTTCTCTTCATTTTTAAATCATCAACATAATCTTGAAACTCTTGTAACCATTGATATTTGTAAGTTTGTCTTTCACTTCCACTTGTTCCAGAAGGGTAATAACAATTGAGTAAAGTAATATCACCAAAATCTAAACGAATTACCCTTCCTTCAAAATCACTTAATTCAAATCCATTGCCATTAAAAACTTTATCGGCTTTAATTTTTGTTAAAACACAAACACCACTATACCCTTTTTTTTGAGCAGAAAACCAATGATGCTGAAATCCTAATTGTTCAATTTCAGTCATATCAACATCTGCCTCTTGAGCTTTTGTTTCTTGTATACAAATAATATCGGCAGGATCAGTTTTTAACCAATCAATAAAACCTTTTTTAATTGCAGCTCTTATGCCATTGGTGTTATATGAAATTATTCGCATGGTATTAATTAATTTTTTTGAAATAAGATTGATAAAATTCTTGGAATTGTGCTTTTATCATCATCATCAAAAAACTCTTCTAGATGATAAACTTTGAAATTGTTAAATCTGGCATGAGTTATAAAGTCTGACAAATGATGAGTAAAACACTCTAAAACTTTTACATCATTTTCAGTTTCAAATCTCGCCTTACTTCCTTGATATTGTTTAAATGGATGTAATTCTCCAATATAAAAAAAACCATTTGCTATTAAAAATGTTGAGGCTTGTTTAAAAATATGATTCAAGTCTTTAATATGCTCTAAAACTAAACTTGCTGTAATTAAATCAAATGGCTTTTGTGGAATAAAATTCCATTCTTTAGTTATATCAGCCTGAATAAAATTTACGTTTTTCAAATTCAATTTATCCATTGCTTTTTGTAGCATTTGCTCAGAAAAATCAATAGCAACAAGGGTTTCGCACTTATAAATGAGCCATTCTGTATTTTTTCCAGTGCCACAACCAATTTCTAAAATATTTGAAAATTGAAACTCTGATAAAACTTTTCTTAAAGCAATAGCTTCAAGATCTCTTGTTTTATTTTCATTGCTATCATAAACGCTCGACCATTGATTATATGCTTCTTTTATACTCATTCTAATTCTGTTGCATCATTTCTTTAGCACTTGCAATTGCTGCTGTACTAGGATTTTCGCCACTCAACATTTTTGCAATGGCTTCAGTTCTTTCGTTATTGGTTAGCTTTTTAATATTCGTTTTTATTTTTTCGTTACTCATTTCTTTATAAACATACAAATGAGTGTTTGCCTTTGCTGCAATTTGTGGTTGATGTGTAATGCAAATTATTTGTCGTTGTTCAGCTAATCCTTGCATAATAATACTTACCTGTTTTGCAGCTTCACCACTAATTCCAGAATCTATTTCATCAAAAATTAAAGTAGGTAAATTTATTTTTTGTGCAACTAACGATTTAATACAAAGCATTAATCTGCTTAACTCTCCACCACTAGCCACTTTTCGAATGGGCTCAAACTTATTACTCTTATTAGCATCGAATAAAAATTCAATTGCATCTTTACCATATTCATTTAATGCAACAGTGCTGATTTCTACTTTCAATATTGCATTTGGCATGCCCACTTGTTGTAAAAGCAGATTTACTTTTTGTGCAAAAGGGTTTGCTTGTTTTTTTCTATTATTTGAAATAGTTTCAGCTAGTTCATCTAAGACTTTAAACAAAATTTCAGTCTCATTTTTCTTTGTTTTAATATGTTCTTCTATATTTAAAACTGCTTGTAGCTTTTGCTCTAATTCATATTGAATTGCAATTAAATCGTTTGTGGTGTTTACATTGTGTTTCTTCAATAATTTATACCCTAAAGAAAGTTTATCATTAATGATTTGAATTCTTTCTTCATCAAAAACTACACTATCATTAACAGCCTCAACTTCAGATGCAATATCTAATAACTCTATATGTGTACTTGTTAATCTTTCAATTAAAGGATTGATGCTTTGATGTACATCACTAAATTGTTGCAATTGCTGAATGGCGTGTTTTAAAGTAGTAATGACGGGTTGTTCAGCATCTTTTAATTCGAAATAAACTTTATTAAGAGAAGATTTTATGCCCTCACTATTATTTAAAATTTTCAACTCTGCTTCTAAATCTTCGAGTTCATTTTCTTTTAGACTCAACTCTTCTAATTCTTTATATAAAAATTGATGGTAATCGAATTCTTTTTGAAAATTTAGTTGCTGATGTTGTAATGCTTCTAATTGCTTTTTAGCTTCTATCCAATTTTTGTAGTTAATTGAATAATTGGTGAGATGTTTTTCATTTTCGGCTAATGCGTCTAAAACTTCTCTTTGAAAATCACTTTCTCCTAATTCAAGTGTATCAAATTGCTGATGCAAATCAACCAACAATGATGTTAACGATTTTAATTGTTGAAGATTTACTGGAGTATCGTTTATGAAAGCCCTGCTTTTTCCTGTAGTTGCAATTTCTCTTCTTATGAGTAATTGATCATTTGCATCTAAATCATTTGCATCTAAATATTTTTTTATAGTAGGTTTATCATCTACAAAAAAACTTCCTTCAATACAACATTTTTTAGTTGTATCCACTAATACCGTGGTATCTGCTCTTTCGCCTAAAATTAGGCTTAGGGCACCCATTAAAATACTTTTTCCAGCACCTGTTTCACCTGTAATGATGTTTAAGTTGTTAGAAAAATCAATTTTAACTTCATCTATAATAGCATAATTCTGTATGTATAAACTTTGCAGCATGAGCAGTAAAAATAACTAATACGAAGATGATGTATGTAATGAAATTTTCAAAGTTTAATTGAGTGGCTATTCTCCATTACAACGTGCTATGCCACTTTTTGCCCTTTGATCTAATGAACTCTTATAGTCATGATCATTCATATTTAAACAAATATTATAATATTTAATAGCTTCTGACTTGTTCAGTTGATTTTCGTAAATATTGCCAATTTGCAAAGCAGCCCTAGCAGCATAATATTCTTTTCTAAACTCACCTAAAACTATGGCTTGCTTATAAAATTTTAGGGCTTCTGAATCATTATTTAAATCATCATTTATTCTTCCTAAACGGTAAACAAATTCTAATTTTTCTTCTTCTTTATCAAAACTGTTTATTGTTTTATTCTCTAATAATGCCAAGGCTTCTTCATTATAACCACCATCATTTAAAAGTCTTGACTTTAAAAGAACAATATTTGGCCAATGATTTTCTTTAGCTTCTTTCAATGCTTGTTTATCTGCATCTGAGTTTGTGTTACCTTTTTGCAAAACATTATTTCTCATAGACTGAGCAGTAGCATAATTTCCTTGCAAATAATAAGCCCAACATAATTTTTGGTATATATCTTTTATGTAAAAATTACCTTTAAAGCTGGCGATATATTTTTCAAAAGAATTGATAGCTTCTTCGAGTTCCAATTTATGTAAATGAGCATACCCCATTTGCATATCCCAAACAGGTGTTGAAAGATATTCGACAGATTGATTTCGATTTTGAATTATTTGTTTTGCCCATTCAGTTTGTTTACCATTAACACACAAATTAGCAGCCATATATGCTAATAAGTGATTATTGACTAAATCGTAATTGCTTTTTTTAATTCGTTGAATAGTTAATTCTTTTTTATTCTCAATATAATAGCTTAGATAGTTGAACAAAAAATCACCTTCTATATTATAAAATTTAGCCCAAGGATCTTTACTGTTTACAAAAGTCTTCAATAATTTCATACCATCAGTCAATGAGCCTCTCATTCCTAAAATACTTGCAATCCAATTATAGCTCTTAGGAATGGTTCCTGTAATAGCTTGTAATGTGCCATAAATTAAATCGTTGGGAGCAAAGTTTTTAAATTCTTCTTTATTTTCTTTAATCAGCGAATAAGATTTTCTGGCTGCCCAAGCTGCACTCATGTTTTCTCCATAACGAACATGTAAAATTGATTTGTGTAGATATACATTACTTAAACAAAATAAATACAACGCATTATTTTCATTTCCTCTTTTTAAAGCATTGATTCTATCATTGATATCTTCTTTTCTTTTTTTATATTCTTCAATGTTTTCATTAAAAAACAATTCAATAACATCAATATAACTTTCTAAATAAATAGGAATTAAATTATTGGGGTTTTGAAGTTTTGCTTTTGCAATTAAGCTTGTTGCATTTTTTATTTTAAGTACACATATTTCTTTATAAGCTTGTTGACATAAACTATTATAGTCATATACTTTTTCTGCAAATGAAGCATGTGCTAATAATACAAATAGTATGACAAAAATTCGTTTTTTCATGTTATAAAAAAAGGAAGCACAATTTGCTTCCTTTTTATTTAATATTCTTATAAAAGTTTAATTATTTAACTGTTGTGTTTTCGTGTAAAGTTTCATCAATTAAAATTCTTCCACAGTTTTCACAAACAATTACTTTTTTGTGTAAACGAATTTCACTTTGACGTTGAGGAGGAATAGCATTAAAGCAACCACCACATGCATCACGTTCAACTGCAACAACAGCTAATCCATTTCTATAACTACTTCTAATTCTATCGTAGCTGTATAGTAATCTTTCGTCAATATCTTTTCTGGCAGCTTCACTTAATTTGCCAAATTGCTTTTCTTCTTTTTCTGTTTCAACAATAATTTTTTCTAACTCACTTTTCTTATGTGTTAAAACACCTTCTTTAGTTGCAATTTGTTTTTTAGCAGTTTCTAATGTTCTTGCTTTTTCTAAAATTTCTTCGTTTGCGTCTTTGATGTGTTTTTCTGCTAATTTAACTTCGAGTTGTTGCATTTCAATTTCTTTATTAATTGCTTCAAACTCTCTGCTATTTTTTACATCGTTACTTTGCTTCTCGTATTTTTTTATTAAAGCTTCAGATTCTTTAATGGCTTCTTTTCTTGTTTCTATGTATTCGTTAATACCATTAATTTCTTCTTCAATTCTAATTCTTCTGCTGTGTAAGCCTTGTATTTCATCTTCCAAATCTTTAACTTCCATTGGCAATTCGCCTTTTAAAATTGCAAACTCATCTAATTTGCTATCAATTTTTTGAAGTTTAGTTAAAGCGGCCAATTTATCTTGAACCGAATATTCTTTTACTGCAGCCATTTTATTTACAATTTAAGATTTGTTATTTTTTTGAAAGTGGAAGTGGTTTTTCTAAACTGTAAAATAACTTACAGGATTAGTGTTTACCTCACTTTTTAGGACGGCAAAAGTAGGGGTTTTTGCTCGTATTATTTCAATCAATAACTCAATTGTAAACTGTTCACTTTCCCAATGACACATATCTGCCACAACAATTTTATCTTCTGCATCAAAAAATTCATGATATTTTATATCTGAGCTAATGTAAATATCAGCTTTTGCAGCAATAGCATTTTTAATTAAAAAACTGCCTGCACCACCACAAAAAGCCACTTTTTTAATAGGTTTATTCAATAATTTGGTGTGTTTGATGGATTTTAAACAAAATTGATGCGATAGAAGTTGTAGAAATTCGGTTTCAGACATTTCAGTTTCCAATTCACCTAGCATTCCGCTACCAACTTGTTGATTTTGATTACTTAAAGGCACTATATCGTAAGCCACTTCTTCGTAAGGATGTGCCAATTTCATTTGCTCAATGATATGATATTGCAAATAAGAAGGAAAAATAACTTCAATTTTAACTTCGTCAACCGTTTCTCGAATGAATTGTTTTCCAATAGTTGGATTTGAAAATTCATTGCCCATAAAAGTACCTTCGCCAGATGTGTTAAAACTACATTCGCTATAATTTGCAATTGTACCAGCACCAGCATTAAAAAGTGCATTTCTCACTTTATCTACAGATGATTTAGGTACAAAAACAAATAATTTACTAAGAATATTTGCTTTGGGTTGAAGAATTTTTCTGTTATTTAAACCTAATCTTTCTGCAATTTGGTGGTTGACACCATAAAATATATTATCTAAATTGGTATGACAAGCATAAATGGCTATATCATTTTTAATGGCTGAAATAAGAGTTTTTTCTACTTCGTTGTTTCCAACAATTTTCCTTATTCCACCAAAAATAATGGGGTGATGAGCAACAATTAAATTGCAATTTTTTTGTTTAGCTTCCTCAACAACTGCACTAGTTACATCTAAAGTACAAATTACTCCTGTGCATGGTAGTGTAGAGTTGCCCACTAATAAACCACAATTATCATAGGTTTCTTGATAAGCTAAGGGTGCAAATTTTTCTAAAGATTGAATAATATCGGAAATCAACATTTCATTAATGGTTTGTTTGATAAAAGTAACTGAAATTTGTTCTATGCATAACAGCAATTGGTATAATTTAAATGGAAAATTTTTTCTGGAGACAGAAAACCATCTTTCCATTAACAACAGATCCCTTCGTTATGGCGATGGTTTTTTTGAAACCATGAAGCTTCAAAAAAATAACATTAAATTATTTCATTTACACTCTGCAAGAATTTTAAAGAGCTTGCTTTTGCTGAAACTACAATTACCAAAACATTTTTCTTTAGAAAAATTAGAAGAGCAAATTATTGTAACAGCACAGAAAAATAATCATGAAAATTTAGCAAGAATCAGAGTAATGTTTTTTAGAGCCGAAGGTGAAATTTTTGATGCCAATAATCATCAAGTTCAAATTATGATTCAAAGTTTTAAACTTTCTGATGCAATTAATGAGCTCAATAAAAACGGTTTGGTGGTGGATGTTTTTAAAGATGCTAAAAAATCTTGCGATGTTTTTTCAAACTTAAAAACAAACAATTATTTACCGTATGTTATGGGTGCTATTTGGGCAAAAGAAAATCATTTAAACGATGCACTTATTTTAAACTTTAGTGAATTTATTGCTGATAGCTGTATTGCCAATGTGTTTTTAGTAAAAGACAATAAAATAATTACTCCATCCCTTAAAAGTGGCTGTATTGCTGGTGTTATGAGGCAACATATTATACAACAACTTCAACAAATAAATATTGATGTAGAAGAAAAAAGCATTTCTGTTGAAGATGTTTTAAATGCCGATGAAGTTTTTTTAACCAATGCTATTAAAGGAATAAGTTGGGTAAAACAATGTGGTAATACATCTTACCAGAATAGTAAGACACAAGAAATTTATCGAAAGATTTTTGCTGTTTAAATTATGAATAAGATTACAATTTTTTGGTTTAGAAGAGATTTAAGGTTACTTGATAATGCAGGATTGTATCATGCACTAAAGCAATCTGAAAATCTTTTACCCATTTTTATTTTCGATAAAAATATTTTGGATGATTTAGAGGATAAGCATGATAAAAGAGTACAATTTATTCATGAAGCTTTAGAAGAAATGCAACAACAACTTGTTGAATTAGGCTCTACTATTGAAGTGTATTATGGAACACCCATTTCAATTTTTAATACCCTCTTAGAAAAATATACTATTGAAGCTGTTTATACCAATCATGATTATGAATGGTATGCTCAGCAAAGAGATGAAGCTATTAAAGATTTACTAAAACAAAATAATATCTCTTTTAATACTTTTAAAGATCAGGTAATATTTGAAAAAGGCGAAGTATTAAAAGATGATGGTACTCCTTACACAGTTTTTACACCTTTCAGCAGAAAATGGAAAGCCAAATTGAATGAGTTTTATTATTCATCTTACCCAACAGAAAAATATTTTAATCATTTCTATCAACAACCTCCTAAGCCATTAATTTCATTACATGAAATGGGTTTTAAAAAAACAGAAACTGTTTTTCCTAAAAAAAGTTTGAATGTTGAATTAGTAAAAAAATATACTGAGCAAAGAAATTTTCCTGCAAAAAATGGCACTTCAAAATTGGGTGTTCATTTACGTTTTGGTACAATTAGTATTCGAAAAATGGTTCAATATAGTTTGCCATTAAATGAAACTTTTTTAAACGAATTAATTTGGAGAGATTTTTATCATACTATTTTATTTCACTTTCCACACATTAGTAAAGGCAATGCTTTTAGAAAGGAATACGATTTAATAGAATGGCGAAATAATGAAACAGAATTTCAATTATGGTGTGAAGGAAAAACAGGTTACCCTATTGTTGATGCAGGAATGAGAGAGTTAAATGCAACAGGTTTTATGCATAATAGAGTAAGAATGATTGTGGCTTCCTTCCTTACTAAACATTTACTAATAGATTGGCGTTGGGGTGAAGCTTATTTTGCTAAAAAATTACTCGATTTTGATTTTGCTGCTAACAATGGGGGTTGGCAATGGGCTGCAGGAAGTGGTGTAGATGCTGCACCTTATTTTAGAGTATTTAATCCGACCTTGCAAACAGAAAAATTCGATAAAAATTTTATTTACATTAAAAAATGGGTACCAGAATTTGAAACTTCTGCTTATCCAAATCCCATAGTTGAACATACAGAAGCCAGAAACAGATGTTTAGCAACTTATAGTAAAGTATTGAAGAAAAATTAGTTTAAAACTTCAGCACTTTTCTCGAAAGTGAATTTGTCTTTTAACTCATTAATTGCAGAAAATCCACCTAAAACATTACGCACATTATGTATGCCTTGTTGCTTAATTAAACTTGCAGCAATCACACTTCTATAGCCTCCTGCACAATGAATATATATGTTTTGGTTGTCTTCAAAATCTGCCATTTTACCTAAATCTGTTAAATCAACTAATGGAATATTGACAGCTTCAGCAATATGACCATTAGCATATTCTGTTTCTTTTCTAACATCAAGAATAACTAAGTTTTCATCAAAAGGCATATCCATAGCTAATTCATCAGCTTCAACATCAATAATTAAATCTACTTTTTCTCCTGCTGCTTGCCATGCTTCAAACCCACCTTTCAAATAACCACCAAAATTTGCAAAACCTACACGAGCTAATCTTACAATTGACTCTTTTTCTTTGCCTTCATCGGTTACTAAAATTATTTTTTTTGTGAATGGTAAAATGCTTCCTGCCCATTCAGCAAATCTGCCTTCCAACCCAATAGAAATACTTTCTGGAATAAAGCCTAAAGTAAAAGTTGTGGCATTTCTAGTATCTAAAATTAAAACACCATCTTGGTTTGCTATTTCTTTAAAATCGTTTATAGATAAAGCTTTCAACCCATCTTCTAAAACTTTGGTTAAACTTTCGTAACCTTCTTTATTAATTTTAGCATTAATAGGAAAATAATTTGGTGGTGCAGCTAAACCTTCAGTAACGGCTTTTATAAAGTCTTCTTTTGTAGCTTGGTTTAAAGCATAATTATTTTGTTTTTGTTCACCAATAGTGCTAAAAGTTTCTTTACCTAAACTTTTACCACAGCTACTGCCTGCTCCATGTGCAGGATATAAAATCACTTCATCTGCCAAAGGCATAATTTTAGCTTGTAAACTTTCGTAAAGCATACCAGCCAAATCTTCCATAGTTATTTCATTCCCTTTTTGTGCTAGATCTGGTCGGCCAACATCACCAACAAACAAAGTATCGCCTGTAAAAACGCAATGCTCTTTATTATTTTCATCAAACAATAAATAGCAAGTGCTTTCTAAAGTATGCCCAGGAGTATGTAGTGCTTTTATTTTAATTTTTCCGATTGTAAAAAGTTCCTCATCTTTTGCAATAGTTATAGGAAAATTAGTCTCAGTATTAGGCCCATAAACGATTTCAGCACCTGTTGCAGCTGCTAAATCTAAATGGCCACTTACAAAATCTGCGTGAAAATGAGTTTCGAAAATGTATTTTATTTTGGCATTTCTAGAATTGGCTAACTGTAAATACTCATCTATATCTCTTAAAGGATCAATCACTGCAGCAATTCCATCACTTTCTATATAATAAGCAGCCTCACTTAAGCAGTTTGTATATAATTGTTGAATAAACATATTTCTATTTTTTGCAAAGATATAAAAAGGCATTTTCTATGCATACGATTAAAGGAAGAAGCTCTGAAAAACAAAATTTTGTGAAATCATTAATATTCTCCTTAACTTTATGCCACACAAAATTTGCTACTATGAGAGGCGTAAATAAGGTGATGCTTATTGGTAATTTAGGCAAGGACCCTGACTTACAAACCCTTGAAGGAAATATTGCCGTTGTTAAGTTTCCTTTGGCAACCACTGAAACCTATAAAGACCGAAACGGAAAATTACTTTCCCAAACTGAATGGCATACTGTTGTTTTATGGCGTGGATTAGCCGAATTAGCTCAAAAATATTTACACAAAGGAAGTTTAATTTATGTTGAAGGAAGATTGAGAACCAGAAGTTGGGAAGATAAAGAAGGAAATAAAAAATTTGCAACAGAAGTTGTTGGAGATAATTTGATTATGTTGGAAAAAAGAAATGATAGTCAACATCATAGTGAAAACATAGAAGGGTATAATCCAGATACACCTAATATTGACCCAGAAGGAAATTTGCCTTTTTAGTTAGAACATTTCCAATATTTTTGCTGAGTCTTTTAAATAAGACATATTGTTCATTAAAACACCCCAATTGGATTATCATTCTGCATTTAATTATATTTTACAAGTAAATCCGCCCGAGGCAATCACCTCACTTACACCTGTACTCATATTTATTTTACTCATTCTTCTTGCTTTCTCTTTTATGATTAGTGGATCAGAAGTTGCTTTCTTTTCACTGAATTATAAGGATATCAATTTGCTTAAAACAAAAAAAACTGAAGCCTATAAGCGAATTGTAAATTTACTAGAAGATCCAAAGAATTTGTTGGCATCAATGTTAATTGCAAATAATCTCATTAACATAGCCATCATTGTTATTTCAAATTTATTATTAGAAAGCTATGTTCACTTTTCTGCTAATTTATTTTGGCTTGAGTTTGGTATAAAAGTAGTTTTAGTAACATCATTACTTTTATTGTTTTGTGAAGTAATGCCTAAAGTAATGGCCACACAAAACAATATTCGATTTGCTAAAGAGGTTGGTTGGGTTTTAGAAACAGTTAATTATATTTTTAAACCCTTTAGTAAAGTTTTGGTGAAGAATAGTGACATAATTGAAAGAAGGTTAACTAAAAAAACTTCTAATGCTGTTACTAATGAGGAAATGAGCCATGCCATTGATATTACTTATAAAGAAGAAAGTGGAAAAAATATTTTAAAAGGAATATTAGAATTTGGTAGCATCACTGTAAAGCAAATTATGAAAACCAGACTCGATGTTTCTGGTATTGATTATAACGCTTCATTTTCTCAAGTAATTAACAGAATTGAGGAATTACACTATAGTAGACTGCCTGTTTATAAAGAAGATTTAGATGAAGTGGTTGGCATTATTCATACTAAAGATTTAATACCACATTTAGAAAAAGGAGATGACTTTAAATGGTTTGCACTAATTCGCCAACCTTTCTTTGTTCATGAACAAAAATTGATTGAAGATTTATTACAAGAATTCCAAAGTAAAAGAATACACTTTGCAGTTGTGGTAGATGAGTTTGGTGGAACCAGTGGTATTGTTACTTTAGAAGATGTGGTTGAGCAAATTGTTGGTGAAATTAAAGATGAGTTTGATGAAGAAGAAATCACCTTCACTAAAATTGATGAGTACAATTACATTTTTGAAGGAAAAACCATGATCAACGATGTTTGTAAGGTTATGGCATTACCTGTTGACACTTTTGATGCTGTAAAAGGCGAAAGTGATTCCTTAGCAGGATTGGTATTAGAACGTGCTGGTGAAATACCTATGCCTCTACAAATTATTGAATGTGGCGATTTTGAATTTACAGTTTTAGAACTAGTAAAACACAGAATAGAAAAAGTAAAAGTTACTATAAAACCTCCCACTGAAGAATATTAGTGTTGTATTTAAGCCATGATTAAAAATTCTATTTTTTGTTTGATATGTTGTTCTATAATTATTATTTCTTGTAAAGAAAAACCAGTAATTAAACCTAGAGGATATTTTAAAATAGATTTACCAAAACACGAATATCAAGTTTTTAATGAAGATGGATATCCGTATAGTTTTGAATATCCTACTTATGCTAAAGTAACTAGAGATACAAGTTTTTTTGGAGAAGCTACCGAAAATCCTTGGTGGATTAATATTGATTTTCCGAGTTTGAGAGGAAAAATTTATTGCAGCTATAAAGAGATTGGTAAGTATAAATTAGACTCTTTATTAAGACATTCTTTTAAACTTTCAGATGCTCATAGTTCTAAAGCTTCTTCAAAAGAAGATTCATTGATTTCAACAGCTAATAATGCCCATGGAATGTTATTTCAATTAGGAGGAAATGTAGCAACTGCTAATCAGTTTTTTGTAACAGATAGTAGTAAACATTTTTTAAGAGGTGCATTATACTTTGATGCTTCACCAAATGAAGATTCATTAAAAGTAGTGAACGACTTTTTGCTTCAAGATATGAGGCATTTAATTTCTACATTAAAGTGGAAATAATTAAGGCTTAGCCCAAGTATCCATCTTTTTTTCTAAAACATCTAATGGCAAACAACCATCTTTTAAAATTACATCATGAAAGTTTTTTAAAGAAAATTTTTCGCCATGTTGTTTTTTATACTTGTCTCTTAACTCTTGAATTTTTAATGCTCCAGTTTTATAACTTAAAGCTTGTGCTGGTATTGCCATATACCTTTCAATTTCAGCAGTAGCACCTTCTTCACTTATGGCTTCATTATCCATCATGTATTTTATAGCTTCTTCCCTGCTCATGTTTTTGGTATGAATAGCCACATCAACTACCAAACGAATAGCTCTATGAATTTCATCTCCTAAAGCACCCATGTATTGATAGGGATCTGTATATAAGCCTAATTCTTTTCCTAAACTTTCACAATACAAAGCCCAGCCTTCTCCATAAGCACCATACCAACTAAATCTTCTAAACTTTGGTAAACTCTCATTTTCTTGTTGCAAAGAAATTTGATAATGATGACCAGGAATGGCTTCATGCAAAAACAAGCTTTCTAATCCACTTGTTGTATTATATTTTGTAGCATCGATTATAGGCACATAAAAAATTCCAGGTCTTGATCCATCTGCACTTCCTTGATTGTACTCAGCACTTGCACTTGCTGCTCGAAAAGCTTCTGTTTGTCTAATTTCAAAAGGAGTTTTAGGCACCATTCCAAACATTTTTTTCAAATTAGGATCAATGTTTTTTTGTACAGAACGATATGCATTTAACACATCTTCAGCAGTTTTAAAGGGCATGAATTGTTTGTCAGTTTTCATGAATTCGAAAAACGCTTTTAATGAGGACTCATTTCCATAAAACCCAGTTTCATTCATTACACGAACCATTTCTTCTCTAATTCTCTTCACTTCAGCTAAACCTGTAGTGTAAATTTCTTCTGGAGTTTTGTTGGTGGTTGTCCAATACTGAATTAAATATTTATAATATTCATCACCTGTTGGATTACCATTGATACCACTTGTTGTTCTTGCATTAACCAAATATTCTTTCTCAAAAAAATCTCCCAATTTTTTGTAAGATGGAATAATTTGTTCTTTTAAAAGGTTGGTATATTCTTCTGTAATTCTTTTTTTGTCTGCATCATTAAAAGTTGCTGGAAGTTTTTTAATCGGTCCCCAAAATAAACTTGTAGTTATATCATCAACAACTAAGCTTTTACATTGAGGAATAATTTTTACAACAAGTGATTTTGGCAATACATAGTTTTCATTTATTCCTTTTTTAAAATAAGCAATAGCACTATCTGTCCATTCAGAAAAAACAGTTGCACGTCTTACCCAATTATCATAATCTTCAACAGTTTTAAAAGGTTGATTACCCTCACCACTACCTAACTGACCTAGGGTTAAATGCAAGCCCCAAAACTGATTGAGCGGTGCAAGATTATCTTTAAATGATAATCCTTTTATACTCATTTGCATTTCACGTTTAAACACATCGTAACTGATTTGATCATTTTCATTAAGTGCAGCTCTTTCAAACTTTGAAATCTGGTTTTCGTAATTTGAATAAAAGGTCTTTAATTTTTCTCTGTAGCTATTTGTAAAATCAATGTATAACCTATCATTAAATCTATTATCTCCATTACTAGTAGCTTCTAAGGGAAATAGTTGCAGCCTTTCTTCATAATATTGATCTAACAGAGTTGCTAAATCTTTATTGGCTTCTACAGATTGTGATTTATTGTTGCAACTTATTATAGCAATAGCAAGAATTAGAAATGAAAATATTTTTTTCATGATGATAAATTGAGTAAATAAAATTATGCAAACTGAATGAAGTGTTCAGAATTTTGTATGAATGGATTGATAGGAATATTGGGTATTAGGTATAAGTATAGAATCCTTTACCAGATTTTTTGCCTAATTCTCCTACTTCAACTTTTTTTTGCTGAACAATAGATGGAGTTAAGCGTTCTGGTTTACCCATAGCTTCATATACAATTTTACTAACACTGAAATTAATATCCATACCTATTAAATCCATGAGTTTAAAAGGGCCCATTTTAAAACCTGCATTTTCTAAAACAGCATCAACAGTTTCAACAGTGGCTAGGTTGAGTTCTATCAACTTCATGGCTTCTAAATAATAATGTCGAGCCACACGATTTACAATAAACCCAGGTGCATCTTTACAAACCACAGCAACTTTGTTCATTTGTTTACAAACTTCTAAAATGGTTTTTATTACTGCATTTGAAGTTTGTTCTGCTTGAATTACTTCTACCAACTTCATTATAGTTGCAGGATTAAAAAAGTGCATACCCACCACCCGTTCAGGTTGAGGAATCTCTTTTGCAATTTCATTGACTGAAATAGAAGATGTATTTGTAGCAAGTATTGTTTGTATAGAATTGATGGAAACTAATTGATGAAACAAACCCACTTTAATATCCTTCCTTTCAACAATAGCTTCTATTATTAAATCTGCTTTGCATTGTTCAATATTTGCAGTAAAATGAATTCTGTTGATAATATCTACTTTTTCTTCTAAACTTATTTTATTTTTTCCAACTAAATATTCTAAACTTTTTTCTATTTGAGTTTTGCTTTTAATGAGCATAGCTTCATTTACATCAAATTGAATAGTAGTGTAACCAGCTTGTGCTGAAACTTGAGCAATGCCACTACCCATTGTTCCTGCACCACACACACAAATTGTATTTATTGTTGAGTTATCCATTATTGATTTATTTCTTATAAACTGAAAAAAGTATCAATGAAAAATAAAGTGTCATTGAAAGTTAAAACATTTTCATCATGAACATCTTCTAATGTAATGCCATACTTTTTATTAATAAAGTCATACCTTTTCTTATGCAAAAACTCATTTGTATTTAAATAAGTTTTTACATTTTCAAAATCGGTTAATTTATTTGCATTTACATAAGCTTGTTCAAGAGCAGCATACAATATATTATTGGTTTCTACAAAACCTAAAAGGTTGTAATGTGTATTTGTAAAGTAATAATTATGAAGTAAAATGCTATTGAAGAAATCTAACCAAGTATTATAATAAATAGCATCATTTATTTTAAGAACTTTTGTTCCTAAATTTGACAAATAAACTTTTGCTTCACCTCCTTCTGTTAAATATTGAAAATTTTCGAATGCATTAAACCACCAATTATTGGTGGTACTTAACTCTTTAATAATGTTTGCCTGTTCTTTTTTAATTTGTTGGAAATACTCGAATTTTCTTTCAGCCACATTACTTGCTTTAAAGCTTTTGCTAAGGTAGTTTCGGACTGTTGTTGTAATATCTTTTCTCCCTTCAATGACATTTCCTTGAACGATATCATCCAAATATTTGTATTGTTCATGGTAATTCATTTTTACAAATATAAAAATTATTAAATCGTAAACTAAAAATCATTAAATCGTAATTGTGTTTACATATTTCTTCTATACTGTCCACCAACTTCGTAAAGAGCATTTGTAATTTGACCTAAGCTACAGTACTTAACAGTTTCCATAAGCTCTTCAAATAAATTACCATTATTAATAGCAACCGTTTTCAACCTCTTTAACATATCAGCTGATATATGGTCATTACGTTTTTTAAAAGCTTCTACAGTATTTATTTGTTGTTCTTTTTCTTCAGTTGTACTTCTGATAACTTCACCTGGAATTATTGTTGGTGAGCCTTTACTATTTAAAAAAGTATTCACACCTATTAATGGCAATTCGCCAGTATGTTTTTGGTGTTCGTAAAATAAACTTTCTTCTTGTATTTTATTTCGTTGATACATTCTTTCCATAGAACCCAATACACCACCACGTTCTGTAATTCTATCAAACTCTGCAAGAACAGCTTCTTCAACCAAATCAGTCATTTCTTCTAATGCAAAACTTCCTTGAGTAAAGTTTTCAGTTTTTGCAGAACCCAATTCTCTATTGATAATTAGTTGAATAGCCATGGCTCTTCGAACACTTTCTTCTGTTGGTGTTGTTATAGCTTCATCATAAGCATTGGTGTGAAGTGAATTACAGTTATCATAAATAGCATACAATGCTTGAAGTGTTGTTCTGATGTCGTTAAAGTCAATTTCTTGAGCATGTAAGCTTCTGCCACTGGTTTGAATATGATATTTTAATTGCTGACTTCTTTTATTGGCTTTGTATTTATACCTCATGGCTTTTGCCCAAATTCTACGAGCCACTCTACCAATTACACTATACTCAGGATCCATACCATTACTGAAGAAGAAGGAAAGATTTGCTGCAAAATCATCAATATTCATTCCTCTACTTAAATAATATTCTACATAGGTAAATCCATTTGCTAATGTAAAAGCAAGTTGTGTAATAGGATTAGCACCAGCTTCAGCAATATGATAGCCACTTATACTTACACTATAAAAATTTCTTATTTTTTGGTGGATGAAATATTCTTGAACATCACCCATCAATTTCAATGCAAACTCTGTTGAAAAGATACAAGTGTTTTGTGCCTGATCTTCTTTTAAAATATCTGCTTGAACAGTACCACGCACTTGGGCCAAAGCACTGGCTTTAATATTTTCATAAACCTCTTTTGGTAAAACATCTGCACCACTTAAACCCAATAATCTTAAACCTAAACCATTATTACCTTCTGGCAAAGCACCTTTCAATTCTCCTTTATTTGGAATTACAGGTTTACCATCAACACCAATATATTTTGGTAAATCTTCTAGATTAAATTTAGATTCGATTAGTTGATTCACTTGTTCTTGTAATCCATTTTCAAGAATATATTTTTCACATTGTTGATCTATGGCTGCATTCATGAAAAAAGCTAAAATCATTGGTGCAGGACCATTAATCGTCATCGAAACAGAAGTTTTTGGATTGCACAAATCGAAACCACTGTACAATTTTTTTGCATCATCAACTGTAGCAATACTAACACCTGCATTACCAATTTTACCATATATATCTGGTCGTATTGCAGGATCTTCTCCATACAATGTAACACTATCAAATGCAGTGCTTAAACGCTTTGCAGGCTGATCAACACTTACATAATGAAATCTTCTATTAGTTCTTTCAGGTCCACCTTCTCCAGCAAACATTCTTGTTGGATCTTCTCCATCTCTTTTTAAAGGAAAAACACCAGCAGTAAAGGGAAAACTACCAGGAAAATTTTCTTGACCTTGCCATCGTAATAAATCTCCCCAATCTTTATACTTTGGTAAAACAACTTTAGGAATACGAGTGCCAGATAAGCTAGTACTAAACATAGGTTGTTTAATTACTTTGTCTCTTACTTTATACTCATAAAAATCTTGCTGATAGGCTTGTATTTTATTACTCCAGTTTGAAATGAGTTTTTTTGCAACAGGAGTTAGTTGATCTTGATAAAAATTGATTTGTTGTTCAATTTTATCAACTAATTCTTTTTCGCCTTTTGTTTTGAATAATTCTAAAACTCCTTGTAGTTGATACAATTTAGAAGCAATGGCTGATTGTTCAACCACTAACTTATCATAAGCTCTATTACTCTCACTAATTTCACTTAAGTATCTTGTTCTATTAGATGGAATGATGGCTGCAGAAACTTTTGCAGTTTCACTAAAGCTATAATCACCAAAAGTGACTTTTGTTTTTTGATCGATGGCTTTTAACAGAAACTCAAATAAATGATTCACACCATCATCATTAAACTTACTTGCCATTGTACCTATGATGGGTAACTCACTATCTTTTGCAGTAAATAGTTGATGATTTCTTTTGTATTGTTTTCGAACATCTGCTAAAGCATCTAATGCACCCGCTTTATCAAATTTATTGATGCATATTACATCTGCATAATCGAGCATGTTAATTTTTTCTAGTTGTGATGCAGCACCATATTCAGGAGTCATCACATACATACTCACATCACAATAATCGAGAATTGATGCATCACTTTGTCCAACTCCTGCACTTTCTAAGATAATAAAATCGAAACCTGCTTCTTTACAAATATTAATAGCATCTTGCACATAAGCACTCAAAGCAGTATTGTCATCACGAGTAGCTAAACTTCTCATGTAAGCTCTTGGATGAGAAATGGCATTCATTCTAATTCTATCACCTAATAAAGCACCTCCTGTTTTTTTCTTACTAGGGTCTACACTAATTACTGCAATAGTTTTATCGGTGAAGTTGTTTAAAAATCTACGAACAATTTCATCTGTAACTGAGCTTTTTCCAGCACCACCAGTACCAGTGATTCCTAGAACAGGAATTACTTTCGACTGTTGACTGTCGACTGTAAACGGTAAACCATTCTCTGCTTTTGTTATTTTCTCAGCAATAGAGATAATATCTTTAGCCTCGTCTAATGCATTTCTATTTGGCTTCGCCGTCGACCGTTGACTGTCAACAGTCGACCGTTTTATTACATCCTCAATCATACCTTCCAAGCCCATTTGTCTTCCATCGTCTGGACTATAGATTTTAGTAATACCATAATTCTCAAGTTCTTCTATTTCTGTTGGAAGAATGGTTCCTCCACCACCACCAAAAATTTTTATATGGCCACAACCATTTTCATCTAATAAATCTTTCATGTATTTAAAAAATTCTACATGACCACCCTGATATGAGGTAATAGCTATACCATGAACATCTTCTTCAATAGCAGTTTCTACAATTTCTTTTACGCTTCTATTATGACCCAAATGAATGATTTCTGCACCTTTACTTTGCATAATTCTACGCATAATATTAATTGCAGCATCGTGCCCATCAAATAAACTTGCAGCGGTTACTATTCTTACTTTCTGTTGAACTACATTACTCATATAACAATTTTCAATGGAGTGTGCAAAATTAGGTGATTGCACACTAAAGTTAACGACTGTTAGTTTTAGTGATCTTAATTGGGAAATTTGATTTCAACTTCTTTGTTTTATTTTAGTTAAAAGACAGTTTTTTTTTGCTGCAAACAAATACAACCATATTTTTGCATTCCATTTTTAAAAATGGTAATAAGGATTGGGTTATTGTGTAATGGTAGCACTACAGTTTTTGGTTCTGTCTGTCTAGGTTCGAATCCTGGTAACCCAACCAAAGCCTCTCAAATTTTGAGAGGCTTTTTTATTATTAATACTTCTTTATAATTACGACTGCATCCAGCATCTTAGTGTTTCTTTAACATTTATAATTAAACTGATTGCTTTTTTATTACTCTAATTTAAATATTCACCTAAAACTTTTTTTAATGAAAAATATATTCAAACTCTTTTTAATTTTTATGCTGATTTTAGGTAGCAATAACTCTACAACAGCTCAATTAAAAGTTAATGTTAATATTAATGTTTTGCCAGATTGGGGTCCTGCTGGTTATGATGAAGTAGAATACTATTATATGCCCGAGTATGAAATTTATTATTATACCCCTAAGAAACAATATGTGTATTTTAATGGCTCATCTTGGATTTTTGTAAATACACTTCCAAATAGATATGCAAACATTAATTTATATTCTACTTATAAAGTTGTAATTAATGAGCCAAGACCCTATTTAAAGCATAGGATGTATAAAGTAAAATACGAAGGTTATAAAAATGGACATTACAAGCAAAAGTTACGTAAGGATGAAACTGAAAAAAAAGAAAAACATAAACATAAAAAAGAGCACAACAATAAGAATGATTAGTTTAATTTCTTAAAAAATAAAAATATTACCTCTCATAATTGAGAGGTTTTTTATTGATAATTAATATAATTGGTTAACTTTGATAGATAATGTAGAATTAGTTCTAAAATAGATTTACTCCATTTCAAATAGTCTTTATGCGTAAGTACTTATGTATAGGCTTTGCAATCATTTTTACTTTCAAAGTGAACGCACAACATTATAATGAAAGTAGTCAGGAAATTGTAAATCAGTTTAAAAAAGATTATCCTCATCTCATCAAAGTAGATTGGCTTAAAAAAGATAGTTTACTTATTGCATCTTACACAGAGAATAATATTCCTATCAAAAAAGCTTTTAACTTAATGGGTAATTTAATTTATACTCAATTAGAAATTGATGAAAGTTTTTTACCAAAATCTTCATACGATTATATAGCTAGATTTTTTAAAACAGATAGAATTGCAAAGGCCTATAAAATTTTTATTAACTCAACCATTAATTATTGGGTTGTAGTAAAAGAACAAAACATTTGTTTTGATATTGATGGCAACTTTATTAAGGCCAATTCTTTATCTATTCCTCACTAAGGAATTAAAATTTTTCTGAATGCCATTGAGTCTCCATTAAACACATTAAAATCAACTTTTTCAGTAATGCCATTAATTCTACCCATACTACTATGTTGCCAAAACAACCAATCACGCTTTATATTTGGCTTTTTATCTTCAGTGTAATGTGCTATCCATAGAGGATATTCGTTAAATTCATTACCTAAAAAATTATCATAAAACTCGGTGTATGTATAAATAATAGGTTTTGCTTTATAATGTAGCTCTAAAGTTTTCAAGCATTCTATAAGTCTCTTTTTAATGGTTGAAGTATTTAAACCATCTGTTTTTTCTATATCAACAACTGGTGGCAAATTGCCTTTTTCTAGTTTAACATGATTGATATAGTTTAAGGCTTGAGCCTTGCCATTAGTTAACGGTATAAAATATAAATAAGCCCCATGTGTTATTTGATGAGTTTTAAGTAGTCGCCAATTTCTTTCAAACATTTCATCCTTATGATCTGCACCCTCTGTTGCTTTTACAAAAACAAAATCTATATTAATACTATCAACTTTCATCTCCTTAACAGCATTCCAATAAATATAACTTTGATGTTTACTGACGTCTATTCCATTAATTCTATAATTATTTGGAATGGCGATTTCAAAAGATTTATAAAAAGTTTGTTCGCTTTTTTTCTCTAGTTGTTTATTTAAATATAGTATAGCTGTACTAACTACAATTATAACAAAAAACAAAAGTAGCCCGAGATATAATAATACTTTCTTCCATGTAATTTTATATTTCATAAGCTTGAATACGGCTACAATTTATCAATTTCAAGTTTAATAGTATCAATTGAATGGTATAATTGTTCAAAAGAATCAATAACATAATAGGTATCTTGAATATGATCGTTCTCATAAGGAGTATGCATAATTAGCGTAGCATCGTATGGAATATGTTTAGGAACATCACTTAAAGAGAACTTTGTTTCTGAAGATGACGAAATAATGCCGGCACCATAAATTTGTGTATTTCCTCCATTATTTATCAGTCCGAATTCTACAGTAAACCAATATAACCTACCAAGCATAGCAACAATATTTTCATTATTCAAATGCTCGACACCTAATGTTCCAATGGTTTGAAAAAACTCGGTAAAATGATAATTAGTTAATAAAGGAACATGACCAAAAACATCATGAAACATATCTGGCTCAGGCAAATAGTCTAGCTGCTCTTTTTTTCTTAGCCAAGTTGTTGCAGGAAATTTTTTTTGAGATAATAATGAAAAAAAATCTGGCTCTTTAATAATTCCAGGAACCACAACTAACTCCCAACCTGTTTGCTCTTGTAAAAGTTTATTAGTAACTGAAATATTTGGAATAGTAGAGGCACTAAATTGAATATTTACTAATCCTTCTAAATATTCTTTAGCTGCATGCACATTTAATGCTGGCATTTGTCTTTCATATAAAATTTTCCAGACTTCAAAATCTTCATTTGTATAATTTTCATAAACCTGAATAAGGCCTTTTACCATATCGTATCTCATAAAATCGTATTTCGATAAAAATATAATCTTAAGTGTTACAGAATAATTAATTTATAAGATTTAAAATTTAATTACTCATTTCAAAAACAAATCCTCATGTTTCGAATATTCAATTTTTCATATAGTTTATTTTAAAACCTTTTATTTATAAGTGTTTCAGAGCTCCCCCCTAGTTTAAGGGATTGTGCAGGTGTAGTATTAGTTTGATTTTTGCTTTGTCAAACTCCTTAAACAACTAAACAACACAAACATGAAACACATTCAAAAAATCGTAGCGTCTATTATAGTAATAGCAGCTACCATCTCAACTGCAAATGCTCAATCAACTGCTTCTGCATCTGCCTCAGCCACAAT
>Ga0207952_1000539_pt1 | contig 28268 bp, 26 predicted proteins | sample SubbioR12Aug_8Ca_FD_184831 | JGI IMG/M metagenome (GOLD analysis project Ga0207952, IMG submission 184831) | Serpentinite rock and fluid subsurface biosphere microbial communities from McLaughlin Reserve, California, USA - CR12Aug_8Ca (SPAdes) | ecosystem: Environmental > Terrestrial > Deep... | reverse complement strand
CTTCCGTCGGCAAGCTGGGCGACACTATCAAGAATGGCCGTCGCGGCACCATGTCGGGCAAGTTGATCGTCAAAGGTGTGCAAGGCCATATCGCCTACCCACAACTGGCAAAAAACCCCATTCACCTGGCTGCTCCTGCCATGACAGAACTGGTGGCAGAAGTCTGGGATGAGGGCAATGAATATTACCTGCCAACATCCTGGCAAATGTCGAATATTCATGCCGGCACCGGCGCTTCCAACGTCATACCTGGCGAAGCGGTCATCGATTTCAACTTCCGTTTTTCCACTGCCAGTACAGCAGAAGGCTTGCAGCAACGTGTGCATGCCATACTCGACAAACATGGCCTGGAATATGATCTGAAATGGACAGTAGGCGGCCACCCTTTTCTGACACCCAAAGGCAGCCTCAGCGATGCACTGAGCGATGCGATACGTGCTGAAACAGGCATAGAAACCGATCTCTCTACTACCGGTGGCACATCTGACGGCCGCTTCATCGCCAAAATCTGCCCACAAGTCGTGGAATTTGGCCCGCCAAATGCCAGCATCCATAAAATTGACGAACACATAGAGCTGCAATACATAGACCCGCTCAAGAACATTTATCGCCGCACTCTGGAAAACCTGCTGACTTGATCAGCTTACCACTGGCCGATACGGAAACAATATGACTACACCCGCTACCACCTTTCTGACCCTGCGCGATTTGTTGCGCTATGCTGTCACCCGCTTCAACAAAGAAAAACTGTTCTTTGGACATGGCAGTGCCAATGCCCTGGATGAGGCCGCTTATTTGCTGCTGCATACTTTGCACCTGCCACTCGACAAGATAGAACCATTTCTTGATGCGCATTTATTGCCGTCAGAAATAGACGCGGTATTGCGCGTAATTGACAGGCGTGCAGTCGATCGCGTGCCTGCCTCCTACATCACCAATGAAGCCTGGCTCGGCACTTATAATTTCTACGTAGATGAACGCGTCATCGTACCGCGCTCTTTCATTGCTGAACTGATCCCTGAACATTTTTCACCATGGGTGACAGATCCGGAAGCCATCACCAACATCCTTGAACTGTGTACCGGTTCTGGTTGCCTGCCCATCATGCTGGCCGATATGTTCTCTGAAGCACATGTGGATGCAGTCGATATTTCCAAGGATGCGCTGGAAGTGGCAAAGCGTAACGTGGCGACCTATGAATTGCAGGATCGCATAACCCTGATCGAGTCTGACCTGTACAGCAAAGTGCCGGACAAGAAATATGACCTGATCATCACCAACCCGCCGTATGTGAATTCTGGCTCCATGGCCAAACTGCCAAAGGAATACATGCACGAACCGCAGATCGCCCTGGCTGGTGGTGATGATGGCATGGACCTGGTACGCAAGATCGTCGCAGGTGCAGCACAACGCTTGACCGAAGATGGTTTGCTGATGGTGGAAATTGGCAATGAACGTGCCTTCGCCGAAGCCGCTTTCCCGGAGCTGAACCTGACCTGGTTGAGCACCAGTGCCGGTGACGACATGGTATTTTTGGTGGAGGCTGACCAACTGAGCAATTTCACTGCATAAATCTGTGTAGCGCAGTGTAATAAACATCATGAAGACGGGCAAAACCAGTTTTGCCCGTTTTTCCATTTTTTTTTGCATCAACAATAGCATTACCCATTAATTAAGTTTATATGATACGTCTTCAACAAGTCGTCCTGGCGCGCGGCATCAAACCATTATTTGACAGCGTCGATGTGACGCTTAATCCCGGCGACAAGATAGGCTTGATCGGTTCCAACGGCGCGGGCAAATCCAGCCTGTTTGCCATGTTACGCGGTGAATTGCACCCCGATCAAGGCAGCATCGATTTCCCGGCCAAATGGCAACTCGCCCACGTCGCGCAAGAAACACCACCACTGGAACGTAGCGCCATCGATTACGCAATAGATGGCGACGTCGCCTTGCGCAAACTGGAGGCGCAACTGGCAGAGCTGGAAGCTCAGCCAGAGAGCTATGAAAACGGTATTGCCATCGGCAATATGTATGGTGCACTGGCTGATGCAGATGCCTACACCGTGCGCCCGCGTGCAGAACAATTACTGCTAGGCCTGGGTTTCAAGATCAATGAACTCGAACAATCAGTCGCCAGTTTTTCTGGTGGCTGGCGTATGCGCCTGAACCTGGCACAGGCGCTGATGTGCAAATCCGATTTGCTGCTGCTTGATGAACCAACCAATCATTTGGATCTGGATGCCATCATCTGGCTTGAAGACTGGCTCAAGCGTTATGAAGGTACGTTGATCATCATTTCCCATGACCGCGATTTTCTCGATGGCGTGGTGAATGTCATCGTACATATTGATGAGCGCAAGCTCAAGCGATATGGTGGCAACTATTCCGGCTTTGAACGCCAGCGTGCAGCCCAGTTGGAACTGGCGCAAGGCATGCTGGAGAAACAGACCCGCAAGCGCGCCCATTTGCAATCTTTTATCGATCGCTTCAAGGCCAAGGCATCCAAAGCCAAACAGGCGCAGAGCCGTATCAAGGCGCTGGCACGTATGGAAGAAATGGCACCTTTGCGTGCTGCTGCTGAATTCTCTTTTGAATTCCGCGAGCCACTCAGTGCGCCAAACCCTATGCTGGTGATGGAAGATGTTGATTGCGGCTATCGTATAGAATCAGAAACTGATCACAGCTTCACAGAGAAAAAAATCGTTGGAGACGTCAAGTTCACACTGCAAATCGGCCAGCGTATTGGCCTCTTAGGTGTCAATGGTGCAGGTAAATCCACGCTGATCAAGACCATCGTTGGCGACATCGCACCATTAAATGGCGTCATGCAAACCGGCAAAGGCCTGTCCATCGGTTATTTTGCCCAGCACCAGGTAGAGATGCTGCGCCATGATGAATCACCGCTGTGGCATTTGGCTCATATCGCCCCTGATGTGCGTGAGCAGGAATTACGCAACTTCCTCGGTGGCTTCAACTTCCCCGGCACCATGGTGAGCAGCCCGATCAAACCATTCTCAGGCGGCGAAAAAGCCCGCCTTGCGCTGGCAATGATAGTCTGGCAGCGCCCCAATCTGTTACTGCTTGATGAACCAACTAACCATCTGGATCTGGAAACCCGCGAAGCACTGACCGATGCCCTGGCGCAGTTTGAAGGCACACTGGTCGTCGTCTCCCATGACAGGCATTTGCTCCGCGCTACGACGGATCAGTTCATCATCGTTGCCGACGGCAAGCTGCAACCATTTGACGGCGATCTGGACGATTACAAAGACTGGCTGTTCAAAAACAAACTGGAAAAAGCCAACCCTGCACTGCCAGAAAAAACCAAGGCGCAAGAAGCTGCTTTGCCACAAGCCAAACCCATCCCCGTTGCCAAGGTCGATGACAAGGAACAGCGCAAACGCGATGCCGACGAACGTACACGCCTTGCCAATCTGCGCAAACCGATAGAAACACGCATCAAACGTTTAGAAGAACAGATGGCCAAGTTGAACATCAAAAAGAAAGACATAGATGCACAACTTGAAGACGGTGATATTTATAACGATGCCAACAAGGAAAAACTGAAGGCCTTGTTACTTGATCAGGCTTACGTCGTCAAGGAACTGGGGCAGATAGAAGCTGACTGGCTGGAACAGCAGGAATTTCTGGAAGCGGTAGAATAAAGCAAAGGGGCGCATGTAGCGCCCCTTGTTTTCTTGATCCAAGGATTAAACCCAGTCACATGGATCAACTTGGTAATACGCCCGCAACTGCTCGTATAAGGCGGGGTGGTACTGAGCAAGATCACGGCTTTTCTTGAAGAAGGCTTCAGTCACCACAGCAAAAAATTCTGCCGGATTGGTCGCACCATAAGGATCAATGATGGTAGGAATATCGTTGGCTATTGCCTGATGTAATTGGGCATACTCTCTTTCCATCAACGCAGACCATGCCTTATAAGCTGCTGCTGACTTCAAGGCTGGCGCGCCATTGGTAGTTCCAGTTTCACTATCAAGCTGGTGAGCAAATTCATGGATAACCACATCCTGCCCCCGTGCCTCATTGTCGGAATTATGCGCCACCTGATCCCAGGCCAAAATGACACGACCATCACTCCATGATTCGCCACTGAGCCCCTGATTGGTATGCGTAACGATGCCATCAGCATTCATCTGGGTTCTAGGGGCCACAAACGCTGATGGATATACCAGCACATGCGTAAGCTGCGGATATACATCCGATTCACGGTTCAACAGCAGCAAGCAAGCTTTGCCCGCTATCGTTACCCTGATTTCATCAGTGATGACCAAACCACCACAACCAACAAAAGTTTTTTGATAGAGAAACTGGCGTATACGTTTTTTCAACTGCATTTGCAGATCAGTCGGCATGCGTGTATAGCCCGGCAGGTTTTTGCGTAAAATTTTTGAGTAATTCAAAGGAAAAGCCTGGGATAACACATGACGCAAGCGCAGCCTGGGCAAGACAAGGATGCCAAGTACCAGTAAAACAATAATAAGAATTAACCATTCCATGTCGACAACCTAATCAGGATTGCGAATGTGATTTGCATCTGACATTCGTTGATCAGATGCAAATGGGCGCGACGAAGTCAAACTCAATAGCAATTAATATATAAGCTCATGGCCCTTGAAAATCAGCTTATCAGATCACATGGCATTAAATAATATGAATTAGATAATTTCATGAGAAGATATGATGGATTGATTTTTTCCTTCGCAAGTCTGGACCTTATTATGAAACCTTGGGAAACCTTAAGCTCAAAGATACTAATCAGCGATGACTGGTTAACATTGACCGCGGATACCTGCCAACTTCCCAATGGACAAACAATAGCACCCTATTATGTACTCCATGAAGCAGACTGGGTGCATGTGTTTGCCCAGGCAGATGATGGCCGTATATTGACGGTAAAGCAGTTTCGCTATGGCGTAAAAAAGATTTGCCTTGAATTACCTGGTGGTGTCATTGATGAAGGTGAGACACCTATCCTAGCTGCACAAAGAGAATTATTGGAAGAAACAGGCTACACCGCTACACACTGGCAAACTTTGGGAACCATGTATGCCAACCCCGCCCGTCAAACAAATACCATCCATTTGTTTTTTGCTACCGGGCTTGATTTAAAGGGTGAGCAGCAACTGGATGTATCTGAAGATATAGAATTCGACTTTCTGGCAATTCCCGAAATACAGCAAAAAATAGAAACCTACGAGTTTTCACAAGCACTGCACATAGCCTCGTTTTACCGAAGCTTGCACGCATTAACCTGGAATACGAATAAATAATGAGAAGCACTCTGAGAAAAAAGATCATCGAAGTATGCAATAACAAAATAGAACAAAAAGGCAGCAATGTTGGTCTATCCTTTTACGCCTTCTTTGCCAACAAAAACGATGACCCGCAATTACTGATGGAAGCTGCCACGTGGTGGATCATGGATAACAAGTTTGATCACTTTGAAAAAGCAGTCAAAATCAAGGCAATAGTTGAAGCTCTGGAAGCAAGCTGAAGAATTGGTCGCTCCCTGCAGCAAAAGAAAAGCGCAGGCATAATGAAGAAATCAGAATACTTTCTTCATTCAGACATTTCTCCAAGATATGAGCGCACTCTTCTCACCTATCAAGCTTGGTTCGCTAAGCTTAAAAAATCGCATCATCATTGCCCCCATGTGTCAGTACTCTGCCGACGATGGCAAGGCGACTGACTGGCATCTTATTCATCTGGGTGGGCTTGCCTTGTCAGGTGCCGGTTTATTGATACTTGAAGCTACCGCTGTAGAAGCGATAGGCCGCATTTCTCCCGGTGACCTGGGTTTGTGGTCAGATGAGACTGAAACTGCGCTGGCTAAAGTGTTGGCATCGATACGTCGGCATTCTGCCATGCCTATTGCGATACAATTGGGTCATGCTGGACGTAAAGCGTCCAGCCAGGCTCCCTGGCTTGGCGGTCAATTGATTGCACTGGAAGACGGTGGCTGGCAAATGGTTGCGCCCTCTGCCGTGCCGCATGCGCAAGCTGAGCGCGCACCATTGGCATTGGATGAAGCCGGTCTGCAACGCGTGAAACAGGCCTTTGTTGATGCCGCTTTGCGAGCACACCGTTTGGGTATCAATGCAGTTGAGATACATGCAGCACATGGTTATTTGCTGCATCAATTTTTATCCCCCATTTCCAATCAGCGCACAGATCAATATGGTGGTTCAGTGGAAAATCGCTTACGGTTTCCCCTGGAAGTATTTGATGCTGTGCGGGCAGCGGTTCCGAAAGATAGCATGGCAGTTGGCCTGCGTTTGTCCGCAACAGACTGGGTGGAAGGTGGTCTGGATATCTCGCAAAGCAAACTCTTTGTCCAAGAATTGCAGAAGCGCGGATGTGACTTTATCCACGTTTCCAGCGGTGGAGTTTCACCTGATCAGAAAATCCCACTGGGACCAGGTTATCAGGTTCATCTGGCGGAAGAAATCAAACAGCATTGCAGCATACCTGTCATTGCCGTTGGCCTGATCACGGATGCCCATCAGGCAGAAGAAATTATTACAACTGGCAAAGCTGATGCCATCGCCATCGCTCGTGGCATTTTGTACGACCCGCATTGGCCCTGGCATGCAGCCGCGCAATTGGGTGCGACAGTAGATGCACCAAAGCAGTACTGGCGCTCTCAACCGCGTGATCAGAAAAACCTGTTTGGTGACACCCGCATAGGGCAAAGATAATACAAAAGTAGCTTGGGAAAACTGCGTAATGCAGCTTTGCCAGAACTCATCAGGCCAGTGACTGTTCATCCGCCCACTGATTGCGCATGGAATCACTATCTGGACGTCGGCCCAGCCATTTTTCATAGGCTTCAGCCTCAAACTGTACAACGCTACAATTCTCTACCGAGATCAGATGGGCCACTACAGATTGCTGTGGCCTCCACATGATCGATTCACGGTAGGGCAAGGTGCACCAGTCTTCAAAACTGTCATACCAGACCAGTGCAACCGGTTTTTTGCTGGTGCCTGGCGGCATTTGCAAGTAATAGGTTTTTATCGCTGCCTGCGTATCTGTAATAGCCTTCTTGCGACACACCATGAGGTAATTAATCATGGATATCACATCTTGTGGTATCTTTTGCGTGCCTGCTTCCCAGCTACTCCAGGTTCGCACCGGAACGCCACCAATCAGTTCTGCCGCTTCATTATGGCTGAAATGCAGCAAGCTGCGCATAGCCTTCAAACTTACACCATTCATATTTATTCTTTGCCCAAAATTTAATTACTTCTATGAATAGACCTCAGTTCAATTTTTTAAGCGCTTCTTTGACATAACTGGCATTTGGACTATTCGGCGATAACTCCAGAAAGCTGGCATAAGCTTTTTTTGCTTTTTCATTGTCATTCAAAAGCGCCCTGGCATCACCCAGATTTAAATAGGCGATTGAACGAGAAGGATCAATCTGCAAAGTATTCTCAAACCAGCGTGCTGCTTCTGCATATTTTTGCTGTTTGAAGTAAACAAATCCCAGGTTGTTTGCCGCCAGACCAAAGTCAGGCCTGTACTTCAGAGCCTCTGTAAATGCGGCTTCTGCCTGTGCATATTGCTTCTCTTTATACAATTGCAGCCCATGGTCATTGGCTCTTTGTGCCAGCTGTCTTGATGAGCCATCCACCATTTTAGGTGCGGCGATTTTCTGTTCGCCACCAGTCAGGTTTTTGATGACTATCGGTGCATCTGCACCTGCTTTGGCTGCGCCATCCAATTTGTTGTTGAGAGCAATGGCATCAGCAGATAACTGATTGGTTTTTGCATTGAGGAACTCTCCCTCTCCTCTTGTTTCAAAAACAAATTCTCCACCTTCAGAACCTGGCAAGCTGCCAAATGCAGGCGTTTGCTGCGACACACTGGATACGGCGGGCGCAATATAGGCTGCCAACTCTGTCGCGGTAATCATACCATCGCCATTCATGTCGGCCTTGCCACTCAGGGCCTGCAGCAAAGTCCACGTGAAGACAGAGTGGCCATTAGGTCCACCGTCAGCAACCAGTTGATCAGCACCACCTGCAGTCAGCATTTGGCGACCCAAACGCTTGCCATTTTCACGCAAGAATGCGCTGGTGCCACCACCGCGCGTCAGCCCCAGCCCGCTATAACAGGCATCCATAACAAACAGTATATGTTTGGCATTGAGGCTTTCGGCGATGTTCTGCAAATCTGTCATGGGGATGGCATCGACCGACAATTGCTCAGGGTCAGAATCAACGGGAATGATGTAACCCAGGTTGCGTCCAGAACTCAGCTTCCTGGTTGCTCCGTGACCAGCAAAAAAGACGAAGACCCTGTCATCTTTTTTCAATTGCCCATGTCCCAGTTTTTCATGGAACAAGGCAAGGATATTATTGCGGGTCGCGTCTGCATTGGTCAGCGTCAATACTTTGTCGCCGGCAAAGCCCATGCGATTGATCAGGGTGTCGCGGATAGCATTGGCATCCTGCACTGCATATTGCAACTTGGGCCACTTTGCATAGTCGTTGATACCAATGACGATAGCCCAGCTATTTTGATAGTCGGTACTGATACTGACTTTTTCTGGCGTAGGCTTGCCACCCTTGGCAATTTTGAAGTCCGTCCCATCCCATGATGCAAAGCTATAGCCATCAGCAATCAGTTTATCGAGTACCAGCGGCAAAGCCTTTACCGTGCGTTCATGGATATCGTGGAAGAGAATTATGCCGCGCTGCTCTTTCTCCAAAGTGTCAAGTACACGACCTGCAATCGAATTAGGCACAGGGTCAGCCCAGTCCAGGGAATCAATATTCCACATGACTGAACGCAAGCCCAGCTTGTGCAGAATTTGCATGCCTTCTTTATTCTTTGCACCGTAAGGAAAACGGAACAGAGCTGATCGTGCAGGGTCTATCGCCTTCAGTAATTTATCTGTCTGCTCAATTTCTGCATTCAGATTATTGCCGCTTTGTTTGGACAACAAGGCATGGCTGAAGCTATGGTTAGCCAGCACATGGCCTGCGCTCAATAGTTTTTTGCTGGTTGCCGAATTTTTATTCAGTGATTCTTTGCCTTGAGCATCAATGCTGCCGACGTTTTTGCCAACCTGAAAAAACACGCCTGGGACATTGTATTGCTTGAGTATCGCTGCAATTTCATCGGTATAGGTAGCGTGTGGGCCGTCGTCGAAAGTCAACACGACGGTTTTTGGTGGTAAGCTCTGACCGAAAATCTCCTTGTCCTTTTCATCGGTCGCTTCTGGTTTTTCCGGGTAAGGCAGGATGAAACCGTAATCCTTGAGGATTTGTTCGCGGTTATACAGCTTGCGCAGTTTGGCAATGTAATCATCCCAGCGCTCACGTTTCAGCTCTATGGAACGGGATTCAAAGCGCGAGAAAATTTCTTTGAGTTCTTTGTCGTATTCTTTTTCGATTTCACTGAGTGCATTCAAGTCATCGGTAACGCGTTTGTGTAGCTTAATAGCTGGTAGGGTCTGTTCTGTCGCTATCAGTTTTTGCATCTTGAGCAAAACTTCGCGGAACGCGAGACGGTCTGCATCGTATAAATCTTCACCAGATTCTATATAGGTCAGGATAGTGTCAAAGCTGGCTTCGCGTTTGGCATTGCTGAGTGACTTCAATTTACTGAAAAAAGCGTCCAGATCATTAAGCCTGACCAGATTTTCATGGAACAAAGCCTGACCTACCCGGTTTGCCTCATTGCGCTCTTTGGCATTAAGCTTTTTCTCGTCAGCCAGCAAGATGATAATTTTGCGATAGGCGACCAACAAGCCATTCAAGTCTTCTGGCAATTTGGCAGGATCAAATGCATCTTTTTGCTCAACCTGAGAGATTACCGCTTTGCTCTCCGGAGATTGATTAGTTTTTTGTACGACAAAATAAGAAGCGACAGCCAAGCCAACTACCGCAAGGGCAGGCAAGATAAGTTTTTGAGGTTTCATCAGAGAAAATGCAGACTAGCAATTTAGATATTAACAAACAGCCTGATATCATATTGCAAATGCCGTGCAGCATGTTTGCTTTATGCGCTACTGCAGAAAGAACTGCAAAGTTTTTTGTAACTATTTCCCAAGTTTCTTTAGATTTTTAGCCGCCTCGCGCTGTGTCAGACCAGAGAACCGGCCCTGGTTCTCTTGCAAAAATCCTTGTATCGCGACCGGATCATGCCAGGCATAGTCACGCAAAGCCCAGCCTATGGCTTTACGGATGAAAAACTCTTTTTCGTCGGCCAGTGTCAGTGCATAGTTAAATAACCTGCTCACATCGGTCTGTTCGCGCCAACCCAATTGATGCAATAAAGCGATGCGCCTTACCCAAAAATCGGGATGTTCAAGTGCTTTATCCATACCAGCTTGTATATCCCGACTCCCTTTCAAATTTTGACGTAACAAATCACCGACAATGCCCGCCAGGCCATCGACGGTATCCCACCAGGACTTTTGCTGTACCAACGCGAGCAAGGCTGGCACATCTTCCGGACGTAAGCGCCGATAATGTTTATCCAGTATATCCACCGCCAGATACTGGTATTCTCGCTGTTCACAGTCCCACAAGTCATTTGCGATCTGTAAAAGTTCATCAGCATCCGCCGTTTTCAATTGCCGGATAATATCTACACACGCCTTGCGCCTGTCAGGTGCAGGAATACCCAGAAATTCAAAACGGTTTTTCATATAGGCACGCATGGCTTGTGCCCGCAATGGATCGGCAAGTGGCAATAAACTAAGCTGACATTGACTGATGATTTCTTTCATATTATCTGTTTCGAAATGATAAAGATGCCAAATGACCTGATGACCTTGGAAGAATCATGTGTGATCAAATATTTTCAAGCACATGCCAAAATAAGCAAAGAGGATACCCGACATGAATTCCAAAATGTAAGAATACTCATTAAACCAGTTTCAGGGCAATGATGTACTTCTACTAGCTTGACCGGCTTTGCTGCCAAGTGCAGACAGAACTGCAGGATTTGATTATTGTAAGTAGCAGGCAAGACCAATTTCAACAAGTAGCCTGAAACAGCTATCTCTTCGCACAAAAAAACCTCTTCAAACCGATAGAATTGAAGAGGCTTATCATCGGCGCAATCAGTTAATTGATAGTCGCGATCACTGTTTTGTCACTTTTGTTAAGCAGGTCTTTGGCAGCCAGTGCCAGAAAGGCATCGACGGCTGAACTGCTGCCACTGCCACCAGTCTGTATGCTCGGCACCATGGCAATATGGCCTTTTTCTATCGCTTCAGCGAAGCGCAGCAATACTGTTTGCTGAAATTGCAACTCAGGACCACCATAAGCTTCTACATTCAACTGGGTCGCTTTGGCTTGTGCTTCACCTATCTGCTGAATTTGATAAGCCTCGGCATTAGCCAGGGTACGCTTAGCATCAGCCGCACCAGAAGCAACTTGCCGTGCTTCTTCAGCTGCCTTGATCGCTTTTTGTACGGCTGCACTACCCTGGTTTTCTGCAATCTTGACGGCCAGTTCCGATTCGGTGATGGAGGTCTGTTGTTTTGCCCTGGCCTCTGCTTCGCGCAAGATACGTTCTTGTACTGCCGCGGTTTCCTTGGTTTTATAAGTTTCCAGTTGCTCTCTCGATACCTGGCGCTCGCGCAATTGCTTCAGGATGACCTCAATCTGGGTATCACCATTCTTGGCGCGCGGCGTGCCTATCAAGACTTCATTCAGGGTCAGGTTATAGCCTTCAAAATTCTTGCGCATTTCTGCTTTGGCACGCTCTTGTATGTCTGAGCGTTCTTGTAGTAATTCAATGAGTGTTTTGCCCTGGCCTATATTCTTGAAATACGCAGCAACCATGGGGTCCAGTGTTTGCTCTACCAGCTTCTGGATATCACCAAATCTTTGTATAACCAGCGGTGCCATTTTGTAGTCGATGTTGACGACAACCGACAAAGGCAAGTCAGGCTCGAACGCATCTTTGGTAATCAGTGATACTTCGCTCAGATGCTTGTCGAGCTCATGCGAACCCACCTGGCCAGACTGCCATTTCAAGATGAAGTTGGTTGTTGGCACATCAATGACACGTTTGGCATAAGGATTCAACGCATATTTGCCTGGCAAAAGTGGAGATACTTGTACACCTTTTTCATCACTGCTTACCAGTTCACCATGGCGGTATGCGTCGCCAGTCACATCGTTACCTGCCTTACCGGTATAAGACACGACGACGCCTACATAGCCAACCGGCACTACGCGTTTTTCTACTATTTCATAACTGGCGAAACGTGCGTTCAGATAATAAGTACCTTCAACCAGGACTTGTAGTTGACGTCCCTTATAGCCGCCGGCATCTATGAATACTTCTGGATTCTGGAAATCATGATGATAACTACGCTCTTGATGCGGATCTGCACCAACGACCGGCGCAACGATCGTTCCCTCAGGTAGTGATTGCCCCTCATGCGTGGTAATCACTGCCAGTTTATCGTCCCGTATGACCAAGGGAAGAAAACCATTACGCAATCGCAGTTCATCCAGCATTTCTGCCAACTGGCCGACTACGATGCCATCGTTACTGATATTGCCGTCACCAGGCAGAGGCAAGGCATAGACGCGCTCAGCAGTCAGCACCACGAATTGTGCAAGGTTGATGGCATAAGTACCTTCACGCAGTATCTTGCGTTGCAAACCTTTTTGACCAGCATTGGTCAGGAAGCTGCGGACATCAGTAAAATCATTGGCCTCCTTATTACAAGCAAGATTTTGAGTTGGTGCCATGGCTTGTCCATCGCGGGCAAATACATAGGCCAGAGTACCCTGCTGTATGGTTACCAGATCATGTCTGTGTATGGAATATTGAAACGGGAAAAACATATGGAAACCACCGCGCAACACTTCAGGCTGGAACCCGGCCTCTCCATTCAGTGCAATAAATCCGTGCTGGACAGAACCACTGGTTGACCATTTCTTTTCAACGATACCGATTTTTTCATTCGAGATATACACCAACACATTACTGCTATATAGCAGCAAAATTACGACAGCAACAATGACTGCCAGAATAATTTCAAACATATTTAGCCTCTTCTTTTTAAAAGTTCCGGTTTGTTCCGGACATGCAGCAGCGCTACTGGCATCTGGTAGATGCCAGCAGTACAACGGGGATTTGTGTGGGTAGTGTTACGATAATGAGGAGCCTGTCACGCTCCTCATTTGATCAGACGGGTCGTCGTGGCGACTCGATGACAGCAGGTTTTTGAGATTTAGCGACTTGCATGGCAGTAGCGATCAGGCCACTCATATCACCCAGGTTGGCCGGGACGATAATCGAGTTATTGGTTTTGGCCAGATTGGCAAATGCTGCTACATATTGCTCAGCCACCTTCAGGTTAGCCGCATCAGAGCCACCTGGTGACTGTATCGCTGCAGCAGTCTTGCGTATTGCTTCTGCACTGGCTTCTGCAATCGACAGAATGGCTGCAGCCTGACCTTGTGCGCGGTTGATCGATGCCTGTTTTTCACCTTCAGATTTGGCAATCGACGCTTCGCGTTCACCTGTCGCAATATTGATCTGCTCTTGCTTGCGGCCTTCTGACGCAGCGATCAACGCACGTTTTTCACGCTCTGCAGTAATTTGCGCCTGCATTGCATGCAAAATTTCTTTCGGTGGTGTCAAATCCTTGATCTCATAGCGTAGGACTTTCACGCCCCAGTTGGCTGCAGACTCATCAATCGCATTCACGATCGTGGTATTGATGTGATCGCGCTCTTCAAAGGTTTTATCTAATTCCATTTTACCGATGACAGAACGCAAAGTGGTTTGCGCCAGTTGTGTGATCGCTGCAATATAGTTCGAGGAACCATACGAAGCGCGCATGGCATCGGTAATCTGGAAATACAAGATACCGTCTACTTGCAACTGCGTATTGTCCCTGGTGATACAAACTTGCGGCGGTACATCCAGCGGGATTTCTTTCAGTATGTGTTTATAAGCGATGCGATCAACAAAAGGCACCACGATATTTAAGCCTGGCCCCAGCGTGGCATGATATTTACCCAGACGTTCCACTACCCAGGCATGCTGTTGTGGTACGACATTGATGGTCTTGAAAACGAATACCATTGCCAACACTAATAAAACCAGAGCGACGCCACCTATATTTTCCATATCCTTACCTTTATTGTTATTTAGACTGTCTTATATTGATCTATATTGTTTTTGTACTGCTATGAAGGTTTCACTATCAAACGGCTACCTTGTATTTCTTCAATCACATAAGCACCGGGATAGCCTGCCGAGTGCTGTAATTCCACATCCCACATGGCACCGCGATACATGGTTCTCGCGGCAAACTTGCCATTACCTAATTCTTTCCATTCATTGACTTGCAAGGTTTGACCGATATCCATATTCACATTCGGGTCGCGGGCTGCATTTGCATTTTCTTTCCAACCATATTTGCTCTTGTGCAAGGCTGCAGTTGCGAGCGCGCCAACAATAGCTGCGACGATCATTTGAGTTTCTGGTCCCAGCTGAAATACAGCAGCCAAAGCACCGGCCACCAAACCAATTGAAATCATTAACAAATAGAACGTACCCGTGAACAATTCAAATATCACGACTACGCCTGCCAGTATCATCCACATCATCCATCCGTTCATTTTCTTATTCTCCTTATCAGTTTTGTACCTACTTACATTACTACATTCGCATTTTCTATGACTGGCTTATATTTTTCATCGGTAATCGCCATAGAAATTTACTCACAAAAAAAGCCCCCGTTACCTGACGTGGTAACGAGGGCTTTTCCAGGAATTTTGTTGAAGTATTGATTTTCTTTTTCTTAAGTTTCGACATCGGTAGTCTAGTCTTAATTTTAAAAAATACAAGGGGTCTGATTTGAATTATGTTGCGGCGCACCAACAAGAAAAAACGGAAGCTCTTTTTCAAAGTGCTTCCGTTTTCTACTTCAATTCAGATTATTTATTTTCCGACCGCTGCAAGTTTCTGCCAGGTATCAATCACTGAATCAGGGTTCAGGGATATCGATTCTATCCCCTCTTTCATCAGCCATTCAGCAAAGTCAGGATGATCAGATGGCCCTTGGCCACAGATACCAACATACTTATCGAGCTTACGGCAAGCAGCGATGGCGCGTGACAGCAAGGAACGTACTGCAGGGTCACGTTCATCAAAATCCGCTGCCAGCAATTCCATGCCAGAATCGCGATCCAGACCCAGCGTCAACTGTGTCAGGTCATTGGAGCCGATGGAGAAACCATCAAAGAATTGCAGGAATTCTTCTGCCAGAATTGCATTCGATGGTACTTCGCACATCATGATCAGGCGCAAGCCATTTTCACCACGTTTGAGGCCATTTTTTGCCAGCAGGTTCACGACCTTTTCTGCCTGACCCAGCGTACGCACGAAAGGCACCATGATTTCTACATTGGTCAGACCCATCTCATTACGTACACGTTTCATTGCCTGGCATTCCATTTCGAATGACTCGGCAAAATCCGGTGCCAGATAGCGCGCAGCACCGCGAAAGCCCAGCATAGGATTTTCTTCATCCGGCTCGTATCGTGATCCACCTATGAGCTTTTTGTATTCATTTGACTTGAAGTCAGACAGGCGAACGATGACTTTTTTGGGCCAGAATGCAGCAGCAATAGTCGCGATGCCTTCAGCCAGCTTGTCTACATAAAAGGCTCTTGGAGAGGCATGTCCACGGGCGACTGATTCCACTGCTTTTTTGAGGTCGGCATCAATGTTCGGGTATTCCAGTATCGCTTTTGGATGTACGCCGATATTATTGTTGATGATGAATTCCAGACGCGCCAGACCCACACCTTCGTTCGGTACTGACTGGAAGTCAAATGCCAGTTGAGGATTGCCCACATTGAGCATGATTTTCAAGGGCAGCTTGGGCAATTCGCCACGCAATTCTTCAGTGATTTCTGTTTCCAGCAAACCGTCGTAAATCTTGCCTTCGTCACCTTCAGCGCAAGAGACGGTAACCAGAGTGCCGTCTTTCAGCACGTCAGTCGCATCTTCACAGCCAACGACAGCAGGCACTCCCAGTTCACGCGCGATGATCGCTGCGTGGCAGGTGCGGCCACCACGGTTGGTGACTATGGCTGCTGCACGCTTCATGACGGGTTCCCAGTTGGGATCTGTCATGTCGGCAACCAGTACGTCGCCAGGTTGTACTCTTTCCATCTCGGATGGGTCATGAATAACGCGTACGCGGCCTGCGCCTATCTTTTGACCAATCGCACGACCAGAAGCCAATACTGTGCCACTGCCTTTGAGTTTGAAACGCTGCTGTGCATCAGTAGGTTTTTGCTGGGATTTGACAGTCTCTGGACGAGCTTGCAAGATATATAATTTGCCGTCGCGGCCATCTTTACCCCATTCGATGTCCATAGGGCGGCCATAATGTTTCTCGATGATAGTCGCGTATTTAGCCAGCTCTACCACTTCCGTATCATTCAGTGAATAACGGTTGCGCAATTCCACTGGCACATCCACTGTTTTGACCGAACGGCCAGCCTTCGCTTCGCCAGTGAATTCCATCTTGATAAGTTTGGAGCCGATATTGCGGCGGATAACTGGCAATTTGCCCAGTTCCAGCATAGGTTTGTGGACATAGAATTCGTCAGGATTAACCGCACCCTGCACAACTGTTTCACCCAGGCCATAGCTGGAAGTGATGAAGACCACGTCCTTGAAACCGGATTCTGTATCTATCGTGAACATGACGCCTGCGGCACCCAGGTCTGAGCGCACCATGCGCTGTACGCCAGCTGACAAGGCCACTTCAGCGTGGGTAAAGCCTTTATGGACACGGTAAGAAATCGCCCTGTCGTTATACAGCGAGGCAAACACGTGCTTCATTGCCTCCAGAATATTGTCAATTCCGACAACATTCAAGAAAGTTTCTTGCTGACCAGCGAACGACGCATCAGGCAAATCTTCTGCCGTAGCCGAAGAACGCACAGCAAATGACATTTCAGCCGCAGAGTCAGAAACGAGCTTGTCGTAAAATTCCTCTATCTCTGTCAGCAAGCGTGGCTGGAATGGCGTGTCGATGATCCATTGACGGATGTCGGCACCGGCTCTTGCCAGTTCCTTGACGTCGTCGATATCCAGGCTCTCAAGACGGTCGGCAATGCGCTTTTCCAGTGGCAAGCCGCCATCGATACTATGCGTCAGGAAATCACGGAAAGCTTGTGCCGTGGTGGCAAAACCACCAGGGACACGTACACCAGTTGCTGCCAGTTGGCTGATCATTTCGCCTAAAGAAGCATTTTTTCCGCCGACGGATTCAACATCCGTCATGCGTAAATGCTCAAACGAGGCAACATAAGTTGCTTCAGTAATTGCTGCGTTGGACATAACAACCTCTTTTTGATGGTAAGAAATCTTTGCTGTTTAATGCCGTGTTGCTTCGTATCCCGCTGGTTTTTTGTTATTCTTGAGGCGAGCTACGCTTGACATGCTGTTGCAGCATTTTACATTGTGTCCTGCAAGATTTATCTAAACGGAATAAGAATTTGCAGTCTTTTTTGTTTCTAAGAGTACAAACATATTCCGTCCAGTCTATTGCCATTATTTATATAAAACTATCATGTCAGATACTCCCCAGCAAGCACGGCCTGCCGCTAACCGTACCGTCTTTTTCGTCTCGGATGGCACTGGCATTACGGCAGAAACCTTCGGCCACTCGGTATTGACGCAATTTGACCTGAAATTCAAGCAAATTCGTCTGCCTTTTATTGATACGCTGGAAAAAGCCCACGAAGCAGTACGCAAGATCAATGATGCCTATACGACAGAAGGCAACCGTCCTATCGTGTTTTCCACCCTGGTCAAGACTGATCTGGCTGGCGTTGTTTTTAAATCCAGGGGCTTGCACATGGATTTGATACAAACTTTTGTGTCGCCATTGGAGCAAGAACTGGGTGTAAAATCCACCCACACCATAGGGCGCAGCCACAATATTACGGATTCTGAGGAATATAAAAACAGGATAGAAGCCATCAATTTCTCTCTGGCACATGATGATGGACAGTCGAACAAGAATTTATCGACTGCAGATGTGATACTTGTTGGCGTGTCGCGCTCAGGCAAAACACCAACCACGCTGTATCTGGCGATGCAATATGGCATCAAGGCGGCAAATTATCCATTGATCCCTGATGATTTTGAACGAGGTAAGCTGCCATCAGCGCTACCTGAATTTAAGAGCAAGATTTTTGGACTGAGTATCGCGCCGGAACGTCTGTCAGAAATTCGCAATGAACGTCGCCCGGGCAGTAAATATGCCTCTCTGGAAAACTGCCGCTACGAAGTCAACGAGGCAGAACTGATGATGAAGCGTGAAGGCATACGCTGGCTGTCATCAACTGCAAAATCGATAGAAGAGATTTCAACCACGATTTTGCAGGAGATTAAATCTGACGTACGGATTTACTGAATTTTTGTAGCCAGCTGCTGTCGTACCTGCTCAAAAAAGCAGATGGCAGCACTGGCAGCCACATTCAATGACTCTATCGCCGCTTGCTGGGGTATGGTCACTGTGCTGGTGGCCATAGACATCAATTCAGGTGAGACGCCCTGCCCCTCGTGTCCAAACAGCCAGACCACCTCCTGATTCAAATTGCTTTGATAAATGGTCTGTCTGGTATGAGAGCTCGTAGCCAACACGGGTATCTTGGCATTGCTCAACAATGCAGGCAAGTCGACATTTTCAAAAATATTCAACAAAAAATGTGCACCCATGCCTGCGCGCATGACTTTGGGCGACCAGGCGAATGCGGTACCGGGGCTGCAAAATACATTTTGTATGCCAGCCGCCGCTGCGCTGCGCAGAATGGAACCAAGATTGCCAGGGTCTTGCAAATTATCCAGTAACACGGAAGATGAGGCCAAAGCAGCCGGAAACTCAGGTGCTGGCGTAGCAATGATAAACATCACACCCACCCCATGTTCAACCTGGCTTAGCGCCTTGTAGAGCGCATCAGGCAGGCAAATACATTGCGTTCTCTGTTGTTCACTTTGCGCCAATACAGCGGCCACCTCGGCATGATGCAGGCTGCTTTCTGCAACAATGCAATATTCTGGCGCACCAAGATGCTGGAAATAGGCTTCACACAGATGCACGCCGTCAAGCAAGGTGCGGCCAGCCTTGCGCCTTACCTGCGAACTGGTGGCAAGCTGTTTGAATTCCTTGTAAAGAGGATTGTCGCGGGAAGTAATCGATTTCATTTATTTAAGTAAGGCTTTCACAGGCGCATAAGATTTTCTATGTATCGGTGATACACCATGCTCACGCAAACGCTCCAGGTGCAAGGCTGTAGGGTAGCCCTTGTGCTGATCCAGTGCGTATTGAGGATAAGTTTCATGCAACTGCATCAAGACATGATCACGTGCCGTTTTTGCGAGTATGGACGCAGCCGATATTGCCGCCACCTTGTCATCACCCTTGACGATGGCTTCTGATGGCACTGACATGACCGGACAACGATTACCATCTATCAAGGCAAGTGTAGGCTGGACAGACAGGCCTTCAACCGCACGACGCATGGCCAGCATGGTTGCCTGCAGGATATTGAGTTCATCAATTTCCTGTTCAGAGCATTCAGCAATACACCAGGCCAGAGCATGTTCCTTGATCTCTATCGCCAATAGCTCACGTTTTGCTTCGCTGAGTTTTTTTGAATCGCGTAAGCCCGCAATAGGGCGATTGGGGTCAAGGATTACGGCTGCAGCCATGACAGGACCAGCCAATGGCCCCCTGCCCGCTTCATCCACACCGCAAATTACTTCATTTTCATAATCAAACAGAGATAAACCAGGTGTCAGGTCATGCATGGAAAAAAGCTTTCAGTGCTGCTGTGTCAAGATAGTAGTGACAAATTCTTTGTTGGCTCTGGCCTTCTTTTTGTCCGACCAGGACGGGTACGAGTTCGTCATACAGGGCCAGTAATTCATCGTCCTGATCCACATCGGCAACCTTGACGGTAAAGCCATATTCAGGGCTGTAGGCTTGCAGCTGTTCCAGCATGTCATCGCAGAGATGACAATAACTGCGTGAATAGAGTGTAAATTGAATCATCATTTTGCCTAAAGTGGTGGGTACGCTCACATCATGCGCTCATTCGCCATGCCTGCATTATAAGTCGCGGCTCACGGACCTACAAAATAAAAAAGGCCACCCGCAAAACAGGTGGCCTTCACATTACTAGAAAAGTTTATTGATTGGTCGGGCGTACTGCCACAAATTTAGAGACGTCACCGCGTTTCACCAGTAATAAAACTGGTTTCTTTTGATCAACTTTTGCCATGACAGCTGCGAACTCCTTGGCATCCTTGATATCCGTGTTAAAGACACGGGTAATGATATCGCCTGCTTGCAGGCCAGCACGTGCTGCACCGCCTTCGGCACTTTCAAGTATCACACCACCACTCACGTGAGAATCCCGTTTTTGTGCTTCAGTAAGGTCGGTAATCGACAATCCAAATACATTGGTGGCAGGCTCAGCCTTTTGCTTGCCCGTTTTTACTGGCGCTTTCTCAGCATCGGCCTCAGCTACGGTAATAACGATATCTTTTGCACCGCCTTTACGCCAGACAGTCACTGTTGCTTTACCGCCCGGTTTGATATCACCGACAATGCGATTCAAATCCACGGCTTTTTCTATCACTGTGCCATTGACCTTTTGAACCACGTCACCAACCTCAACGCCGGCTTTTTCTGCTGGCGAACCTGGCATTACACGCTGTATCAATGCACCTTGTGCTTTTGCCAGCCCCAGACCTTCAGCCACTTCTTTTGGCACATCAATACGCTCAACACCCAGATAACCACGAACCACTTTACCCGCAGATTTCAGTTGATCTACGACACGCATTGCTTCATCGATAGGGATGGCGAATGAAATGCCCATATAACCACCTGAGCGGCTGTAAATTTGCGAGTTCACGCCAATGACTTCCCCACGCATATTGATCAGCGGGCCACCAGAGTTACCTGGATTGACTGCAACGTCAGTTTGTATCAGCGGCAGATAATCGCCGGTGTCGCGTGCTTTCGCAGAGATGATGCCTGCAGTCACTGTGTTATCCAGATCGAAAGGTGAACCGATAGCGATCACCCATTCGCCTGCCTTGATTTTGTCAGAGTCACCAACGGTGACACGAGGCAATTTGCTGCCATCAATTTTCAATACTGCGATATCAGTACGGCGATCTGCACCAATAACCTTGGCTTTGAATTCTCGTTTGTCTGTCAGCTTGACATAAACTTCTGATGCACCTTCAACCACATGTGCGTTCGTCAGTACATAGCCATCCTGGGAGATGATAAAGCCAGAGCCCACGCCACGTGATACTTCTTCCTCTTGCTGAGGTGCCTTGCGGCCTTTAGGTGTAGGTTGCTGCTTGGGTGTTGGCATAGGTGTACCAAAGAAGCGGCGGAAAAATTCCTGCATCTGCTCATCTTCAGCACTACCGCCATTTTGATTTAACTGAACTTTTTCTGTTGTCCTGATATTCACGACAGCCGGGCCGGATTTTTCAACCAGTTCAGTAAAGTCAGGCAAACCAATTGTTGCGGCAGCTTCGGCCACAGGGTTGGCATTGATTGCTGTCGGTACGATAAAACCCACACAGGCACTCAGGACCAGGGTGGAAGCAATTTTTTCAATTGGAAAAAGTTTATTCGCTTTCATGGTGTCATTCGCTTATTTAGGTTTAAATTCAATCGAGTTCATTACTTGACGGATTGCGCTGGCAGGTACTTCGCCCACGACTGTCAGCCAGTATTCTGCATGGCGTTTACCCATGATGGTCATGGCACCTTGCTGCAAACTGCCTTCTGTACGGCTCTCGCTATCCGGCTCTATAAAAACGGAAATCGCTGCCAGGCCATCAGAGAAAATCATTTGTATTACCTGATGTGATTTGATCGTTGTTCCATCGCTGTTTTTTGCATTTCCTGCAGCGGGAATCAGTCGTTTCATTTCACGGGTTTTCTTAAATCCGGCTGGCAAGGATTTCACAACCCATCCTGAATGAATATTGGATTGCACCGTCAGATTTTCAACCTGCCAATGTGCAGTATTTTGAAAACTAGGTTTAACTCTTTGCTTATCGATATCGCCTATTGTTAATTGAGTGAACGCGATTTGCTCTATGACTTCACTTTTGGTGTTAACAGTTTGCGCACGCAATAACAGGCCAGAATTTTTTTCTACACAGAGCCGGTAGCCATAGCGGAAACCATCACGTGGTTCGAGCAAATACGTCTGGCAATCAATGCCGGCAACACGGCTGATATCGGCTTTCTTAATTGAGTAAGAATCAGGGAGGGATGAGGCATTTGATGTCAGCAAAGCCGGGAACACTTCTTGAGTTGCATTCTTTTCTACTTGCAGGGTCTTGCTTTCTGGCAGATAGCAGGTGACTTCTTCATTCTTGCGCAAATACTCTCTGGGTTGACCATCAAGTATTTCCAGTTTTTCCAATTCATTATTACCATCAAGCAAATGGGTAATTCTGGAAGTTCTGATCTGGCTTGCTTGCTGATATACGAAAGTGCCTGAGTAATTCAATTTTTGTGCGGAAGTTTGCATCTTGCGCAATACACTATGCACTTCACGCTTATCGTCTATAGAGTCTTGCGCCATTGCTGGTGATAACAAACCCAGCAGGCAGGCAGACCCTGCCAATGCGATGTTAAAACGCCATACGCACATCATATTTATTTTTCCGAAGCAGTTGAAACAGCGTTAGCGTGCGTAACGTATTGTGCTCCGTTATTGATGGCAGGAGAAAAGCGCTGATGGGCCATCAGATAGCTGTCTATCCTGGGGTCGCGCAGCATATCGATTTCAACCGGCTTTTTATCATTGCCCTGAGTGGCCTGAGCAACTTGTTTGACAGGCTCATTCACTGCCAGTGTATTCATACCTGCATTTTCAGTGTGATTGGCCAACTGAACATTGCCAGAACTGCTGGCCTTGCTTGCTGTATCGGGAACAGTCTGAAAAGACTGTAACTGTGGAATCATGATAAAGGCAAATACTGCGGCGGCCATACCGGCTACAGCAGCATAAGTACGCAGGAATTTTTGTTTTCCTTGTTTGTTCTGAGCATTCTGACCATCATTCTTCCGCAAGGCTGCGGGAGCAAGGATGACGGGTTCAGCATCGAGTTTTTCGGCAAACCGCTGAGAAAAATCTGCGCTGAATGTAATTGCCAATTCTTCGGAACGAAGCACATCACCTATCTGGTGATAAATTTCCCACGCGTCCTTGCTTTCTGCATCGCTTAAACTCGCAAGCAAGGAATCCAGTTGAGCATCACTCATTTCACCATCTGCCATGGCTGAGATGCTCTCGTGTTGGTTTGTGCTTTTGTTCATGATTTTCACCTTTTACTACTATTTTTGAATTCGTTTGTACTGCGGTTTTGCCAGGTACAGCCTGTTACCAGCGTTGTTCCAGTGTGGTACCCAACAAGGGTCGTAATTTTTCTGCTATTGCTTCACGCGCCCTGAATATTCTGCTTCTTACCGTTCCTATGGGACACAGCATGACTTCTGCAATTTCATCGTAGCTCAAACCCTCAATCTCGCGCAGGGTAATGGCATTTCGCAATTCTTCCGGCAAGCCAGACATGGCTGAATTGACGGTTTCAGCGATCTGCTTGCTTGCCAGCAAAGACTCTGGTGTATTGATATCCCGGAGTCCATCTGCATCAACAAAGGATTCTGCTTCATCGACATCGGCATCTGTCGAAGTAGGAGCCCTGCGTCCTTGTGTGACCAGATGGTTTTTTGCTGTATTCACCCCGATTCTATACAACCAGGTATAAAAAGCAGATTCACCCCGAAAATTTGGTAATGCCCTGTATGCCTTGATAAATGCTTCCTGTACTACATCTTCCGCTTCAGCATGGTCATAGACGAGCCGAGACACGAGCCGCATCAGTTTCCTTTGATATTTGGAAACCAGAAGCTCGAATGCTTTTTTGTCACCACGCTGGACGCGCTCAACCAATAGCTGATCAATTTCGCGTTCTGTCGTCACTCATTCATTCCTAAATTTGCATGAGAACAGAGAAGCCTGTTCCAAATGCATGTTATTACCGTCAACATACGCGATTTATATAGCGTCAGAGTCCAGCGAATCACTAAAAGTTCCTTCATAGAAGTAACATTTCATTTCAAGCTTGCCGATGTTGGCTAATCCATATCAGACTCACCCGCAATGCCCGAAATGCAGCAGGACTCAATGAATCTGGCAGTATAAGCAACTTATGTTCCTCGCCGGTCTCGTCCATCAAAAAAATTGATAAAAAGTATGGCCAAATGCGACTTTTGTGACTTAAATGCACTACCAGTCCCGTCTGCTGCGTCCCTTTTTGCTGTTTTATGCGCAAAATCATTTCGCCAGTTGCAGAAATACTTAATTGCTGACTTTGTTGAATGCGCCGCCAATACAAGAAACCAAAGTAGCTACTGCTACAAAACGAACAGAAAAGAATTGCAGAAAGCAAAGCTAAAGACAACGCCTTGCCTGCCCATAAAAGCAGAATACTGAGATGCAGCAATATCAGCATGAAAAAACATGCCAGTAAGAGCAAGCGGGAAGCGCGGGTAACAATATGCAGTGCTATCGTCATGGTAAAAAAAATGGCACTTCATTTCACGTGAAATGAAGTGCCAAGACTAATTTTTTAAAATCAGACTTTTGCAAATATCAGCGTGCCATTCGTTCCGCCAAAGCCGAATGAATTTTTCACCGCATAATCCATGCGCATATCACGTGCAACATTCGCGCAATAATCGAGATCACATTCCGGATCCTGATTAAAAATGTTCATGGTAGGTGGTGAAACCTGATTGTGCAGAGCGAGAACCGTGAACAATGATTCCAGGCCACCAGCACCGCCCAGCAAATGCCCTGTCATTGATTTGGTCGAATTGATGGTCATCTTGTATGCATGGTCAGCAAAGGTAGCCTTGATTGCATCCGTTTCGTTCTGATCACCGATCGATGTAGAGGTGCCATGCGCATTCAGGTAACTGACTTGCTCAGGGTTAATCTCTGCATCTTTCATGGCATTGATCATACTGCGGCGCGGGCCATCCATGGTAGGTGTGGTGATGTGATAAGCATCACCGCTCATACCAAAGCCGATGACTTCAGCATAAATTTTTGCCCCACGCGCCTTGGCTTGCTCATATTCTTCCAGAACCATGACGCCTGCGCCTTCACCCAGGACAAAACCATCACGGTCTTTATCCCAAGGGCGGGAGGCAGTGGCAGGATCATCGTTTCTGGTAGAGAGTGCTCTTGCTGAAGCAAAACCACCCAGACCCAGAGGAGAAATCGTTGATTCGGCACCGCCGGCGATCATTACATCAGCATCGCCGTACTCAATCATACGAGCTGCAGAGCCTATGCAATGCAAGCCAGTAGTACAAGCTGTCACTATCGCAAGATTCGGTCCTTTCAGACCATACTTGATCGATAGATTGCCTGAAATCATATTGATAATCGAGGCAGGCACAAAGAAAGGGCTGATGCGACGTGGGCCACGCGCTATCAAGGTTTCCTTGGTTTCTTCTATCAATGGCAAGCCACCGATACCCGACCCGACGATGACACCAATACGCTCAGCATTTTCTTCGGTGACAGTGATACCGCAATCTTGAAACGCCTGCATCCCTGCGGCAATGCCGAAGTGAATAAAGGTGTCCATATTGCGCGCTTCTTTTGCCGGAATATATTCTTCAACATTGAAGCCCTTCACCTCACCCGCAAAATGCGTGGTAAATGGTGTTGCATCAAATTTGGTAATCGTTGCAATTCCGGACTTACCTGAAGTGATGGCACCCCAGGCATCTGCAACAGTATTGCCGACTGGCGAAATACAACCGAGCCCGGTTACAACGACTCGACGTTTAAGCGAACGACTCAAGCGTTTCTCCTGGATTTGAAAAAATTCGACTAATTAAGCCTTCAGATGGGCTTTAGCGTAGTCAATCGCTTGTTGAACAGTAGTGATTTTCTCTGCTTGTTCGTCAGGGATTTCCATTTCGAATTCGTCTTCGAGTGCCATCACCAGTTCAACTGTGTCCAAAGAGTCTGCACCCAAATCATCTACGAAAGAAGATTCGATTTTGATGTCAGCTTCAGCGACGCCCAGTTGTTCAGCGACGATTTTCTTAACGCGTTGTTCGATATCGGACATGTGTGTCTCCAGTGAAAAAATCAAAAAAATAAGGGCCTACAGAAAGGTGCGCGCATTTTAGCAGGTTTGTGAGCAAAAAAAGCAAGCCTCTGATTTTCAGCAATAACTCCTGCTATTTTCCTCGAAATTACTGATAAAAATCAAGAAAATGAATCACGCCAGATACATGCCACCATTTACATGGAGGGTAGTACCAGTAATATATCCCGCATCTGGTGATGCTAAAAACACGGTTGCAGCTGCAATATCTTCCGGACGACCAAGTTTGGCAAGTGGAATTTGTTGCAAAATTGCTGCTTTTTGGTCATCACTCAGCGCTCTTGTCATATCAGTATCGATAAAACCCGGCGCAACACAGTTAACCGTGATATTGCGGCTACCTATTTCCCTGGCTAATGCGCGGCTCATGCCAGCCACGCCAGCCTTGGCTGCGGCATAATTCATTTGCCCAGGATTGCCGGAGGAACCAACAACCGAAGTAATATTGATGATACGGCCATGCTTGGCCTTCATCATCCCGCGCAACACTGCGCGCGACAAACGGGCAACGGAAGTCAGGTTGGTAGAGATAACACTATCCCATTCTTCTTCCTTCATGCGCATGGCGAGCTGGTCCTGAGTAATACCAGCGTTGTTAACCAGAATCGACAAGCTGCCAAATTCTTTCTGGATTTCATCCACCAGAGCCGCTGCACGCTCCACTTCGTTGACGTTGAAAGCAACGCCTTTACCTGAGCCTGGAGCCAATTCTTCCAGATAGGCAGTAATTGCTGCTGCACCAGATTCCGTCGTCGCTGTACCTATGACTTTAGCGCCAGCCTTGGCCAGACCAATGGCAATTGCCTTACCTATGCCGCGAGATGCACCAGTAACCAGTGCTACTTGATTTTCTAATTGTTGAGTCATTTCAAGAGTTCCAATACTTTTTCCAAACTTGTCTGATCAAATACAGTGTCGCCCGTCAATTCAGCCTGAATACGCTTCGTCAGGCCAGTCAAGACCTTGCCTGGACCACATTCAATCACATGCGTGATGCCATCGGCATGCATCTTGTTAATAGTTTCTACCCAGCGCACCGGACTGGCTGCCTGCCTGACCAGCGCATCCTTGATAGCATCAACATCACTGACAACAGCAACATCGACATTATTAATCAATGGAATTGCTGGCACGGAAAACGGAATGCTGGCCAGATATTCACGCAACCTGTCTGATGCAGGCTTGAGCAGAGATGAATGAAAAGGCGCAGAAACTGCCAAAGGCAAGGCACGCTTGGCACCTTTTGCCTTAGCGATTTCACAAGCGCGGTCTACAGCAGCTTTGCTGCCAGCAATGACAACCTGTGCTGGCGCATTGAAGTTCACAGCTTCTACCACTTCGCCCGGCACTGCCGCCATTGCTTCGGCGCAAGCTGCCTGCACATCCTCATCCGACAAACCCAGAATGGCAGCCATACCGCCCTGCCCCACAGGGACGGCGTCCTGCATGGCTTGCGCGCGGAAACGCACCATAGGTACAGCATCTTTAAACGCGATAACACCAGCAGCGACCAAGGCAGAATATTCACCCAGGCTATGACCAGCCACCAGCTTGGGGGCTGCGCCGCCCGCGGCGATCCAGGCACGGTAGCAGGCAACGGCTGCAGTCAGCATGACAGGCTGAGTATTGGTAGTCAGATCCAGTGCTTCTTTTGGGCCTTCATTAATCATCTTGCCCAAATCCAGTTGCAGCGCATCAGATGCTTCAGCAATGGTTTGTTGCACAACAGGACTATCTGCAAAGCCATTCAGCATGCCTATCGCTTGCGAACCCTGTCCAGGAAATACAAATGCAAATTGCGTCATTTCATTATCTCAAATGTTTATTATTAGTTATCTAATTCTTACTACTAAAACTACTTACATCTTGACGATGGCCGCACCCCAGGTAAAGCCGCCGCCCACACCTTCAAGCATCACGGTGTGACCAGGCTTGACCCGGCCATCACGCACTGCCAAATCGAGGGCCAGTGGTATCGAAGCTGC
>Ga0207952_1000538_pt1 | contig 28427 bp, 18 predicted proteins | sample SubbioR12Aug_8Ca_FD_184831 | JGI IMG/M metagenome (GOLD analysis project Ga0207952, IMG submission 184831) | Serpentinite rock and fluid subsurface biosphere microbial communities from McLaughlin Reserve, California, USA - CR12Aug_8Ca (SPAdes) | ecosystem: Environmental > Terrestrial > Deep... | reverse complement strand
GTAGAGCTTTACGGCATTTATTTTAAACTCTCGATCATATTTTCTTTGGCTTTTCATAGACATTTCCTTTTGCTCTTCTATTGTTTCTGTCTATGTTCTTCTTGTCTAGAGAATGGTGGCAGGATCACTCAATGGACTACCCACAAACTAGATCTCCGTCGAATCGACGACATAAAGCTTGTGGATAGTCTCTTAGTCAAAATATTCACCCTTTAACTTTTCAACAACAGGGATAGGCCAAGATGTCGCATCTGTGAGAAGGCGAATGATTTCTGGTTTTGGCGGATAGGCACGAAGAATAAGATGGAATCTTCCTGAAGGAGCAGGAAGCCAATTCGATTCCATTTCTTTCCCTGGATTTTGTCTCTGCATATAAAGCGTAAAAGAACCATCTGGATTTTTCTTCACACCAGAGCTATCACTGCCAAGCATGTAACGATGGATCGGATTGGGCACGGTATAGTTATTCTCAGCATCATACATAGTGATCGACCAAAATCCAGGTGTATAGAAGGGAATTTCTTGCTTGAAGAGCATCGTGTATCTATTTTCACCAGTCAACACATTGCCTTGAGTATCTAGAGAGTACATCCAATAAACCGATTCTTCTGGAGTATTCGCTGTAAGTCCAACACGCCCGACGATGGCTCTTGTTTTATAATCCGTTCCAAAATCACCAATTGTCGGAGGGGGAATGAAGGCACCTTGATACATCGTCTCTAAAGGCAACCTATCGAGAAGGGTTCCAATGGTGCCAGCAGCTCTACTCATAACCTCGAGCACTTGAGGTGTTAACTTAGATCGATCCCAAGTTTTATATAACTCAAGTCCTAAAGGTTTAAACATAGGAAGTAGCGCATTAATCTGATCCTCTGGAGGAGGATTTTCATTCATTGCCGACATAAGGAGATCCCAAAATTGGTTTGGATCTTTATATTTCAACACACTGACAGGTAAATCGGCATGGATAGGTTCTGGAGCCAAGTAGTTGTAGTGAGGTGAAATTGGAGGTGGCTTTCCTGTAAAAGAAGCTAAGCCTGTAGGCTTAATCGCATTGAGAATTTTTTTAGCACCAAGAAGATCGAGAACCCCTTTCGCATAGATGTGAACTCTAGGCTGAATAAGAACCCACGACGTTGGACAATCTATGCGTTGGATACTCGGGGGAATCTCCCCCTTCCATCCAGGTCCAACCAGAGCAAACTTACCACCCCTGTAACCTGTAGCCTTACCACCAATATAACTAAAAGCATTGGTCCACATATCTACGATCTCGATCATGTAATAACGACCCATTGAGTCGGGCACCTCGAGAATGATCGGCTCGGTACGAAGATCCATAAAACCAAAACCATAGATCACATTGACATTAGGTGTAACATAGCCCGCCTCTTTCGATAACTCTGGAGTAGAAATGTTCTCCATACACCAGATCGTGTTGGGACGTGCTTTGGCATTTGGCCCAACTGCATCGTTGTAACGTAGAGCATACATAGTGACAAGCGGAGCCCCCCATGTCGCTGCTTGCAGAGCAAGAGAATAGGTCCACTCTTCAACTGCCTTGGTTTGCGCAGGGGTCTCTTGAGCTATGAGCGGTACTGGATGCAGCATAAGAGTTGTTGCAATGGCACCTACAATGCATTTTACATGATGCATGTGTATTCTATTTTTCATGTTCATCCCCCTTAACCAAAGCACCTACTCTCGCCTGTTTCGCCCACCGTAGCAAAAAAACTATCAAAAGAAAACTTTATCCTCTATTTCACTTTCTCCTTTCAAAATCCTAGAAACCTATAGAGATGAAAATATATCCCATCATCAGCGAGTCTGTCATGGCAAGCATCAAAATCTCTATGCTCAATAGAATCTTGTAATGCACTCTTCAGGGCAGATTACGAGGTGTTTCTTGTTTATAGTCGATTAAATTTGATCGACTATAAATCCCACTACGCGCTAGCCTGACTTCACTGTCTGATGAGACAGTCTGAGTACAAGGTACTCTAGAAGCCCTTGTTACACCGTTGGGTATACCTACAAGTATTGGCCACTCATTACAGTAAAAGCTGTTTCTTGAGAGAGGTGTTCTATTTTAGTTAAGGGAATCATCATAAAGCATCTCTCATTTCTACTAACAAACCTGGTCGTTATGTCTATACAAGGCACCACTACTCAAATAAAAACAGCTTCCCAAGGCTATGACGATGATTTCATTACCCTAGTAGAGATGGTCTACGGTAAGGGATTCCTTTCCCAAGGGGGCAATGCTTTCATTGATAAACTATTTGAAGGGGTTGCCTTGAACCAATCCAAACTATTAGATCTCGGCTCAGGACTTGGAGCTGTCGATCTCTATTTGGCAACGCACCATGAAGTGGAGATCGTTGGTATAGATCCACAGAAAATGATGGTTAAACGATCCAACGATAATCTCTCTGAAGTGCAAGTACACCTTAAAGGTACGGTCTCCTTTGTGCTTATGGAAAATCCAATCCACCTAAAGCAATTTGAGGACCATACATTCGATCTTATCTTTAGCAAAGAATCCATTCTCCATGTGCCTCTTGAATACAAAGCTGCCTATTTCAAAGAAATCTACCGTGTTCTTAAACCCGGTGGAGAAATCCTCATTATGGATTGGATGCATGCTAGTCCTAACTACAGCGCTAATACAAAAAAAATGATGGAAATGGATGAGGTGGCATTTTGCTTAATCACTCCAGCCGAATATACCCAATTTCTAGAAAATGCTGGATTTGTCGATATCTCCTTAACAGATACGTCTCTTGATCACGCGCAGATCTCTCAGGAGAACATAGATACCATTAAAAACCTAGCTGGTAAGATCACAGAGCAATTTGGCGAATCTAACTATCTCTATTCCCTTGAAAGCTGGGGATTTCAACGTGATGCCTTTGCCTCCCGCGAGCTTCTCACCGGAGTCTTTCGTGCTCAGAAACCATCCCTTTTACACTAAACAAGGGAGCCTACCCGAAAGATAGGTGACGAGCACTTAGAAATACATTGATGTTACTGTTTACACAAGGCGTTGCAAGCGGTGTGATTTCTTTTTGGGGGGTATGAATATTGCATATCGCTCTTTGATCTTGTGGTGATTTATGGGAAATCCTCTTGGTATTTTCCCTTAATCTCACTAATAGTCGATGGATCGGATAAGGTCGTCACATCTCCTATGACACGTCCTTCTGCAATATCTCTAAGCAAGCGTCTCATGATTTTGCCGCTTCGAGTTTTTGGAAGATCGCAAATAAAGAGGATTCGTTCAGGCCTCGCGATAGCTCCAATCTTTTTCACTACGTGTTGCTTCAGCGCATTTTCCAAATGGTCATGGATAGTGCTCTTCTCTTTTAGGGTCACAAAAGCTACAATAGCTTGTCCTTTCACTGCATGAGAAGTAGCAATCACCGCTGCTTCGGCCACGCTTAGATGATCTACGAGGGCACTTTCAATCTCCATTGTTCCCAATCGGTGCCCTGAGACGTTGATCACATCGTCGACACGCCCCATAAGCCAAAAATACCCATCCTCATCTACTTTGGCTCCATCCCCAGTAAAGTAATGTCCTCCAGCCCATTGTTTCCAATAGGTTTCCTCATATCGGGTTGGGTCTTTGTGAATGCCTCGTAACATAGAAGGCCATGGAGCAGTGATTGTGAGATACCCTGAAGAAGAGGTTTCTCCTGTGTCATTTACAATCCTCATATCGACACCAGGCAAGGGCATCGTCGCACTTCCAGGTTTTAGAGGAGTTAGACCTGGAATCGGTGCTATCATAATACTCCCCGTTTCTGTTTGCCACCATGTATCGATAACAGGGCATTTTTCCTGGCCAATATGAGTGTAATACCACATCCAAGCCTCAGGATTAATGGGTTCCCCAACCGAGCCTAAAAGGCGTAAAGAGGATAAGTCATATCCTTTGATCCACTCTTCCCCCCATTTCATGAATGTACGAATAGCTGTAGGGGCTGTGTAGAGAATCGTTACTCCATATTTTTCAATAAGTTTCCAAAAACGGTTCCGTTCTGGCCAGTCAGGTGCCCCCTCATAGATGAGCTGTGTCATACCGTTGGAGAGGGGCCCATATACTACATAACTATGACCAGTGACCCAACCAATGTCCGCTGTACACCAGTAAACATCTTGTGGCTGAACATCAAATACCCACCGCGTGGTCATTGTAACTCCCACCATGTAGCCACCCGTCGTGTGAATGATTCCTTTTGGTTTTCCCGTAGTGCCGGAAGTATACAGGATGTACAACACATCTTCGGCTTCCATCTCTTCGGGAGGACATTCCAGTGATGCATCCTTCATGAGCTGATCATACCAATAGTCTCTATGAAGGTGCATGTTGACGGGGAGTCCTGTGTGTTTCAACACAATTATATTCTGCAAGCTAGACACCTCCTCTACAGATACGTCCGCTGTCTCTTTGAGAGGGATGATATTACCTTTGCGGTACCCACCGTCGGCTGTAATCAATAGCTTGGCCTCAGAATCTATGAGCCTATCTTTTAAAGAGTCTGCAGAAAAGCCCGCAAATACCACAGTGTGGACCGCACCAATACGAGCACAACTTAGCATTGCAACTACTGCCTCAGGCACCATGGGAAGGTATATAGCTACTTTATCTCCTTTTTGAATGTTCAACCCTTTAAGCACATTGCTAAATCGATTGACCTCTCTATAGAGCTCTTCATAAGTGAATGTTCTCTCCTCTCCTCTTTCCCCCTCCCAAATCAGAGCTGTTTTTTGACGAACAGAAGTGGTCATATGCCGATCAAGGCAGTTGTAACAGGCATTCAGCTTGCCGCCTACAAACCATTTCGCATAAGGAGGCTCCCATTCAAGAACCTTGTCCCAAAGACGAAACCAATCAAGATTCTTAGCTTGCTTGGCCCAAAAGGCTTCTCTATCTTGCGCTGCTTCTTCAAAAGCATTTGACGACTGTAGCTGCATATTGTGGCCAAATCGATCTGCAGAAAAACATAGAGACTCTGTCAAAAGAAGTTTTTCTACACACACCGCTTCTTCTGAGGGAACTCTCTGAGATGCTAAAGGAGTTGTTATCATAGGAAAAATCATCCTTATTCTACCTAGACCTAGAACTTAAAACTAAGATTTTAGAGCTAAGATAAGCGGAGATCTTCCACTTTGTCCACTGAAAATATACCCCTTGAACAATCTCTAGTTTCCGAAAAACGATCTATTATTGGCTGGAATGAATGCTTATGCCAAAATCATTCATCCTCATTTCAGGAGTTTTCCATGTTACGAGCTATTCTTTCTTTTATCTTAGCGCTGTTTTTTACTACGTCATCCTATGCTGAAATCTACGAAGCACTCTCACTAGACGATGTAAAACAATGGTTAGACAAGGCTGACGAGACCACTTTGGTCACCTTTGATATGGATTATACTATTATCATGCCGGAACACCCTGCATTTCACAGACCCAATTCCTGGAAATACCGGGATTGGCTTTTTGATCTGCAATCACACCTCACTCCCGATGAGAGAAATCAAAGAAGCCATTGAAGGCGCTGTGCGGCTCTATCTAAAAAATAAGGAACCTGTTCCAGAACCGATTAAAAAAGAACACTTCAAAGGAAATATCGCTTATAGAACCACCAGTGAACGTCACTACAATATCGCCAGAGTAGCTACGACCACGCATAAATCTGTCAGCAAAACTATTGATGACCTCATTGATATTGGTCTGGAGCGCCTACGCATACTCCCTCAGTAATTAAGAAAAAGGGGCACGGCTCAAAATCGGACAACAATATTATGCGCATCTTGAAGGATGTAGAAAAGGAACTCTGGGGTCTTAGAAGCTGTTTAAAATCTAAGGGTTCGTCGATTTTAGATCCCGTCTTCCCTGTTCAAGCAGCAGATTAGCGCCAAACACTAAGATGGCATTACTCCATGTTTTAGCTGCAAAACCTCTCATAAATCCCCGATACCCTTGTGTCTTCTGTATGTGTTTTATCGCTACAGCGTAGCAGGAGTCTTTGGTTTTATTAGCTTCTTCCCTTAAGAAAGGACGGTATTGCAGCTCGTTCTTTACTCGTTCAAACAAGTATACCCCAGAAGTAAGAATGGCCGCTTGAGGCCAAGATTTTGCAATCATTCCAGGTAAGGCATGAGGATCTAAATCTGTAGTTTTTTTTACAATCTTGTTACAAACGCTCTCTGTCATGGAAAATATCCACCATGTTCCAAATTGGCGTATTCCATTTGCTGCAGAACCTGCGTACAAATGTGCTAAAGCAGATTGACCTGGCTTCAGAGAGGCCTTGATGGTTTTTCCAGATTGCAACACTGTTCTCCACGTGTCTGCGGGATTAATAGTGATCTCTGCGCAAGCTAAAGCTCCTGAAAAAACAAGACTTGCCTTTAGAGTTCCATACGGAGTTGAGGTAGCTTGAAACTCTCTTTCAAGACGAGGCTTTAACAAAGCTAATCCTCCTACCTTATAAAGAAGTCTAGAGCTTTCTTTGACAAGATGCCCTGTCAATCCCTTGCCAAAATGTCGCATAGATGGAGTGCTATGATCCACTTGTCCGCTAAAAATTTTTTGACACGCTTTGCGTGCTGGAAGGTCATCGTGACAACAAACAACACTGACTCGATTCAAAGCGGTAACAGGTAGCGCTTGAGCTGCCATAATGACAGCTCCATTGCGCAAAGCAGCAAGCGATTTAGAAAATGGGGAGGTTTCTGTTACACTCATAGTAAACCCTAGTTCTTTAAGCTTTATTCGGACCTTTACCTGAAGAAAGATGAATCCAACTTCGAGAACCTGTCGTACTAGTAACAAGAAAGCTAATAAGCCCAGGAAGCAGCTCTTTGACTCCTTGTTTCATAGCATCGGTACCTATAGTCACATGCCTTGCTGAAAGCGTTGTATGGTACTTAGGAGTGCTACTTAACTTCATGAACTGACCTGTTGTAAACTGCATCGCTCCTATGAAGAGATTAAGCGCACCTTTGCACTCCGTTGCTACAGGGAAATAGGGTTTAGGATTTCGTAGATCATTGACAGTATCTCTAAATAATTTGATAGCCATGACATTCTCCTGTTGAACAAGCCCGAATAGTTTCCTCTACTAGAGCTTAGATGTCAATAGCCAGAATCAAGACGTGTTGGGAGTTCTGATGCGCTTGGAGTCTCTTCTGATTTTTCTGCATAGGTATCTGCTTCTGTTACCCATCCTCCACCGAGTGCTTTGTAAATATCAATGAGCGCTACAAAGTTATCTCCCTGTGCCTGCGCGTAGTCTAGTTGCGCTGTGAATAGCTGCCGCTCTGCGTCCAGATAGGTCAAATAATCGGTCAATCCATCCTCATATCTCAATGTAGCTAGATGAAAATATTCAGCAAGGGTAGCAACGCGCTCTCTTAACACCTCGACAAGTTGTGTGGTGATTTTGTGAGCGATCATTGCATCATTCACTTCTTTAAAGGCGTTGAGAATGGTAGCTTCATACTGATGAAGTAGTGCCATCTTTTGCGCCTCTGTCAACCTGAGATTGCTAGTGAGATATCCCCCTGTAAAAATCTCTTGTAGAAGATTTGCTCCGTATTGCCAAACGCTAGAGGGCTTTGTGAAGAGATTATTCAATGCAGAACTTTCGGTTCCATAGAAACTCGTGAGGTTGATTTGTGGGAAAAACTGTGCCTTAGCCACTCCAATTTGTGCATTGGCCGCGATCAGGTTTTGCTCCGCTGCTAAAATATCAGGCCGCTGATTGAGCAATGCTGAGGGAAGGTCCATCGGCACTGAAGGCGGCACAATGATTTCATCGAGAATCTTACCTCTTTGTATCGAAGTGGGTGCTTTTCCAATCAAAACTGATAGTAAATCTTCCTCCAGGGCCACTGCAATTTCTAACCGATCAATTTCCACCTGTGCAAATTCCTGTTCAGCTTGTGCCTGTTGCACTTCCATATCGGAGGTCAGCCCTAATTCGTACCGTGTTTTTGCTAGAGCAAAAGATTGATTCCTAGAATCTAATGTTTCATTGGCGATCACTAATTGCTTGTCATACTGCCTAAGTTGAATATAGCTCGTTGCAACAGCACTCACTAAGGTAAGAACAACTGTTCGTCTAGTTTCTATCTGGGAGAGGAGGTTGGCTAGAGCTACTTCCGTCGCACTACGAAATTCCCCCCAAATGTCTACCTGATATGATGCATTCAACAACAAGGTATAGGCATTACCAATAGTACTTTGTCCCGGTAAAAGCGGTTGTGCATTGACAGATGTTTTCTCTCTCTCTCCTGAGGCCGTTCCATTCAATTGGGGATATAGATAGGAACGAGCAATGCCCAGTTTAGCGATATACTCATCAACAGTATGAATCGCTACTTTAAGATCCTGGTTATGCAATAAAGCTTCATCAATCAAATGATCGAGAACCGGATCTCCAAATTGCTTCCACCAACATAAATCTGCCAAATCTGAAGAATCTGTAGGAATACGCCATTCTGAAGGTATGGGCATATTGGGTCGTGAATACTTTGGATGCAAAGTACATGATTGCACCACCAATGCCCCTATACAGAAAATCCATTGTCTCTTCATGGTTTAGGTTGTTTATCCTTTGGCGGTCTAAATAATAATGTAAAGAAAAAGGGAACAAAACATAGAGCTAGAATCGTTGCTGCGATCATTCCACCCATGACCCCAACTCCGACTGAATGTCGGCTTGCCGCTCCAGCTCCAGAACTTAAGACGAGGGGAAGAACCCCGAAAATAAAAGTTAGCGATGTCATGATGATGGCTCTAAATCGCAACCTCGCCGCTTCTATTGCAGCTTCCGTGACGGAAAGACCTTCTTTGTATTTAAGGACAGCAAATTCCACGATTAAAATGGCATTTTTTGCCGACAATGCAATCAACGTGACAAGACCAATCTGAAAATAGACATCATTGGACATACTTTTGATCCAAATAGCGATAAAAGCACCCAGGGCGCCAAAGGGGACCGCCATGATCACCGCAAGCGGTAAAGACCATTTCTCATAAAGAGCGGATAAAATGAGAAAAACCATAAGCAACCCAACAAAGAGAACAAAAGAGGAGGTCCCTCCTGTAGCGATCTCTTGATACGCCTCTCCGCTCCATCCGTAATTCATATCCGAAGAAAGCACCTCTTTTGCAACCTCTTCTAATGCTTGAATCGCCTGTCCTGAGGTGTAGCCTGGGGCGGGATTTCCAATGATTTCTGCCGCAGTAAAGTCATTGAATCGACTGACAAGATTAGGTCCTCTTGTCGGGGTGACTGTAATCAGTGATTTTAATGGAACCATCTCATTCAGAGATGAACGAACATACATGTCCCCTAGATTTTCTAATTTCTCTCGAAACTGCGGTTGTGCTTGTACAATGACCTGATACACTCTTCCAAACTTATTAAAATTATTCACATAGACAGAACCTAGAAGCGTCTGGAGCGCTTCAAAGACATCCCCCACAGAAACTCCTAGAGCTTTAGCTTTATATCGATCCAGATCAACGTAGAACTGTAAATTATTAAATTGTGCTGTCGTATGTAAAGGGGACAACTCTGGCCTCTCTTGTGCTTTGGCAATCAATGCTTGCAGTGCTTGCTCTAATGCCTTGGCACCTCCATCACCACGATTCTCCACCCAAAATTCAAATCCTCCTACAGTTCCCAATCCTTGGATGGCTGGAGGATTAGTCAGCATGATTTGTGCGTCTTCTATCGCGTTGAATTCTCTATGGAGATCTTCCAGAATGCTATTCGCATGTAATTTCTTATTTTTGCGATACTTCCAATCTTTCAGCATGATAAAGTTCGTTCCCATCGTTGTTCGATCAAGACTCTCTATGATACTAAATCCTGTCAGCGCAATGACTTTATCTACCCCAGGATGTTTCAAAGCGATTTCTTCGATTTGCTTATCTACTTCAGCAGTTCGATTCAGACTCGCCGCATCTGGAAGATTTGCTATAGCTATCAAATACCCTTGATCCTCATTAGGAACAAAGCTTGTAGGAGTCACTTTAAAAAAATAGACTAGCGTCACAAGCACAATGCCAAAAATAGCAAGGCTAACGTAACGACAACGGATTAGCCATGCTGCGATACGTAGGTACCCTTCCGTCGTTCTCATTAACCCATTGTTAAACCAGGTGGCTATCCTATTCTCTTTTTCCTTAGGTTTTAAAATGATTGCAGCAAGTGCCGGACTCAATGTCAGAGCCACCAACCCAGAAAAAAAGACAGAGATTGCAATCGTGATAGCAAATTGTTTATACAACTGCCCCGCAATGCCACCTAAAAAGGCTATAGGGATAAACACAGCGCAAAGAACAAAGACAATTGCAATGACAGGCCCTGTCACCTCATCCATAGCTCTTTGGGCTGCTTCTTTTGGGGATAACTTGAATACGCGTAAATTTCTTTCGACGTTTTCAACAACGACAATCGCATCATCCACAACAATACCGATAGCTAGTACCATGCCAAATAACGTCAAAGTGTTGATGGAAAATCCAAGAATATACATCCCAGCAAACGCCCCAGTAATAGATACGATCAAAGCAATCACCGGTATCAATGTAGCACGAGAACTTTGCAGAAAAATAAATACAACGAGAACAACGAGAATAGCAGCTTCGAAAATCGTACGAATCACCTCGGCAATCGATGATTTGATAAACAGCGTTGTATCATAAGGAATAGAATATTCTAACCCTTTTGGAAAATTGTTGGAGATACGGGCCATTGTAGTTCGGATAGAATTCGCCACATCAAGAGCATTGGCTCCATATTCTTGATAGACAGCTAGAATCATTGTAGGCTGTCCATTGACAGCACCATCTACTGTATAGTTTTGTGCTCCAAGATCTACTGTCGCGATATCTTTTAGGAGCACCATGGAACCACTAAGATCTGCTCGAAGGACGATGTTCTCAAACTCCTGTGGGGTACTTAATCTCCCTTGAGCTGTCATAGGAATTGTCAAGGAAACTGGCCGAATATTGGGCTCTTGTCCTAGTTGCCCTATACCAAAATCTTTATTCTGCTCACTGACAGCAGCAATAACATCTGTCGTAGTCAGCCCCATTTGCGCCATCAAATCTGGTCTAAGCCAAATCCGCATAGAATAATTGCGCTGCCCTATCACACTAATATTACTAATCCCCGGAAGAAGCTCTAATTCATTGACGACGTTGATATTGGCGTAGTTACTAATATACTCTTGGTCGTAGATTCCTTCCGGAGATTGAAGAGCTACGATGAGTAAGATATTCGGGGTCTGTTTATTAATGATAATCCCCTCTTGCTGCACAGTTTGCGGCAATTGAGAGGTCGCCTGATTCACGAGATTCTGTACATTGACCTGGTCCATATTTGCATTACTACCGATAGCAAAATAGACATCTAAGGTCATATTGCCTGTGGAGGAATTCTGTGAATACATGTAGATCATATCCTCGACACCAAGAATCTGCTGTTCTAATGGTGAGGCAACATCATTTGCCATAGTATCGGCACTAGCGCCATTGTACGTAGCTGTCACTTGAATCAATGGTGGAGTGATATTCGGATACTGTTCAATAGGCAACGTGTGCATAGCTAAAAACCCAGCAAATGCTATGACAATCGAGATCACGCTGGCAAAAATGGGGTGATTAATAAAAAACCGAGAAATCATGTATCTCTTAAAACCCTAAACTGTCTTCTTGCAACTCTTGATCAGTACCTTCTGCTGGGGTACTAGGCATCCATGTTTTCACAACGACAGGCGTATTGTTTTGCACCCGATTGATCCCCAGTGCAATCACAATATCCCCTTTTGCTAGTCCGGAATTGATGATCCAATAATCCTTATACCAGTCACCAAGATCTACAGGACGAATCGCAGCCTTACCATCTTTGGTCACTACATAAACAAACGTTCCATTTTGCCCTTGTAAGACAGCTGTTTGTGGGACAATGATCGCATTAGGTCTAGTAGCTCCTTTGACAACTACCCGCACAAACTGTCCCGGTCTTAACCATCCAAGTGGATTGGCTAAAATAGAACGCACTAGCATCGTACCTGTGCTCTGCTGCAAAGCAGGATCTGTAAAGTCAATTTTTCCTGCTGCCGGCATCGTGCTATTATCTGCCATAACCACTTCAATCGAAAACTGCATACCCTCCGGGTAAAGCAAACGTTTTTCACTAATTTCTTTTCTGGCCTTTAATATATCTCCTTCAGAAACACTAAAATTCACCCATATAGGATCAATCACATAAATATTCGTAAGTAAGCTATTGGGCCCTGGAGATATCAGCGCTCCCTCTCTAAAAATAGCTTTACTTGCCATCCCAGTTACAGGCGCCTCTATTGAAGCGAATTCCAAATTTAGCTTAGCTTGAGCTACATTGGCTTGGGCTGTCATGACGCTTGCTTTGGCAGCCAACTCTTGAGCGAGCGCATCGTCTAAATCTCTTTGACTCACAGCATTTTGCTTATAAAGAGGAACCATTCGATTTTTACTTTGCTCCGCATTCCAAAGAAGAGCTTCTTGGCGTGCTAAATCTCCTTTTGCCATGTCTAAAGCTGCGACAAAAGGGCGTTGATCGAGAACAAACATGACGTCATTTGCATGAACAAGGCCACCCTCTTGATATCCAATTTTCTCCAGATATCCTTCAACACGGGCACGTAGCTCAACGATGTGAGAACTCTCTGCCACACCCACATATTCAAAATTGGCCGGAATGTTTTGAGGGATCACGTGCACTGCAGTGATCGGCACAGGAGGCATTGGAGGCGGGGTTTCTTTTTCGCATGAACACATGAGAACCAACATGCACCCAAAGCTGCCAAAAGATTTTGTCGAAAAACCATCCAAAAATTGTCGCATATAAAAAGAGATTTATTTTAATTAACCGGTTAGCACTATCGACATTTTTATGTAAGAAAAAACCTTCGTAAAAGCTGCGCGTCGAAGTGATTTTAAAAAACAGAAATAAGATAATTTAATAAATCGTACTCTTTTCAACCAAATCATCACTCCATTCGAAAGCTCTGACTTTTCTTCCTGAGAATAAGAGACCTACGTAAAAAACCTAAATCTCTGTCTGGAATTATCGCCTTCTTCCATTTCGTTTTAAAAAAGTTTATTGTTCGCAAAATATCGATTCATATATAACAGTCGGGGTTACAAGAAGCCGTGATTAGCTTCTGATGGATCAACATGAAAAATCCTTTACGTTCCACGTCCACCTCTGTCGTATGTTACCCACCGTTTTTCCCCCGTTCGGGGTTATTACCAAGCTCTTACTTACAGTTCTAAATTCAACTAATGACATTTTTGTTTTTTGCCTACTGGCAAAAAACTATTCTAAATTCTACGTATTCGAATTTTCGGGATTTCTATGAACATTGAACTCATCACATTCTGCGGATATTTTGCCTTGATCCTTCTGATTGCATTCTTTTCTTATCGCAAACAAAGATCTAATACTGATTTTCTTCTTGGAAATCGTTCTTTAAATTTCTGGCTAACAGCTCTCTCAGCGCAAGCAAGCGACATGGGTAGCTGGCTCTTTCTAGGCTATCCTGCTCTCGTCCTAAGTCAAGGAATGTTTGCAGCTTGGGCAGCCATTGGCCTTACAGTGGGTATGTTTCTCAATTGGCATTTTGTAGCTCCTCGTCTACGCATTGCGACAGAACAGCTCGGAAGCCTTACGATTAGCTCATATTTTGAAAACCGCTTTAACGATGCCTCTGGGAGCCTTCGTTTGGTTTCTGGCATCATGTCCATACTCTTTTTTACTTTCTATATTTCGTCGGGCATCGTAGCGATGGGGGTCTTAGTAGAATCTCTATTTGGGTTGAGTTACAATCTAGGCATTATCATTGGACTACTGATTGTTGTTGTTTATGTCTTTACGGGCGGCTATTGCACTATTGCCTGGATCGATCTATTTCAGGGATTTTTCTTGCTCGGGGTCATTGTCTTCATTCCTTGTTATCTTTTGATGGAGATCGGAGGTATCCACCCTGTAATACAAGCCGTATCTGCAAAAACACTTTCCACTTCACTATTGCCAGATGTTAAAGCTCTTACCCTTTGGAAAATCTTTGTGATCGCCGCTGGATGGGGGCTTGGTTACTTTGGACAACCACATATCCTAACGAAGTTTATGGGAATCCGACACGTAAGCGAGATGAACAAAGCAAAATACTTAGGTATGAGCTGGATGTCATTGGCCTTGGGAGCATCAACATTGGTGGGATTACTCGGAATTTTTCTTTTTCACGAAGGTCTGCCTGACCCACAAGAAGTTGTTCTCAAAATTGTTAAAACCACACTGGCACCCTTTTTTGCCGGCCTGGTCCTTTGTGCTATTTTGGCCGCTACCACTAATGTGATGGCAGCACAAATTTTGGTCGTAGCCTCTAATTTGTCAGAAGATTTTTATAAACGACTCTTTCGCAAACAGGCACTACCTAAAGAAATCTTGTGGGTTTCTAGGACAAGCGTAGTGTTTATCGCTCTTACAGGTTTAACCATCGCCTACTTTAAGATCAGCACTATCTACCAACTCGTCCTCTATTCTTGGTCAGGACTTGGCGCTTCCTTCGGCCCATTGGTTTTACTGTCTCTTTATGCAAAAAACATTAATAAATACGGAGCTTTCTCTGGAATTTTTATTGGCGGACTCACAGCAGCAATCTGGCCCTATTTTGATATGCGCTACCAATGGAAGGTCTCCTCTATCATCCCCGGTTTTGCTTTGAGTTTGATTGCTATCCAAAGCGTCTCCTATCTGACACGTAGATACATCAATGACGCAGAGGTCTCACCAACGTAAAAAACATCTAAACCATTAGATTTTTTTAGATGTTTTTATTAATTTACTTTGCAACTTTACATGTAAAAATAAATATCAACGAACGTTAAACGTTGATCAATAGAGCTGCAACTAAAATTACACAGCTAAAAAATAGTTGCTTAATTGATTTATTTCATCAATTAAAGCAAAATAACTATCTCTCGCCCATATTTAATAGGATCTTACACGTGTCAACTTTAAATTTAGGACCGATATCTGCTCAAAGCAGACGTGAAGCGGAAACCCCGCTACCTATTATACCCTCCCGTTTGACAGTATCCCTAAGCGATAGAATAGCGCGATTTCTAGTGACTGCGAGAGAAAGGACGATCCAAGAAGGAGGAGATCTTTTACTAGGCCTATCTTCACCAAGAAATGACTGTATCTCTTATCATGGAGGAAAAGAAATTACTCTTCAGACTAGAGACCATGCACTGATTAATGGCATGCATTTCACGGGTTCCTTGAATAAGGGCATCATATTTCTTCATGGAAACGGCAATTTCTATGAAACATCTATAGATAGACCTCTCCATTGGAGAGAAGATCTTAGAATTTCTACTGGTGGAGAGCCTTCCTATCCCCACCTACTAGTGTTTAATCCCAGGGGAACAGGAAAAAGCGACGGGATCACACATCCTGATCATGTGGCTGAAGACCTCCTTGCAGCATTTAAATACCTGGTCTATGAATGCTCTATTGATCCAAACGATATTGTAATTGCTGGACATTCTCTAGGTGCCTTTTTCGGTGCCTTAGGAGCTGATCTCATCCAACAAACATTCCCCGATAGTAAGATTAATTTACTCAGCGACCGTTCTTTTAGCAATATCAACTCTAGAGTAGACCTCAGGATGAAACAGGCTAAACATTCAAAAATTGTGCACTCTATTTTTTGTTCAGTATTACATGGGTTAACAACGTGGTTTCATTGGAATAGAAACCCTTTAAATGCTTTAGAAAGACTTAAGGGAAGGGTGTGTGTGATTTATCACGAAAGCGATGGTATTATCCCCTATGCAACTTCTTTACACCACGCTCTGGTAGGAACACAAAGAACAAGGAGTTACTCCTGCCTATCCCTGAGAGAGCCAGATGACGGTTCAGAACTCTCTTCAAAAGCTCATAACAGGGGATTTTCCGAGGAAGAATATAAAAAAGTCATAGCCGAGATAAAAAAAATGCTGCAACTCCCTTTATCTACAGAAGAAGAACTTCTTTCTCTAGATACTCTAACCGCTAACTCTTGATTCACAAATCAACTAATTGCCCCTGCAATGCCAAGATCGCTGCCCCAATTTCTTGATAGCTCGAGGGCTTACTAAATAGATTAATAATATCGCAATACCGCCCATCAAGCTCTTTGTATCTGGTTATTGGAATTGTTTTGTCTTCTGCCATGGTTTTAAGCGTCTTCATTTTTTGACCAATTACAACAAGATCATCGTAGTGAGCTTTGATCATCGGAAGAGGTTGAATAAAGATTTCCTCAAAAAGCGCTGCACTATTTTGAGCTACCGCAATCAAGTCCTCTTCCATATTCTCAGGAATTATCATATGAGAGCGTACCTTGTCTAAAACAATCCTTAAAGCTTCCCGATGAGAAAGTTCCCTCTCCACACCATCAACCTGATAAGTGCCTATTGCATCTGGATTTGCTAAATCCTCGAAGTCGATCGAAACCTTCCCTAGCCTCAAGGGAAGTCCTTCCATCGTTGCTGCCCAACTCGAGTTGATGTAAATATTCCCCTTAAGAAAATCGATTCCAAAAATCATTTTATCTTTCATCATGACGGCTTTAAACCGCCCTTTAAGACGAGCCTTTGCAATTTCTCCATGATCAACAAGCCTATTAGGATAATCTTCACCCCCATGAATCTGTTCTTCTAAAAAGAAAGTTTCAGGTCCTGATCGGATTCGACCTCGAAGAAATTTTTGAATTTCTTTGGGGTTGTTTTTTTCAAATGAGCATTGGAATTTAAATATACCCTTGTCACCATTTTCATCTGTAAAACAACAGATCACATCAGTATGTTCAAATCCCTTGATCTCTTCGGAGAAAAAAGACCACTTAGGACTCTCCTCTACTTCTGGAATAGGTAGTTTACTCCAACTATTTGAGGTCAATCGTGCTACACACTGTACCTGTATGCCCTGTCTTTCCAGACTCTGGCTAAATTTTGTTGCCAGCAAAATGCACGTCCCAGATTGATATTTATCAAATATACCTTCCAAATTTGGGTGATAAGAAGCATAGGCCGCTTGCAAGGTAAGCCCAGGATGACCCTCTCGTGCTTGTCTGAAATATCCGATGAATTCGAGTAACTCCCCTAAATTATTATAATATGCACCATCCGCTAGCGTGTGATACAGAGCACATATTTCTTCCTGTTGAGAGGCTGTAAGGGTTTGTCTATACGAAATATCTAGTGGGGACACAGGACCATCTATAATTTCTAAATACCCCTCTTGGTTGTATCGAATTTCTACATCTCTTATACCTTTCCCTTCTTGAATTATAGATACTCGGCAAATACTAGATCCCGCTAGAGAAATTTTCGGAAGAGCCTCTCTATTAAACTGCATAACAAGGTCGATCAACTCCCCTCTTGTTGGAGTATCTTTCCCACCTTGCTCTTTAAATCGTTCTAGCACTTCAGGAAATGAGCTATCTCTAGTCAAACAAGAACTCACTAACCTTGCCAAATAAGCAGTCTCTCGTGCAGAAGGATTCCTATTAGATACTAATTTTTCCTCAACCCGAGTTACTAATGGTGCACTAGGTAGCTCTTTCTGCAAAATCTGGAGAGCCAAAGCATTGATTTCTCGAACAGAACCCTCATCAGTCGGAGTAGAAATCCAAGAACTCAACCGCTCTCTTATTGAAGGGCGGAATTTGGAAGCCTCAATTAAAAAGTCGCGATCCCCAATACTTAGGACCACCCCATCCCTAATCTTCTGAAAAATTTGTACCAACCGGTCAACCGTCCTGGTCTCCGTTTGAAACCTAAAAGAAGGGAGAGCTATACTACTTGCTGATTGGTCAACAAACTCGTTTAAAGAATTCTCAATACTCATTATTAAAAAACCTTGTTTTTTATATTCTATAATAATATTATTTTACAAGTATTTTATTTAAAAGTAAATACATAATTTAATAAATTATAACGAAGCTGCACACGACAAAATAGAGCCAGCATCTATTTAATTAGCAACAAGATGCTAGTGTTAATTATTAACTTTAAAATATACAGATAAATCCGGGAAAAATCAGCATAACTAATTTTGTTTATTTCAACCTGAATCATATTTTATTTAAAGCGTTTACTGTTAAACGCTTAAGAAAATCCATCTGGTGCTAATTTATAAACGCCTTATTTCCAATACGATCTTTACATTCTCTATTCAATCTTGAGACGTCTATCCCTGATGAGTTATAAAACCATTAATATAGAATAATAACCTGACAGATCCAGAAAACAATGAGTAATTTTAATTTACATATTTTACAAATAAACGTAGAATGGTTGCACAAACAAATGTGCAACAATGGCTATCCATAAAGAAGCAAGATTATATCAAAATGTGGTTGAAACAACTACCCACCACCCATCCTATTTTATAAGCGCCCTCAGCGAAAAAATAGCACAATTTCTAGTGATTGCACGAAAAAAAACCACTCAGGAAGGGGGGGTTCTTTTACCCGTTCTGTCTTCAATAAGAAATGATTTAATTTCTTATCACGGCGGGAAGGAAATTACTCTTCAGACTCGAGACCATGCACTGATTAATGGTATGCATTTCGCGGGTTCTCTAAATAAAGGCATCATATTTCTCCATGGAAACGGCAATTTCTATGAAACATCTATAGCTAGACCTCTAAGCTGGATACAAGATCTAGGTCAAACTTCCGCCGATGGGAAAATCTTTCACCCTCACCTATTAGTTTTTAATCCTAGGGGAACGGGAAAAAGCGAGGGGATCACACATCCTGATAATGTAGCTGAAGATCTACTTGCAGCATTTATGTACTTAGTCTATGAACATTCTGTCGATCCGAATCACATTGTCATTGCTGGGCACTCTATGGGGGCTTTTTTCAGCGCCCTAGGAGCTGACCTCATCCAACAAACATTTCCTGACAATAAGATTAATTTACTCAGCGACCGTTCTTTTAGCGGTATCAATTCTAGGGTAGATCTCAGGATTAAACAGGCTAAACATTCAAAAATTGTACATTCTATTTTTTGTTCGACATTACATAGATTAACTGCATGGTCTCATTGGAATAAAAACCCCTTGGGTGCCTTAGAAAGGCTTAAGGGAAGGGTTTGCGTGGTTTATCATAAAAACGATGCCGTTATCCCCTATGACACTTCTTTACACCAAGCTCTCTTAAGAACTCACAGAACGAGGAGCTACTCCTGCTTATCCCTAAAGGAGACAGAAAACGTTTCAGAACTCTCTTCTAGAGCCCACAACAGGGAATTTTCCGATGAAGAACATACAAAAGTCATCGATGAGATGAAGAAAATGCTACAACTTCCTTTATCCATAGAAGAAGACTCTTTTTCTCTGGACACCCTAACCAGAGACCCTTTTTAAAAAGCCAAGAAAAGCCCATCCGTTAAGAGTTACTATCGGCTACCCTATGTTTTACGTCGAAAAGCTCTTCAATCTGCCTATGAAGAGACCCCTGCATAACTCAATACCTTCGTTAAAAATGCTCGTTTTGCGATCTTTCGTTTTTTGCTCGCCCCCTATGAGATGTCTCGCATATGTGGGCTCGCTCAAATCCAAAATCTCGCTAAAACGAATCATTTTTTCCAAAGGTACTGAGTTATGCAGGAGTCTCATGAAAAAGGAAGTCTACTCAAGGGGTGAGCGAAGTCAATTTTAAAATAGATGCGTATTTTTATTGTTATTTACATCAGCATCTCGACTGATTTATAATTATCTTCCGTGATCATGGAATGTGATTTTAAATAAAAAAAAAATCAGATATGATAATAAAAATTATTTCAAAATAAGCGAGTGTCATGACAAATCTTGTACTTGCAATCTCGGGAAGTGGCGGTGGCAACCGCGGCCCTCAAGGAATTTATACACTTTTTCAAAAATATTGGAGTACCGCATCGACAACTGTCCTAAGAGTGGATACGTTACCAGATTCAGTCCAAGAAAATGTTGACCGAATTTGTGACATTGTCTCGAGAAACCACCCGTTTTACGATAATTGCTATATACTCGGTTATTCTATGGGGGGAGCGGTAGCTATTGAGGCAACTCGCAAATTAAATCAAACTGCAGAAAATCGAGTTAAAGGCATAGCGCTCCTTGCAACGCAAACAGATGGACTACAGACTCTAGAGAGGCTCAATGTGCCTGTTCTTTTTTACCACGGCACGAAAGATCCTATCTTTCGCATATGGGAAATCGAATCCGCTTACAACAAGTATACCGGGCCTAAAAAAATGGTGCGGGTTGAGGGGCTTGGACATAGTCTTGCGCACGAAGGGAACCGTTTTGTTTCCACTCGTTATATCAATAACTTAGCTAAGCACATCATTGGGGAGATTTCAGCTTTTTTCCTCCAGATTAATCAAAAGGAGTCGGTTTGTAAAGGAGAAGTGACCACTCAAATCCCCCTTAGCTCCATCGACAGGGTTTTGAATAGGATTTTTTCTTGGAGACGTCCTGCCACTACAAATTCCGTTGTTTAACTTACCACTATCGAGCTCAAAATGGGCTTTATAATCGATGAAGTCGAAATGGGAAATTTTTGATTTAATCGACCTTACTACACAGTGGATTCCTGAATCTCTTTAACTTTGGCTTCTAGTTCATTAAAGAACTGTTGATAAATCTTATTGTCGCTAGAATCGATGCCCGGGTTAATTCGCATTTTGGGTTCAATCCAAGTAATATTAGGGTGAGCAAAGCCAAAACTTCCTCTACGATAAACAAGTCTCCCCTCCGAGGCAAATAGCTCCATAAAACGCTGTTGCGCCCATCTACGCAGCTCATCCCCTAGTTCTTCATCTGCTAGCTGTATTTTAATGTCGATAAAGGGTGTTTTTACTCCTTCTTCAAAAGTGCAAACACAAACTTCCTTCCCAGATTGAGGTTTAAGACTATCTGGAACCATGGCTAGAATGGAGGCAGTATTGCCGAAAATTTTTCTCTTATAGTCATCCACCAGATGAGGTCCAGATTCAACTATCCAATTAAAATACTGAAGCGATAGCGCATCAGTTTGAAAAACCGCTTCCGTCTTTATCCTATTAAACTCTCCCCATTTACTATCACCATTGTTTACGATGTAGTAAGGACTTCCAAAATAATTATCAAGACCCAACATATCAAATTTTTGCCCACTGCGGAAAATAACAACATTCAGTTTGCCCTCTTGGATTTCTTGTTCAAACTCGAGCAAAAACTCTCTTATATCCTCGGATTGCACAAAATCAATGGTTGCATCAATAGCTACTGTTAACTGATCTGTATCTGGTTTTCTTGTGAATATATCCCTTACATCCTGAATAACCGTGCCTTTTTGATAATTAGTATGGTCTTTATCAATATCGATATTATGATAAAATTCACCAACGTACAGATCTACTTTATTTATTTCATAGCTATCTAGAACTTCATTTAAAGCCTTACTCTTTCCAACAAGAGTCACTTCTTCATAGTAAGAATGCTCTGCACAAACTCTTACTGGGTGAGGGCTATTCTGTAAAATAGCGGCATTGATCCCCGCAAATACATTCATTGCAGATTTAGCAATTCCTACCATTGACGGTTGCATAGAGCCTAGAAAATTTGGCCTGAGAAACTCTGTGTAATTGTCTTCAAAAGAACTCTCATCGAATGGGGAGTAGAGTACTAAAAAAGTGGTAAGCTCAGCATGAGTTCGATCAATCGCCTGACTGAATTTCCTAAAATCATGTACATTATGCACTGCAGTTGCTAGATGTTGTAATATGCGAAAAACAGCCGTCTGAGTCAATTCTCTTATTGCAGGATCATTCTGCTTTCTCGTCCAGGTTTCATCCAATATTTTAGCAACCAGGGTTTTTATCATCCGCACTGTAGCTTTTGCAAGGAGGACCTGAGCTTCACCAACTTCCAATCTGCCATCTGATCCCTGGACTCCGTCTGCTTCACCAGCTATAGCAACAAACTTTTTGAAAACTCCTGTTTTCATTAGATCTCCGGCTGTAGAATACATCCTGATATCTGTTTTACCTGGCACTGTGTAATTCACGGCTTGACCGCTTCCAAGTCTGCTTAATGTTGCTGGATCCGTGTACAGCTCCGCAGCAACACGTCGAAAGTTTACTCCCCCCATGCACACCGCAGATAACCCGGCCCACTCTTTAATTTTTTTGGAAAGGAATTGATCGCGTACTCTGTGAGGGTGAGGATCGAATTTTTTGGCCTGCACTTCAAAATCTTCCTTACCAAACATATCTGAATGCAATCCAAGAACAGCTATGCGATCGCTTATTTGGGCACGTGACACCACGGCCGTATTTGTTTTAAGATAATCTGCTGCTTTGCTTTGTATACCTTCTCTTTCTGAATATTTTGCTTTTATGATGTCCGCTGCTCTTCTAATTATTTCATTGACTTGCCCTTTCACCACTTGTTGCTTTGCTTTGTATTCTTCTATCTTACTTGAATCCCCATTAGTAATTAAATCTTGTCCTATTTGTTCTGTGATATCTATTAGAACAGGAAACTCCATATTATCACCTGGGAACTGCTCTATACATGTATCAAATTGCCTAACAAGAATGTCAACAATTTCATCGGCATGTGTAATATCTGGCGCAGTAATAAAAGCAATATTATATAACCCTTGAATCTGCATTGTATCCAATGGAATAAGACTGGAGCCCTTTTCTTCAAAAGATCCTATGGTATCAGTAAGCTCCAACATAGGTAGCATAGGGGTCATTAAATCCGCCGTTCGATGATATACCCCCTGAATTGTCAATGCTCCTAGCTGCAGCATTTCTCGATAACTTTCTGTAGCCTCATCAGAAAGCAGCACTTCAGTAGCTGCATTTAAAAACGCTGCTTTTGCCAAATAGTTAACCATCAAAAATCGAACTGCTGTCTCTGTTTGCTCATCACTTGCGCGTTGATAGGCCGAATAAAGTAGCCCAAAATTCAGCTCCCACTCCCCCAAGTTCATATGGCTAGGCCTTGCTGCTGGATTAATAGGCGTTAATAACTTTGTCGAATCTGCATAAGGGATCTTGGAATCAGGAGCGATCGCTCTAAGAAATATGAAATAATTAACTTTCTTGGCAAGTTGACGAACTGTTTGTTGACTTTCCTGAAGAGTTCTAATGACATTTTCTGGTATTTCGTCTCTTTTTCCGGCCGCTTCTATTGCATTAACAGCCTTCTCCAACCGCTTATGTGCCTCAATATGTCTAGCGGCCCACCCAGGCATTTTACCAGCTTTTCTCGACACCCATGCACCCATTCTTCCTTTGGTGCTAGATAAATGGTTCTGGACTTCAACCCCACTTGCATCTACTTGGGATGCCAGTTGGTTAAGTAATAGAACATTTTCTTTGATATTAAAGCTCATTTTTTAATAAAATTTGTTATTATATTATTATAATGTTAATTATACTATACATAAATATTATTATAATATAGCTATTTAAAAAATTAATTACAACGCAAAACAAACGTGCTCAAACAATTCATTTTCAGATGGATACAACTGTTAAAATGATTTTTTTAACAGCGCAGAAACGCATATATATCTTATTTAGATAACGTTAAGAAAATGCACTATACAACACATTGAAAATTAGAATGTTATAAGATGGCTACAAACCTAAAAAAACCAGTCTCAGAACTGCTGCAGTATGTTATACCAAACGCAACAAATAACTTCACATTTGAGCCGCGTCAAAGCGCCGAAAATCGGCGATCGTAAACGGCATTGTATTGCATTAATACTATGCTGTTTATGATCGTCAATTTGTCGACAGCTTTCACGCAGCTCAAATATGAAATTATTTATTGCGTTTGGTATTAATAATCAAGTCAGTAGGCTCAATCACAGTAGCCGCTAGCTCGATGAGAACAATAGTAAGATAGTCTCAAAAAAGCCCTAAAATCGACGTCATAAGGTTTGTGGAAGGTCTTTTAGAGATTATGCTGTACTCGCAAGCATCAATTTAAAGTGTTTTACTTTTTCACGAATCTCTTCAGGATTACAAGAGTCACAAAACGCTCTAATGAGCGTATCATATTCTTTCGCAAGGCTCTGAACCCTTCTGTAAAACTCAACTGGAGAATCGTCAGCCTCTGCTTCGGCTTTAAGTTGCTTCATTGTTTTACTTAGCTCGATAAGATCATGATGATGTTCCTTAATGATTGAGAGGGGCGAAATAAAAAAATCATCAAAAAGCACTGTACTCACCTGCGCTAGTGCGATCAAATTTTCTTCTGTATCAGCAGGAACACTCATATGAGAGCTTACTTTACCTAAGACAATTCTCAAGGCATCTAGATGAGAAAGACTAGTCTCTATACCATCAATAAAATAGGTTCCCACTTGATTAGGCTCCGCCAAATCTTGAATTTCAATTGAAACCATTCCTTCTGCATTTAAAGGAAGGCCGCTCATCGTTTTTGCCCAGCTTTGATTGATATAGATATTACCTTTTAGAAAATCTATCCCGAGGCTCATTTTGTCTTTTGTCATAATGGCCTTAGATCTGCCTTTAAGACGTCTTTTGCCGATTTCTCCGATGTCTATAATCCTATTAGGCAACTGCTCGCTATCGCTTATTCGCTGTTCTAATAAAAATTCTTGGAGGCCCGATCTTTCGCCATTTCCAAAAAATTCCTCAATTTCTTTAGGCTGATTTTTTTCAACTGAACACTCAAACTTAAGCATGCATTCTTTGCCATCTTCATCTTTGAAAAGACAAATAACACTAGTATGAGCAACTCCCTTAATCTCCCTAGAAAATTCAGGCCATTGAATTCGATCTCTTCCTGTTTCTGCAGGGATCGGCAAGGAGCTCCAATTATTTAGGCCATCTCTTCCAATGCACTGAGCTAAAATGCCTCTTTTTCCTAACTCTTGGCAAAATTTTGTTGCCAGTAAAATGCATGCTCCTGACTGATACTTATCAAATATAGCTCCCAAATCTGGATGATAGGAAACATACGCATCTTGTAAGGTAAGATCGGAATAAATCGTTTGTTCTTCTTTAAAATACCTGACAAACTCAAGTAATTCCCCCAAGTTATTATAGTACAAGTTATCAGTTAGCTTATTATACAAAAGCTTTACTTCTGTTTGTTGAGCAACAGTGAGTGTTTGCCTACAAGACATCTCCAATGGCGCTATGGGGCCATCAATAATTTCTAGATACCCTTCCTGATTGTATCGAATTTCTACATCTCTTATGTCTTCTTCTTCTCTAATCACAGGCACTAAGCAAATATTAGATCCCGCTAGAGATTTTTTTGGAAGAGCCTCCCTATTAAAGTTCGTAACAAGATCGATTAACTCTCCTCTTGTTATACTGTCTTTTCCGCTTTGTTTTTTAAAATTTTCTAATACTTCAACAAATGATTCCTCTCTAGACAAACAAGAATTAATTAACAGAGATAGATGGGCCACTTCCTTAGCTGAGGGATTTCTATTAGATACTAGTTTCTGCCCAACTTGATCTAATAGCATTGCACTAGATATCTCTCTATTCAGGATCCGAATAGCCAAGGCATTGATTTCTCGAACAGAAGCTGAATCAGCTGGAGTAAAAACAAAAGAACTTAACCACTCCATTATTGAGGGTTTAAATTGAGTAGAACTAGTTAAAAGGCCCCGTTCTTCGGCACATAGCTCTACTCCACCCCTGACCTTCTGGAAAATATCTACCAAGCGGCTAAGCGTCGGATTTTCTGCCTCAACGCTAAAATGGGGTATAGCAACAGCCCTTGATGATTGGCTAGCAGGTTCTACTAAAAACTGACTGAAACTCATTGTTAAACAATATTAAATATTAACTATAATTAAATATTAACTATAATTAAAATTAATGTAAATAATTTATTTAACACGTTAGCGTTTTTTTAAACATCCACTTTGCAAGGAACAGAAATTTTTATTCAGCTTAAACAAAGCTATCTCATACAGACGTATGCAGCTGATATTCTGGCGATTATTATCGGATAGGGGGGAGCCTTCCAGCTCCCGCCCTTCCACACCACCGTACGTACGGGACCGTATACGGCGGTTCATGATCACTATGCAAATACATCGATCCCTTCCGAGTAAGTATTGGACTTCGGATTCATGAGCACCCTCATCCCAAGGATCTCTGCCTTTATGCACTTCCTGTTCGTCAGGTCAGCATTTTGTATACGGCTTTCTTCAGATTCCACCTCGCGATGGACACCCTTGCCTTCTCTAACGGTTCTCCTTACCAAAGCCCGTAAAGGATTTTCACCTTCTAGTTTAGCGACATACCAGTCACACTCATGTGCGGTTTTCCGTCAGGAAAACTCGCACATTGCATTAAGTATACCTTGGGCCAGGCCAGATAGTCGCTCACGGTTCAATCATCAGGATTGGACGCCTTCGAAGTCCTTCTTCTTCTTTTCTAAAAGGTCATAGAGTTCATACAGCTTAGTCTCAAATTCTTCGATCTGCTTTTTCCTAAGACCCATGGATTTTAATAGCTCCGGAGACGTTTTACTTTTTTCTAAAAGACACTGTTCTGCTTTCTGTTCTTCTTCTAGAGAAACGATATTGGTTTCATAATCTTGGATTTGCTTTTCGATAGGTTTTAATATGGCAGCTCTTTTAGTTATCCAATCAGCGCGCTCTTTTCGACTATTAGATGATTGTTTTTTAGCAGAACTGTTTTTATTTTCTTCTTCCCAACCAATTTCCTCCAAGAAATCGTCATAACCACCTAGAAATACCGTCTGCTTTGCCTCTTCGCAGAGAATGATCTTATCTAAGGCTAGCCTTCTTAGAATCAATTCACTATGCGTGACGATGATGATTGAACCAGAAAACTCCTCCAGTGCATCGATAAGAGCCTCTATCGATTCGATATCCAAGTGATGTGTTGGTTCATCTAATAGAAGTAAGTTGCAAGGTTTAGCTATAATCTTACCTAGGAGAACCCGACTTTTTTCTCCTCCAGAAAGCACGGAGATTTTCTTTTCTGAAAGCGCTCCGCTAAACATCATGATCCCAGCAATTCCTTTGACTTCTGTGAAATTCAAAGAGGGATTGGCCAAAGAAATTTCCTCTTCAATCGAATGCCGACTATTCATTCGATCCACATTTGTCTGACCAAAATAACCGATCTTTGTATTGTCAGAAAAGTGTACAGTTCCTTGTTGTGGATCTAAATCTCCTCCTAACAATCGAAGAAGTGTCGATTTACCACGTCCATTTTTTCCAATGATGGCAATCCTTTCCCCTTTTTCCACCTCTATGGATACTTCATGAATTAGTGGTTCTTGTATAAAAGAAAACCTAAGATTCTTCATGTCGAGCATTTTTTTACCAGGAAATGGCGCTTCTTGAAATGCGAAGGATAACTCGGACAACTGGTTCAATTTTTCAAGAACAGGCTCTCTTGCCATCATTTTCTTTTTCGATTGAGCTTGCGTAGCCTTAGAGGCTTTGGCTCCGAAACGCTCCACATAGCTCTGTAAATGGGCCCGTTTTTTTTCTACTTTTATCCTGGTTTTTTCATGAACTTCTTCTTCAAAAAGAATCTGCTGAAAAAAATCGATCGAAGAGCCTTTTATCTTTCTTAGTTTTTCTCGATGAATCCCCATGGTGTGCGTTGTCACTTTATCCATAAAATCACGATCATGCGAAATCAGAATGAACTCTCCTTGCCATTTACTTAAAAAAGTCATCAACCACCGAATGGAAAGAATATCGAGGTAATTTGTCGGTTCATCTAAGAGAAGGCAATTAGGTTCTGATATCAACACCTTAGCCAGATTTAAACGGAGCTGAAATCCTCCAGAGAATTGACTCGGCGAGAGCTCAAGATCTTCTTCAGTAAAGCCTAGCCCAAACAAGATTCTTTCTGCTTTGTAGAGATGTTCCTTTGCATGCGGTGGCAATCCTAAAGCTGCCTCTTGGAGCAGTGTGGGCTCGGTAAAACGAATGTGCTGTTGCAAATGGCCAATACGATAGTTCTTTGGAATGCTAATAGCACCTCGATCCGGCTCCATTTCTCCATCTATCAAACGGAAAAGAGTCGACTTACCCGATCCATTGCGGCCGACTAAACCACACCTCTCTCCTTTTTGAAGGGTAAAAGAAGCCCCCTCAAAAAGAGTATGACCTGAAAAAGCAAGAGCAACCTGATCGAACTGGATCATCCTATTGACGGCGTGGAAACCCAGTGCTTTAGCTCTGGGAGGAAACGCCGCTCCTTTGTTTTTTTGTTGTACATCTCTCTGTATGGAGCAGGGATGAGTTGTAAATAATGATAACCATCAGCT